>Ga0136620_10000433_pt1 | contig 19284 bp, 23 predicted proteins | sample AntDrymUQ4162106_2_FD_104806 | JGI IMG/M metagenome (GOLD analysis project Ga0136620, IMG submission 104806) | Polar desert sand microbial communities from Dry Valleys, Antarctica - metaG UQ416 (21.06) | ecosystem: Environmental > Terrestrial > Soil > Desert | place: Antarctica: Dry Valley... | reverse complement strand
CCCCGTAGAGGTTGGCCTTGATCGCCTGGTCGAAGATCTCGGTGGGGAGGTCCGCGACATCCTTACCCGAGGCGTCGACCCCGGCGTTGTTCATCAGGATGTCGACCTGGTGGAAGGCCTCCACCGCCTCTTCGAAGAGACGGTCCACTGCCTGCTCGTCGGTGATGTCGGCCTGCACCACGATCGCGCGACGACCCTCCGCCTCGACTGCCTGCCGGGTCTCTTGGGCCCCCTCCGCGTCGTCGAGGTAGTGGACCACGACATCGGCACCCTCCTTGGCGAACTCGATCGCCGTTCCCCTTCCGATACCGGAATCCGATCCCGTGATGAGAGCTATCTTGTCCTGCAGCCGTCCGGTCATTGCTCGTCCTCTTTCGGTTGGTCCGCGGTCTCCGTGAGTCGCCAGGCGGCGTTGATGAGCCCCACGTGTGAGAAGGCCTGCGGGTAGTTGCCCAGCAGCTCCTTGCGGTCGGGGTCGGCCTCCTCCGAGAGGAGGCCGAGGTCATTGGCGTAGGAAGTGGCCCGGTCGAACCAGACCTCGGCGCGAGAGATTTCACCTCCCATCGCCAGGCACTCCACCAGCCAGTAGGTGCAGATGAGAAAGCCCATCGGGTCCTCCGGCCAGCGGCGGACAAGCCCGACGTCGCCCAGCTCGCGCTCGATCGCCTCGATTGTCGCCCACATCCTTTCGTCGTAGGCGGGCAGGAAGCGCACTAGGGGAAGCAGGAGAACCGAGGCGTCGAGGTCGTCGGAACCAAAGGCGCCCGTGTAGGCCCCCGCCCGCTCGCTCCAGCCTTTGGCCAGCACGGCGTCGCGAACGCGTTCGCGCGCCTCTTCCCAGCGCTCGAGATGCACACCATCGCCGAGCAGCGGCGCCAGCCGAATCGCCCGGTCCAGGGCCACCCAGCACATCACCTTGGAGGACACGTACTGACGCTGCTGATCGCGCGCCTCCCACATCCCGGCGTCCGGCTCGCGCCACGTTGTAGCCGCGCGGTCGGCCAGGGTGATGAGGAGTCCGCGAGTAGGTTCGCTGAGCTCTCCGAGCTGCTCGCGCAACTGCTCCGCGGCATCCAGCACCTCCCCGAGCACGTCGAGCTGCTCCTGGTCCCACGCCGCGTTTCCCACTCGCACTGGGCGGCTTTCACGGAAGCCCGGCAAGTGCTCCAACTCATGCTCGGCCAGGTTGCGCTCGCCCTCGACGCCGTACATGATCTGAACGCGTTCGTCCCCAAGGTGACCGGCGGCGTCGGCGATCCAGTCGAACAGCCTGTGGGACTCGTCGGGACACGCGGCGATCCAAAGCGAGCGGATCGTCAGGCTGAGGTCGCGCAGCCACGCGAAGCGGTAGTCGAAGTTGAGCTCCGCGCCGGCCTTCTCGGGGAGCGAAGTCGTCGCAGCGGCGACGACTGCGCCGGTCGGCGCGAAGGTCAGGCCCTGCAAGACCAGGGAGCTGCGCCGGACGGCGCCCCGATGGCGTCCCTCGTAGCCATCGTGTAGCTGCGCCCACGACTGCCAGCCGGCGATCGTGCCCTCGGGGGTGGCCTGGCCTGCTCCATCGGTCGTGCTCGGCTCCCCGGATGACGGTGTGAAAGCCAACTGAAAATCGACCTGCTCTCCGGCATGAACGGTGAACCTGCCTGTGGCGCAGCCAGTGGCTGCGGTGAGTGCGATCCCCCCGGTAAGGGCCAGGCGCACCGGGCCGCCCCGCGCCACTACGCCATCAGGCGAACCCACCATATGCGGGACGGTCAGCCCGTACTCCATTCGCGGGGCGAACTCGGTCGCCATCTCCACAGCGCCCGCGGTTCCCTCGACGCGTCGTAGCAACACGTGAGGGCTGCGCAGGCCGATCTCGTGGCCCCGTGCCTCGTGCTCGAGCGCGAGGGCGTCGATGACCGCGACCTCACCGCCCGCGGTCGTGAAGAGGGTGCGCAGCACCAGGGAATCGGGTTCGTACTCTCGCTCCACCTCGAAGGCGACCATCGGGCATAGCGACCAGTGGCCGGCATCGGGTCCGAGCAGGCGCCCGAAGACCGAGGGCGAGTCAAATCGCGGCACACACCACCAGTCCACCGAGCCCGCGCGGCTGATGAGGGCGGCCGAATGGCAGTCGGACACGAACCCGTAGTCGCCTATGGCGCTCGGGCGTCCGGTCAGTGCCTCAGCCATTTTCATGCCCTTTCTTCGTTTTGACGTTCTGCTCGTGAACGGCGCACCCCCTGTTTGAGCCACGCTAAGTCCCAACCCTTACGACGACAGTCCCAAGCCCTAACGGGTCCCTTACGGCCACCCGCCAGGTGTGGACTCGGGCGGCGGCGACCGTGATCCTCCATCGATGGACGACGCGAGGCGCCCGCCCTCACCACCCCTGCCCGACGCCGGCCCGTTTCGGCGTTCCTTCTGGCGCAGCCCGCTGCGCGGCCCGTGGCTGGCCTCGTTCCTCAGCTCCGCCCTGCTGCCGCTCATCGTGGTGTGTGCGCTCACCGGCTTCCTGTCGCACGCCGCCTACAACCCGGGCGTGGGCAGCAACGCGCTGTTCGACGAGGGGGTCGACCTCTACTTCTTCGACTGGCCCACCGGCCCGACGTGGCTGTACGCGCTCACGCAGGGCCTGCACATCATCACCGGGCTCGGCGCCATCCCGATCCTGCTGGCCAAGCTATGGGCGGTCATTCCCCAGCTCTTCGAGCGCCCCGCCGTGCGCTCCGTCGCGCACGCGCTGGAGCGCCTGGGGCTGGCTCTGCTGGTGGGCGGCAGCCTGTTCGTGTTCGCGACGGGCGTGCTCAACATCCAGATCTACTACCCGTTCGGCTTCTCGTTCGTGCCGGCGCACTACTTCGCCTCGTTCATCTTCCTCGCTGCGCTCACCTTTCATGTGGTGACCAAGGTCGGGGTCATGCGCGCCGCATTCCGGGAGAGCGGCGTGCTGCGCCCGCTGCGCGGCGACCTCGCGCACACCGAGCCCGAGCCTGGGCTCGAGGGCCGGCACACCTCGGCTCCGGCTCCGGCTGCTGCTGCGCCGCCCACGATGACGCGCAGGCTTCTGCTGGGCACCGTGGGAGTGGGCTCTGCGGCGCTGGCGGCTATGGGCATCGGCCAGGTGGTGGGTGGGCCGGTGCGCAACCTCGCCCTGCTCGCACCGCGCGGTGAGAACTTCGGCGACGGGCCCAACGACTTTCAGGTCAACAAGACCGCCGAGGGGGCCGGCATTCCGATGGACAAGGTCGGCGCCGACTGGCGGCTGACCCTGGAGGTGGGCGAGAAGCGCGTCGTGCTCACGCGCGACGAGCTGCTGGGGATGGAGCAGGTGACCGCCGACCTCCCGATCGCCTGCGTCGAGGGGTGGTCCACCACCCAGAGCTGGACGGGGGTGCGCCTGTCCGAGCTGGCCCGCATGGCCGGCACCGCAGAGGGGGCCGAGATGCAGGTCGTCTCCGTGCAGCCCGCCGGAGTGCTGCGCCAGGCCACGCTCACCGGCGATCAGGTCGCGGCGGAGGACTCGCTGCTCGCGCTCAAGGTCAACGGCGCCGACCTGTCGCTCGATCACGGCTTCCCCGCCCGGATCATCGTGCCTGCGCTGCCGGGCGTGCACAACACCAAGTGGGTCGAAAAGATGGTCTGGGAGGCGAAGGATTCGGCATCCATGCCAAGTCCTTCAGGCGCGGCGTGAAGAGCTTCCGCTACGAGTACGGCGCGTCCCCCGTACACCTCCTGGTCGCGATCACGAGCCTTGTGGTCTCGGCATGGGCGCTCTCGCAGGTGCTCGACGTGCTGGCGACCCCGGGCAGGTTCCTGCTGTGGTTCCTCGGCGCCATCGTGCTGCACGACCTGGTGTTCCTGCCGCTCTACTCGCTGCTGGACCGCGGAGCCGCTGGAGCGCTCACTCGTGGTGATCAGCCCAGTCGCCTGCGGATCGCGGCCCTCAACCACCTGCGGATCCCCGTGTTGCTGTCCGGCCTGATGCTGCTGGTCTGGTACCCGCTCGTGCTCGGCAAGGCCGCCGCGGGCTTCGAGAACACCACGGGGCTGTCAACCGACGTCTACCTCGAGAGGTGGCTGGCGCTCACCGCCGTTCTGCTCGTCGGCTCGGCGCTCCTGCTGGCCGTGCGCGCCAGGCGCCTACGAGAGCACTGATGAACGAACCCTTACACCCGTCGGGGGAATCGGGCGCCACTGCCACACTCGTCCCGATGGAGAATGGCGGCCGTTCGCGCGGGTCCGTGCTGGTGGTGGACGACGAGCCCACGATCACCGACGTGGTCTCGCGCTACCTACAGCGCGCGGGGTACGAGACCAGCGTGGCCGCCGACGGCCCCGAGGCGCTCGAGCTGGCGTCCGAGCACCCGCCAAACCTGGTGGTGCTCGACCTGATGCTTCCCGGCATGGACGGCCTGGAGGTCATGCGCCGGCTGCGCCACGCGGCCGGCCCCGACGGTGGGCCATCGGTGATCCTGCTCACCGCCAAGGGCGAGGCCACCGACCGCGTGATCGGCTTGCGCCTGGGCGCCGACGACTACGTGGTCAAGCCCTTCTCGCCCGCTGAGCTGGTGGCTCGGGTGGACGCCGTGCTGCGACGGCGGGTGAGCACCACCGAGGAGCGCGAGGATCCGATCTCCTTCGAGGGCCTGGAGCTCGACCCAGTGGCCCGGCGGGTGACCGTGAGGGGCCAGGAGGCCCAGCTCACGCTGCGCGAGTACGACCTCCTGCTGCACTTCGTCCGTCATCCGGGCCAGGCCTTCTCGCGCGACCAGCTGATGGACGCTGTCTGGCAGTACTCCTTCTACACCGACACCTCCACCGTCACGGTCCACGTGCGCCGGCTGCGGGCCAAGATCGAGGAGGAGCCCTCCGAGCCGCGCTGGCTGCAGACCGTCTGGGGCGTGGGCTACCGGTTCCAGCCATGACCTTGATGGCCCGCGGGTTCGCTTTGCTGGCGCTGGCCTCCGCGCTCGGGGGCCTGGTGCTCGGACTCGTCTATGGAGCTGGGGACGGGCTGCTCACGGCCCTGTTCATGCTGGCCAGCGGCGCCCCGGCGATCGCCGCCACTCACCTGATCGCTCGCCGCCGGGCCTCCGCGGGCCGCCTGTCGCGGCAGTTCGCTGCGGGCGTGGGGGTGATCGTGGCGCTGGTGGCGCTCGGCGTGTCGGCGGTGGCGATGCTCATGTTCCTGTCCTCCCACGATGCTTTTCTGATGGTGCTGCTGCTGGTGTTCGCGGGCGGGTTGACCGCCTACGCCGCGTCGGTGCTGGCCGGCGGGCTGATGCGCGACATCGAGGCCGTGCGAGATGGCGTGCGCGCGGTGGGCGAGGGCAGCCGCGACATCGAGATCACCACCGAGGCCAACGACGAGATGTCCGAGCTGGCCGATGCTGCCAACCGGATGGCAGGCCGGCTCGCCGCGAGCGAGGCGGATCAGGAAACCGCCGAGGCGGCGCGGCGCGACCTCGTGGCGGCCGTGTCGCACGACTTGCGCACGCCCCTCACGTCGCTGCGACTGCTGGTCGGCGCCGTGCAGGACGAGCTGGTGGACGACGAGACGCGGCGGCGCTACCTGGAGCAGATGTCAGGCCACATCGAAGGGTTCTCTGGGCTGATCGACGACCTGTTCGAGCTCTCGCGCCTGGAGGCCGGCGACATCGAGTGGTCCATGCAGCAGGTGGCGCTGGACGAGTTGGTGGCCGAGACGGTCGAGGCCATGCGCCCCCACGCCGACCAGAAGCGCGTGGCCGTGCGCGCCGAGGTCAGTGGCTCGGTGGCCCCCGCCCGCGCCAATCCCGAGAAGCTCCAGCGCGTGCTGCTCAACCTGATCCAGAACGCGATCCGCCACACGCCGGCTGACGGCAGCGTGACCGTGGCGGCGGTGAGCAATGCCACGACGGTGGAGGTCGAGGTGGCCGACACCGGCGAGGGTGTCGCCCCCGACGAGCGGGAGCGAGTCTTCGAGCCCTTCTTCCGCGGCGGCAAGGGCCGGTCGCGCACCGGTGAGGGCACCGGTCTGGGCCTGGCGATCTGCCGGGCGATCGTCGAGGCCCACGGCGGCGAGATCTGGCTGGCCGACTCGCCGAGCGGCACGCGCGTGCGGTTCAGCCTGCCTACCGCGGCGACCTGAGCGGCAGGGTCCGCGGAGGTCTTACGGTTTGTTGAACGAGCCCGCGACCGGGGGTTGGCCTCGACCGCCTCGGGTATGCGGACGCGATGACGCCTACAAGCAGCGAGAGTGTCCTGACGACAGTCGGCCGCGGGCTGGTCGCCGGTCTGGCCGGCACGGTCGGCATGACCGCCTTCCAGAAGTTCGTGGAGATGCCGCTGACCGGCCGCGGCGACAGCTTCGCTCCGGCCGGCCTGGCCGAGAAGCTGTTGCCCCTGCCGGACAAGAAGGGTCGTGATCGAGACTTTCGCAACTACGTGACGCACTTCGCGCTCGGCGCCGGCTGGGGCGCCGCTCGGGGCCTGGCGGCACGGGCCGGCCTCAGCGGCCAGATCGCGACGATCGCTGTGTTCGGGGCCATGTATCCCGGCGATATCGCCATCGTGGCCGGCCTCGGGCTCGACCAGCCGTCGAAGTGGTCCGCGCGCGACTGGGCGATCGACATCGTGGACAAGTTCGTACTCGCCGAGGCCACTGGGCTGGCCTTCGAGCGCGTCGCCAAAGTTTGACCTCCTCCGACTCAGGCACCAGGGACGGGGTGGACCTCCAGGTGGGGGCGCGCTTCCCCGATCTCGACCTGCCCGACCACACCGGGCGCGAGCGGCGCCTGTCGGAGGTGGCCGGCGGCGACCCGATGATGCTGTTGTTCTCGCGCGGCTGGTGGTGCCCCAAGGAGCAGACGCACCTGCGGGAGATGTGCCGCCTCCAGGAGGAATTCGAGGTGGCCTACGCACGCCTCGTGGTGGTGAGCGTGGACGAGCCGCAGGTGCAGTCGGCCTTCCGATCAGGGCTCGGAGCGCGCTTCACGTTCCTCTCCGACCACGAGCGACGGTGGCTGCCGCGCCTGGACCTGCTCGAGGAGAGCGACACCCTCCACGAGCCCTACCGGCCCACCGCGTTCAGCCTGCTGCCCGACCTCGAGATTCACCGCCGCTACGACGGCTTCTGGTACTGGGGCCGGCCGACCGCTGAGGACGCGCGGCAGGACATGCGTTCGATCTCGCGCCGCGTTCGAGACGACTTCGAGCGCCCGTGAGCGGGCTCCCGCCCGGAGCGGACTGGATCTCCTTCGACGGGCGAGCCTTGCACTGCGGCAACGAGCGCGGGCGCGCGTTCTCGCTGGACGCGCGCTGCCTTGAAGGCGAGCCGGTGACCGGGGCGTACGCCAACGTGTGCGCGCTGGCCGACGACACCGCTGCGGTCCCCTTCGACCAGCCCGAGGTGCAGCAGGTCCGGCGTGACGCGTATGCCTGGTGGATCCCGCTGCTGGGCGACTCGCTGGTGTGCCTCACGATGCTTGCCTTGGACTCATCGCGGTGCGGCGGCGCGATCACGGTTACCCGGGAGCCGGTGGACTTCGGCAGCGACCCCTTCGCTCGCCTGTTCGCGCCCACCCTCGCGCGCACCGATCTCTTCTGCCCGGTCCCGCCCCCGCCCGGGCCCGTCATAGAGCGCTACGCCGGCGTGGCCTGGCCGGGCGGGTCGTTTCAGTGAGAGGGTCTGCCAATGGTCGGCCCCAACCGCATTCTCGCTTTGCGCCGGGTCTAGAGCCAAACGTGGGCGTCCGTCCCACCTACACCTACACCTGCACATGCTACTGTGCAGGGTGTGACTCAACTCTCTCGGCGTACCCAGATCTTGCTGGACGAAGACCGTCACCAGCGGCTGCGCCTGCGCGCTGAGCGCACGGGATCTTCGATGGGCGAATTGGTGCGCGAGGCCATCGACCTCGCCTATCCCGACGAACCATCACCCCTGAGTGCCGCAGAAGCTGCGACGGCACTGCTCGACTCGGAACCTATGCCGGTAGACGACTGGCCGGTCATGAAGGCCGAACGCGACGCGATGTGGGAGAAGCACCTTCTCGACGATCTCGGTGGCGATGATGAGACTTCGCGGTGAATGAAGCCGTTCCTGTTCGACACCACCGTGTTCGTCTACGCCGTGGGTGCGCCTCACCCGTACCGCGAGCCGTGCCGGGCGATATTGCAGCGCGCTCAGGCGAACGTGAGGCTCGGCGCGGCCGGCGTGGGCGTCCTGCATGAGCTCGCGCACATCACGTTACGGCGTACCGGGAATCGAACCCTCGCTCGCGCTCGCGCCGCGCAGGCCGGCGAGATCTGCGCCGACGTGTACGAGTGCGATCGTCGCGACATGGATGCCGCCCTCGACCTGCTGGTCAGCCATGGCCGGCTTGGCGTAGCTGACGCTGTGACTGCCGCAACGGCCCTCAATCGAGGAGTTGGCTCCGTTCTGAGTGCCGATCGGGACTTCGACGGCATTCCTGGAATCGAGCGCGTTGACCCGGCCGACGAGCGAGCCGTGGCCGGGCTGCTTGATTGAGTTGAGCGCGCAGCCGATCCTCGACCGCGTCCGCTCGATCCCGCACGGCCGGGTGGCTACCTACGGAGACCTCTCACCCGGTGCCCCGCGCCACGCCGGCGCGGTGCTGTCCACCAGCGACGACCCGTCGCTGCCCTGGCAACGGGTGGTCCGCGCAGACGGTTCGCTCGCGAAGGGCGAACGTCAGCGCGAGTTGCTTGAAGCCGAGGGCGTGCCCTTCAAGGGCGAGCGGGTGGACATGCGCGCGGCGTGGGCCCCGCCCGAGGCATAGGTTGCGCCAGCATGTTGCTTGAGCACGAGGGAAAGCGGCCGACCGTTGCCTCCAGCGCCTGGGTCGCCCCCAACGCCGTTGTCTGCGGCGACGTGACGGTGGGCGGGCAGAGCCGGGTGCTGTTCGGAGCGGTGCTGACGGCCGAGGGAGGCTCCGTGTCGATCGGCTCGCACTCCATCGTCGGGGCGATCCAGGAAGGCCTGGACTTTCCCGGAACGGTCTTCGGGCTCCCGCGTGCGCCGAACCAGGAGCTCATGCCGCAGGTCACCCGCCGCTACGCAGAACGCTTCGGGCGCCACCGCGACGACCGAGTGCTCTGACAGCCGGGCGGGTAGTGTCCGCGCCGCGTGTCCTACGAAAAGATTCGCTACGAGGTCGCAGACGGCGTGGCCACGATCACGCTCGACGATCCCGACTCGCGCAATGCGCTGGGCAACGAGACTCTCGACGACCTGATCGCGGCCTTCGAGTCTGCCCGCGACGACGACGCGGTGCGCTGCGTGGTGCTCTCCTCCTCCCACGACAAGGTGTTCTCCGCCGGGGGCAACCTCGACCAGTTCGCAGCCGATGTGCCGCTGGTGCACAAGCATCTCGGCACGGAGCGCTTCCCCCGTCTGTTCCGGCTCATGGGCGAACTGGGCAAGCCCACCCTCTGTGCCGCCAACGGCCACGTGCTGGCGGGCGCGCTTGGCCTGGCGCTGGCCTGCGACCTGATCGTGGCAAAGGATTCCGCCGGCTTCGGTACGCCCGAGATCAACGTGGGCGTGTTCCCGTTCATGATCATGGCGCTGATCTACCGCAACGTGCCGCGAAAGAAGACCAACGAGATGCTGTTGCTGGGCGAGCGGATGACCGCCCAGCAGGCCCATGACGCTGGGATCGTGAACCGTGTCGTGAGTGCGGCCGAGTTCGATGGCGCGGTGAGCGAGTGGGCGTCTCTCCTAGCCGCGAAGTCCCCCGTGATGATGCGCCTGGGCAAGGACGCCATGTTCCGCCAGATGGACATGCCGTTCTTCGAGGCGCTGGAATACCTGCACCACAATCTGACCCTGGCGCTGTCCACGGAGGACGTGGTCGAGGGTGTCCAGGCCTTCTTCGAGAAGCGCGAGCCCCAGTGGAAGGGCCGATGAGCGTCTCGCTGGTGGCGCTGCGCTGCCGCACCTCCGACCGCACACCCGCGGCGGTGCGCGGAGTCGATGAGCTCGCGCCGCTGGTGGGCCGGCACCTCGGCGTGGATGCCCGGACGATCGGGGAGCCATCCGAGCCGAAGCAGGACCGCTTCGACCAGGTGCTGCGTGACGCCCGCGGCTGCCTCCTGGAGGCCGGAGGGCAGGTGGAGGATGCGATGAGCGGCGGCAATCTGCCGGTGCTTCTGGCCGCCGAGTGCTCGATCGCGCTCACCACGCTGCCGGCCGCGCTGAGGGCCCGGCCCGACGCGCGTGTGCTCTGGCTCGACGCCCACGCGGACTTCAATACGCCCGTGGCGACGCCCAGCGGCTACCTGGGCGGCATGGGTCTGGCCGGCGCGTGCGGGCTGTGGGACGCCGGCCTGGGCCGCGCGCCCATCCCCCCGGAGCGGGTCGTGCTTGCCGGCGTGCGCGACCTCGACCCGCCAGAGCGCGAGGCGCTGGAGGGCGGTCCCATCACTGTGATCGGGGCCAGCCCGGTTGAGACGCTCGTGGCCGTCATGAACGCACTCGACGGCGCGCCGGTGTACGTTCATCTCGACCTCGACGTGATCGATCCCGAGTCCTTCCCGGCACAGTTCCCTGCTCCGGGCGGCCTGGCGCCGGACAAGCTCTACGACGTGCTCGAGGCTGTGGTGGCCGAGTCGGAGTTGATCGGCATGGAGGTCACCGCGTTCGAGGCGCCCGAGGATGACCTCGAGCGCCGTGCCGCGGTCACCACCGCGATGCACGTGCTGGAGCCGCTGCTCGACGCCACGCACATTCTCGCTGCGGGCTAGCGTCAGCCGCTCAAGCGCGCGTCAGCAGCGGGGAGTGGCGGTTGCTGTGTTGTTGCCGATCGTGTTCGAAGTGAGCGGGTAGTAATACTTCCTACTTGCAGACATGGCCACATCTGAGAGAGCCGCCCCGGACCAGCTCGTAGCGCGCCCACCGCTGCGCGAGCTGGTGGACGATCTCCACGAGCGCCGTGAGCGCGCGAAGCTCGGCGGCGGCCAGGAGCGGATCGAGCGCCAGCACGCGGCCGACAAGCTCACGGCGCGCGAGCGCCTGGCGCTTCTGATCGATGACGGCACCTTCACCGAACTGGGCATCCACGGGCGGCCCCACTTCTCTCAGCCGGCCATGCAGGACAGAGACGCTCCGGCCGACGGCGTGATCACCGGCTACGGCAAGGTCGACGGTCGCCTGGTGGCCGTGTGCGCCTACGACTTCACGGTCATGGCGGGCTCGATGGGCATGACCGGCGAGCTCAAGGTCACCCGCCTCCGGGAGCTCGCGCTGTCCAAGCGCATGCCGTTCATCTGGCTGCTCGACTCCGCAGGCGCGCGTATCCAGGAGGCCGCGGGCTCGCTGTTCGCCGGCTCGGGCCACCTCTTCCGGGAGGAAGTCGTCATGAGCGGCGTGATCCCCCAGGTGGCCGCACTCATGGGACCCTGCGCGGCCGGCACCGCGTACATCCCGGGCCTGGCCGACTTCGTTCCGATGGTCAAGGGCCGCGGGTCGATGGCGCTGGCGGGACCCCACCTGACCAAGGCGGTGACCGGCGAGGACGTGACCCAGGAGCAGCTGGGCGGCTCGCGCATCCACACGCGCATCTCCGGCGTCGGCGATCTCGAGGTGGCCTCCGACGAGGAGTGCATCCAGGCGATAAAGGACTACCTCTCCTACTTCCCGCGCAACTGCGAGTGCAAGCCGCCGGTGCGCGAGTCGGTCGAGCCGCCGGATGGGGAGACGGCCGCCGAGGAGTTGCTCGACGTTCTGCCCGACTCGCCGCGCAAGCCGTACGACATGTACGACGTGATCCGGCGGATAGTGGACGGCGGCGAGTGGTTCGACTTAAAGCCGCGGTTCGCGCGCACGATCATCACCTGCTTCGCGCGCATGGGCGGCCGCCCGCTGGGCATCGTGGCCAACCAGCCCAAGCAGCTCGGGGGCATCCTCGAGAACGACTCCGCCGACAAGGCGGCGCGCTTCATCAACCTCTGCGACGCCTTCAACATCCCGCTGCTGTTCATTCAGGACGTGCCCGGCTTCATGGTGGGCACAAAGACCGAGCAGGCCGGCATCATCCGCCACGGCGCCAAGATGCTCTACGCCGTCTCGCGCGCCACCGTCCCGAAGGTGACCGTGGTCGTGCGCAAGGCCTACGGCGCCGGCTACTACGTGATGTGCGGCAAGGCCTATGAGCCGGATCTGATCGTGGCCTGGCCCTCCGCGGAGATCTCGGTGATGGGGCCCGAGGGTGCGGTGAACATCATCTTCCGCAAGCAGATCGAGGCGGCCGAGGACCCAGACGCCGCCCGCGCCGAGATGATCGCGGGCATACGCAAGACCATCGATCCCTACATCGCCGCCGGCAACGCGATGATCGATGACGTGATCGATCCGCGCGAGACGCGGCCGGTGGTGATCAAGGCGCTGGAGATGGCCGAGGGCAAGCGGGTGGAACGGCCGTGGAAGAAGCATGGGGTGATGCCGGTCTGAAGCTGGTCGAGTCGAAGGCGATCTTCTTCGACGGGCCCCGGGAGTTCCGCGCCTGGCTCGAGGCCAACCACGGGTCCGAGACCGAGGTGTTCGTCGGCTATTACAAGAAGGCCACCGGCAAGCAGACCATGAGCTGGTCGCAGGCGGTGGACCAGGCGCTGTGCTTCGGCTGGATCGACGGCGTGATGCAACGCATCGACGACGAGACTCACATGCAGCGCTTCACCCCTCGCAAGAAAGGCAGCAACTGGAGCAAGGTGAACGTGGAAAAGATGGCGCGCCTGCAGGCCGAGGGCCTCGTGGCCCCCGCGGGGCGCAGGGCGTTCGCGGCGCGTAGCGACGAGAAGACCGGGATCTACAGCTTCGAGCAGGACCAGCCCGGCGAGCTGCCGCCTGCGTTCGCCGAACGGCTCCGCGCGAACGAGGCCGCCGACGCCTACTTCGAGGCCCGTCCGCCGTGGTACCGGCGCACGTGCGTCCACTGGGTCACGAGCGCCAAGCGGGAGGACACGAGGGTGAAGCGGATGGACCAGCTGATCGAGTGCTCGGCACAGGGCCTCGACGTGCCGCAGTTCCGGAGGCGCGCATGAGCCGCTTCGAGGGGCCCGTGGTGATCACGTGCTCGATCTCGGGCGCCGTAGCCAACCGCGAGCAGTGCCCGGCGATCCCCTACACGCCCGAGGAGTACGCCTCGGAGGCGAGGCGGATCGTCGACGAGGGCGGGTCCATGATCCACATCCACGCGCGCACCCGCGAGGGCGTGCCGTCCTACGAGGTGGAGGACTTCCGTGCGATCACCGAGGCGATCCGCGCCGAGGTGGACGACGTGATCGTCAACTACTCCACCGGGGCCATCGGCGTCCCGATCGAGAAGCGGGTCGCCTACCTGCGCGAGCTCCGCCCCGACGTAGCCGCTCTGAACATGGGCTCGATGAACTACGCGAAGTACTCCTCGCGCCGCAAGGCCTTCGTCTTCAAGGCCGTGTTCGAGAACAGCTTCGACACGATCATCGAGTTCCTCACCGAGATGAACGAGCTTCACATCAAGGCCGAGCACGAGTGCTTCGACACCGGGCATGTGGCCAACCTCGATCCGTTGATGGACATGGGTCTGCTGTCAGAGCCGCTCCAGATCTCGTGCGTGATGGGGGTGACCGGGGGGATCAGGCCCACTGCCCGCAACCTGGCCCACATGGCCGAGCAGGTGCCGGGCGGGCCCGAGGGACCCAACAACTGGGGCGTGATCGGCATCAGCCGCAAGCAGTGGATGCTGGTGGCCGCGGCGCTCACCCTCGGCGGCAACATCCGCGTTGGGCTGGAGGACAACCTCTACCTGCCCGACGGGGAGATGGCGCGCTCCAACGGCGACCTGATCGCCAAGGCGCGCCAGATGACCGAGGACGTGGGGCGGCGCCCGGCCACGGTGGCGGAGGCACGAGAGCTGCTGGGCGTGCCGCGGCGCGTGGAGGCATGAGGCGTGCCCAACGGCACGGACCTGGAGCCGCGGCTGCGGAAGATGCGCGACCGCATGAGGGCCGACGCCCGCGAGCGCGGATGGGAGGTCGATCCGTGATGGGCGACGGCGTGACGACCCACGCGGCGGCCGTGCAGTGGCACGGCGACCGCGACGACCTGCGCGCGCACACGGTCACCGCGGGCGGGCAGACCATCGGCGGCTCGTGCTCGCCGGAGTGGGGCGGAGACCCCGTACAGGCCGACCCCGAGGCGCTGTTCGTGGCGTCGCTGTCGGCGTGCCACATGCTGTGGTTCCTCAACCTGGCGCGGGAGCAGCGCCTGCGCGTGACCGCCTACGAGGACGCTGCGCAGGGCACAATGGACGGCACGCACTTCACCCGGGTGGCCCTGCGCCCCCGTGTTGCCTTCGAGGGCGAGGTGGACGCCGCCACCGTGGCCGATCTCCACGAGCGCGCGCACGAGCGCTGCTTCATCGCCAACTCGGTCAGCTGCCCGGTGGAGGTCGAGGCGCCATGAGTGCGCTCTCCGATGTCAAGGTCCTCGACCTCACCCGCCTGCTGCCCGGCGGGTTCGCCACCGTGCTGCTGGCCGACCTGGGCGCCGAGGTGCTCAAGGTGGAGGACACTGGCATGGGCGACTACATCCGCTGGGCGCCGCCCTACTACGAGGGGGCGGACGACTCCGCCAAGTCCGCCCTCTACCTCGCCCTGAACCGCGGCAAGCGCTCGATTCGTCTCAACCTGAAAGAGGACGCGGGGCGTGAGGTGCTGCTGCGGCTCGTGGATGAGTACGACGTGGTGGTCGAGGGCTTTCGACCCGGTGTCATGGACCGCCTCGGCGTGGGATACGAGGCGCTGCGAGAGCGCAACCCCAAGATCGTCTACTGCGCCATCACCGGGTACGGGCAGACCGGGCCCTACACCACGCGGTCGGGTCACGACATGAACTACCTCGGCCTGGTCGGCCTGCTGGAGATGACGGGCCAGAGCGATGGCCCGCCCGTGCAGGCCGCCGGCCAGATCGCCGATCTGGGCGGCGGAGGGCTGATGGCCGCGTACGCGATCCTCGCGGCCCTGCGCGAGGCCGAACGGTCGGGCGAGGGCCAGCTCGTGGACGTGTCGATGGCCGATGGCGCGCTGTCGTGGCTCGCGATGCCCGCCGCCCAGTACCTCGCGGATGGCCGCGTGCCGCAGCGTGGCGGGGAGAGCCTCACGGGCGGCTTCATCTGTTACCGACCGTACGCGTGCGCTGACGGCCACGTGACCATGGGTGCGCTAGAGCCCAAGTTCTGGAAGGCGTTCTGCCACGGGGCGGACCGCGAGGACTTGCTCGACAAGCAGTTCGAGCGTCCCGGCTCGGAGGCACACGCCGAGGTGGAGCAGGTCTTCCTGTCGCGCACGCGAGCGGAGTGGAAGTCCTTCGCCGACGAGCACGACTGCTGCCTGGAGCCCGTGCTCGACCTGGGCGAGGCGCTGGACTCAGAGCTGGTGCGAGAGCGCGAAATGGTGGTCGAGCTCGAGCAGCCCGGGGCGCAGGAGCCGGTTCGCCTACTGGGGCACCCGGTGAAGTTCTCCCGCACTCCCGGTGAGCCTCAGGGACCGGGACCGGTGCTGGGTCAACACACGCGAGAGGTGCTCGTCGGGCTGGGCTATGACGAGGACCAGATAGCCGAGCTGGAGCGCTCGGGGGCCGCGGCGGGGCCGGCGGCGGGCACGCAGGGCTCCTTCATGTCATGACCGAGGATGGGGCCAACGGTTTGCTGCGCATGAGCGACCTGGCGGAGCAGAGCGGCGTAAGCGCGGGCACCATCAAGCACTACCTGCGCGAGGGGCTGCTGCCGGATCCGGTGCGCACTTCACGCAACATGGCGTGGTACCCCCCCGAGTTCGTCGAGCGCATCCACCTGATCAAACAGCTCCAGGAAGAGCGCTTCATGCCGTTGCGTGCGATCAAGACGGTGCTCGACGACGACCCCGACCGCGCGCGTGCGTTGGTGGAGCTGGAGGACCGCATCCTCGACCGCGCATTGCGCGACGAGCGCTCGCGGAGCTCCGCTGCGGACGTACGCCGGCGGTACGAGATGCCCGCCGAGGTGCTCGATCGTCTCGAGGAGATCGGCCTGCTCACCCCCACCAGCCGCGGCTACTCCGAACTGGACATCCAGGTGATCGAGGCGATCTCGCGCTTTCGCGCCGGCGGCTACGACGAGCAGATCGGCTTCACCGTCTACGACACCCTGCGCTACAAGCGGGCCATGGAGGAGCTTGTGCGCGAGGAGGTCGAGGTGGTGCTCGAACGCCTGGCGGGAGAGATGGATCCAGACCGGGTGGTCGAGTTGCTGGAGGCCGGTGCGCAACCACTTCGGGACTTCATCGCCGCGCTGCACTCCAAGCTCCTGGTCGAGGAGCTGAAGCGACAGCGCGGCGTGAGCGGCTGAGTCGCCCTACTTCTTCTTCTTCTTGGGCTTGGGCTTGGGAATCGGCTTGGCCTTGGGCTCCGTGGGCTTGGGCTGGCTCAGCTCGGCCTTGTCGATCTTGAAGCTGCCGTCCTCCTTGCGGAGGGTCACCGGCTTCGTTGGGGCCTGGACGGTGATCGTGCTCGTGGCGGCGGTCTCGGAGGCCTTGCCCGGCTTGATGCTCACGCGCAGGGGCAGCTTGGGATCGTCCTTCTTGACCAGGCTCTCGCACTTGGTCTTCGCGGCATCGCTCTGGGCGGAGGTGATCTGCTCGAGGAGGTCCTTGCTCAGGGCCTTGCAGTACTTGGCTCCGTCGCGGTCCACCGCGGCGGTCACCCATTCCTTGACCACCTTCTCGGAGTCCTTCTTGGCGGCGGAGGCGCCGCCTCCTCCTCCACAACTGGCGAGGGCGGTGACCGCCAGCACGGCGGTCGAGGCAATGAGCGGGCGCATGAAGCTCCTTGGTCGGGTCTCGTGATTGGGCACGTGCGCTCTGACCAATGGGCCCCCCCTTTGGTTACGGCCCGCTAGCGCGGTCGGCGCGTCAGCGCCCCGAATTAGGCACAGAACAGTCCGGTGCCCGGCGATGAGCCGGGCGCCGGCTGTCTGCGTGTTCGTTGTCCGTCCCCACCCACGGCGAGGTGTGGCTGAACCTGCTCGGGAGTACGGGGCTGTAGATAGGGCGGTGGGACCTTCACCAGCGCACGTCGTGCTCCTCCACCACGCCGTAGCCCTCGCGCAGGCGCACGCCGCCCACCTCCCCCTCGAACGTGCCGAACGGCTGACGGTAGTCCGAGCGCAGCACCAGCAGGTTGGTGTGGTCCTCCCGCGCGGACCACTCCGTGAAGCGCAGGCCGCCCACCGAGGACAGGTCGGCGGCAAAAGGCGCCGGGTCGACCTCGCGCGGCTCGCCGTCCAGCCACAGCCTGCGCTCGCTGCACCGCGCTGAGTCATGCACCCCCTCGACGAGGTTCCAGCCCACCGAGCGGCCGTCCTCGCTCGTGCCCACCCCGGCCGACCATCGCCAGGATGTGCGCCGCGGGTGATAGCCCGCCGAGTCGTCCACGAACCCGTGCGGTCCGTCGATCCGGTGCTCCTCGCCCCCCTCCAGTCGCACCGTGCCCCGTACCGGCACACAGGCCTGCTTGCGGGTCCAGGTGTAGTGGTTGCCGGCCGGGGAGACGGTCTCGACGCCGTCGATCTCGTCGACCTTCAGGTCGATCCGTACGCCGGCGGTCTCCACCAGCACGCGGCCCGGCTCCACGGTCACGCCCCCGCGCCGTCCCGTCGTCGTGCGCTCGTACAGCTCGCCGCCGGGCAGCGCCACCGCCCACCAGCGCATCGGGATCGGTCCCACCCGCGCGTCGCCCACGCACAGCATTAGCTCCGAGGTGTAGACGCCCACGTAGCGCCACCGCTTGAGCGGCCGCGTGCCGCGCATCACGGGCATCCGCGCGGGAGGCAGCGCCAAGCCCAGCTGCCGCACCGCGGGGCCCCGAGCGGGTAGGCCATCCATGCTCCGACCCTACCCGCCGCATTATCCTCGGCCGCGATGAGCGCACCCGCCGCGCTGTTCCCCCGGTTTGGCGGCAGCGGCGACTTCGTAACTCCCGTGCGCCAAGCTGCCTTGGCGCGAAGTCGAGGCAGAGGCGGCGCGGCAGGGTGTCTCGCCGGCGGACATCTTCTTCGACCGCGCCGGCCGCAAGCTCGAGCGGGTCGGTGGTGGGGATGCCTGAAGGGTTTCGATCCGCGGAGCGCCGTGCGGCCCCGCGGGTCGGCTTCAGTGCGATGGCGTCGCGGGAGCCACCGGTCTGCGATCGAGGCGAGCCTCGATCCGTTCGATGCGCCGATACACTCGTTGACTGACGAGTCAGTCTGACCGTCGAACGGGGGAAGTGGATGCGCGCCGCAGCGGTACAGCTCAACTCGACAGACGACAAGCGACGCAATCTCGCGATCGCCGACCGTCTGACCCGTGCCGCGGCGGCCGACGGCGCCGACCTGATCGTGCTGCCGGAGAAGTTCAACGTGCTTGGCCCGCACGAGGCCTACGAGGCGGGCGCCGAGACCTTGGACGGCCCCACCGTGACATGGGCTCGCGACACCGCCCGCGAGCTGGGCGTGGACCTGGTGGCCGGCTCCTTCGTGGAGCGCCGCGAGGGCCACGACAAGCTCGGAAACACGAGCGTGCACGTGGGCCCTGATGGAGAAGTGCGCGGTGTTTACCGGAAGATCCACATGTTCGACGTGACGGTCGATGGCAAGGCTTACCGCGAGTCGACCTCCCAGGAGGCGGGCGAGGAGATCGTGACCACGGAGGCCGAGGAGGCCCGGCTGGGGCTCACCGTCTGTTATGACCTGCGCTTCCCCGAGCTGTACCGGATCCTCGCTGTGAAGGGAGCGCGGGTGATCACCATTCCGGCCGCCTTCACGAAGGTCACCGGGCAGGCCCACTGGGACACTCTGGTGCGCGCTCGCGCGATCGAGAACCAGGCCTTCGTGATCGCCGCCGACCAGATTGGCACTCACCCGCCGGACAACGAGAGCTACGGGGGCAGCCAGATCGTGGACCCGTGGGGAGACGTGCTCGCCCGCGCACCTGACACGGGATCGATCGGTGCTCGCCCGCCTGTCCTACCGGAGGTGGAGATCGACGATCGGGCTGCGCGCCTCTCGCAGGAGTGCTTCGTCGCGGCCGATCTCGACCTCGCCCGCCAGGACGAGGTCCGCGAGTCGCTGCCCAGCCTGGCCAACCGCGTGCCGTCGGCCTACCGGTGGCCCGAGGAGGCCGCGGTCTAGTGGTCCATCCTCGAAGTTCGTGTCCGTTTGCCGGCTGCAAATCGTCGCCTGGCCGCGCCCGCGATGCTCGCCAATGCGCTGCATTGGCTGCGCTCGCGGGCTCGCCCATGCTCGATTT
>Ga0136620_10000432_pt1 | contig 19290 bp, 25 predicted proteins | sample AntDrymUQ4162106_2_FD_104806 | JGI IMG/M metagenome (GOLD analysis project Ga0136620, IMG submission 104806) | Polar desert sand microbial communities from Dry Valleys, Antarctica - metaG UQ416 (21.06) | ecosystem: Environmental > Terrestrial > Soil > Desert | place: Antarctica: Dry Valley... | reverse complement strand
GTGCCAAATCCTCCCGCCGAGCTTCCCCGGGTACCGGCCGTATTGCCCGTACACGCGAAAGCCGAACCCGGCGGGGACGTGGACTGCCCCCGATCTGGCCAAGGCGCGGGCGCTCGTCGCAGCATCCGGAACGGCCGGGTCGCGCGTCGAGGTCGTCGGCGGCAAGGATTTCGTCGCGCTGAATGTCGCGCGTTACTTCGTCTCGCTGCTCCGACAGCTCGGTTACCGGAGCTCGCTGCGCGCTCTCGGCTTCCCTGAGGTTTTGGCGTACGTCGGGGACTCGCGGAACCGGGCGCAGATCGGGTCGGCGGGCTGGTTTGCGGACACCCTCGCCGCCTCCAACTTCTTCCAGCCGCTCTTCACGTGCGCATCCTTCGTCCCGAAGAGCCCCGTAAATATGAACCTTTCCGAGTACTGCAACCCACGGCTCGACGCGAAGATGAAGAAGGCTGTCGCACTCCAGGCGTCCGACCCCGTCCGAGCCAACCAGCTCTGGGCCGAAGTCGACCGGGCAATCGTCGACCAAGCGGTGGCGCTGCCGTGGGGCAGCCCGCGCGACATTGCCCTCGTTTCTGAGCGCGTCGGCAATTACCAGAGCCACGCTCTCTGGGGAACGCTGCTCGACCAGCTGTGGGTGAAATAGCGATCGGCGCGAACTATTCCCACTGAGTTCCAGAGCCCGCTGACGTCGGGCGTCGAGGTGGCGTAAGGAACCTTCCGCGGGTTCGATTCCCCCGCCTCCACTCTCGAGCCCCCGCAGCCGCGGGCGCTATGAGCTGATGCATTCGTTGGCGGGGGCCGCAGGATCGCCATCGGATGAATCCAGGCGGATCCGCAACTCCGGACTGAGGAATGCGTCGTGGTGCTGGGACGCCAGCCGGACGCGCATGATGAGCGGCAGCTCGCCGTTGCACGGCGGCAGCACGACGGCTACAGACTTCCCCGGTGCGGGGGGCGAGCCGATCGCGTAATACCCATCCGGGAAGAAGCTCCACGGTTTTGACAGCACCCGGCCGGCGGCGTCGACCACGACGATTCCGTACGAGCCGATCTCGTGCAGGGTATTGCCGTTGTTGGTCAGCGTGAGCTGCACGCCCGGGCCCTCATAGGGGTATTGCAGCGGCTCTGCCGTGAGCCTGCCCGCGACGTACGGCCCCTTCGCAGCCTTCGCGGGATCGGTGGGTGTCGTGCAGTAGCCCCGCCCTGACACCGCACGGGGCGTGAAGCGCCACAGACGGGCGAGGGCTATGACATCAGGCGCGCGCGCACCACAGTGCTGCCGACCGTCCCACTGCTTTTCGACGATGCTGCAGGGACGGCTCTTGGGATAGTCGATCGACGAGTACATGATCGCGCAGCGGTTCGACAAATGTCCGAGTCCCAGCGCGTGGCCGATCTCGTGGGCGACGATCCTCACCTGTCCGTTGTGGAACCCCTTCGGCGACTTCATGCGCGCTTTGCTCAGTTGCACGAAGCCAATACCGCCGAACCCGGCAATCGAGCTCCTGGGCGAGCCGATGTAGGGCTTCTGCGTGACAGTGATGTCGGCTCGCCTGCCCGGCCGAGCGGCCACGAAGCGGAACGGGGTTCCTGCGCGGTTCCAACTCGCGAATGCCTCGTTGACCTGCCAGACGTACGTCGACTTGTTCCGATACGTGATCTGGAGGTGACCGTACGGCGACGAGGCGGCGCTCGTGAGGGGCGGAGCCAGCAGGATTCCCGACAGGAGCGCGAAAGCGGCCACGCTCAAAACTCGCCGCGGTCGGGCGTGGTGGGTCAGCCGCATCTCGCGATGGTAGCCGCATGCGTCTTCGACCCGGCCACCCACTTCATCCACAGTCGATCAATCGCCTGAGCGCCGCTTATCGGTGCCGCGGTTGACCCTCGCAGCTAGTCGATGTCGCCGAGGAAGCTGAGCACGCGTTGCTTGAGCAGCGTCGTGGCGCCCTCGTCGTAGTCGGGCAGGCTGTTGTCGGTGAACAGGTGTCGATCGCCGGGGTACAGATGGAGCTCTGCGCTTTCCACCGTCTCGTCGAGGTCGCGGGCGGCGTCGAGGTCGCCCTCGAGCGCCCACTCGTCGGCTTCCATCAGGTGGATCTGGAGCGGGACGCCCTGCGGCCAGGGGCCCCCGAACTCCGAGGGCGGGACGCAGCCGTGGAACAACAGGGCTCCCTTGGCACCCGGCCTCGTCTGGGCCAGCTCCTGCGCAGGCATCGCCCCGAGCGAGAACCCGGCATAGACGATCTCGGTCGGCAAGCCTTCAGCCGCGACCCGACCGCGCTCCCCAATGGTGTCGAAGCCGACCTCCCGGGCGTAACTGACGCCATCGTCGAGGTCTGGCGAAGGTCTTCCCGTCGTAGAGATCCGGGGCGTGGACGACGTGTCCGGCAGCGCGGAGTTCATCGGCGAAGGCAAGGACCCCCTCGGTCTGCCCCTGTGCGTGGTGAAAAAGCAGGATCTCGGCCATGATTGGGGCACCCTATCGACCAGTCGCGCTGGTATTCGGTTCGTTTAGCAAGAACGCGTCCGTGGTACGAGTTGCCTGAGGAACCGCAGGGCAAATAGGCGCAAAGCGTCCGACGAAAGGAGATCGCAATGGACGAAAAAGTCGATCAGGCAAAGGGCGAGATCAAGGAGCAGACCGGTCGGGTGACCGGAGACGAGAGCCTCGAGCAGGAAGGCAAGGTCGACCAGGCCGAAGGCAAGGCCGAGGAGTCCTGGGACAAGGCGAAGGACGCCGCGAAGGACATCACCCGCTAGTCGGCGCCGATCGCGCGGCCGGCGTCGCTAGCGCGTCACGGCGAGCTGGCCGCACGCCGCGGCGATGTCGCGGCCACGCGTGAGGCGCACAGTCGACGGAATTCGCGCGCGGTCGAGCACGCCCTTGAATCGATTGATCGCGTCGCGCGACGAGCCCTCGAAGAAACCCGTCGGGTTGTACGGGATCAGGTTGACCTTGAAGACCTTCGGGTCGAGCAGGGCCACCAGCTCAGTCGCCTGCTCCGGTGAGTCGTTCACGCCGGCCAGCATCACGTACTCCACGAAGACCTTTCGATGCCGTAGCTCGAAATAGCGGCGGCACTCGTCGAGCACCGAGGGCAGCGGATAGCGCTCGTTGACCGGCATGATCTCCGAGCGCAGGCGCGGGGCAGCCGCGTGCAGGGAGATCGCGAGCCGGATCGGCTGCTCGACCTCATCGACGAAGCGCTTGAGTCCCGGCATCCAGCCGATCGTGGAGATCGTCGTGCGCCGGTGCGTGATCCCGACGTCCGGCAGACGACGCGCGGCTCCGAGCACCTCGTCGTAGTTGAGGAACGGCTCGCCCATCCCCATGAAGACGAGATGGTTCAGCGGCTCGACCCGCCGGAAGTGCAGCACCTGGTCGAGGATCTCCGACGCCGTCAGATTCCGCCCGAAGCGCATCGATCCGGTCGCGCAGAACGTGCACGTCAACGGACAGCCGGACTGGGATGAGACGCAGACCGAGCGGCGTCCGTCCCGGTAGCGCATCAGCACGGCTTCGACCGGGTGGCCGTCGGCCGTGCGGAAGAGGACCTTAACGGTGCCGTCTGCGGACGTCGCCTCGTCCTCGAAGGTCAGCGAGGAGAACGGGACGGACTCGTCGAGCACTGCGCGCAGCGGGCGGGAGAGGTTCGTCATTTCTTCATAGCCCGCGGCCCCTCGCGCCGTCCACTCCCACACCTGCCGTGCGCGAAAGGCCGGCTCGCCGCGGTCGGCGAGGGTGCGTTCCAGGAGCGTCAGATCCACGCAGCCACGGTAGCGCGGGTGATGCCTTTGTACTGTTCACCCCATGCGCCGCCTGGTTACTTGTGTTTTTTGTCGCGGCCGTCCTCCTGCCGGTGGAGGCGCACGCGGCCGTCTCCGTCGGCGCCTACGGAAACACCGACGCTTCGACCGCCTGACGGGTCAGCGGACGGAATCCGGGCTGGTCTTCCTCGATTAGGACCAGGGTCGCACCTGGGGCTCCAAGTACGACCTCTTCCTGGAGGCCCTCCGGGATCGACCGCACATCGCGCTCCACCCCGAAGGGCAAGGCCGCATGATCACGCCGAGCGCCATCGCCCTCGGGAAGGGCGACGCCCACCTGATCGGGCTCGCGCAGGCGATCTATCCGGGCCTCGAGCTGTCTCTCGATCAGTACGTCGCGAATTATGAGCTGCCCGCGACGACGGCCAAGCCCGTTCTGATGGCGGAGTTCGGAGCGCCCATGGCCTCCTATCCGACCGTCGCCGCCGCGGCCGAGGCCCTACAGGGCTAGCAGGCGGCATCGTGCGCTGCCGGCTTCGACGGCTGGCTCCTCTGGACGTGGGATACGACCGGGGAGCGGCCCGGAGAGCCCGCCGTCTGGAATGCGCAAACCGGGGGAGGGCTGCTCGAGCGCGGATTGTCCCCCGCGAACCGTGCGGATCCGTGCGCTTCGCCGAACATCGCCCTGGGCAAGAGCGTCACGGCTTCCGGCAACTCGGCGGAATCGCCGGCGTCCGCAGCCGTCGACGGAACGATCTGGACGCTCTGGAACTCAGGCGGGCCTCCCCGGGGCTGGATCGAGGTCGACCTCGGCGCAGAGCACGACCTCACATTTCTGCGACTCGGCGTCCCCCAGACTCCGGCGGGCCGCGCCGTGCACAAAGTGTGGGGAAAGAGCGCCGTACCCGGAGCCCCGTATGTCGAGCTCCAGGAGATCGACCGCAGCACGGCGGACGGAGAGATCGTCGAGGTCGCACCGGGCATGCCCTGGGTCGGCATCCGCTACCTCCGCATCGAGACCATCTGGGGCCCGTCGTGGCCAGCGTGGCGGGAGATCGAGGTCTTCAGCGCGCCCTAGGCGCGACGTAGACTCCGCGCCATTAGGGGTCATTCTTTGAACAGGAGGTCTTTTCCGTGAGAACCGCTCTCGTGACCGGGCTCGTCGCGCTGATCGCGGCTTGCGCGCTTGCCGCTCCCGCAGCAGCTGCGACGCCGACCGAGCGGCAGCTCGCCCGCCAGATCAAGGTGATGCAGCGTCAGATCAAAGTCCTGCAGGGCCAGGTGAAGAAGCTCCAGACGCGGACGCGCACCGTCGAGGGCGTCGCGTCGGGCGCCCTCATCTTCGGTGCCTGCCTCGCCGCAGCCACGGCCGATGCGTTCCAGGGGACGTGGGAGACGATCGATCGGAACGCCGCGTCGGACTCGCCGCCGACGCCGGATCAGTATCCGGCGCAGGCGCCGGTCGCGGATCCGCTGAACTCGTGCCAGGTGCTCGAGACCCAGCGGCAGCCGGGAGCCGTCCCCCCGACGACGAACGTCTTTGCCGCGCTCCTGAACATCTTCCGCTAGCGGGCAGGGGCCTCGACGAGCCCGAGTTCCTCGACGAGGGTGAAGAACGCCTTCGCGTAGGGCGAGTCGGCCGTCCGCTTGCGCACGTTCTGCCAGTCGATGCGCTCGCGGAGCACCCTCGCGAGCTCGAGGTGGCGCTCGTAGTCGAGAGCGTGCTCGTCCAACGCGAGCAGCTTCGTCACGAGGATGTCGTCGAGCGCCATCACGTTCATCGGCACCGCGTTGACCTCGAGCTCTGCCGCGCGGGCGAACATCTCGTCGTCGACGGCGTGGCCCACCGGAGCGAAGATGACGTCGACGAGAACCTCGCCGTCCCGGGCCTTGTAGAGCCAGCCCTCAGGCGGTTTTTCCGGCTTCATGCCGGCGTCGGCGAGCGCCTGGAGTGCCCGCTCGGCATCTGCCGGCCTGACCAGGACGTCGAGGTCGTGGCCCGTACCCGGGCCGCCCCACGCCCACGCTGCGAGCCCACCACCGAGGAGGAATGGAACGTCCGCCTCGCGGAGGGCGCCGGCGACCCTCTTCAGGCTCTCCTTGATCGCCCCGAAGGGCTGCTCTTCCGGGTCATCCGGCACGGCTACGGGGTTACCCATCCGCCGCTCGCGGCAATCAAGGGAGCATGAGACTCCGGATCGCAGCCGCCGGCGACATCCACTGCTCCGAGGAGGAGCGGACGCGGCTCGAGAACGCATTCATGGACGCCGAGCGCGAAAACGACCTGATCCTGCTCGCCGGCGATCTCACGACGTCCGGTGAGCCGGAGCAGGCGGCGGTGCTCGCCGATGTCACTCGCGGCATCGGCGTTCCGATCTACGCCGTGCTGGGCAACCACGACTGGCATGCGAACCGGCACGAGGAGCTCGTCTCGACCCTTCGCGGAGGCGGGATCCGAATCCTCGAGCGCGCGCACGAGATCCTGACTGTCGAGGGCATTGAGATCGGGATCGTTGGGACGAAAGGCTTCGTCGGCGGCTTCTCGGGCTCGCTGATGCCGGACTTCGGGGAGCCGCTGCTGCGGCGCGTGTACGCGGAGACGAGCGCGGAGGTCTCCGCCCTCGACCGCGGACTCCGAAAGATCTGCGAGTGCGCGGTGCGCATCGTCCTTCTCCACTACGCGCCCACGACGACGACGATCGAGGGCGAGCGCGAGACGATCTGGGCGTTCCTCGGGAGCGAGAGGCTCGCCGGGCCGATCGCAGAGCACAGCCCGGACCTCGTTCTCCACGGCCATGGCCACGGTGGCACGTTTGCCGGCTCCATCGAGGACATCCCGGTCTTCAACGTCGGTGTCCCCGTCACCGGGCACGACTTCTGGATCTTCGAGTTCGACAGCGAAGCCGGTCTAGTCACCGAGCCCGACGAAGCCCTTCGGTCGAAGGAACGCTGACCACGCCGCGAAACGGGCTGTGCCCGTTTCGCCAAGCGACGAACGAGGCTTCGTAGGCTCAGCGCTCGCTGACGCGCGCCGCGAAGCGGCTCCGGCTTCAGGAGCGTCGCGGAAAGTTGCAAGACTTTCCGCGAATCAGCTCCCTACGACTTGGACGAGCCAGCGACGGTCGCGCTCTCGGTCGAGCTCGAGGAACAGCACGCGCTGCCAGGTGCCGAGGCAGAGCTCCCCGGCCCTCACCGGGATCGCCTCGCCGGCGCTCCCGAGCAGCATGGACATGCAGTGCGCGTGGCCGTTGCCTAGCTCCATGTCCTCCTCGCAGATGTTCTCCGTCCGCTGCTTCCAGTCGTCGTGGGCGTAGTAGCGCTCGCTGGGAACGAGGCCGCGCAGGAGCTCGGCGAAATCCTTCAAGAACCCATTCTCGAACTCGTTCACCCGAACGCAGCACGTGGTGTGGGGGGAGTAGACGCAGACGATGCCGTCCCGGACTCCGCTCTCTCGCACCGCTTCCGCGACGTCCTCGGTGATGTCCCGTACAGACAGTCCGCCCTCCGTGCGGAGGTTTCGTTCTCCCTGGAACACCTTCACGGCGGCCATCCTATCCACGCCCCCAGGGCCCGGTTACCCTGTCCGAGCGCGGGCCCGTAGCTCAGCTGGTTAGAGCAGCCGACTCATAATCGGTTGGTCCCTGGTTCGAGTCCAGGCGGGCCCATTCTCAGCCGCTCGGCTATGCGGATCTAGCTTGGTTGAGCGGGACGGGTGTGCCCGAGATGCCGACTGTGCGCGTGGCGTGCCCCCACCGGTGCACCCACGGCGACGAGCCCGTTTGGCCAGCGCCAACGGCCGCCGGGACTACGGTCTGATTACCTCGGATACGAGCGCCGGGTAGTCGAGTTCGCGACCGTCGGACAAGACGTGCGTGTAGGTGTCCGCCGTGACGCTGAGCTTCCGCTGGCCCACATCTACCGCGACTGCATCGACCAGTTCGTATCGGGCGGACGGTTCACCGTCGGGCCGGGCTACATCGCCCACATGCGCACGCCTGGTGCCAACGGACGCGTCCTCGTCCGCGACGATCGGATCCGGACGAGCGGCACGGAACACATCGACGTCGGACGTGTCCCCTTCGGCCCGCTCGGCGCGATGAACGGCGGGCTCGGCACATTCGGCTTCCACTACGCCCGGAGCACGAACGTGCCGGGTCAGGTTCCCGCCGGAAGCGACCCGACCCGGCAGCTGTCCGCGGCCGAAGCGGAGGTTGTCGTCGGGGCGACCCGCGACGCGCGTGGCGTGCCAGTGATTGAGGGCAGGCAGTGCGCGGGGAAGAACGGCAACCCGAATTACGGCGTGTACACGGTGACGCACCCGCCGAAGCTCACAGGCTCGGGTGCGCCGAACAACCCGCGGCTCGACAGCCAGGGGAACGTCCGGTTCACCGTCTCCGTCTGGTTCCGCGACGAGTGGGGGAACACCGGCCACGGGCCGAACGCGGCCGGCGACGAGAACTCCGCCGGCGACGCCATCGCGCGGGTCACGTACACGTACAGCTTCGAGCCGAGCGTGGTGCGCGCGTGGATGGTTGTAACGACCTTCGGATCGACGAGCGGCGGCGGCAATCGGTACATCAAGGAGCCGAAGTTCGTGGCCGTAATCCGGGGCGGTGGGTTCTCGCGGCTCAAGGTGTTCGGCGGCGCGAAGGGCGGGCTCGCGCTACCGCACTCAAGGAAGCTGCCGTCGGAGGTTCGAGACGGCCCCGTCCAGAGACCGAACGCGGTTCTCGCGCCGAGGCAGATCGGCCAGGGCGACCGGACTCGGGTGCAATGGGACTACGGGTCGAACGCGTGCGGCAACAACTGCTTCAGCGCCGTCATGCGGGCGTACCCCGTCGTCTCGAGGACGACGGGAGGCGTGCGGCTCGGACGGCCGGCGCCGCTTTGGCAGCAGACGGAGAGCCTCCGGAAGGGCTCCGGCCTCGACTGGTGGGCGCGGATCTCCGGCGTGAGGTGGCAATCACGCCTGCAGTCCTATCGACGCGACACGGCCGGAGACGTTCAATGGGCCTGCCGACCGATGAGGAACCCCAATCCGTCGCTGGCCGACATGGCATTCGCAAGCGAGGACGTGACGACGAACGTCACGCTGCGCCGGCGCTGGGAGATCGGCGGCTGGAAGGCGTCAACAACGTCGGTGCCGTTCGTCCTCTCGGGAACGATCCTCAGCGGCTGGAACGGCGGGCGTGGTCCTTACGACTGCGAGCAGATGCAGGTGAAGTTCGCGGACGGCGTCGAGAGCTTTGGAACGTTCGCGAGCTATTCGGTCGGCCCCGGCTGGGTCCTGAAGTAGCCCTACCGCGGCTCGCCGCGTCAGCGCCGCACGATCCGCTCGCACTCGCGGGCGGAGACGCGGTCTCGGCGATCGGCGAAGACGACGTCGCGCCTTCCACGGCCGCATCTGACCACGTCCCTGGACCCGTCGCGGACGAGGATCACGTCGTTTCCGTCGCCGCCGAGCACCGCGTCTCGCCCTGCACCACCCAGGAGCCGGTCGCGCCCCGGACCGCCAAGGAGAAAGTCCGCCCCGCGAGCCCCCTCGATCACGTCGTTCCCGTCGCCGCCGTCGAGGCGGTCGTTTCCTTGCTCGCCGCTGATGTCGTCATTTCCGGCCCCGCCGCCGAGAACGTCGTTCCCGACCTCGCCGTACGCGAGGTCGCTTCCCGCGCCGAGGCTCGCGACGTCTCGCCCGGGGCCGGCCAGGAGGATGTCGTCGCCGGCGAACGAGGCGACGCGGTCATCGCCGGCGAGCGCGTACACGACGTCGTCGTGCGCGGTGCCGACCAGCCTGTCGGCGCGGGTGGTTCCCCCGACACCGCACGAGGCAGTGCCGCGAGCCAGCAAGCCGCTCGGCGGAAGCGGCCGCCAGTCGACGGAATACTCGAAGAACGGGCTACGCGTCACATTCTCGACGCCAGTACCGTCGGCATTCACCACATACACGTCCGTGGCCAGGGCGTCAGCTTGGCGGGAGACGAAGGCGACCTTGGTGCCGTCCGGGGACCACGTCGGGTCGACGAACGCCGGGCTCGCGAACCGGTCGGATCGGCGAACGGTGGCGAGACGCACCGGCGTGCCTCCACCGCCAGGCACGACCTCGATGGTCGGATCCGAGCGCGGATCCGTCTGCGCCGCGAAGACGACCGTCCGGCCGTCGGGCGACCAGTTCGGAGCGGCGTGTACACGCGCATCGCTCGTCAGTTGGAGCCGTCTCGTGCCGTCGGCGCCGACGGTCACGATCTGGCCGGCCTCCACGTATGCGATCCGGCTCCCGTCGGGCGACCAGGCGGGGTCGTCTCCTTGCTCGGCGACAACCCGGACCGCCTCCCCGGCCTTGGTGATGACGGCGATTCGGCCGGGGCCGGACGGCGTGTCCGTGGACACGTAGACCAAGCGGTCCCCGGCCGGTGCCCACGCGGGCGAATGGCCCGGCGGTCTAAGGTCGAATTCGTTCGACCCGTCCGCGTCGACGAGCTTGAGCGACGACAGGAACGACCCTGTGAGGCGGAGCGCCAGCTGCGTGCCATCTGGCGACCACGCGGCGTCGCTCGTCCAGGTCGACCTGCTCCCGGGGCCGGTGATCCGGCGCCGCGTCCGATCCAGCGGCCGGATCGTGCAGACGTCGATGTCGAGGAACCGCGAGTCACCGAGGATGCCGGCCGGATCGTTCGGAAGCACGATCGAGTACGCGATCTCCCCGTTTCGCCCGGGAAACGCAGGCCGCCGCGACGGCAATGGCGGACAAAAAACGTTTGATACTGAAACAGGTTACGCGCGCGCACCACGTGCCCGGCCAGCTTGAGGTGAAGCACAAGGCTCGGCGAGGCAGCGAAACTCGTGCTCAGCGCACGCAGCCAGAGGATCGCAGCACCCGCGCCACCTCCCGCGTACGCGACCTCCTCTCGCCGCCTCAGTCGGCAGCGACTTCGAGCACCGGCGGTAGCGACCACTCGAGCTCGCGTGATCGAGAGTCGAGCGCGACCGAGGGCGCGATCTCGGACCCGAACGCTCAGCTCCGACCCGGCCGAGGCCGACCAGACGTGTCAAATCTGACCGCCAGTGCGCGTAGCGTGCCCCAACCCGTGCACCCACTTCCGCCGAGAACGGCCTATTTCCAGGCGTGTTCGAGTCCAGGCGGGCCCACATGAGTCTGGATCTCGGGTAAACGGGTAAGGGAGAAGCATGGTCAGGTACGCACTCTCAGTGCTTCTCCTGGCGGCGGCACTCGCAGGGTGTGGGACCGAGGGAGACGGCGCCTCAGGCACAACGGCTCCCCGTGCAACGCCCTCGGGGTCGGCAACGCCCTTCTCGGCCCGCGACGTCGAGGAGGGTCTCGCCGCCGATCTGGCGGAAGGCGGCGGCATCGTCGAGCTCGGCGACGAGCCGCCGAAGCTGATCAGCTGCGAGAAATCCGAGGTCGAGACCGAGTGGAGCTGCCGGGTCACGCCGTCGAAGAGTGGGGAGGACGTGGTCTGCACGGTGACTGTCGATCCCACCACCCGGGTGGTCTCGAAACGCGATTGTGCCCGCCTCGACTACTAGGGGCTTTAGTTCCCCGAGCTGCGGACAGGACGCGGGATCCCGTCGGGCGTCAGCCACCGTTCGTACTTGTCGCGGAGCTTCCGGGCGTATCGGTCGCCTCCGAGCAGGTCGAAACGACCCCATTCGAGGGCGCGCAGATCGCCTGAGGGCACGCCGAGCTCCCGGGCGAGCTCGCTCAGGCTCACGCCGCAGCGCAGCCGCGCCTGTCGCAGCGCGGTTCCCCGGGCGGTTGTGTCCGGGCTAGCCTCGGGCAGCGGCCTCACGCGGGCGACCTCGTGCAGCGGAGACCTCGTCGCCCTTGGCGCCGATCGCCTCGAGCGCGCCGACGAGTAGCGTGCGGCAGCGCGCCTGCACGTCTTCCTCCACGCTGTTGAGCCGTGCGATCTCCACCTTGATGGCCTCGCGTTCCGTTGCGGCCTGAGCGACGATCTCGTCTGCTTTCCGGCGCGCTTTCTGCACGAGCGCATCGGCTTCCTTTCCCGCCTCGGATTTGACCTCTTCGGCTGCGCGCTGACCCGTGACCAGGCTGTCCCGCAGCAATCGCTCCAGATCCTCGTAGTCCACGAGCTTCTGTTCCAGCGCGGCCACTTGGGCACGAGCGGCATCGCGCTCGTGCCAGACCTGTTCATAGCTGGCAGCCACGTTTTCGAGCAACTCGTCGACGTCCTCGCGGTCGTAGCTCCCGAGGCGGCTTTTCAGCTTCTGATGCTGAATTTCGGGGGGAGAGAGGAACATTTCCGCTCCTTTTCGACCGGTCCGTCCCGATCGTCTTTGTCGGTGCAGGCAATTATTGCGGTCAACGACCCGAAGCGTCCGTTTGGGGGATGGCGGGGCCGCGCCGATAGTCGCACGATGAGACGCGTAACCCTTGCGGAAAGGCGGCAACTCATGGCTGCGGACGAACTCCGGCGCAGGCTGCGCAACTTCCCGGACGCGGGCCTGCTCCACAGAATCGCGACAGCGCGCTAGCGCGCTGCTTCGCCCCCGGTCGGGGGAGGACGGCGTGCTACACCCTTGGGGTGCGTCACGCCGCTGCCCTACTCGGTCTTCTGACAGTGCTTCTGCCCGGAGCCGGGCAGGCACTCCAAATCAAGCCTCTGAAGGTCATTGCCTTCGGCGACGTCGGCGTCGGCGGATCTTCCCAGCGGGCGTTCGGCGAAGGCGTCAGGCGCTTTGAGGCCAGTCACGGCGCCGACCTGCTGCTCGCGCTCGGCGACAACGACTACACGGAAGATCCTGGGGCCTTCCGCGCGAACTGGGAGGCGAGCTTCGGCTGGGCAAGGCGAAGCCGCATCGGCGTGACCGGCGTTGTCGGGAATCACGATGTGCGCGTCGAGGGCGGCCGCTACGAGTTCCCGACGCTGAAGATGCCCGGCCGGTACTACCGGCGCCGGGTCGGCCCCGTCGACTTCTTCATGCTCGACTCCAACGCTGTCGACGCCGGCCAGACCGCATGGCTCCGGCGAGCCCTGGAGGCGTCGCGGGCCCGCTGGAAGATCGCCGCCTTTCATCACCCGGCCTTCAGCTGTGGCAACTATCAATCTCACCCGGGTGTCGTGGGCAGCTGGGTTCCGCTGTTCGAGCGCTTCCGCGTCAAGCTTGTGCTCTCCTCGCACGACCACAACTACCAGCGCTTTGCTGCGCGGCAGGGAGTGAGATACGTCCTCCACGGCGGGGCGAACCCCAACCTCTACCCGTTGAAGGACTGTCCGTCCGGCTACCCGCGCCGCGTCCGCGGCCAGGTCGAGCACGGGTTCATCTACCTCGTGATTCGCGAGACGCGCCTCGACGGCTGGGCCGTTTGGCCCGACGGGCGGCGCCGAGATCACTTCGTCATCCGCGGCTAGGATCTAGGCATGGCCGAGCTCGGCACCATGCGGGTCAAGGGCGGCCTCGCCGAGATGCTCAAGGGCGGGGTGATCATGGACGTCACGACCGCCGAGCAGGCCCGGATCGCAGAAGAGGCCGGCGCCGTCGCGGTGATGGCGCTGGAGCGCGTGCCCTCCGACATCCGTGCTCAGGGCGGCGTGGCGCGGATGGCCGACCCGGACAAGATCGCGGAGATCCAGGAGACGGTGACCATTCCCGTGATGGCCAAGGCGCGGATCGGCCACTTCGTCGAGGCGCAGATCCTCGAGGCGCTCGAGGTCGACTACATCGACGAGAGCGAGGTGCTGACGCCTGCGGACACCGCGCACCACATCGACAAATGGCGCTTCACCGTCCCGTTCGTCTGCGGCTGCACGAACCTCGGCGAGGCATTGCGCCGACTCGCCGAGGGCGCTGCGATGATCCGGACGAAGGGCGAGGCCGGAACCGGCGACATCGTGAACGCCGTAACCCACATGCGCTCCGTCTTCGGGAGCATCCGGCGGCTGGGCGGTCTCGCGCAGGAAGAGCTGTACAGCGAGGCCAAGCAGCTCCAGGCGCCATACGAGCTCGTCAGCTGGGTGGCCGAGCAGGGACGTCTGCCGGTCGTCACCTTCACCGCCGGTGGGATCGCAACACCGGCCGACGCGGCGCTCTGCATGCAGTTGGGTGCGGACGGCGTCTTCGTCGGCTCCGGGATCTTCAAGTCCTCCGATCCGTTCCTCCGAGCAAAGGCGATCGTCGAGGCGACGACCCACTTCCAGGACGCGGAGGTTCTCGCCCGGGTCTCACGCGGTCTCGGCGACCCGATGCCGGGCCTGTCGGCCGCCGCGCTGGCGCCGGAAGAGCTGCTCGAGACCCGCGGCTGGTAGCACCCCGATCCGGGGCTACGATCCCGTCGTGACCGGGCCGTTGCGGATCGGCGTGCTCGCAATCCAGGGCGACTTCCGCGAGCATGCGGGCGTCCTGCGCCGGCTGGGCGCAGACCCGGTCGAGGTACGGAAACCCGAGCAGCTCGACGGCCTCGACGGCCTGATCGTGCCGGGCGGCGAGTCCACGGCGATCTCCCTCCTGATCCGCGACGGCCTGGAGGAGGGCCTCCGTCGCTTCCAAGGACCTGTGTTCGGTACCTGTGCCGGCATGATCCTTCTCGGCCGTGACCACCTCGGACTCGTCGACGTTGCCGTCCGGCGGAACGCCTACGGCCGCCAGGTTGCGAGCTTCGAGGCCGACCTCGACCTTGAAGGCGAAGCAGTTCCGCTCCGCGGCGTCTTCATCCGGGCTCCGCGCGTCGACGTGATCGGCCCTGGTGTGGAGGTGCTCGCCCAGCGTGACGGTGAGCCTGTGCTGCTCCGCGACGGGCGGTTCCTCGTCGCGTCCTTTCACCCGGAGCTGACGGACGATACGCGCGTCCATGAGCGATTCCTCGACATGGTTCGCGCGGAGGTGATGGCCGGTGGCGGGACACTCTAAGTGGGCGCAGATCAAGCGGAAGAAGGGTGCGACCGACGCGAAGCGCGGGCAGCTCTTCTCGAAACTGGCGCGAGCGATAATCGTCGCGTCCCGCGAGGGAGGACCGGATCCGGCAGGCAATCTCGCACTCCAGAACGCGATCGAGAAGGCGAAAGCGTCCTCGATGCCCAAGGAGAACATCGACCGGGCGATCGCGCGAGGCGCGGGTGCGGCCGGCGACGGCGTCGCCTACGAAGCGGTTGCATACGAGGGTTACGGCCCAGCCGGCATCGCCGTCTACGTCGAGGCGCTGACCGATAACCGCAATCGAACGGCTGCAGATGTGCGCCACATCTTCGCCAAGGCCGACGGCAATCTCGCGGAGTCGGGAGCGGTCGCCTGGCTCTTCGAGCGTCGCGCCGTGATTCTCGTCGACGGCGAGGCCGACGAGGACGAGCTGATCCTCGCCGCGGCAGAGGGTGGCGCGGACGATGTCTCGCGGGAAGGAGAGACCTGGCGGGTCACCTCGAGCCCCGAAGCGCTCGGATCCGTCTCCGGGGCGATCCAGTCAGCAGGGCTCATCGCGGAATCGGCTGACCTGACGATGGTTCCGAAGACGACGGTCGAGCTCGAGGACGAGTCGGCGGCCAGAAAGGTGCTTCGGCTGATGGACGCCCTCGAGGAGAACGACGACGTCCAGGACGTCTACGCCAATTTCGACATTCCGGAGCGCGTACTCGAGGCCGTGGCTCTCTAGCCGGTTCCGGGCCGGCCCGGTTGGCGCGCCCGGAAGGGACGGCTGACGGCAGAGAAACGGCCGAGGGACGCGCGCGCCCGGTAGGTGCCCGGTTCGACGCGGAAGCTGTACCCGCCGACCCGCGAGGTTCGCGCCCTGAAGACGCGGCGCCAGGCGCTTCCGGTACGGCGTTCGAGGGCCACCGGCACGCCGACGACGGCGTGGTGCAGGAAGTCCAGCGCAAAGCCGGCGATCACGCGGCCTCCCCGGCGCGATCGAATCGAGACGGCCGACGGGGGGAGGTTGCCCTCGAGCTTCACCTTCGACATTGAGAGGAGTGCCTGCCCGCGGTTCCAGCTCGATCCCTGAACCGACCCGTTGACATAAAAGTCGTTGCTCTCCGGCCGCAGGAGGAGGTAGCGCACGAAGGCGTGGAGTTCGCGGCTGATCGGGAAGGCGAGCACGAGCTCGCTGGGCGCGGACTGCCGCTCGGCCTGGAGAACGAAGAACCCCGGGATCGTGCCGACCATCCGGCCGCCGACGAAATGGGGAACCGAGACGCCCGCGCGCTGGTCTTCGGTCCAGTCCCGCGTGAGGTTCGCGAGCGCAGTCCGTTCGGTGTCCGACTGCCGTCCGTCGAAGCCGAGCTCCCAGTCGATGGTGGCGTGACCCCACGAGTTCGGGGCGCCGCGCGGCCGGTACTCGGGGCCGACCCACGAGCCTGATGAGGGGCGCAGCGCGGTTCGGGAGTAGTCGTTGGGAGACGCTACGACGATGAACAGGCCCGGGGGCACACTGGCGACGGGTGGATTCGGCGCAACGCGAACGCGCTCGGTCGCCTGACCGGGCGCGAATTGCGCGACCGAGAGTGCTCCTAGGACCCCGGCCGCAAGCGTGACGAACGCGGCCCACCGCACGGTCGAGAGGCTAGCGAAGCCGTATTCGGGCCGTGTAAACCCGCTCGTGCGTGACGCTCGAGTGATCCCGCAGGGTGAGAGTGACGATGTAGAGCCCGGCTCCGCTACGAGGCTCGGGGACCCGACGACGGGCTCCGCGCCATCGCCGAGCTTCGCCGGCGTCTCGACGAGCTGGAGGCAGAGCATGTGGAGAACGCGGTCCGTGCCGGTCGCTCCTGGTCACAGATCGCCGGGGAGCTGGGGATGTCGAAGCAGGCGGCGCACAAGCGTCACGCGAAGCGTCTCGGCGCAACGGCCCGGACGGCCTTCGCCACCGCGGCCCGCGAACGGGGAATCCTCGTCAAGGCGGGGCCGCGCCGCGTCGTCCAACATGCGGTTCGAGAGGCCCGGATGCTCGGCCATGCCCGTGTCGGCACCGGCCATCTCCTGCTCGGAGTCCTGAACGAACCGGACGACCTACGGTGGCGTTGGAGGACCTCGGTGTCACGTTGAGGAACGTGCAGGGCGCGATCAAGCGGCCGGACGCCCCGGAGATCGACGATTCGAGCCGCCGCCTGCCGATCTCACCGCAGGGGCGGGCGGCGCTCGAGCAGTCGCTGAATGAGGCCGTCGCCCGGGGCGACGGGCATCTCGGCGTCGAGCACGTGCTCCTCGCCCTCATCCGGGATGAGAGATCCGATGCTGCGAGGACGCTTTCCCGGCTGGGCGCAAGCCCGCGCCAGGTCGAGGCCGCGCTCTCTCGGGGAGCTGCAAAGCAGGGGAGGAACGTCCGGGCCGGCGCCTAACCTCGGGTCGTGACGGTTCTCGGAATCGACCCAGGGACTGCTGCATGCGGATGGGGCATAGTGTCCGGAAGCGGAGGCCGCCTCCAGGCGGTGGACTTCGGGTGCTGGCGGACACCGGCCTCCATGCGCCCCGAGGAGCGGCTGCTGAGAATTCACGACGGCGTCGAAGCCCTCATCGCACGGTACGAGCCGACGTCGGTCGCGCTCGAAGAGTCGTTTGTCGGCGCCGACGCCCGCACCGCGCTCTCGGTCGGACAGGCGCGCGGCGTCGCCCTCGTCGCGGGCGCGCTCGCCGGGGTTGACTGCGCCGAGTACTCGCCGTCCCACGTGAAGCTTGCGGTCTGCGGCTACGGCCGCGCCGAGAAGGCGCAGGTGCAGCGGATGGTGCAGGCGATCCTCCGTCTGGAGTCCCCGCCGACTCCGCACCATGCGGCCGACGCGCTCGCGGTCGCCATCTGCCACGCGATGGCGCCGGCGCTGCTTCGAGCCGCGGGATGATCTCTCTCCTCCGGGGCCGCGTCGCCGCGAGGACGCTCGACGGCGTCGTCCTCGAGGTGAACGGCGTCGGCTACCGGGTGCAGACGACACTGCGCGCCCTGCGCAAGGCGCAAGGCGGAGGCGAGGTCACACTCGAGACCTACCTCCACGTCCGTGAGGACGCGCTGCAGCTCTACGGCTTCGCCGAACCCGCCGAGCGGGAGCTCTTCGAGCACTTTCTCTCGGTCTCGGGCGTGGGGCCGAAGGTCGCTCTCGCCATTCTCTCCGGCTCGACGCCCGCAGACCTGAGGCGAGCGATCGTCCTCGAGGACATCACCCGCTTCGTCGCGATCCCCGGCATCGGCAAGAAGACCGCCGAGCGGGTCGTCCTGGAGCTGAAGGAGAAGATCGGCCCGGTCGATTCCGTCGGCGTGGTGCCGGGGCACGAGCTCGTGGCGCGCGATGCCCTCGTGGAACTCGGCTACTCGCTGCCGGAGGCAGAGCGGGCACTCGCGTCGACTGATCCGGAGGCCCCGCCCGAGGAGCGTGTGCGGCAAGCGTTGAGGGCGGCGTGAAGGCGGCGCCTCAGTTCCTCGGCCCGGCGGTACGACCGGACGAGGACGAGCTCGAGCGGTCGCTTCGACCCCGGTCCCTGGAGCATTTCGTCGGTCAGGAGAGGGTCAAGGAGCAGCTGTCGATCGCGCTCGAGGCCGCACGCTCCCGCGGTGAGGCCCTCGACCACGTGCTGCTCGTCGGCCCACCCGGCCTCGGCAAGACGAGTCTCGCCTACATCGTCCGCGAGGAGCTCGGCGTCGGGATTCGCACGGTCGCGGGGCCGGCGCTCGAGCGGAAGGGGGATCTGGCGGCGATCCTAACGTCGCTCGAGCCGCGCGACGTTCTCTTCGTCGACGAGATCCACCGGCTGAGCTCCGCCGTCGAGGAGGTGCTCTACCCGGCGCTCGAGGACTTTCGGCTCGACATCATCGTCGGGCAAGGCCCCGCGGCCCGGACGCTGACGTTGGACCTGCCGCCCTTCACGCTCGTCGGCGCGACGACGCGCACCGGGCTGCTGACGACGCCGCTCCGTGACCGGTTCGGGATGACGTTCCGGTTGGACTACTACGAGCCCGACGAGCTGACGGTGATCGTCCGCCGGTCGGCAGGGATCCTCGGCGTCGAGGCGCGCGACGACGCGGCTGAGGAGATCGCGCGGCGCGCCCGTGGAACGCCGAGGGTGGCCAACCGGATCCTGCGTAGAGTGCGGGACGTGGCCGAAGTCCGCCATCAAGGCGTCGTCACGTCGGACATCGCCACCGAGGCACTCGAGCTCCTCGAGGTCGACGAATGCGGTTTGGAACGGACCGACCGGCAGCTCATGCGCGCGATCGCCGAGCGCTTCGGAGGCGGTCCGGTGGGATTGTCCACGCTCGCAGTGGCCCTCGGCGAGTCGCCTGACACGGTCGAGGACGTCTACGAGCCCTATCTCCTCCAGCTCGGCTTCCTCCAGCGGACGCCCCGCGGCCGGATCGTCACGGAGCGAGGCCTCGCGCACCTCGGCATGGCCGCCGGGCCACCGGCCCGGTCCACCAGCCTGTTCTAGGAGGGTTTGGCGGAATAGCGCTCGTTGCCAGGGTGCGATGGTCGTTTCCAGGCAAGGACGCAGGGAGCGTTCGTATCCTCGGGATACGGGCGCGACTGAGGACGCAGTCCTGGGGGCGAGCAGCGCGGCCTGGCGGCACAG
>Ga0136620_10000431_pt1 | contig 19314 bp, 22 predicted proteins | sample AntDrymUQ4162106_2_FD_104806 | JGI IMG/M metagenome (GOLD analysis project Ga0136620, IMG submission 104806) | Polar desert sand microbial communities from Dry Valleys, Antarctica - metaG UQ416 (21.06) | ecosystem: Environmental > Terrestrial > Soil > Desert | place: Antarctica: Dry Valley... | reverse complement strand
TGGCTGTGGTGGAGGCCGGCTCGAGAGAGTAGGAGCGTCGCTTGTTGCCCCCGAGTGGTTCGTATCGCTCGCGGCCTCTCGTCGCGTAGCCTTGCGGGGCTAAACTAACGAAATGGACACTATATCCGCGAGCGAGGCGGGGCGGCGGCTCGGCTCGAGCCTGCCGCGCGTGCAGCGCGCGATCGATCGGCTGGGGCTCGAGATCGAGGAGCGGCGCGGCGGCCGCGTCCTGCTGAGCGAGTCGCAGCTCGAGCGGCTTCGTGACGAGCTCGGCGTCGTGCCCTCCGTCGAGGGGCTGAGCCGGGTCGAGACGCAGGTGCTGGCAGCGCTCGCGCGGTCACCGCGCGGGCTGGTCACAGTTCGAGCAGTCGCTCGTCGTGCCGCCGTCTCGCCGACCGCGGCGGCAGGCGCGCTGCGCTCGCTGGCCGGCCGCGGCCTCGTCCGCCGGGAGCGTGAATGGGTCGCCGCCGGTCGCGCCCGCGAGCTCGAGCTCATCCGGGCGAACGTGACGGCGCCGGGGTGGGGCGCGCTCGCGCCATCCCTCGCCGCGGTGCGCCTGCGCGACCGCCGCAGGCCCCGAAGTCCCAGCCGCCTGCCCGCCCGCCTTCGGCACCTGTTCTGGAACGCGGAGCCGGGCCGGCTCGACCTCCTCCGCCACGGTGGCTACATCGCCGAGCGGCTGCTCTCGAGCTCTGATCTCGATGGCCTCGCATGGGGCGCTCACGCCCTCACCGCCCGTGACTGGGATCAAGCCGCACGGAACCGCGGCCTTTCCGCCGCGGAGAGAGCGCTCGCGCGCAACCTCGCCGGAAGCCTACGAGGATGAGCCTGCCCGACTGGCTGGAAGCGCTGCTTCCCGGCGAGACCGCGGCGGCCTGGGCACGGGTTGCTCCCGTCGTGCCGGCGCAGGCCTACCTCGGCGGCGGCACGGCGATCGCAGTTCACCTTCGGCACCGGTCGAGTCGGGATCTCGACTTCTTCTTCCACGGAGACACCGTCGACCTCGACGGGCTGGTCGAACGGCTCCGCTCGCACGGCTCGTTCGCAGTCACCGAGCGTGCCCCGGGCACGCTCAACGGTCTCTTCGGCGAGACGCGTCTCCAGTTCCTCCAGGCCGGCCTGAGGAGACCCGAGCGTCGGCTCGAGCCGACGACGCTTCTTGGAGGCCTGCAGGTGGCAGGGCTCGGTGATCTGCTCGCGATGAAGCTCAACGCCATCGCCGGCCGCGCTCAACTGCGTGACTACTTCGATCTGATGACCATGGAGCTGCAGGGGGGCCGCACGATCGAGGAGGGACTCGGTCTCTTCCTGGCGCGCTACCGGCCCGATCACGAAGACAGCGCGATCAGGCCGATCCTGCTCGCGCTCGGCTACCTCGACGACGTCGCGGACGACCCGTTCCTGCCCGTCGAGCGCGGCGCGATCGTCCGGTACTGGCAGCGCCGCCAGTCGGAGCTCGTCGCCGCGATCGAGCGCCACGGCATCTCGAGGCCAGCTCCGCTGGAACCACCTGAGCTGGGCGACAACCAGCTCGGCGGGTAGCAGCCGACGCGCGCAGCGAATGCCGGTGGGCGTGACTTACAGCCGCGCGCTCACGCGGAGAGGAGAAACACGACGAACATCCCGAAGACTCCCGCGGTGAGAACCGCGAGCACGCCGAAGGCAACGCCGCCGGCGCTGATGTTCCGCTCCTGCATGCGGACGCGCAGCCAGCGAGCGTCCGCGCGGACGCCGGCAAGGAAGCGCTCCGAGTAGCCCGGGAGGGGGGCCTCGGGACGAGGGCCGGCGACTTGCGCCTTCGGCGTGCCGCCGGAGCTCTCGGGATCGGGTCCTGCCCGAGGCCTGGCGACATCTACCTTCCTTGCAGGGATTCTCGCGACGAGCAGACGCAGCCGCCATAGGCCGAGCAGCAGCGCGAACCCCATAGCCAACTGCAACCCAAGCAGCGCGGTCGTGGACAGCGGCAGCCGCGCCACCCAATCCTCGACCGCTCTGAGCTTCGACCTGCCCGTGGTCGTCGGGCGCGATGTCTCGGCGTTGGGCACGCTCGCTGCGCCCCCAGCGGACGGCTCCCATGGCGCGACGCCGGGATTCCGGGCGAGCCAGATCCGGTAGCTCAACCCCTTCGATCTCAGATAGACGTTGAACTCCTGCTTCGACGTGTAGACGGTGCCACCCCAGCGGAGCCCTGTTTCCTGCCTCGGGCTGTAGCGCCAGCCAGATGCCGGCTGTGACCAGAACGGCGACGGCCGCGCCGAGGAAACCGATGGAATAAGCCTTGACCACGACTTCAGCATCCGGCTCCGTCACAACGCTTTCAAGACATACAGGCGTGGAGTCCAGCGGGAGACTCACCGGCGAGCGTCGAGGTGAAGCGCTCGCGTGTACCACCCGTCGGGTGACGAGAGAAGCGCCGGGCCTGCACGACAGTGGACAGGCCGGGACGGAGTTGCGGCTCGGTCCCGGCAACGTCTCTCCCAGCATCGTGCGACCGGCGTTTCCCGACCAAAGGAGACCTTCATGCAGATCACCATCGAGAACCCCGAGCGGCTGGACGACTTCGTCGGGTTCCTGCGGCGCGGCGGGTGCATTGCGCTGCGGCTGAACGAGACGACCGTCGAAGCGCTCGTGCCCGACGTGGTCAGCCCGCTCTCCGAGCGTCGTGAGCTCGGTGCGTATCTTCGGAGCTGGCAGTCGGCGAGCTGCGGCTCTGGCTCCGGGGTCGTCACGCTCGTCGACCGCCGGGCCTTCGCGCCGGTTTGAGAAGTCAAGCGCAGGAGTGCACCACCTCCTGGGTGATGGGTCAAGCGGCCCCGGCGGTGCAAGGTGCCAGTAGCGGCATTCGAGGCGGACGGAGCTCCTGCGGTGGCTCCGGCGCCTCTCGGGTAACGAGGCGGGGCCCCTGCGGTGGCCCCGCGTCACACCCTCTCAACTCCTCGAACGACATAGAATGGGGGCATGGCCTTGTCGAACGGAACCTTCGTGCTCGTGCTCACCGCCGGAGCGGCCCTGCTCGCGCTCTGGCTCGATGTCCGCCTGCCCAAGCTGGCGCCGCCCTCGCTCAAGCGCGTGATCCTCCACGTCGCCCTCGCCTTGATCGTGCTGCAGCTGATCTCAGGCCTCGCTGCGACGATGACGCTGTATCTGGCGCTCTTCGTGATCGTGCTGCCGGCGTTCACGTACACCTTCTTGACGGCGATCTGGTTCATCCGGATCGCCCAGAGCACGCTCGCTTCCGGCGTTCGCTGAAGCAGCTCTAGCTGAAGCGCTCGACGCGGGTGACGCGATCTGTGCGGTCGATCCAGGCGCGATCGATTCCGAAGCCGCCGTCGATCCGGTCGAGCGTGCCGTCCCAGGCCAAGAAGATGTCGTTTCCGGGACCGCCGACGAGCGTGTCACGGCCCGCGCCGCCCTGGATTCGATCCGCTCCTACGCCGCCATAGACCACGTCGTTCCCCGAAAGACCGTCGATGAGGTCGTTGCCTCCGAGCCCGCAGATAACGTCGTTGCCACGAGTGCCGATGAGCAAGTCCGGGCCGGCCGTGCCCGTGATCGTGCAGGGCACGAGCGCCAGCCAGACGACGAACGGCGCGATCATGCCGCGATCAGGGCGTCGCCCTCGCGCAGCCCGCGGCGTGCGCACTCGCCTGCGGCGAGCTCCAGCACCGCGTGCGAGCGCTTCCGCGCAGCGGCCCTCCACGGGTGAAGGTCGCGCTCGATCCCGACGACGACGAGCTCTCGGTCGAGGAAGACCACGTCGATCGGAAAGCGCATGAAGAAGGTGTGGATCGATGCAGCCGGGCGGAGCAGGATCCCCTCTCCTCCCGGCAGGCTGCGGCGCCCGAGCAGGCCGCGCATCCGCCGGAGCGGGCGCGCCGCGACGAGACAGTGCTCGACGACGACGCGCCCGTCCGCGCGGGTCAGGCGGACATGCTCAGTACCCAACGTGGATGTGATCCGCGTGGTTGGCGAGCGGGAAGGACGGACCCCCGAGCCCGAGCAGGGAGATGACCTGCTGCGGTTGGAGCTCGGCCGGCAGCAGCAGGATCGAGCGGACGGCCGCCTCGGTGGCACCTCCGGCCCGCTGATCGCTGACGATCGTCGTGCCGCCGACCGAGGCGATGTCCACGGCGTGGCCGTAGACGTGCGCCGAGACCACTCCGGGTCGGGCGAAGCGCCGGTGGCCTGAGAAGAGGCTCGAGACGGTCACGGAGCCGTGTCGCTCCGCGAGATACGAGAGCAGCACCACGATGCGCACGTCGATCCGGCCTGCCGTCAGGTCATCGCGCCCGCCAGCGTAGAGCGTGACGCGCTCGTCTGCGAGCAGCCGCTTCACCAGACGGGCCTCCGCGGCTTCGAGACCGGTGACGAGCGACTCGATCCCCACGGCGCGGTAGTAGTCCGCGAGCGCGGTCGCCTGGTCGGCATAGCTCGTGCGGCCCGAGAGGGCCAGGGTTCCGCGCCAGGCATCGCCTCGCAGCCGGGCTGCCAGCCGGACGAGCTCGGACCGTCCTGCGGGTGCGGAGCTGCGGTTTCCCTGAGCGCGGAGCGCCCCGAGCACGGTCGACCAGTGGGCGCCGTTGGCACGTGCGGTGCGGACGAGTGACCGTGCGAACGGTCTCGTCAGTCGCTCCGACGGGGGCGTCGGGTCGGGTAGGGCGCGGTTCAGCCAGATCGTCGCGGCACCGCCCTGCCCGTGCTCGACCTCAGCCGGGCGCGCCGGCGGCAGCTTCGCGCGAGCGGTGACCCACTTGTGATTCCGCGGCGTCGGCTCCGCTGCCCGTGTCGCGTTCGCGGGCGACGGCTGCGCCTGAGCCTGACGCGGTGCTCCGAGGGTGGGCTGCCCGGGCGCCGAAGCCACGGGCTCGTACTCGGACGGGGAGACCTCGACCTCGGCTTCGGGTGCGGGCGCGAGGACGGGCTCGGGCGCCACGGTCTGCGGTGCGTCCTCGGGCGCGGGTGCGAGCTCCGATGCCGGCGCGACCTCGGGCGCCTCGAGGGGGAGCTCCTCCGGTGCCAGGGCGGCCTCCGCGGGGGGAGCGTCGGCGGAGCTCGCGAGCTCGGTCGCTGCGACCTGCTCGGTCGCGACTCCGGGATCGTCGAGCAGCAGCGCCACGCGGTCGCCGGCGCCGGCGGTGAACGCGGCGCCGCCGAAGAAGAGGACGGTGAAGGTCGTGGCGAGAACGACCCGCATCGCGGTGGGGCGCGGGCGGGGCGAGGGGGGCGGCGCGCTCTCGGGCGCCGGCTCGAGCATCGGCGGCCGGAGCACGCCGACCGGCTCGGGCCGGCTCCGGAGGACGGCGACGGCAGCGAGAGCCAGCGCGGCCGTCGCAAGAAAGAGGCGGTGTGAACGTGGCTTGCGGTGTGGCACGAGATCCAGCTCCTCGGTTCGTGATGAGCGCCGGATCTGTTTCCGGCGCAGGATTCCCACCGCGCCGCCACGGTCGTCAAGTTCTATGTATCGGCGGCAGCTTTAGCGCTGCTCACTCGTTCGGGTGAACTTGAAATGCCGGAGCGAAAAGTCACCCTTTCGAGGCTTCCGAAGCGTCGAGCCTTCCCCGATTGTTCGCCAACGTAAGAAAGCAATCGAGGCGTCATGCGGCACGCCGAAACGAACCAGGGAGTTATCCAGCGTGTCGCCCAGCTCCGCCTCTTGCAGCTTCACTCCATTTCGATGTGTCCGGGCCCCGCAGTTCCCGATGCATACAGCCGCTCTCTTTGCGAAGGAGGTGAATTCCATGCTGAAGTATTTCGTTGCAGCACAGTCGTTCGCGATGAACACGTACGACGACCTCCGGCACCGCCAGGAGGGTCAGACGATGGCCGAGTACGGCGTCGTCCTCGCTGTGATCACGATTGCCACCGTCGGCGTCTTCACCGTGCTTGCCGGTGGTATCGCGAACGCGATCGACAAGGTGCTCGTCATTCTCCCCGGCAACGGCGGGGCGGATCCGACTCCTAGCTAGTTCCGAAGCATCGGGCGGTGGGCTCGACCGTCGAGCCCACCGCCACCTCACCGCAACACCGACATCGCATGAACATCACCCGCCGCCATACATCGATCGCCGACGAGAGGGGCCAGACGGCCACCGAGCTCGCGCTCGTGCTGCCCGTCTTCTGCTTCCTCCTCTTCGGGATCATCCAGTTCGGCATCCTCTTCAAGGACTACGTGACGCTGACCGACGCGGTGCGCGCAGGCGCACGCACCGCGGCGGTGAGCCGGCTCGAGGACCCAGACGAGCGGACCGTCGTGGTCGACGCAGCCGTACGGAGATCCGCGAGCGGCCTCGACCAGCCTTGCGATGGCGACGAGGGCCTCTGCGTCACCGTTACCGCGCCCGAGTGGGAACGCGGCACGGACGTGACGGTCGAGGCGAAGTACCCCTACGAGATCAATCTGCTCGGGTTTGTCGCTGCGGAGGGCTTCCTCACGAGCGCAACCACGGAGCGTGTGGAATGAAGCTCTTTCGGAGCGACCGCGGTCAAGCAATGGTCTTGACCCTTCTCACCCTGACGGCACTGCTCGGCATCGCGGCGCTGGTGCTCGACGTGGGCTCGTGGTTCCAGGCCCAGCGCGCGACCCAGGCCGCCGCGGACGCCGCAGCTCTGGCCGGTGCGCAGGCAGTTCCGGACGAGGGAACAGCGACCGGCCTCGCGGTGCAGTACGTCAACAAGAACGGCGGCGGCGCCCACACGGTCACGTTCTCGAGCAAGAACGTCGCGAACGACACGGTCAGAGTCGAGGTGGATCGGGAGGCACCGGGCTTCTTCGCCAAGGTCTTCGGAATCAAGACGGTGCAGGTCGGTGCCAGCGCGACGGCCCACGTCTCAGGGGTCGAAAAGGCGAAGTGGGTGGCTCCGATCACGGTCAACATCAAACACCCCAAGCTCAACTGCGGGTCGACCGGCACGCCGCCCCGGCCCGTTCCCTGCTTCGGTGAGCCGACGCAGCTCGATCTGCTCAATCTCAAGTCGCCGAACAGCAGTGACGGGGCCGGCGCGTTCGGCCTGATCAACCTCGACCGCTCGGACTCCGGCAGCGTCGGCTCCGGCACGCTGGCCGAGTGGGTCACGCGCGGCTTCGACGACTACATGGATCTCGGCATCTACACATCCGTTCCGTCTGCGAAATTCAACGACTCGAAGTTCAAGAGCGCGCTCGCCTTCCGTACCGGCGATGTGCTGCTCTTTCCGATTTACACGACCCTCCTCGGCACCGGCTCGAACGCCGAATACGACGTGGTCGGCTGGGTCGGCTTCCGAGTCACCGCTTATCAGGCAACCGGCAGCACAGGCTGGGTCCGAGGCGCGTTCACGGAAGTGATCTGGGAGGGCGTCCAGTCGGAGTCCGGCACGGGATCGAACTACGGCGTTCGCGCAATTCAGCTCATCGAATAGGCCAACGAGAAAGAGAAGGAAAACGACGCTCATGACCTACAGACTCAGAAATATCCTGGTCGCCGTCGCGCTGGCTATCGTCGCCGCAATGCTGACGATGTTCTACGTGACGAACTACCAGCGCAACGTGCAGAAGGACGCGACGAACGTGAACGTGTTCGTCGCGACACGCGACATCCCGGCGGGCACATCCGGCGCGGAGCTCGCGCGCAAGGGACTGCTGGAGAAGTCCGAGATCGTCCGGCGCGCGGTCGTGCCCGGGGCGATCTCGAATCCCGATCAACTCTCCGAGCTCGTCGCCGTCCAGCCGATCTATACCGGCGAGCAGATCTCGACGCGCCGGTTCGCCACCCCTGCCGAGCGTGGCATCCGCGCCCAGATCAAGGGCACCATGCGCGCGATCCAGGTGCCCGGCGACTCGAACCAGCTGCTCTCCGGGACACTTCGCGCCGGCGACCGGATCGATGTCGTCGCCTCGATCAAGCTCGGCGGTGACGGGTCGGAGTCGTATGCGACGCGGATCGTCCTCCGTGACATCGAGGTGCTGAAGGCCGCCGGTGGCGGAGGCGGCAGCACGAAGCTCGCGTCGACCAACAACGGACAGTCCGTGCTACTTGCCGTGACCGACACGCAGGTGCAGAAGCTGTTCCACGTCCTGAGACACGGCGAGTGGTCGTTCGAGCTGCGGCCGCCGCTCAAGTCCAACGACAGCCCGGAAGCGGTCGCCTACGCCGGCTCGATCCTGACCGATGGCCTCCGTGGCGCCCAGCTCGAGCGGATCCAGTCCGGAGGCACCCCATGAGCACCTCGAACACCATCTCACGCGATCGCGTCCGCATCTACGTCACCGGCTCGTGCGACGGGCTCGACCGGCTGCGCGAGGGGCTCGCAACGCATCCCGAGCTCGACTTCGTCGGCTGGAGCGAGCACGTGGCCGAGGCCACGGCCGCCCTCGCCGGCGGGCACCTCCAGGTCGTCGTCCACGCGACCCGCGACACCTCGCTGCCGGCCGCCGAGCTGGCCGCGATCCGCGAGCAGACGCGCTCGCCGATCGTCATGCTCGCATCCGGTGAGTCGTCCGCCCTGCTCGACGACGCGCTCGAAGCGGAAGGCGTGGCCGACGTGATCCTGCTGCCGCAGCTCACCGAGAACGTCGTCTTCGCGCTCCGCAAGGCCGCCCACGCCGGTCGCCGGCTCCACGCTGACGGCGCCCACGGCCGCCACGGGCTGATCGTCACCGTGTTCTCGCCCAAGGGCGGGACCGGGAAGACAGTCGCCGCCGTGAACCTCGCCGCCTCGTTCGCGAAGCACGAGAAGAAGCGGACGCTCCTGCTCGACCTCGACCTCCAGTTCGGCGACGCCGCGATCATGCTGGGGCTCGAGCCGGAGAAGACGATCTACGACCTCGTCACCGCTCCGGGCGAGCTGGACTCGGAGAAGCTCGTCGGCTACGTGACGACGCACACGTGCGGACTCGACATCCTGCCCGCACCGCTCCGCCCCGAGGACGCCGAGCTCGTCACCGAGTCGAAGCTGACGCGCCTGCTCGAGGTCGCGCGGGAGTCCTACGACGTGATCGTGGTCGACACCTCGCCCTTCTTCCACGGCCCGATGCTGGCCACGCTCGACCGGACGGACGAGCTGCTGATGGTGTGCGGCCTCGACGTGCCGACGCTGAAGAACGTGCGCCTGTCGATGCAGACGCTCGAGCTGCTCTCGTTCCCCGCCCAGCGGATCCGCTTCGTCCTCAACCGTGCGAACTCCAAGGTGGGGATGAGCAAGAAGGACGTCGAGGGCGCGCTCGGCGTCAAGATCCGCTACGAGCTCCCGTCCGACCGGATCGTCCCACTCGGTGTGAACCGCGGCCAGCCGCCGACGATCGGCGAGCCGGGCTCCGACTTCGCCCGTGCGATCCGCGACGTCTCGAAGTCGCTGCTGACGCCCGAAGCCCCGAAGAAGCGGCGCATGTTCGCCGCCCTGGCGAAGGCGCAGTAGTGGGCCTCCACGACAGACTCTCGAAGCAGAACGGAAACGGGGCCGGCAGCACGACCGCCGAGCGTCCGGGCGCGCTCGCGGGTCCCGTTGCGCGCACCGTCGCGCAGGGAGCGCCGCCGACCCGGGAGCCGGGAGCAACGGATCCCTACGCGGAGCTGAAGACGCGCATCCACCACGCGGTGATCGCGAAGCTTGGCCCCGAGCTCTTCAAGCGCGAGTCGGCCGAGGACCTCTCGGAGCGCGTGCTGCACGCCGTGACGGAGCAGCTTGCGCTCGACCGGACGCCGCTGACCCGCGAGGAGCGGCGGCGGATCCAGGCCGAGATCTCGGACGACGTGCTCGGCTACGGTCCGCTCGAGCCGCTCCTGCGCGACGACACCGTGAGCGAGGTGATGGTGAACTCCCACGACCGGATCTTCGTCGAGCGGGAGGGCCGCCTCGAGCGCACGGACGCCTCGTTCGTCGACGACGCTCACGTGATGCGGATCATCGACAAGATCGTCTCGCAGGTCGGCCGGCGGATCGACGAGTCGTCGCCGATGGTCGACGCGCGCCTGCCGGACGGCAGCCGCGTCAACGCGATCATCCCGCCGCTGTCGCTGAAGGGCCCGACCCTGACGATCCGGAAGTTCTCGCGCGACCCCTACACGATGGACGACCTGATCAACTTCGGCTCGCTGAACCCGCAGGCCGCGCAGTTCCTCGCAGCCTGCGTGAAGGGGAAGCTGAACATCCTCATCTCCGGCGGTACCGGCACCGGCAAGACGACGATGCTGAACGCGCTCTCCTCGTTCGTTCCCGGCGACGAGCGGATCGTGACGATCGAGGACGCCGCCGAGCTCCAGCTCCAGCAGGAGCACGTAATCACGCTGGAGTCGCGGCCGCCGAACATCGAGGGCCAGGGCGAAGTGCGCATCCGCGAGCTCGTCCGCAACGCCCTCCGGATGCGGCCCGACCGGATCATCGTCGGCGAGGTCCGCGGCGCCGAGACGCTCGACATGCTCCAGGCAATGAACACGGGCCACGAGGGCTCCCTGACGACGATCCACGCGAACACGCCGCGCGACGCCCTGTCCCGCCTCGAGACGCTCGTGATGACCGGCGGCGTCGAGCTGCCGCACCGGGCGATCCGCGAGCAGATCGCGAGCGCGTTCGACCTGCTCGTGCAGATCACGCGGCTCGTCGACGGTTCCCGCCGACTCACCCACATCACCGAGGTGCTGCGAATGGAGTCGGACGTGATCACGCTCCAGGACCTGTTCGTCTCCAAGCAGCCGGACGAGGAGGCCGCGGTGGCGAACTACGGCTCGCGGCTCCTGCTCCCGCTCGCCTGCACGGGCCTGAAGCCGCACTTCCTGGAGAAGATGGCGGCGAGCGGAGTCGTCCTGCCGCCGACCTTCTTCCGCGCCGACCTGCCGCAACGGCCGACCTTCTCGACCGCGAGCTATGGGGGAAACCAGTGAGACGAGGGCTCCTGCTCGCGCTCCTCGCCGTCTCCGCGCTCCTACCGTCCGCGGCGAGCGCTGCGGACGCGCGCTTCGGCGGAGTCGACACCGGCGCCTACCCGTCGCTACGAGTGCTCCTCGTCACTCCTCGGGCGACCGATCGTGCGCCGCGCCTGAGGGAGAACGGCGTTCCCGTCACCGGACTCGAGGCCGCGAACCTCGGCCGTGCGAAGAGCGTCGTGCTGGCCGTCGACCGCTCGCAGTCGATGCGCGGCCAGGCGATGGCCGACGCGTCCCGCGCCGCCCGCGCATTCGTCGCCGCGAAGCCGCGCGGCGACCGCGTGGCGATCGTGGCCGTCGGCAAGCGGGCCCTCCAGCTGACCGGCTTCTCGTCCGCCACGATCGACGTCGACGCCGCGCTGCGCGGGATCGAGGTCGATCGCGTCCAGGGCACCGCGCTGTACGACGCGATCGTGCTCTCGGCGGACGCTCTCGCCGCGGAGACCCTCGCGTCACGCGTGCTGATCCTGCTCACGGACGGCCAGGAGGTCTCGAGCGAGGCAACCCTCGAGACGGCGATCGCGGCAGCCCGCAAGGCAGGTGTCACCGTCTACCCGATCGCGATCGAGAGCCCGAGCTTCTCGCCCGAGCCGCTGAAGCGGCTGGCGGAGGCGACCGGCGGCCGCTACTCGGGTGCGCGCGACTCCGGTGCGCTCGTCGCCGTCTACACCTCGATCGCGGAGGAGCTGAAGCGGACCTGGCAGCTGACATACACGACCTCTGCACGGCCGGGCGAGGAGGTTCGCCTCGCAGGAGCCGGCACGTCGACGACGACGATCATCCCGGGTCGCTCCTCCGTCGTGAGGACGGTCGACTCGGCTCTTCCCGACGCGGTCTTCGGCGTCGGGCCCCTCCTGACGGCGCTGCTCGCCGGGGTCAGCATCTTCCTCGCCGGCCTGTTCGCGCTGCGCGCGCCGCACGGTGCGCAGATCCGCCGCCGGCTCGCCCCTCACCTGGGGCAGAAGGAGCGGACGAGCTCGCGCGGCCCGGTGCAGGAGCGGTTCGCGACCGCGTCCGCCGTGCTGAGAGCGACGGAAAGTGCCTTCGGCCACCTGAAGCTCTGGCACTCGCTTCACCGCCTGCTCGTGCGCGCCGACCTGCCGCTTCGCACCGTCGAGCTTGCCTACATCTCGGTCGGCACCGGGCTCCTGCCGGGGCTGCTGTTCGCCCTGGCCGGAGCGCCGTCGCTCGTGATCCTCGCGGTGATGGTCGGCGGCGGCGCTCTGCCCATCGGCGTCGTGTGGTGGAAGGCGCGTCGCCGGCTCAATGCCCTCGACGACCAGTTGCCCGACATCCTGACGACGCTCGCGGCTTCGCTCAAGGCCGGACACAGCTTCCGCCAGGGGATCCAGGCGGTGGTCGACGAGGGCATGCCACCGGCCAGCGAGGAGTTCAAGCGCGTGCTCACCGAAACGAGCCTGGGACGTCCGATGGACGACGCGCTCGCCGAGATGGCCGAGCGTGTCGGCTCGGAGAATCTCTCCTTCGTCGTCACCGCCGTCACGATCCAGCGCCAGGTCGGCGGCAGCCTCGCCGGCATCTTCGACATGGTCGCCGAGGCGGTCCGGAACCGGCAGCAGTTCGCGCGGAAGATCAGGTCGCTGACCGCGTCGGGCAAGATGTCCGCCTACGTCCTGCTCGGCTTGCCGTTCTTCATCGCCGGAGCGCTGACGTTGATGAACCCGGAGTACATGAGTCCGCTCTATCACTCGTCGGTCGGGCACATGCTGATTGCCGGTGGCATGACGATGATGTTCTTCGGCTCGCTCATCCTCCGCAAAATCGTCTCCTTCAGGGGTTGATCAGATGCTGCTCGCGCTTTCCGCTCTCCTGCTCGCCGGCGCCGTCTACTTGGTCGGCGAGGTCGTCACGTATCCGGCCCGTCAACGCCACCAGGGGCTCCGCCGCGCGTCGTCCTACGGCCGATTGCGCTTCAAGGCGACGAGCCCGGACCGGTTGCGCTTCAACGACCGCGTGCTCGCGCCCGCAGCCGCCCGGCTCGCGCGGATCGCCCTCCGGGTGAACCCCCGGGTCACCGTCGAGAGCGTCGGGCACCGCCTCCTTGCGGCAGGGATGGGAAGGACGATGACTCCGACCGTCTTCCTCGCCGCGAAGGCCGTGCTCGGCGGCGTCAGCGCACTGTTCGGATTCCTCTTCGGCGTCAGCTCCTTCGGGCTGCTCGGAGCCATGGTGCTCGCAGGGCTCTTCGCCGCGGGTGGCTTCGCGCTGCCCGGCATCTACGTCTCGGGCAAGGCGAAGCGGCGCCGCGAGGCGATCCGGGCGGAGCTGCCCGACGCGCTCGACCTCCTGGCTGTGAGCGTGGAGGCCGGGCTCGGCTTCGACGGCGCGGTCGCCAAGCTGACCGAGCACATGGAGGGCCCGCTCACCGAGGAGTTCTCACTCACGCTGGGCCAGATGCGCATCGGCGAGTCCCGCCAGGACGCGCTCAAGAAGCTGGCCGAGCGCGTCGAGACGCAGGAGGTGGCAACCTTCGCGCGCGCGATCATCCAGGCCGATCAGCTGGGGATCTCGCTCGGCCGGATCCTGCGGCTCCAGGCCACCGACACGCGGTTGAAGCGCCAGGCCGCCGCAGAGGAGAAGGCGATGAAGGCGCCGATCAAGATGCTCTTTCCGACCGTCCTCTTCATCTTCCCGGCGATGTTCCTCGTCATCCTCGGCCCGGCGATGATCCAGCTCACGAAGCTGTTCTAGCGATGGCCGCGGTCGACCACGAGACCGAGAGGGGCTTCGGGACCGGGTTGCGGGCGCAGCTCGAGCGCCGCCGTGACGGCGAGGCGACGCCGCCGGAGGCCGAGGCATCGGCGGCTCTCGCGCCCACGGTGCCAGACCCGCCCGAGCCGGTCGAGCCTGAGCAGGCTTGGGCCGTCTTCGACTCGGGCGCGGCGGATTCGCTTCGGGCCGAGCTCGAGGCGGCGCACGCGCGCGAGCACGATCTGCGCGCCGAGCTCGCCGAGCTGCAGGAGACCACCGTGCGCGGCCACGCGGACGCGCAGAGCCTCTCGCTGCGCTCGGAGGAGGTCGATGCTCGCGCCGCCAGGATCGCCGGGCTGGAGTCGACGCTCGAGGAGCGGGAGCGCGAGCTCGTCGGGCGCTCGGAGGCGGCGGCCTCCGAGCAACAGCGCCTGGCCGACCTGAAGGCGGAGCTCGCCGCAGTGGAGACGCGCACGACCGAGCGTGAGAAGCAGATCGCCGCCAAGTTCCGCGAGCTTCAGGGAATCGACCGCGAGCGTGCGGAGGCCGGGGCGGAGCTCGCGAAGCAGGAGGCGGCGATCGCCCAGCGCGAGCGCTCACTCGAGCGTGGTCACACCGAGCTCGACGCCCTCGAGGCCGAGCTGACGTCTCGCGTCGAAGCGCGTGCGTCGGTGCTCGAGAGCCGGGAGACGCTTCTGTACGAGCAGGAGGGCGAGCTCGTCGAGCGTGATCGCGGGATAGCCGAGCGCGAGCGCGAGGTCGTGCGGGCGCGGGCGACCGTGGCTGCGCGCGAGGAAGCGTTCGAGTCGCGCGAGACCGAGCTGCGGGCGCGCGCCGATCGGCTCGCCGCCGAGCTCGAGCGGCTGGAGGAGGCCCGTTCGAGCGTGGGCGAGGTCGAGGGCGCGGTGGGCGAGCGCTCCGCCGAGATCGCGGCGAAGGAGAGCGAGGTGGCGGCGCGCGAGGCGGAGCTCAACCGCCGAGAGTCGCAGCTGAGACGCGACGAGGCCGACACGAAGACGGCGGCCGTCCTCGAGGACGAGGCCCGGCGGCTCGACGACCTGCGTCGCGAGCTGGCGGCTCGTGAGGCAGAGCTCAACTCGAGCGGGACGTTGCTCGAGTCGCAGCGAGCGCGCGTGGAGCGGCGCGAGAAGGGCCTCGGCTCGACGGAGGAGTCGATCTCCGAGCGGATGCGCGAGCTCGACGAGCGCGAGGCCGAGATCGAAGGCCGCTGGGCGCGTCTGGAAGCCGACTTCGAGCTCCGGGACATCAAGCTCGAGCAGCGCGAGCACACGATCGGCGAGCTCGAGGTGCGGCTCAGCAAGAAGGAGTCCGATCTCGCCCAGTACGTCGGCCAGCTCCAGAACGAGATGGACCGCCGCGAGTCCGACTGGTGGGAGAAGCAGCTGGGCAAGCCGGTCGGCTCGCGCGACTAGACTCCCCCCTTCTTTCGAAACTCAGGGGAGGTACGCATGAACCGAACTCGACTCACCGTGCTCGGCGTGGTCCTAGCGTCGCTGGTCGTGGTCGCCGTCGCGGCCGCCGCGAAGCCCGGCCCCGGTACGAGCACGGGCAGCGGTAGGGTCTTCCTGCCGAATCCGGTCGCTTCGCTGCAGGATCAGACGCTGCGGGATCAGAAGGACGCGGACTACGCCGCGCTCCAGCCCGCCTACCGGATCGTCACGCTCACGAATCTCGACGGCAGCGGGCGGCTCGTCGGCGACTGGGCGAACATCCGCAGCGAGACGGGCAACCCGGCCTACTCGCCGACGAACACGTTCCACTTCAACCGCTCCCAGGACGAGTTCGAGCAGGTGATGGCGTACTACTGGGTCACGCAGGCGCAGCTCTACCTGCGTGGGCTCGGCTTCGGCAGCACCTACCGCGGCGTCAACGACGAGTCGCAGGACATCCGCATCAACCAATGGGGCGCGGACAACTCGTACTCGTGGGACAAGCACGACGTGCTGCGCTTCGGCAAGGGCGGCGTCGACGACGCCGAGGACGCCGAGGTGATCCTGCACGAGTACGGCCACGCGATTCACGACGCGCAGGGGGTCGACCTGCAGGGCGTCGAGGCCGGCGGGATCGGCGAGGGCTTCGGCGACTACTTCGCCGTCACGGTCGCCGACCACGTCGCCCCGACCCCGGACGCGCCGTGCGTCGCCGACTGGGACGCGACGTCCTACGACCCGGATGCGCCGCACTGCCTGCGGCGGACGGACACCTCAGCGCACTATCCCGAGAACCTCTCGGCGACGAGCGTGCATCGCAACGGTTTGATCTGGTCGGGCGCGTTGTGGGACATCCGGAACGCCGTCGGTCGCGTCACTGCCGACACGGTGATCCTCGAGGCTCACTTCTCCATGGGCCTCGTCACGACGATGGCGTATGCGGCCGAACAGACGGTCGCCACTGCGCAGCGGCTCTACGGGCCTGCCACGGCGGCGCAGGTACGCGACGCCTTTGAGGTCCGCGGCATCCTCTAGTCAGCCGGGGGCTGCGGGAAACGAGGGGCCCCGCCATAGACGGGGCCCCTCTCCCGAACGCTCCTTTTCTGGGCCAGACGGTCCTTCCGCTGAGCGGATGGTCCGGCTGGAGGGGGAGAGGAGTCGCGTTCGGTAACGCGTATTCCTCGCAGATCCCGCGGACGATTGCCAGACGGCTACACTCAATCCATGAGCGAAACCGGCACGATGCGGGTGAAAAGCGGTCTCGCCGAGATGCTGAAAGGCGGCGTGATCATGGACGTCGTCTCCGCGGAGCAGGCGAAGATCGCCGAGGACTCGGGAGCGGTCGCCGTGATGGCGCTCGAGCGCGTCCCCGCGGACATCCGGCGCGACGGCGGTGTCTCGCGCATGTCCGACCCGGACATGATCACCTCGATCCAGGAGACGGTGACGATCCCGGTGATGGCGAAGTGCCGCATCGGCCATTTCGTCGAGGCCCAGATCCTGCAGGCGCTGGAGATCGACTACGTCGACGAGTCCGAGGTGCTGACACCAGCCGACGTCGCGCACCACGTGGACAAGTGGGCGTTCACCGTCCCGTTCGTCTGCGGCGCGACGAACCTCGGCGAGGCGCTACGCCGGATCGCGGAGGGCGCGGCGATGATCCGAACGAAGGGCGAGGCCGGAACGGGCGACGTCGTCAACGCCGTCACGCACATGCGCGCCGTCTACGGCGGTATCCGGCGCCTCGGCTCGCTGCGCGGCGAGGAGCTCTACGCCGAGGCGAAGGAGCTGCGCGCGCCTTACGAGCTCGTCAGGTGGGTGGCCGACAACGGCCGGCTGCCGGTCGTCACCTTCACCGCCGGCGGCATCGCCACCCCGGCCGACGCGGCGCTCTGCATGCAGCTCGGCGCAGACGGCGTCTTCGTCGGCTCCGGGATCTTCAAGTCCGGAGATCCGGCGCTCCGGGCGAAGGCGATCGTCGAGGCGACCACGCACTTCCGCGACGCGGACATCCTCGCGCGCGTCTCGGCCGGACTCGGCGAGGCGATGGTGGGCATCTCCACCTCCGAGCTCGACCCCTCGGAGCTGCTCGAGACTCGCGGCTGGTAGCACCGGCCGCTCTAGAATTCCAGGCATGAAGATCGGTGTCCTCGCCGTGCAGGGCAACTTCCGCGAGCACGCGGCCGCGCTCGAGCGGCTGGGCGCGGAGGTAGTCGAGGTCCGGCTCCCGGGGGAGCTCGCAGGGCTCGACGGGCTCGTGATCCCGGGGGGCGAGTCGACCGCGATCACGCGCCTGATGCGGTTGTACGGGCTCGAGGAAGCCGTACGGCGGTTCCCGGCGGCCATCTTCGGCACCTGCGCGGGGATGATCCTGCTCGACCGCGCGCACCTCGGGCTGATGGACGTGGAGGTCGACCGGAACGGCTACGGCCGGCAGGTCGCGAGCTTCGAGGCCGACCTCGACCTGGCCGGAGAGGACATGCCGCTGCGCGGCGTCTTCATTCGTGCGCCGCGTGTGACCGACCACGGCCCGGAGGTCGAGGTGCTCGCGACGCATGCCGGAGAGCCGGTGCTGCTGCGGCAGGGTCGTTTCCTCGTCGCGTCGTTCCACCCGGAACTGACGGATGATGGGCGCGTGCACGAGCGCTTTCTGGATCTCGTCAGGGAGGAGCAGGGTGTCCGGGCATAGCAAGTGGTCGTCGATCAAGCACAAGAAGGGCGCCGCCGACGCGAAGCGCGGCAAGCTCTTCACGAAGCTGTCGCGCGCGATCATCGTCGCCGCGAAGGAGGGCGGTCCGGATCCCTCCGGCAACGCTTCGCTGCAGAACGCGATCGACAAGGCCAAGAGCTACTCGATGCCGAAGGACAATATCGAGCGTGCGATCGCGAAGGGCGCAGGCACCGAGGCCGACGCCGCCGTCTTCGAGACGGTGATCTACGAGGGCTACGGCGCGGAGGGAGTCGCCGTGCTCGTCGAGGCGCTCACCGACAACCGCAACCGCACCGCGTCGGACGTGCGCCATACCTTCGCGAAAAACGGCGGCAACCTCGGCACGTCCGGCTCCGTCGCGTGGCTCTTCGAGCGGCGTGGCGTGGTGCTCGTCGACGCAGTGTCCGCCGACGAGGACGACCTGATGCTCGCCGCTGCGGAAGGCGGTGCGGACGACCTCGAGCTGGACGGCTCCCTCTTCGAGGTCTCGGCGCCACCCGAAAGCCTGGCCGCGGTGCGCGACGCGATCGCGGCGGCGGGGTTCTCGATCGAGTCCGCCGAGCTCTCGATGATTCCGAAGACGACCGTCGAGATCGCCGGGGAGTCGTCGGCGAAGAAGCTGATGCGGCTGATCGAGGCGCTCGAGGAGAACGACGACGTCCAGGACGTCTGGGCGAACTTCGACATCCCCGAGCAGGTCCTGGAGGCCGTCGCCGGCTGACGCAGGAACGTCCGATCTCCCGCCTAACCTTCACGCGTGAAGGTTCTCGGCATCGACCCAGGGACTGCTGCTTGCGGGTACGGGATCGTCCACGAAAGCGGAGGCCGGATCAGGGCCATCGATCACGGCTGGTGGCAGACGTCCGCGCAGGAGCGTCCCGAGCTGCGCCTCAAGACGATCTTCGAGGGCGTTCAGGAGCTCATTGCGGAGCACGCGCCGGCCGCCGTCGCGGTGGAAGAGTCCTTCGTCGGGGCCGACGCCCGCACCGCGCTCTCCGTCGGGCAGGCGCGCGGCGCCGTGCTGGTCGCGGCCGCGTGCGCCGGCGTCGAGTGCACCGAGTACTCGCCGGCGCGGGTGAAGCAGGCTGTCTGCGGCTACGGGCGCGCGGAGAAGGCGCAGGTGCAGCGGATGGTGCGCGCGATCCTCGCGCTCGACGCCATCCCCACGCCCAGCCATGCCGCCGACGCGCTCGCGGTCGCGATCTGCCACGCGCTCGCGCCACCGTTGCTCCGGATCGCCGGCTGACGAGCGCACTCGTTCGCTAGGTTTCGGGCCATGACGACGGTGATGGTCCGTGTCCTCCGTTCGAGACCGCGCAGCGGCGCGGCCGCGCGGACGGCACCTTCTTCGCAGTAGCCGCCTCGCAGACGCCATCGTCCGCGACGCGGGCGTCGAGCGCCACGACCTCGTGGTGGACGTCGGCGCGGGCTCCGGGATGCTGACGAGCGCGCTCCTGCGCGCGCACGCCCGGGTGCGGGCCGTCGAGCCGGATGCGCCGCTGGCAGCACGGCTGCGTCGGGCGTGTCCGGCTGCCGAGGTCGT
>Ga0136620_10000428_pt1 | contig 19463 bp, 19 predicted proteins | sample AntDrymUQ4162106_2_FD_104806 | JGI IMG/M metagenome (GOLD analysis project Ga0136620, IMG submission 104806) | Polar desert sand microbial communities from Dry Valleys, Antarctica - metaG UQ416 (21.06) | ecosystem: Environmental > Terrestrial > Soil > Desert | place: Antarctica: Dry Valley... | reverse complement strand
GCGCCCGGGCAGTTCGGCCCCAGCATCGTCACCCCGCGCGAGCGGATGTGCGTGTAGATGCGGAGCATGTCGTGCGCCGGCAGGCCCTCCGCGATGCAGATGACAGTCTCGATCCCGCCGTCCACGGCCTCGTAGATCGCGTCGCCCGCGAAGCGCGCCGGCACGAAGACCATGGCCGTGTTCGCCCCCGTTTCGGAGACCGCCTGCTCGACGGTGTTGTAGACCGGGACGCCCTCGAGCTCCTGTCCCCCCTTGCCCGGCGTGACGCCCGCGACGAGGTTCGTCCCGTAGCGCTTGTTCCGCAGGCCGTGGAAGGAGCCCTCGCTGCCGGTCAGGCCCTGGACGAGCAGGCGCGTGTCGCGGTCGACGATGATCGCCATCAGGGCACTACCGTTTTCGGGCTCTGAGCAGGATCTTCGTGTCCGTCCAGGTGGCGCCGTCGTCGTCTGAGTGGTCGGCCAGCAGCTCCCGGACGCGCTCGGCGTCGACACCCTCGCAGCCGGTGCGCGCGAGCCACGCGTCGAAGGGATGACGCTTCCGGAGGAACTCGACCACCTCGACCTCGAGGCCCGCCCCGGCGAGAAACGAGCGCCACTCGGCCTCCGTGTACGAGCGGACGTGCGTCGGATCGCGCAGCCGCTCGGCCTCTTCCACCCGCTCGCTCTCGTAGAGGGTGTCCTCGACGAGCACGAGCCGCCGGCTGACCCGGGCGAGCTCGGCGATCGCGGCCGGGACGTCGGCGAAGTGGTGCGGGGCGATCCTCGTCACGACCACGTCGAAGCTCGCGTCCGCGAAGGGAATGTCCTCGGCGCGCGCGACCACGTCGGGCCGCATCCCGGGGGCGGGATCGAGCGTCGTCACGATCGCGCCGGCCTCACGTAGGCGTCGCGCAACGTGCCCGCCGCCGGTTGCGACGTCGAGGATCTCCACGCCCGGGCCCGGCTTCGCCCACTCGACGAGCAGGTCGAGGTCGGCGCCCTCCAGCTGCTCCACCGCTGTGCGGTAGGCCTCGCTGCGGCTCGACCACAGACCCTCGCTCATCGCGACAGCTCCACAGCCCGGCTCGCGGCCTCGAGCATCGTCGGGGAGACGTGGAGGTTCGGCGGTGCAGCCTCGGCAAGCAGGCGGCGGCCCTCCTCCGCGTTCGTGCCGTCGAGGCGCACGACGATCGGCTCGGAGATCGTCAACCGCTGCAGAGCCTCGAGGATGCCTCGGGCGACCTCGTCGCAGCGCGTGATGCCGCCGAAGATGTTGAAGAAGATCGACTTGACCTGCGGGTCGGTCGTGATCACCTCGAGGGCGTCGACGACGCCCTCCGCGTCGCCGCCGCCGCCGAGGTCGCAGAAGTTCGCAGGCCGGCCTCCCGCGAGGGCGATCACGTCCAGCGTGGACATCACGAGCCCGGCGCCGTTGCCGAGGATGCCGACCTCGCCCTCGAGCTTCACGTAGGTCACGCCCTTCTCCCGCGCGAGCGTCTCCTGCGGATCGGCGGCGGCTACGTCTCGCATCTCCGCGATGTCAGGATGCCGGTAGAGGGCGTTGTCGTCGACCGTGAACTTCGAGTCGAGCGCCTTCACCTCGCCGGCGGGCGTGACGATCAGGGGGTTGACCTCGCACAGCATCGCGTCGCAGGCCACGAAGGCCTCGTAGAGGCGCGCGACGATCGCGGTGATCTGCTTCTGCTCGCTCGGGTCGTCGATCCCGGCCCCGTAGAGGAGGCGGCGCGCGTGGTAGGGCTGCACGCCCTCGAGCGGGTCGACGTGCAGGCGGACGAGCGCCTCCGGCGTCTCCTCGGCCACCTGCTCGATGTCCACCCCGCCCTGCTTCGTGAACATGAAGAGCGGCTTCTTCACGCCCCGATCGAAGGTCAGCGAGAGGTAGTACTCCCGCTCGATCTCCGACGCGCGCTCGATCCAGAGCCGGCGGACGACGTGGCCCCGGATGTCCAGGCCGAGGATGGCGGCGGCCTTCGCCTCGGCGTCGGCCGGATCCTCGGCCAGCTTGATGCCCCCCGCCTTGCCGCGTCCCCCGGTCAGCACCTGCGCCTTGACCACGACCTGTCCGCCAAGGTCCTCCGCGGCGCTGCGGGCCTCGGCCGGAGTCGTCGCGAGCCGACCCTCCGAGACCGGGATCCCGAACCGGCCGAAGAGCTCCTTGCCCTGGTACTCGTAGAGATCCACGGGCGGGCGAGTCTACCGCCCCTCCCAGCGTCGGCACCCGCTAGGCTCGGCGCCCCCACCCGAAAGGACGCCATGACCGACGACGCGATGACGCTGGGCGACGAGGAGATCAAGACGACGGGTGGCAGTGCCGGCACGATGGAGGACACGGACGACGGCGACGGCGACACCGACACGACCGACGCGGACACCGACGACACCGACGGCGACGCCGACTCGGACGACGCCTAGATCGAGCAGCTGGACAGCACAGCGCTCGGGCACTGCCTGGCTCCGATCGAAGCGGGCGAGTTCCTCGCCCGCTTCTGGGAGCAGCGGCCGCTCGCCGTCTCACGCGACGAGGAGGGACGCTACTCCGGCCTCCTCTCGGTCGACGACGTCGAGCGGCTCGTCTGCTCGGGTGCGCTCCGCTTCCCCGCCTTCCGGCTGGTCAGCGCGGGCGGCCCCATCGCACTCGCGGACTACGCCTCGGATCTCCCGTGGCGGCCGACCGGGCTGACCGGGACCGCCGATCCCTGCCGGGTCGCCGCGCTCTTCGCCGGCGGCGCGACGATCGTGCTGCAGGCGCTCCACCACACGTGGCTCCCGTTGGCCCGGTTCTGCCGCGGCCTCGAGGCCGAGCTGGGCCACCCCGCGCAGGCGAACGCCTACTACACGCCGCGGCGCTCTCAGGGCTTCGGCGTCCACCACGACACGCATGACGTGCTCGTCCTGCAAACGGCCGGCAAGAAGCGCTGGCTCGTCTACGAGCCGCTGCTCGAGCTGCCGCTGAAGCACCAGCGCTACTCGCCGGCGCTCGGCGAGCACGGCCCCCCGACGCACGACCTGACCCTTCGCGCGGGCGACACGCTCTACCTGCCTCGCGGCTGGCTGCACGAGGCGCTGACCTCCGAGGAGGACTCTCTGCACGTCACCGTCGGGATCAACGTCCACACCTGGATCGACGCCATTCGGGCAGCGGTGGACGAGCTCGAGGACGACGAGCTGCTGCGCCGCGCGGTGCCCCCGGAAGGCGGTGGCGCACCCGACCTCGCTGCGGCCCTGGCCGAGCGGCTCTCGCCAGCGTCCGTCGCTCGCCGGAGGCGTGAGCGGCTCGTGCGGACCCGCCGCGCGGTCCCGGACGGCCAGCTCGAGGAGGTCCGGGTACTCGACACGCTGGGTCCGGAGACGCTGCTCGAGCGACGCTCGACGGTGCTGGCGGACCTCGAAGGCACTGCGCTCGTCTTCGAGGGCAAGCGGGTCGAGTTCCCGGGCCACGTCGAGCCGGAGCTCCGGGCGATCTACGAGGCCGGGGCCCCGTTCCGGCCCGCCGATCTACCGGGTCGGCTCGACGAGGACGGCCGGCTCGTGCTCGTCAAGAGGCTGGTTCGGGAGGGCTTCCTGCGGCGTAGTGCCTCGGGTGCCTGAGCGCCGGGGCGCTGCAGGTGAGGTAGGTCAGCTCGCCGTCCGAGCGGACAACGTCGGTCTCGTAGGACACGGCTCCGGCGGCGAAGCGGACGCGCCAGCCCTCCCGGGTCGGCTCGACCCACTCCAGCGCGAGGTCGTCGATCCCCGTCAGCCCCGCCACGCGGCGCACCTCGAGGTCGGCCGCCTGCACGGCGAACGGGTAGCACGAACGGCCACGGAAACGCCCGAGGTCGAGGCGGCGGCCGAGGTGGTCGTCGAGCACGCCCAGAGCGTCCTCGGGCCGGACGCGCCCGAAGTAGAGGCCCTCGGGGAGCACAACGACGTTCCCGGCGAACCTGTCTCCGCCGACGTGCGTCGACTGCCAGACCCAACCCGGCTCGGCGAGCTCTCGCAGCGCGTCGTGAAGCGGACGCCCATAGCGCGCGCAGCAGCGGTCGTGCTTGCCATGGGTGCAGACGAGGAAGAGTGGGTGCCCGACGGGCTCGCCGGGCGGCTCGCCCCCTGCGACGTCGAGCGCGAGCAGGTCCTCGTAGCCCTCGACCTCGAGCCCACGGAGCGACGGGTGCCGCTCGCTGGAGCTGCAGACGAAGACCGAGATTCCGGTGTCGCCGCGGCGCTCGCGCCGCCGCACGAAGAGGAGCTTCGCGCGCGGGAGCGCGTCGACCTGCTCCCGCAGGTGGGACTTCACCTGGTCGGAGAGCCCGCTGCCGGCGAGCGCGTCGTGGCTCCAGAGACCCCGGTACTCGACGAGGAGCCAGGTGTCGACCCTGCTGGCCGTCGCTCCGAGCGGCTCGCCCCTCTCACCCGAGATCTCCGCGCAGAACGGCCGGCTAGCCAGGTGTGTCATCCCCGCCCGACCCCACCTCGCAGATCACCTGGCCGGTCGTCACCGCCTCACCGGGGGAGACGGCGAGCCCCGACACGACCCCGTCTCGGTGGGCGCGCACCTCGTTCTCCATCTTCATCGCCTCGACGATGCAGAGCACGTCGCCGCTCGCGACGGCGTCGCCGTTTCCCACGCGCACCGCGAGCACCGTCCCCTGCATCGGGCTGACGACGGCGTCAAGCCCCGCCCCGCTCGGGCCGGACCTCGCGCGCTCGCGGCGCCGGCGCGCGAGACCCGCATGCGGCGGCTCCGGCACGAGCACGCGCACCTCGAAGCGCCGACCGTCGACCTCGACGGTCGTCTCGCGCGGCCGTGCCGTGCCCGCGACAGCCGGCTCCCGCGGAGCCGCGGGCGTCTCGAGCTCGGCCGCTCGGCGGACCAGCTCGTCCGATTCGACCAGGCCGTTGCAGGTCTCGCCTGCGACGAAGCACGGATGCGACAGAAGCGCCCTGTGGAATCCGAGCAGGCTCTTGACGCCGCCGATCTCGAACTCATGGAGCGCGCGCAGCATCCGCTGTCGGGCGTGCTCACGGTCGGAGCCCCGAACGATCAGCTTCGCGATCATCGGGTCGTAGAGCGGCGGAATCTCGCTGCCGCACGCGACCCCGGAGTCGACCCGGACGCCCGGCCCGCCGGGCTCGCGGTAGGCCGAGATCACGCCAGGTGAAGGAAGGAAGCCGGCCGCGACGTCCTCCGCGTTGATGCGGCACTCGATCGCGTGCCCCTGGAACCGGACGTCTGCCTGGCTCAGCGAGAGCGGCTCCCCGGCGGCGACCAGCACCTGCTCGCGGACGAGGTCGAGCCCCGTGACCTCCTCGGTGACCGTGTGCTCGACCTGGATCCGAGTGTTCATCTCCATGAAGTAGTAGTCGCCCTCCGGCGAGAGGAGGCCCTCGATCGTTCCCGCCGAGCGGTACCCCACCGCCCGCGCGGCGTCGACGGCGATCGCGCCGATCCGCTCGCGGAGCAGCCCGTCGACCGCCGGGGACGGCGTCTCCTCGACCAGCTTCTGGTGGCGGCGCTGGATCGTGCAGTCGCGCTCGCCGAGGTGGATCACGTTTCCTTGACCGTCCGCGAGCACCTGCACCTCGACGTGCCGGGGATCCTCGAGGTAGCGCTCGACGTAGACGGCCGGGTTCGCGAAGTAGGACTGGCCTTCCCGCTCCGCCGACTCGAACGCGGAGGCGACCTCCTCGGGGCCGCGCACGACCTTCATCCCCTTGCCGCCGCCGCCCGCGGCCGCCTTGATCAGCAGCGGGTAGCCGAGCTCGTTGCCGAGCGAGACGACCTCCTCCGCGGAGCCGACCGGGTCGGTCGTGCCGGGGATGATCGGGACGCCGGCGGCCTGCATCCGGGTCCGCGCCTCGGTCTTCGAGCCCATCAGCTCGATCGCCTCCGGCGGCGGCCCGATCCACACGAGGCCCGCTTCGAGCACCGAGCGGGCGAAGCGCGCGTTCTCGGCCAGGAACCCGTAGCCGGGGTGGATCGCCTCGGCGCCGGCGAGGGTCGCCGCCTCGACGATCCTGGCGGAGACGAGGTAGCTCTCGGCCGCCGGACCGGGTCCGATCAGGTAGGCCTCGTCCGCCTTCTGGACGTGCAGCGCGTCGCGGTCGGCCTCCGAGTAGACCGCGACCGCACCGATCCCGAGCTCCCGCAGCGTCCGGAAGATCCGGACGGCGATCTCGCCCCGGTTCGCGACCAGGACTTTCGAGAAGACGCCCACCGGCCGCGTATTCTCCCCGCGAATGGGCCTGCCCGATCAGCTCACCGTCGCTCGGGCGCTGTCGGTGCCCTTCGTCGTGGGGCTCTTCGTGTGGGACTTCCCCGGCCACGACTACTGGGCGACCGGCCTCTTCGTCGCCGCGATGGCGACCGACTGGTTCGACGGCCGCATCGCACGGCGCCGCGGCCACGTCTCGCCGCTCGGCTCTCTGCTCGACCCCGTCGCGGACAAGATCCTCGTCCTCTCGGTGCTGATCGTGCTGATCGAGCAGGGCGTGTTTCCCGCCTGGATGGTCGTGGCGATCGTCGCGCGGGAATTTCTCGTCTCGGGCCTGCGCCTCGCCGCGCTCGAGCGGGGCATCGTGATGCACGCGCGGGATCTCGGCAAGCTCAAGACGTGGTCTCAGGCTGTCGCTGCCGCCGTCGGCGGGTTCGCCGCCGCCGGCGCCTGGGACAAGGAGGTCGCCTGGTGGGCGCTGCTCGTCGCCGTCGGGCTCACCTGGGTCTCGGGGCTCGACTACGCGCGGCTCGCGCCCGGGCTCCTCAGGAGCCGCGCTACCGCATAGCTGCTTGGGAGAGGGCCTCCTCGAGCCCGAGGCGCCACCAGGCGCCACGCGGCGCGGCCGGCTCCGGCTCGCCGTGCGCGGCGGCGAAGGCGGTCTCGATCGCCTCCCGCTCGGCGTCGCTCGGCGCCGGCTCGATCGAAAGCTCCATGGTTCGACCCTATCGAGCGCAGATGTCGGGAGCATGATCACCCATTCGAGTGATTGTTCGCGATTCGCCGCGTGGGGACAATGCTTTGACTGCGGGAGGGAGGACGATGATGCGATGCGTGTGATTCGTGCGGCTGCGGTCTTGGCTGTCGCGATCGTGCTGGCGGTGACCCTGCTGGCGCAGGGGGCTGCGGGGATGGGCCTCGAGACGAGCGGCAGCGGCGGCGGGCCGGCCGTTGGCCAGACGGGCTACAACGACCCCGGGGACCGAGTCAGCACAGAGATCCACTTCGGCTGGTGACGGAGGCGACTGCGGCGGCGCGACCGACGATGCCAAGCAGGCTCCTGCTCCTCGTCGGGCCGACGTGTGTCGCAGGGATCGCGGTCGTCGGGCTTGCTCTGGCGTCGTTCGTGGCTGGCCCGCAAGGGACGGCGGAATTGCTCGGGATCGCAACGCTCCTGGCAGCCTCCGTCATCGCCGAGCGCTTCCCGATCCCGCTCGAGGGCGTCGACGCGGGCGGCGTCTCGCTCTCGTTCGTTTTCGGGGTCAGCGCGGTCGTCCTCTTCGGGTGGGATGCCGGCGTGATCGTGTGCTTCGGCGCGCCCGCGCTGATGCAGCTCGTCGAGCACCGCCCGCCCATGCGCGTCGCCTACAACGCCTCGGTCTTCGCGATCGCGGCGGCCGTCACCGGGTTAGGCACCTCCCTCGTGCATGGAAAAAGCTCCGCAGCCCTGGTGGCCTCCGTAGCGGTCGCGGGACTGCTCCAGTACACGGTCAACATGGGCCTGGTGACGGCTGCCGTCGCAGCCAGCTCGCGGCGGGCCTTCCACTCACTCGCGGCCTCGAACGTGCGCTCGACCCTGCTTCCGTTCGCGTTGATGACGTCCACCTCGCTCGCGCTGGTCGTCCTCTGGCAGCGCGCGGAGCTCTTCAGCGCAGCCCTGATCGGCCCCCTGCTCGCGATCGCCCTCTACCAGCGTTCGAGCTACCACGCCCTGCGCGCGATGAGGCTCGCGCTGACCGATCCGCTCACCGGTCTCGGCAACCACAGGCACTTCCACGAGCGGCTGCGGCAGGAGCTCGAGCACGCCGAGCAGGCCGGGCTGCCGCTCGCCCTGTGCCTCCTCGACGTGGACGACTTCAAGCGGGTCAACGATCGCTTCGGCCACCCCGCAGGCGACCTCCTGCTGACTGAGCTCGCGGCGACCTTCCGCCAGAACGGTGAGACGTTCAGGCTCGGCGGCGACGAGTTTGCGATCCTGCTTCCCGGCTACGACGACGCGGCGGGGCTCGAGACGGCGGAGGCGGTGGTCAACCGGGTCGCAGCGCTGCGCCTCGAGCGGGTCGGGGCGATCACGGTCAGCGCCGGGATCTCGAACTTCCCGGCGCACGCCGACCGCGACGAGCTGCTGAAGCTTGCAGACAACGCGCTCTACTGGGCCAAGGAGCACGGCAAGGACCGCGTTCGCGTCTACCGGCCGGCCGTCGTCGAGTTCGACGAGCTCCAGCGGATCGCGGGCGGGCGAGACCGGGTCGGGCGCTCTGACGCCGCCGCCAACCTCGCACGCGCCGTCGACGCGCGCGACACCTATACGGGCGCGCACTCCGAGCGCGTCGCCGAGCTCGCCGCCCGGATCGCCACCCGACTCGAGCTCGACGACGACCAGGTCGAGCTCATCCGCCTCGCGGGGAGCCTCCACGACCTCGGCAAGCTCGCGATCCCCGAGGAGCTGCTGAGAAAGCCCGGCGTGCTGACCCCCGCGGAGCGGCTCCTGCTCGAGCGGCACCCTCAAACCGGCTTCAGGATGCTCGAGAGCCTCGGCGTCGACCCGGTCTCGAAGTGGGTCCTCCATCACCACGAGCACTGGGACGGGAGCGGCTACCCGGACGCGCTCGAGGGCGAGGCGATCCCGCTCGGCGCCAGGATCCTGCTCGTGGCGGATGCGTACGACGCGATCACGTCGGACCGCTGCTACCGCCCCGGCACCGGCGGCCGCGCGGCTTTCGCCGAGCTCGAGCGCTGCGCTGGCACGCAGTTCGATCCTCGGGTGGTCCAAGCGCTCGGCGAGGAGCTCGGGATCTCGAACCCGCTGCGCGAGTTCGCCGCAGTTTAGAACCCGTGTCAAAATGAAGTCTGTGCCGTCGTGGCGCGCTGGACACGCACGAGCCGTCGTCCTCAGTCACGCCAATAGCAGCTGCTATTGGCGCTCCCTGCGTCCTAGCCTCGCACGCGCCCAGCGCACCCCGTCGACGAGTCGTCATTCTGAAACGGGTTCTTAGAGCGGGATGTTGCCGTGCTTGCGCGGCGGTCGGCGCTCGCGCTTTGGCAGCGCCGTCTCGAGCGCGTCGATCAGCACGGGCCGCGTCCGGCGCGGCTCGATCACGTCGTCGACGTAGCCGCGCTCGGCCGCGGAATACGGGTTCGCGAACCGCTCCCGGTAGTCCTCGATCAGCTCCGCCCGCCTCGTCTCGGGATCGGCGGCCTCGGCCAGCTCGTCCCGGAACACGATGTTGACCGCGCCCTCGGGCCCCATCACGGCGACTTCGGCCGTTGGCCAGGCGAAGTTGAAGTCGGCCCGGATGTGCTTGGAGCTCATGACGTCGTAGGCCCCTCCGTAGGCCTTGCGCGTGATCACCGCCAGCTTGGGAACCGTCGCCTCGGAGTAGGCGTAGAGGAGCTTCGCGCCGTGGCGGATGATCCCGCGCCATTCCTGGTCCGTGCCGGGCAGGAACCCCGGCACGTCGACGAAGGTGACTAGCGGGACGTTGAAGGCATCGCAGGTGCGGACGAAACGTGCGGCCTTGACGGACGAGTCGATGTCGAGCACACCGGCGAGCACGCGCGGCTGGTTGCCGACGATCCCGACCGAATGCCCCCCGAGCCGGGCGAAGCCGCAGACGATGTTCTCCGCAAAGCGCTCGTGCACCTCGAGGAAGTCGCCCTCGTCGACGACGCGGCAGATCACGTCCTTGATGTCGTAGGGGCGGTTCGGGTTGTCGGGCACGAGGGAGTCGAGCGAGGGATCCTCCAGGCCAACCGCGTCGTTCGGCTCCGAGAACGGAGGCGGCTCGGCGTTGTTTTGCGGCAGGAACGAGACGAGGTAGCGGGCATCTTCCAGACAGGCCTCCTCGCTAGGGCAGATGAACTGGGCGACCCCCGATTTCGCCGCGTGCGTGGCCGCGCCGCCGAGCGCCTCGAACGAGACTTCCTCGCCGGTCACGGTCTTCACGACGTCTGGCCCGGTGATGAACATGTACGAGGTCTCCTCGACCATGAACACGAAATCAGTCATCGCCGGCGAGTACACCGCTCCGCCCGCGCAAGGGCCCATGATCAGCGAGATCTGGGGGATGACTCCCGAGGCCTGGACGTTCCGCCAGAAGATCTCCGCATAACCGGCCAGCGAGACGACGCCCTCCTGGATGCGCGCACCGCCCGAGTCGTTGATGCCGATCACCGGACAGCCGTACTTGAGGGCCAGGTCCATGACCTTGCAGATCTTGTCCGCGAACACCTCCGAGAGGCTGCCGCCGAAAACCGTGAAGTCCTGCGAGAAGACGAAGACCTTGCGGCCGAAGATCGCCCCGTACCCCGTCACGACGGCGTCGCCGTAGGGCCTGTTCTCGAGCATCCCGAAGTCGGCCGTGCGGTGCCGGACGTAGCGGTCGAGCTCCACGAACGAGCCCTCATCGAGGAGCTTCTCCAACCGCTCGCGGGCGAGCAGCTTCCCACGCGCGCGCTGGCGCTCGACCGCTTTCTCGCTTCCCTCGTGGAGGGCCTGCTCACGGAGCCTTCGAAGCTGCTCCAGCTTGCCGGCGGTCGAGTCCTCCGTGGCGGCCATGGGCGGAGCGTAGACAAGTAGGGTGCGCGCCGTATGGCTCTCGACCGCTCGACGATCTGGCCCTATGTCGACGGAGCCGCAGGAGAGCTCTACTACTCGCGCTACGACCACCCGGCCGGCCTCACGGCCGAGCGAGCGCTCGGCAAGCTCGACGGTGGCCGGGCACTCCTCTACTCCTCCGGCGCCGCTGCCTCGACCGCGCTCGTCCTCGGCCTGCTGGAGCCCGGGCAGACGATCGCCCTCGCGGGCGGGGGCTACTACGGCACGCCCCTCCTCCTCGCCGAGCTTCGGCGCTTCGGCGTCGAGCACGTGGAGTTCGACCAGGCCGGCCGGCCGCCCGAAGGGGCCGACCTCATCTGGCTGGAGGCCCCATCGAACCCCTTCCTCACGTTTCCGGACTTGCCCGCGGCGGCCGAACATCCCGCACGCGTCGTCGTCGACGCCACCGCGTCGACCCCGGTGCTGCTACGCCCGCTCGAGCACGGAGCAGATCTCGTCCTGCACAGCGCGACGAAGTACCTCGGAGGTCACTCGGACGTCCTGCTTGGAGCCCTGGTCTGCCGGTCGGACGCCGACTGGGAGCAGCTGAAGCGTGTGCGGGGCCTCACCGGGCCGATCGCCGGACCCGACGCCGCCTGGCTCATGCTCCGGGGACTGAAGACGCTCGAGCTGCGAGTCCTGCGCCAGTCCGAAACGGCGCTCGAGCTTGCGCACCGGCTCGACGCGCATCCCGGGGTCGAGCTGGTTCGCTACCCCGGCCTCGGCAACCCGCTCGCCGCCAGGTTCATGCAGGGGGGCTTCGGGGGCCTGCTCTCGTTCGACGTGGCAAGCGGGGACGCCGCCCGCACGCTCGAGACCTCGACGCGCGTGATCAAGAACGCGACCAGCCTGGGAGGGGTCGAGTCGTCCATCGAGTCCCGCCACCGGTGGGAGGGAGACCGCGTCCCTGAAGGCCTGCTCCGCCTCAGCGCTGGCCTCGAAGACGTGGACGAGCTCTGGGCCGACCTCGAGCAGGCTCTTGCCCGCGTTCCCGAGCGGAGCGAACGGAGAGACTAGGCCCGCGGAAAGTGCGGAGCACTTTCCGCGGCCAGAGAGCCGGAGGTCGGACTCGAACCGACGGCCGCCTGATTACAAATCAGGTGCTCTACCAGCTGAGCTACTCCGGCCGGGGAGACGACATCCTACGCGGGGCGCCGAGGGGTCTGTCCTGATGGATGGAAGCCCGGGAGACGGTGCGTCCTCACGGACGCGACCGCCTCCCGGGCCACTGGCTCAGCGCAGAGCGCGTGCCGTCGCAGCGCCCGCCCAGTAGCGGGCGCCGGACAGGGTCACGACCTGAAGCCGGTACCTGTAGAGGTTGCCGGGGACGGCATTGACGTCCAGGAAGCCGTAGCGCGAGGCGTGCCCGCTCGGCTTTGCCGCGATCAGCTTGGCGTTCGCCTTCCGGAGCGGACCGGCACCGCGCTGGCGCCAGACCTCGAACCCGAGCACGTCGGTCGTCGAGGCCGACGTCCAGCGCACGCGTACTCCCCGGGCGGTCGAGCTCGCGCCGAAAGCGGTGATCCGCACGGCCGTCGGAATGACCGTCCCGTTCAGCCGGAACACCTGATCGGGGTTCAGGTCGATCAGCGCGGCACAGGCCGTCTGGCGCACCCAGGTCATACACCCGGTGCCGAAGCCGTTTCCCGGGTTCTGCCAGACAGATCCCTGATTCGACTGCACGGCGCGTTCGTGCCAGAACCACTGCCCGTGCAGGGTGATGTCCTGACGAGCCTGGACCGAGACCCAGTAGGTGCCCGCAGCGAGCGCGACCGCGGGACTGAGCGAGACCACGAAGTCGCCGGCTGTGCCCGTGTAGGAGCTACCCGGCCGCGACGCGGCGCGCCGGGGAGGCTGCCGACGCCGTTCGTGTAGAAGAAGACGTTGACCGAGGCAGCGGGACCACCACCGGTGGTGTACTCCCCGTCGACGTCGACGCCCGTGATCGACCAGCTCTGCCCGCTCGGCACGACGAAGTCGTCCGCGGCGAAGCTGTCGAAACCGTCGAGGGCCACCTCGAAGTCCTGCGACGTTATGTCCGACGCGGCTTGGGTGTCGTACTGGTCGTAGAGGACGACGGCCGGCGCCGCCGGCGCGCGCGGCGCTGAGGATCGCGCTGCTGCTGCGGTCCCGCCAAGGGTGGGCGCCGGTCGTGGCGATGACGTGGCGGCCTGCGCGAGGAACAGCGACAGCAACAGCGCGATTGCTGGCAAGACGGCCGCATTGCAACGGCGACCTGAGTGCATGAGATCATCCTCCTAGGCGGCTAGGGGTTCAGCGGATGGGGCACCCATCCTACTCCATCCGTGTAACTATTGATTCAAGTTCGCCCTACTGTAGAACCTCGCGGGACTGCTGGTGCTGGACGATCTTCCGCTTGACCCGCTGCAACGCGTTGTCGATCGCCTTCGTGTCGCACTCGAGCTCGTCTGCCATCTCGTCGTAGGACGAGCCTTCGAGGTACAGGCGCAGGGCGTCCGACTCGAGCCGCGAGAGCCCGCTGCCGAGGCAGAAAACGAGGCTCTGCAGCTCCTGCGTCGAGATCACGCAGATCGATGGGTCGTCGACGCTCGGGCCCGGGAGCGCGTCGCCGAGCGTGCAGTCGCTCTCCGACTCCTGGCCCGCCGGGGTGTGGCTGAAGGAGACGTAGCCGTTCAGCGGCTGGTGCTTGAATCGCGTCGCGGTCTTGATCGCAGTGATGATCTGCCGGGTGACGCAAAGCTCGGCAAAGCTGCGGAACGAGGTCTGCATGTCCGGACGAAAGTCGCGCACAGCCTTGTAGAGGCCGATCAACCCCTCCTGGACGAGATCCTCCGAGTCTCCGCCGGCGAGGAAGTACGAGCTGGCCTTGAGCCGGACGAAGCCCGTGTACCGCCGCATCAGGTCGTCGAGCGCGTGGTCGTCGCCGTTCCGGGCGCGAAGGACGAACTGCAAATCCTCAAGCTCTCGTTGAGCCTTCTGTGGCGTTCGGAGCGCGGTCGCCGTGCGAGGGGGCATCGTGGTCTCCCATGTTTGCTGGCGTTTGTCGAGGCTCTGCCAGGACGCCAACAGGGCAACTCTCACCCTGAAGTTGAGGGAGAACATAGCAAGGCACGACGAGAGATACAACCCTCTTGGCGTCTGACCAGTGTTCTCTACTCGATCAGCCTTGGGTGCGGGCTGGCGATCGGAGCCGCACAACCCGATTGCCGGGGGCTTCCGCCGCGCCCCCACTCAGGCGTCTAGCGCCGCCGCCGCGTAGGATCGACGTCATCGTGCGCGGACTCCTCCGGCGACTCCACAATCCGAGCGGCCGCGACTGCGGTTGCGCTGCCGAGTGCTGGTGCAAGCGAACGGCGTGGGGTGCTGCGCTGCGCTGGTACCTGCCGCTCCGCCACCACGCGGTCTCGCCGGAGTGGAAGCACGAGCATGAGCAGCGGGAAGGCTCCTAGACCAGAAACGTCTCGCTCGCGCGCTGGTCCTGGACGATCTTCCGCGCCGTCGAGCGCGGTGGTCGTCCCCTCGATCAGCCCTCGCCCCGGCGCAGGCGCTCGAGCCGGGCCAGCGTCTCCTCGTCGAGCCGCCCCGCGACGTCCGTGCGCGCCCGCTCCTCGTGTCCGCGAGTCACGAGGTCGCCGAGGAACGCCCGGGAGCCGAGCTTCCGGACCTCCTGCCCGGCCGTACCGCGGACCGCCGAGTCGGATGAGACGAGGCAGACCTGCTCGCGGCCTCGATGCTCCGCGGCGAGCCGTTCCAGCAGGGCGTCCGCGTCCGTCGCGTAGCGAACCTCGAGCGGCCCCAGCCGGGCGTCCGGCCCGACGCCGTCGAAGACCACCACCCCGCGGGCGCCCTTCACCGCCACGAAGCTCGCGAGCGCGTCGATTAGCGCGCCCGGGTGCTCGAACGCCCCCGCGTGCAGCAGGTTGTAGCCGTCGAACAGGTAGAGGCTCGCCTCAGACAGCGGAGCGTCCCCGCTGCCGGCGCGCCTCGTAGAGAAGGAGGGCGGCGGCGACGCTGACGTTCAGCGACTCCACGGCCCCTGAGAGCGGGATGGAGACGGCCCCGTCGCAGGCGCGCCGGACGAGCGGGCGGATGCCGCGACCCTCGGCGCCGAAAACAAGGGCGACTCCCCCGGAGAGATCCGCCTCCCAGAGACTCGTCCCGAGCTCCGCTCCTGCGGCGAAGATCCAGAGCTCCGCCGCCTTGATCTCGACCAGGTAGCGAGCGAGGTTCGTGACGACCGCGACCGGCAGGTGCTCGACCGCTCCCGCCGAGGCCCGGCAGACCGCGGCCGTGACCTGGGCCGAGCCGTGCGCCGGCAGCACGACACCCGTCGCGCCCGCGCCCTCGGCGCTTCGGCAGACCGCACCCAGGTTTCGGGGATCGGTGACCTGGTCGAGACACGCGAGCAGCGGGCGCTCGCCCGCGGCCAGCTCGTACGCGTCGGCATACCGGTAGGGCTCGCAGAAGGCGAGCACACCCTGGTGGTCAGCCGTCCCCGCCTCCGCCGTGAGCGCCCGCTCGGGCAAGGACTGCACCCGAAGTCGCGACTCCTCCCGCAGCCACGGCTCGGCTCTGAGCGCGCGCTCTGTGGCCCAGAGCTCGAGCACCTCGCGCGGGCCTCGAAGCGCCTCGCGAACCGGCCGCCGGCCGTACACCTGCTCCCGGGTCATCTTCGGCGGACGAGCCTGAAGCCGGGCGACTCCGCAACGTCCCTGACCTCCCAACCCGCCGCCTCGATCTCCTCGCGCAGGCGGTCGGCCTCGCCGAAGTCGCGCTCGGCGCGCGCCTGCTGCCGGGCACGGGCGCGTTCCTCGATCACGAGCGGCGCGGATCCCTCCTCGGCGAGCGAGCCAAGTCCGAAGACTTCGAGCCCCCGGCGCAGAGCGTCGAGCTCGCCGTGCGCTCGCCAGCTGTGGAAGAGGGCCAGAGCCTCGGCGGTGTTGAAGTCGTCGTCGAGGATCTCCTCGAGCCGGCGCCAGTCGCCTCCTCCGTCCACCTTCGCGCCGCGAAAGACGTTGCGGAAGCTCTCGGCCTGCGCCCGCGCCTGCTCCATCGTCTCGTCGGAGAAATCGATCGGCTTGCGCCAGTGGGCCGAGAGCAGGAAGAGCAGGAACGTCTCGTGCCCCCAGCGGTCGATGACCTCGCGGATCGTCTGCACGTTCCCGATCGACTTCGACATCTTCTCGCCGACGAAGCGCAGCATGCCGTTGTGCATCCAGATCCGCGCGTACTCGCTCCCCACCGCGCGGGACTGGGCGAGCTCGTTCTCGTTGTGCGGAAAGACGATGTCGAGGCCGGCCCCGTGGATCTCGAACGCCGACCCGAGCAGCGTCTCCGCCATCGCCGAGCACTCGATGTGCCACCCCGGGCGACCGCGGCCGAAAGGCGAGTCCCACGCGGTGTCCTCGCCGGCCTTCGTCCTCTTCCAGAGCGCGAAGTCGCGGGGATCCTCCTTGAGCGGGTTCGGCTCCTGCTCGGCCATCTCGTCGGAGCGCTGGTTGGACAGCTCGCCGTAGTCCGGGTAGCTCGAGACCCGGAAGTACACGTCGCCCTCGACCACGTACGCATGGCCGGACGAGACGAGCCGCTCGATCATCGTCACGATCTCGGCGATCGTCTCGGTCGCCTTCGGCATGTGGTCCGGAAGACCCAGGCCGAGGCTGCCGACGTCCTCGACGTACCACGCGGTTGCGCGCGCGGCGAGGTCGGCGCTCGCTCCTGGGGCGGCCTCGTAGATCGAGTCGTTCACGTCGGTGATGTTGTGGACGAACGTCACGTCGTAGCCGCGCGCACGCAGCCAGCGCGCGAGCCAGGAGAAGACCACGAAGGGCCTGGCGTTCCCGACATGTGCGCGCTGGTAGACCGTCGGGCCGCAGACGTACATCCCGATCGGTCCGGGCGGAGCAGGGAGTTGCTCGAGCCTGCGGCTCAGGGTGCTATAGAGCCGCATCGTGTGTCCTCATGACGTCCCGTGACGGGCTGTGTCGTGAAATATCGAGTTTGCCACGCCCAAGTCGTCTCCCTGATCGAGCCGGAGCACGATACTGCCCGCAAAGACGGCCGGTCGCGCTGTCGTCGCAGCACCCGAGGATTAGAAACGCACGCGGCAGGTGATACGGTGCTCTCGAGCCCTCAGGGGCTGGGGAGGGGAGAATCTGTGGCAGGTGGGGACCTGAGACGCCCAACAGGCTGGCGGAAGTTGATTCTTCGTGCGGCCGCGCTTGGCGGCATGCTCGTGGTCGGGTTCATGGCCAGCCAGCTGCTTGTCGACACCGGGCTCTCGCAGGTGCCGACAACGCTGCCGACGTCCCTCCCGGTGCCGCCGCCAACGCTCCCGCTCCCGACGACGACCGCGCCAACCGTCCCGCTCCCTACCGTGACGGTACCGACCGTGACGGCACCGACCGTGACGGCACCCACTGTGACGGCACCGACCGTGACGGCACCCACTGTGACGGCACCGACCGTGACGGCTCCGAGGACGACACCGACTGTGACCGCTCCGGTGACGGCACCAACCGTGACTGCTCCGAGGACGGTGCCGACCGTGACCGCTCCGACCGTGACTGCTCCAAGGACGACACCGACTGTGACCGCTCCGACCGTGACGGCACCGAGGACAGCACCGACCGTGACGGCTCCGCCAGGAAGGCCGACGCGCACGACACCGGCGGAGGCTGACGACCCACCCTCCGAAGACCCGCCGACCCCGAGCGATACTGGCGATCCCGCTGCCGGCACCTCCCCCGCCGCGCCGGCGGACAGCAACGCTCCTGAGGCCCCGCTCGCACCGGCGGCCACGGCGCCGGCCAGCACTATTCATGGTGCAGACTCCCAACGCCCTGATCGGGAGCACCGCGACAGCTTCGCGCCGCTCCTCCACCGCAGCGGTCTCGCCGGCGTGCAGTTCGCAGCCGTGCCTGGCCGCGCGAAGAAGAGCAAGCGCCTCTCAATCGCGCTCAAGGTGAGAAGCGGACGGCGCCTCAAGCTCGTGCTTCGCGGCCCCGCCCCCAACTGCGGCGTCGCGGCGACGATCACCGTGCGCGCGAAGAAGGGACTCAACCTGATCCGGCTGGATCACCGGCTGTCCATCCGGCACCTGCGAGCCGGGAACTACAGCGTGGCGCCCGCGTCCATGGACGGCGTCGAAGCCTCTCGCCGCTTCGTGGTCGCCAGCGGGCGGCGCGGGATCACGCTTCTGACTCGAGCCCCGATTGCTCGCCGCGCCTGGCGGTGCAGCAGTGCGCTCGGGACAGCGGGCGCAGCCGCGCCCGTGGGGAACGCCGGACAGGCGGGGCAGGCGCGCCAAGGGTCTTCGCCGGCGCGGAAGGCATCCCCGGGCGCAACCATCGTCCCCCTGGTGGCCAGCGCCTGTGTGCTTCAGACCGCTCCGCGTCTGCGCTGCGCACGAGACGCGGCTTTCCAGTCGGCAGGAAGCCTGGGTCCGGCCAACCGGCTGACGCTCGACGCGCCGCGGAAGTCGTGGGCTTTCGAGCAGAGCAGCGACCGCTTTGCCTTCGGCGTGCTCGCCGCCCTGGCCCTGCTCACTTTGGTTGCTCTCGCCGGTCGGGGATTCGCCCGCGCTTTCCCGAGAGCACGACGATGGCCGAGATCCTCCTAGATCGAGTAGAGGCAGAGCACTACGAACCCGTGATCGACGGCGATGAGGCCGCCGCAGTGCCAGCGGCACGATCCGGCGGGCTCTCGGCGGCGCAGGTGTGGCAGGTGCCGTCGCAGGTCTTCAGTGACACACCCGCCTAGGCACAGTCAAGCTCGGCAGTGTGGCACCCGCCACTCCTACGCTGAGCGGAGCGAACCATCCTCGCCCAGCTGGCTTCCCCACTCTTTGCTCCCTGCGCCAAGATCCTGGAACCTCCGCCAGGTCTGCCGCACTTGGTCGTAGAGGAGGAACTTCGCCACGTCACGTAGACCGCTGTGCTCAAAGGTGCGGCGCGCAATCTCACGCTCGAACTTCGCCTGTGTTCGCTCGCCGTCCCCCACTACGAACGCCTCGGGGATAGGGAAGTCGATAACAACGTCATTGAAGCGCAGCAACCCGGAGTAGACGCTTGTCGAGTGCTCGATCTCGAAGAATCGGACAGGATGTCCTGCGCCCTTACGGAACCAGATGACGTCGATATTGCGCATGACACGCCGCGTGGCGTCTGCGGCGACGACCGGTAGGTCTACGAGGCACCCCTCGCCTAAAGGCCGACCATTCCACAACGTTCCCCGGTCGGCTACCCAGACGTCGAATCCCTCAAAGAGCCCAATGTCCCTGAGCTTCGCCTGGATCTCCGAATGTGTCCTTGGCTCATGCTCCTCCTGTTCTGGAGCGATCTCTTTAGAAACCGGCAGTTGGAGCGTCAGGGCCTGCGCATCGAGAAGCCCGCGCTCTGGTGCCTCGTCCCTCGGCTGTGCTCGTCGGCGCTGTTTCGGAAGCTCAATAGGTAGGGGCTCCCGAGGATCTTGAAGTAGGGCGAGAAGGTGGTCACCGTCTTCGTCGGGCACCCGGTTGAGTGACCGTTGAAGATAAGTGCCCCACTGCTTCAGCTTTCGCAGAAAGCCAAGTTGATCGACGACTTCGGCCGCGGGAATACCGCGAATGGGATCGAGCGCGACCACTGGTTCGGCTCTGTAGCGCCACGGGTAGCGAGGTTCACCCGTCTCAGATAAGCCCCAAACTGGCTC
>Ga0136620_10000427_pt1 | contig 19466 bp, 18 predicted proteins | sample AntDrymUQ4162106_2_FD_104806 | JGI IMG/M metagenome (GOLD analysis project Ga0136620, IMG submission 104806) | Polar desert sand microbial communities from Dry Valleys, Antarctica - metaG UQ416 (21.06) | ecosystem: Environmental > Terrestrial > Soil > Desert | place: Antarctica: Dry Valley... | reverse complement strand
GACCACGATCCGGTGCGAGCGGCGGGCGGAGGCCGGCACGAGCACCCCCATCCCGATCCGCAGCAGACCGAAGTGGGCCTCCGGCACCAGCTTGTAGTTGAGGTCGTGGATGGTGGTCACGCGACGAAAGGAGCCGCGCAACGGAGCCGTCGACGCGAGGCTGTGCACCAGCTCGCATCCCGTCCGCGCGGCCATCCTCGGCAGGTACTGCTGCTCGCCTCGGACCCACGCCACGCGGTTGCGCGCTCGTACCGGCACCGTCTCGTGCGCGATGTCGAACCAGGGCCCATGGCCGGCATCCACTGTCTCGCGATTGACGAATGCCGTGGGCTCGACGTCGTCGATCGCGGCCAGACGCGGAATGAGCTCCCGAGCGTACGTCTCCATCCCTCCGGTCTCTCCGGGCACCAAGAAGACCAGGTTGAGCCCTATGCGCACGGCGCCAGAGCTTAGGGTCTTGCCATGTCCGCCACCGTGCGCAGCGTCGCGCTCAACGCTCTGTTTCTGGCCCCGGGCGAGTCCGGCGGGCCGGAGACCTACCTCCGTGGGCTGGTGCCCGCGCTCGCCGGCGAATACCCCGGCATCGACCTCCATCTGTTCACCACTCGCGCCGGGGCCCGCGCCCTCGATGCCGAGGGCTGGGGGGAGATCGTCCGGCTGCACCCATTGCCTGCCGACGAGTACCGGCGGGTGCGCCGCCAGCTGAGTGAGCAGTTCATCCTGCCCCTGGCGGCGCGGCGATGCGGCGCCACGGTTCTGCACAACCTGGCGAGCACCGGTCCCGCGTTCACCCCGGGGCTGGCCACGGTCCTGACCCTGCACGACGTGACCTTCATGCAGATGACGACCTTCGGCCGAGCGACCACCTGGGGCATGGCGCGAGTGGTGAGACTGGCCGCGCGGGACGCGGACGCCCTGATCACCGCGTCGGCAGGCGCGCGGGACGAGATCTGCGCGGCACTCGGCGTGGCTGCCACGGATTTCCAGGTGGTGCCGCACGGAGTGAGTGTCAACAGCGGCCCGGCGCCTGAGGAGGAGGGTCCGGTGCGGGCGGCCTTCGGTCTCCAGGACCGCCGGCTGGTTCTCTGCGTCGGAGCCCTGCGCCCGCACAAGAACCAGGAGCTGCTCGTCCGCGCAGCCCCGCTTCTACCCGACGACGTGAAGATTCTGCTGGTGGGCCATCAAGAGCCCTACGCGGAGAGTCTGCGCCACCTGACGCGTGAGCTGGCCTGTGAGGACCGGGTCGAGATGGCCGGCTACCTCCCCGAAAGCCGCCTCGAGCGGCTCTGGGTAATGGCCGGCTGTGCCGCCTTTCCCACCCGGGCCGAGGGGTTCGGACTGCCTCTGGTCGAGGCCATGGCCCGCGGCGTGCCGGTGGCCTGTTCTGACATCCCGGTGCTACGGGAGGTGGGAGGCGAGGTGCCGAGCTACTTCGACCCTGAAGACCCTCGCTCTGCGGCCGAGGCGATCACCGCATGCCTCGCCGATCCCGCGCGCGGAGCCGGCGGGCGCGAAAGGGCAGAGCGCTTCTCATGGCCGGAAGCCGCACGGGGCACCATGGAAGCCTACGAGCGAGCGCTTGCCGGCTCCCGCGGTTCGGCTGGGCGGCTAGGTGGTGGCCTGAGCTTCTAGCCTCTTGCGAGCATGAGGGTCACGGGCGAGAAGGAGACGGGGTACCTCTCCTGGCACAAGCAGCCGGGCTACTGGCGCGATGTGACGCGCCACTTCCCGACGGAGACCGTCCTGCTCGACGTGGGCTGCGGAGGCGCCTGGCTGGCCGACCACTACGAGCGCTACTCGGGTATCGACTCATCTCCCGACGCCGTCGAGGCCGGTCACGCGAGGGGCCGCGAGGTAGTGCTCGCAGATGTCGACTCCCCGTTCCCTTTCGACGACTGCCAGTTCGATGGTGTGGTGATGAAGGACCTCCTCGAGCACGTGTTCGACCCGGCCGCGGTCGTGCGCGAGGCCCACCGGGTACTGCGGCCAGGGGGGCGGGTGTTCGCGTCCTCCCCCGACGCCCAGCGGTGGGTCTGGGACGACTACACCCACCGGCGCCCCTTCACCCGCAAGAGCTTCAGATTGCTCTTCGACGATCAGGGCTTCGAGATCGATCACGTGGGATACGAGTCCGTGACGCCAGGCGTTGGCGTGCTCTCCAACCTCACCCGGTCCAACCGCCGCCCGGCCCCCATTCGCGCCGCCGCCTGGCTCCCCGTGGTCCGCCGCAATGTGTGGACGCTTGCCCGGCGGCCCTCTGCGTAGCGCCTACCAGTCCCGCCTAACGGGCAGACCGCAGGCGCCGGAACGCCTCGCGGACGCCGATGCGATCGTCAACGGCACCCGCCGGAAGCGGCAGTCGGCGGTCGCCCGCAGCGCGCCAGCCGCGGATGCGCGCTCTCAGCGGAATCAGCGTGCGGTGCCGGACCAGCCCCCAGCCGACCACGAATACCTCCAGCAGCACCGCGCGCAGCGCCTCGCGGCTGCGCAGTACGCCGTAGCGGCGAAGGATGAAGCCCCGCGCAAAGCCCGAGTGCGTGCGCTGGAAGTCGGAGCCGGCGCCGGTTGTCGCGCCTCCGAGGTGCACGCCTCGAGCGTCCGGCGCGGCAGCCGCCCGCCAGCCGTCGAGACGCAGCCGCAGCGCCAGGTCGAGGTCCTCCCCGTAGACGAAGAAGCTCTCGTCCAGGCCGCCGGCGGCCTCCCACGCACTACGACGGTAGGCGGCGGCGCCACCGCTCGGTCCGACCAGTACCCCGGGCGGCTCGTGCGGCGCTCGGTAGCGCAGGCGGTTGTAGGCCGCGAGCGTGGGGTCGATCTCGATGCCGAACCCGTCCACCAAGCGGGCGTCGCTGCCGGGCAGCAACGTCATCCCGGCCACCATGCCCACTGCTGGATCGGCCTCGAACGGAGCCACGATCCGCTCGAGGAAGTCGGGCTCCACATCCATATCGTCGTTGGCCAGCACTATCACGTCGCCGGTTCCGCTTCGCGCGCCGTTGTTGCAGGAGCGCCCAAAACCAAGGTTGACCGTGTTCTCTATGAGGACCACCTCCGGGAAGCGCTCGCGCACCATGTCCGCGGTGCCGTCACCTGAGGCGTTGTCGGACAGGTACACGGTGTGGGAGATCGTCTGACGCCGGAGGTGCTCGAGGCTCGAGGCCACCAACTCCCTTGCATTCGTGGTCACCATCACGACGTCGACGGGCGGGGCGGTCACCCCGGCGATACTAGTTTCGCTGGCCCAACGGCCACGACTAGACTGCCCCGCCGATGGAGTCCAGCGAGAATTCTCGCGTCCTCGTGACGGGCGCCGCCGGCTTCATCGGCTCGCACGTGGTCGACGAGTGCCTTGCCCTCGGAATGGAGGTCGTCGCCACCGACGACCTCTCGGGGGGCTTTCGCGACAACGTGCCCGCGGGGGCGGAGTGGGTTGAGGGCGACCTACGCGACGCCGGCTTCGTCAAGTCGTTGTGGTACGGAGGCCGCTTCGATCACGTCTACCACCTGGGGGCATACGCGGCCGAGGGCCTGTCGCACTTCATCCGGGCCTACAACTACCGGACCAACCTCGAGGCCAGCGTCCACCTGATCAACCAAGCCGTGCTCCACGACACCGAGCGGTTCGTGTTCACGTCCTCGATAGCGGTTTACGGCGCCGGCCAGGTGCCGATGACCGAAGACCAGACCCCCCAGCCAGAGGACCCCTACGGCATCTCCAAGTACGCGGTCGAGCTTGATCTGGCGGCGGCGCACGAGATGTTCGGGCTCGACTACACGATCTTTCGCCCCCACAACGTCTACGGCGAGCGCCAGAACATCGCCGATCGCTACCGCAACGTGATCGGCATCTTTATGAACAACGTGCTGCAGGGTCAGTCGATGCCGGTCTTCGGCGACGGGCTGCAGTCCCGCGCATTCTCCCACATCTCCGACGTCGCTCCGATCATCGCTCGCAGTCCTCTGGTTGCGACCAGCCGCAACGAGGTCTTCAACATCGGCGCGGACCGGCCATACACGATCCTGGAGCTGGCCGGCGAGATCGCGGATGCCTTCGGCGTCGAGACTGAGCTGGAGCACCTCCCCGCCCGCAACGAGGTGGTCCACGCCTTCTCCGACCACTCGAAAGTGGGCCGTGTCTTCGAGCCCCCCGGCCCACTCGACCTGCACAACGGCATTCGCCGGACCGCCGACTGGGTGAAGGAGCACGGGTCCCGCCAGCCGATCGAGTTCCTCGGCGAGATCGAGGTCGAGCGCAACCTGCCGCCGAGCTGGCGCCCGCCGGCTCGCTGAGCTCATGCGTCGCCGCGTTGTGCTTCTGCGCGGCACCCACGCCAACCTCTGGGACCTTCGCCCTTGGGAGGAACTTGGCGACGAGTTCGACGTCGAAGTTCTCGTCCCGCCCAACAATCTCTTCAACACCGGCAAGCTCGAGCTTCGGCGCACGCCGGCGCGTACGGTAGGCGGGCTGCTGCCCGACGGACGTCTCGGTGCCCTCGCCACCCGCGCGATCGGCGAGCGCTACCTGGGCCTGGAGTCCCACCTGCGCGGAGCCTCGATCGTCCACTCGGCCGAGCTGGGCTATTGGTACTCCTGGCAGGCAGCGCGGCTGCGGCGCCAGCTGGGGTTTCGACTGGCGCTGACCGTGTGGGAGACGTTGCCCTTCGTCAACGCCTACCGCAATTTCCGGACCCGCCGTTACCGCCGCGAGGTGCTGGCGGCCACCGACCTGTTTCTCCCGACCAGCGAGCGCGCCCGGCGAGCGTTGATCCTCGAGGGCGCTCCGCCCGGGCGGATGCACGTACTGCCACCCGGCATCGACGTCGGGAGATTCGCAGCCAGCCGCACCGCCACCCCACCCGACGACGGGTCCCACCTCGTGCTTTCGATTGGAAGGCTGGTGTGGGAGAAAGGACATCAGGACGTACTGCGGGCAGTGGCCGCCCTGGAGAGAGACGACGTGCGCGTGCTGATCGTCGGGGAGGGCCCGGAGGAGGGTCGGCTGCGCGGGGTTGCGAAAGACCTGGGCCTGGGCTCGCGCGTGGAGCTGCGGGGCTTCGTCCCATACGACGAGGTGCCGCTGATTCACGCGCGGGCCTCCTGCCTGGTCCTGGCCAGCCTGCCCACTCGCTACTGGGAGGAGCAGTTCGGCATGGTGCTGCCCGAAGCCATGGCGGCACACCTACCCATCGTGGCGGCCGCGAGTGGTGCGATACCAGAGGTCCTGGGGAGCTCGGGAGCCCTTTTCGAGCCAGGCGACTGGGTGGGCCTCGCCAGGCGCCTGGCCGAAGGGCCCCTGGCCAATCACCCCGGTTCACGTCGTGCGCCCGAGGCCGACAGGCTCGAGCGGTTCTCGCGCGAGGCCGCGACCGAACGTCTGCGCGCGGTCTATCGCACCCTGCCAGCGTGACGTGACGTAATCACACCGAGCCCCGAAGAGCTCGGGACTCCTGTGTGCCGGTAGCCCTCAAACGCCTCCTCGAACGCCTGCCGCTCACCGCACAAGGCGAGGTTGGAGCGCATCGAGACGTACCGCGAGTCCCTCCTGGTCGCGACGGGCGACAGCGACCACTCGTGGTAGCAGTGAACGGCGCCCGGAAAGCGGGACCTCAGGGAGGCCGCCAGCGAACGGTTGAACTCCAGGGTGTGCGACGCGTCGGAGAATGTGAGCTGGTAGTCGTGCGGGGTCTGCTTCACGAACTCGATGCCATCCTGGAAATGGGGGTGGATCACCCCGCGATCGCGCAGGGCCCGGAACTGAGGGATGGCGTCGCCGTTGTCCGCCAGATCTACCGTGTCGAGCTCGCCGCTTCCGTTGCGCACCAGCGCCGAGGCCAGGACCCAGGAAGAGACGCCGTGGGCGAATCCCAGCTCCAGCACGCGCGATGGCCGCTGCTCCCTGATCAGGGCGTACAGGGTGAACGCCTCCATGAAGTCGACAGGCCCGGCACCGGCCCACTCACCGCCGAAGCAGGCGTGGACCTCAATGGCGACAGAGACAACTTCGTCGTCCCAGAACTTCGCGAACTCCGGTAGGTAGCGATCACAGTCGGGCGCGACTGTGCGAACGGCCGCCCAGGCATCCTCACGCTCCAGGCTCAGAGCGCGAACTTCGTGCATCGCGACCGGCCGATAGATCCTCGGGAGTCGCTCGACGGGGAACTTCACCCGGGCAAGCAACCGAAAAGGTATGGCCTCCAGCTGACGCGTGGTTGGGATGGTGACTCCTCTCATCGCTTGCGGCTAAACGCGGCCCGCGATCACTCGCCTGTAGACATCGACGTGTCGCCGTGCGACAGCGGCCGGCTTGTAGTTCGCCTCCCAGTGGTCTCGCCCCGCCTCGCCCATCTCCCTGGCGAGACCGCGGTCCTCCACCAGCCGCGTGATCGCCGCCGCGACCGCGTCGCGTTCGCGCCGAACCAGCAAGCCGCCGCCGGCACCGTCGACGAGCTCACGCAGGACCGGGATGTCGCTCACGACCACGGGCTTGCCCTTGCTCCATGCCTCGACGACAACGAGCCCGAAGGCCTCCCACGTAGAAGGGAGGCACAGCAGCGCAGCGCGTTCGAGCCATCGCGCGCGGTCATCCTCGGAGACCCGGCCGACGTCGAGGATGCGAGGATCGTGCGGGCCCAGCGGGTCGCCAGGCCCAACGAAGGCAAACCGGACATCGGGCCGAGCCCGCCAGACCAGTGGGGCCGCTTCGAGAAGGAGATCCCATCCCTTGTACGGTCTCCGGGCACCGAGGAACAGCACGGTGGGCGCCCCGTCGGCGTCTGTGGCCGGAGGCCCGTTCGCCGTTAGCGGCCGGGGCACGGGATGGCCGCAGACATACAGGCTCCGGTCAGCAACGCCCACCCCCCGGTAGATGCTCGCGTCGGCCTTCGCGTTGGCCAGCACCGCGTCCGCATCGCGGTAGGCCCGGACCGATCCCGCGTCCAGCCCCCAATCCCCCGGGTGGGCGGAGGGCGTTATGACCACGGGCTTGCCTAGCGCGTGTCCGGTCTTGACGGCGGCGGCGGCCAGTAGGTCCCCGCCGAGGACGTGCACGATGTCCGCGCCCGCCAGCAGCGGCGCAAGGGTACGGCGCGCAACGGCGGCGTAGTAACGCGATGTGTACGCCCTGAGCCAGCGCAGCGACAGACGGCCGGCGAGGGGGAGAAGCTCCGCGACGAAGGGAACCAGCAACAGCCGGCGTCGCCGCGGCAGGCGCAACTGGCGGACATCGACGCTACCGCGCCCGAATGGCTCGAACGAGGGCGCCTCGCGCAGGATGTGGGTCAGCCGGCCATGGTGGCCCTCGTCCACCCGCTGGGCGACTACAGAGACCTCATGCTCCGAGGCCAGCGCGTCGCCGAGATCCATCGCCACACGCTCCAGACCCCCGATGGCAGGCCAGTAGCTGCGCGTTACGAAGACGATCCTCACGCGCCACGACTCACGACCGCCGAACGATTCCGCCGGGCCCGTAGGTCACGCGCTGGCGGACCGCTCCTTCGTTGAACGCAAATGGGGGGCTCGTCACCTCGAAGTCGGCATGGCGGGAGACGAAGTCCTCCACGGCGCGGCGCGGGTTGTTCCAGGACCAGTCCTCCTGGCTGCGTGGCGCCCCGGTCAGGTCTTGCATGATCCCGTCCATCGCGACCACGTACGAGCCGGGCGTGACGAGCGGAGCGTAGAGCTCCAGCTCGGCCAGGACATGGTCCTTGGTGTGGTTGGAGTCGAGGATCACCATGACGGTCTCTCCCGGCGAGATGCCGCGGCGGACCACGTCCACCGCCTCCGGATCGGTGGAGCTCCCCTCGACAAGCGTGATGAGCGGAGCGAGCCCGTGGCTCTCGAGAGCCGCGCGGTTGTGAGGCCGGATCTCGATGTCCACTCCAATGACCCGTCCCCGCTGCGCCGCGCGGCACAGGGAAGCCCAGAGCAAGAGCGAGCCGCCATGGGCGACTCCGGTTTCGAGCACCACGTCGGGCCTCACCTCGTCGAACAGCTCCTGAAGGCGAACGATGTCCTCCGGCAGCTGAATGATCGGCTGCCCCATCCAGGTGAACGAGTACACGTACTTGACGTCCCAGCCGCAGCGCAACCATGCCCGTGATGCCGCCTCGAAGGCCTCCGGACTCGACATGGGATGGCGCGTGCGAGATCCGTCCAGCTCGACCACGACCTCGTCGGCGTTCAAGTCGATCGTGACCCGGTCATTGCTCATGCAGCGAGCCCGCTCTCGACGCCCTCCAGGATCCGGCCGATCGTCGCGTCTTCCATCTCCGAATGCAGCGGCAGCGTCAGGATCTCCTCGGCCACGCGGTCCGTCTGGTCCAGCGGGCCGCGACGGCAGTCGGCGAACAGCGTGAAACGGTGTCCAGGCTGCCAATGGATTCCCGTGTCTATGCCGAGGGCTCGCAAATGGTCACGCATTGAGTCCCGGCGACCGCCCGGAACCCGAATCCAATACAGGAACGGAGCTATGTCCTCGAAGTCGGTGGAAGGGATCGTGATGCCATCCAGGGGGCCGAGGCCGGCGCTGAGCGCCCGGCACGCCTCACGTCGCGAGGTGATGATCCGGTCGATCTTGGCGAGCTGCGCGAGTCCTATGGCGGCGTGCAGATTGGCCATGTGGTAGCGAAAGCCGAGACGGCGAACGTCGTAGGTCCACGCTCTGCGATTCTCGTACATGACCGTCGAGGGCTGGCCCATCCCGACCAGGCGCATCTCGCGTAGTGCGGCCACCTCCTCCTCGCTGCGGACGATCAGCGCCCCGCCATCGATCGAGGTGATCAGCTTGACGGGGTCGAAGGAGAACATGCACAGGTCCGAGAACGACCCGATCGGGCGTCCGTTGTAGCGAGATCCGAAGGAGTGCGCCGCGTCATGGATCACGCGCACAGAATGACGGCGCGCGAAGTCCGCGACGGCGTCGTGATCGCAAAGCAGGCACGCGTAGTCGGTCGCGATCATCACCTTGGTGCGCGGGCTGACCAGCTCCTCGGCGCGCGCGAGATCGATGCAGAGCGTGAGTGGATCGACGTCGCAGAACACCGGCTCGGCGCCCACGGCAACGATCGCCTGGAAGTCGGTGATGTTGTTGAACGCCGGGGTGATGACCTCGTCTCCGGGGCCAACTTCGGCCAGCAACAGAGCCAGATGCAGGGCGGCGTGCCCGGTGCTCAGCGCAACGGCATGGCGCTCATCGGCGGCCACGACCTCCTCGATCGCGCTCTCGAAGTCCCCCACGTAGCTGCCCATCCCGAGCCAGCCGAGTTCGAGCGCGGCCGTCGCCGCCGCGTGCTCCTCTTGCTCGAGCAGCGGCTTGAAGACGGGGATCTCCGGGAGATCGGTCGCCGACGACTGCTCGCCGGCGCCTCGTGCGACGCTCACCCGGGCGTCGCCTCCCGGACGAGTTGCGTGTCCGCTGCCGCGAGCAGATCGTCCAGATCGTCCCGGTGCAACGCGGTCGCGAGATGCTCCTTGGCCGCCGGGGGGACGATCTCGACGGCGTGGCCGTTGACCTCGAGGGTCGCGCATTGGTACGGCGGATACCAGAAGGCCCGCGCGTAACGGTCGATCGTTTGCGGGTTGGCGTCGGCCGGGACCGCCTTCAGCCGCTCGAACTCCGCCTTGGTCATGTAGCGCATACGGCTGGGGTCCTGCGCGACCCTGGCCAGCTCCTCGCCGTCCTCCGCTCGCCGGCAGAAGCCCACGAACTGGCGGATCATCTCCTGCTGGGCGCGGCGCTCGAGGCTGACCGCGGTTTCTTCACCCGCGTCGATCGCAAACCGACTTACGTCGTGAAGGGGACCGGTGTCGAAGCTCTCGTCCATCCAGTGGCAGGTGCAACCGTACTCCTTGGCACCCTCGAGAATGGCGACGTTGTAGAAGGCCCAGCCGCCATATTCGGGAAGGGGCCCGGCGTGGAAGTTGAACGCTCCACGACGTGCCAGGGCGAGGGTCTCGACGCGCACGAGCTGCCTGCACATGTAGGAGATGACGAAGTCGACGGCCTCGAGGCGGATCTCGGCCTGGTCGCCGACCACCCTGACTCCGTGCTGTCGCGCGGCCTGCTCGAGCGTCGGTTCGCCGGCCCACTCAGCCTCTGCGCCGGCAACCACACACCCCACCTCCCATCCCCGCTGGACGAGCACGGAGAGAGCCGCGACGGATCCGGGCTTTGAGCCGAGGAGCACTACGCTCGGCGGTGTGGCCGCGCCAGTCCCGCTGCTGGAGGGAGGGTTCATCGTCGCGGGGATTATGCTCGCGTCCGGTGAGCGGCGTCATGACACCGGGGGGCTGCCGCTTCTGCGGCGAGCCGCTCGAGCACTTATTCGCGGACCTGGGGATGTCGCCGCTCGCCAACTCCTACCTGCGGCCGGAGGAAGTCAATCGGATGGAGCCGTTCTATCCGCTGAGGGCGCTCGTGTGCTCGGCGTGCTTCCTCGTGCAACTCGAGGATTTCGAGACTCCGCATGCCATCTTCTCGGACTACGCCTACTTCTCGTCCTACTCGACGACATGGCTCGAGCACAGCCGCCGCTACGCCGACCAGGCGATCGAGGACTTCGCGCTCGATGAGTCCAGTCGGGTTGTTGAGCTGGCCAGCAACGACGGCTACCTGCTGCAGTACTTCCGCGAGCGCCGCATCCGGGTGCTGGGGATCGAGCCCGCCGCCAACGTCGCGAAGGTGGCCATACAGAGGGGGATCCCGACGCTGGTCGAGTTCTTCGGCGTGGAGACCGCTCGGGCTCTGACCACCGAGTGGCGAGCCGATCTGATGATCGGCAACAACGTGCTCGCCCACGTGCCGGACATCAACGACTTCGTCGCGGGGATGAAGATTCTCCTCGCCGACGACGGCGTCATCACGATGGAGTTCCCCCACCTCGAGCGGCTGATCGCCGACAACCAGTTCGACACGATCTACCACGAGCACTTCTCGTACCTGTCGTATTTGACCGTCGAGCGGATCTTCACCGCCCATGGACTGAGGGTGTTCGACGTAGAGGAGCTCCCCACGCATGGGGGATCGCTGCGAATCCACGCGTGCCATGCCCAGGCCGGCAGGCCGGTTGGTGAGCGCGCGCTGGTGGTGGCGGATCGGGAGCGAAGCGCCGGCCTCGAGCACATACAGCAGTACGAGCAATTCTCCGCCGGCGTGCGCGCGGCAAAGCGCGAAGTGCTCGAGTTCTTGATCGCCCAGAAGCGCGACGGGAAGCGCATCATCGGCTACGGAGCTCCCGCCAAAGGCAACACGCTGCTCAACTACTGCGGCATCGGCACGGACTTCATCGACTTCACGGTCGACATCAGCCCCCACAAGCAAGGTTGCCATCTGCCCGGCACCCACATCCCGATCCTGGCCCCGGAGGAGATCCGCGCCGCGCGGCCCGACATCGTGTTGATCCTCCCGTGGAACCTGGCCGACGAGGTGATGGCCCAGCATGCCTACATCGAGGAGTGGGGCGGCAGGTTCGCGGCGCGCGCGCCGAACATCTCGTTCGTCTCATGAAATTCGAGCGCGCGCCGCTCGAGGGTGCCTGGGTCATCGAGGTCGACCCGTCGGCCGACCCCCGCGGCTGGTTTGCCCGCACGTTCTGCCTGGAGGAATTTGCGGCCCACGGGATCGACATGCGCGTAGCGCAGGCCAACGCGTCGTTCAACCTCCGCGCCGGAACGCTCCGCGGGATGCATTACCAGGCCCCACCCCACGGGGAGCGAAAGGTCGTACGGTGCACCCGCGGGGCGATCTACGACGTGATCGTCGACGTGCGCCCCGTCTCTGCTACATACCTCCGCTGGTTCGCTGCGGAGCTGACTGCCGACAACGGCCGCATGCTCTACGTGCCTGAGGGCTTCGCCCACGGGTTTCAGACCCTTGTAGAAGCCAGCGAGGTGTCCTATCTGATGTCTCGAGCGTACGTCTCGGAGGCGGCTCAAGGTCTGCGCTGGGACGACCCTGCACTCGCGATCGAGTGGCCGCCGGTCGCCGAGCGGACGATCTCCGAGCGCGATCGACGCCATCCCGTCCTCAGCTCCTGAGCCGGCGGCTCAGCGCTCCCGCCGCCAGACGCGCTAGGACAGCTTGCGTACGTCGAGCACCTGGGCCACACCGGGCGGCTCGACCAGGTTCGGCAGGTGCGCGAAGTCGCGCGTACGCCGGGGCGGCAGATCGCGGGCGCGCTCCAGCCCCGCCGTGCGGTCCGGGAACTCCAGCCACCCTCCTGAGGGCGGGGTGGCTCCGAGCGCTATCGCCAACCTCCATATGAGCCGCCCGGGCGGAGTCCTCTGCCACAGACCGGCCAGCCGCCGCAGGAGAGTCCCCGGCCGGCGGGCAAAGAACCGGATCAGGGTTGCACGGCGATCCAGCCACCCCCGGGCCCGTCCACCGCGCCATCTCCAGCCATGTCCGGCCAGGCGCTCCATTTCACGGGTTCGAACGTGATCGTCCTCCAGCAGGCGCATCCCCTCGGCCAACGCGTTGAGATACGCGTGGCGGCGCACGCGGCGGAGCTTGTTCGACGCGGGGTCTGACAGAACGAAGAAGTACTCGTTGAACACCGAGTTCATTACCGTCTCGAACTCCGGCAGCGGCGTCGAGACGTGCATCGGCGCGCCGGCGAGATCGGCCACGAACTCCCGTCGATCGCGGTTCTCCAAGCCGCGTGTGTAGCTGAACCCGTGGCTTCGATCAAGCGCGTAGTTGACCAGGCAGGACTCGTCGAAGTACAGGATTGAGTCCACAGCGTCGAGGGAACGGAAGGCAAAGCAGTAATCAGGCGAGACGGAGGCGAAGACGCTGCCGAAGCGGTCCCGAACCACCTCCACGACATCTCGCGGGACGAGGCAGTTGAGCATTCGCGGCAGCGCATGCGGGAACTCGCCTCCCGCACCGAGGTCGAGCAGGTGCTGAGCGTCGAGCTCCATGAGCTCGCTGGTACGGGGATGCTGATGCAACCGCACCGGCCGGGCATGGTCGATCAGATCGTCATGGTTGTAGGCAAGTATTCGACCGGGATGATCCTCGATCATCGCCAGCAGCAGCGGAAGGCAATCCCGACGGAACACCATGCGGTCGGTCAGGTAGCCGACGTGCGTGACTGCCGGGTCGGCGAGCGCGCAGGTCATCGCCCAGTCCCAGTGGGAAGCCATCGGCAGGGGCTCCACCGGCTGCACGTAGCGAACCGCGCTGTCCCCCAAGCCCTGAACGAAGGCCTCGAGCCGATGGCTCTCCTCAGGTTCCGTGGAGTTGTCCGACACGATCACCGAGATCTCCGGAACTCGCTGGTCGAGAACCGACTCCACGGCTGTTATCGCAAGTCCGGCGCGGTTCCGGGTCGGAATGACGACGGCGAGGTGCACGGCCGGGCAGCCTAGTGGCCAGAGGCGGGGCCGGGGCTCGCGTGCACCCGCCTAGGATGCCGCCATGGCAAGCGGGGCGGACTCCGGGCCGCGGGAGCAGCAACGGGCCGGGGATCTGCTCGACACGCCTCTCGCGGGCCCCGCCGCAATCCAGGGCAGCGCCTTGCGCGTCGGGGGCTATGCGATCGGCGTGCTGCTGTCGGTCGGGTCGTCCGCACTGTTGTTCCGTCACCTGGGCGTGGCCGACGCAGGCCGTTTTGTCACCGCCCTCTCGCTGGTCACCATCGCCGGCGGATTGTCTGATCTGGGCCTGACGACCATCGCCCTTCGAGAGCTGTCTGTCCGTGACCAGGCGAGCCGCGAACGCTTCGTGCGAAGCCTGCTCGGGTTGCGAACGGTCTTGACCGGTGCCGGCGTCGTTTCGGTCGTCATGTTCACCCTGGTGGCGGGCTATCCGCGGGAGCTCGTGGCCGGAACCGGCCTGGCCGGAGTGGGCCTGGTCATCCTGAACATTCAAGGGACCTTGGCCACCGGCCTCATGGTTGAGCTGCGGCTCGGCTGGGTGACCGTGGCCGAGCTGCTGCGCCAGGTCGTCACGGTGATCTCGATCGTCGGCCTCGTCGTGGCGGGAGCCGAGCTGCTGCCCTTCCTTGCCGTCGCGATCCCGTCTTCCTTCGCCGCCCTAGCGCTTACCGCGCTGCTGATCCGGGGAGACATGCCCTTTACCCCGTCCTTTGACCGGACCGAATGGGCGACGCTGCTTCGGGACGTCCTTCCCTTCGCCGCGGCCTCCGTCCTGGGCATCATCTATTTCCGAGTGGCCATCGTGCTGCTCTCGCTGGTGTCGACCACAAAGCAGACCGGCTACTTCAGCGTGTCGTTTCGAATGCTCGAGGTGCTGGTGGTGATCCCACAACTGCTCGTCAGCGGGGCGTTCCCGATCTTTTCGCGCGCCGCCCGGGATGACCACGCGCGACTCGCGTACGGCGTCCAGCGGACGTTCGAGGCGAGCCTGGTTCTCGGCGTGGGGGTGGGGCTCGCTTTGATTCTCGGCGCCCCACTTGCCATCGAGGTCATCGCGGGCCCGGACTTCGACCCCTCCATCGGCATCCTGCGCATCCAGGCAATTGCGCTGATCGCCGTGTTCGTCAACGTCGCCTGGGTCTATGCACTCCTCAGCCTGCGCCGGAATCGGGAGATCCTGCTCCTGAGCCTGCTGGGGGTCACGCTGAACGTGGCCTCCGTCGCCATTTTTGGGTCGCTCTACGGCGCGCGAGGCGCCGCGTGGGCTACGACGATCGTGGACGTCGTGCAGACGGCGCTCGTGGGCGTCTGCTTGGCGCGTGTGAACCCCATGCTGCGTCCCTCGCTGGCGGTGCTACCGCGCGTAGCGCTCGCCGGCCTGGCCGCGGGTGCACTGGCGCTCGTCCCCGGGATCCCGACGGCTGCGCTGGTCGCCCTGGCGGGGGCGACCTATATCGCCCTGGCAGTCCTCCTTCGGGCCGTGCCGGAGGAGACGATCGCCGACGTGAGGAGCCTGATGCGGCGTCGCGCCGGCAACCCTCCCCCACCATAGGCCCGGGACGCGATCAAGCACGAGCAGATGGGACGCGCTTCGATGGCAGCCGGGCCTCGAGGTCTTCCAGCGGAAGCGGGCCACGGCGCCTCACTTCGTGATCGATCCGGTACGCGGAGCGCGTGACCGGGCGGCGGCCGCGAAGCTGTCGGAGTCCATCCACGTAGCCGTGTCCGAGGCCGCGGAGAACGGGGCGCCACTGGTGGTCGCGGTGCCCGATCCAGAACCAGTAGACGGTCGATTTCACGAGCCGGACCGGCAGGTAAGGGAAGGGAACGTTGTGCCAGCCGTGCAGCAGGTCGTTACGAGCTCCACGCAGGTAGCGTCCCTCCAAGTCGCGATAGGGCGACTCGAGGTGGTGAATCGGGTCGGCCCTCCCAAGCCGAGTGACCATCCCGGCGTTCAGCATGCGTAGCGAGTAGTCCTGCTCCTCACCTTGGTGTACCAAGCTGGTGCGATAGCCCCCCAGCATCAAGAACACATCGCGGCGCAGGGCATGGGCCGTTCCCCTGTAGGTCGAGGTGGTCCAGATCCGCCGATCGTCCGGTGCCCGTTGCTGGATCTCGTCGCTCTTGTGGACATCCACGAAGGGGATCGCGACCGCGCCCACCCGCGGATGCGCCGCTTCACTCAGGGTCTGGCTGACCGTGCGGGGCGACGTGAAGACCGCATCATCGTCCAGCGAGACGATGACGGGGGCGCGCGCGAGCTCGGCGCCCACGTTGCGCTGCACGATGTACCCCGACGGCAGCTCCTCACGGTGTAGGCGAACCTGTGGAAACTCAGCCCGCACGACGTCCGCCGTTCCGTCGGTTGAGCCATCGTCAATGACGAGCACCTCCGTGTCCGCCGTCTGCTCCAGCGCCGAGCGAATGGCGTTGCGAAGGTCGTCGCGCCGGTTCCTTGTGGTGATGAGAATCGTCGCTTCGGGCATCAGGCCGCCATCCTGGCGCCTGCTGGTCGCGGCGCGGGCACCCTAACGGCGGACAGCGGCGTAGGAGGCGATCTGCGCCAGCGTGGTTTCGCGCATGTCGGATCCCTCGCGGAGGGCGGCGTACCAGGCCACGGTCGAGTCGAGCGTCTCGCCAAGATCCCAGGCCGGCTCCCACCCAAGACGTTCGCGCGCCTTCGTCGAGTCGAGGGCGAGGTACTGCGTCTCGTGCGGATGGGGACCGGGATCGACCTCCCATTGCAGCTCGCCGTCCCAGCGCTCCCTGACCCGCTCGGCGATCCAACGGACCGAGCGCAAGTCCTCGGACGGCGGGCCGAAGTTCCAGCCCCCCTGGTACTCCGGTGATCGCGCCAGCGCCTGCGCCAGCTCGAGATAGCCGCTCAGCGGACCGAGCACGTGCTGCCAGGGCCGGACCGCCTCCGGATTGCGGATCGAAATCGACTCGCCGTGCAGGGCCGCGCGCATGACATCGGAGATCAGCCGGTCCTCGCCCCAGTCGCCCCCGCCGATCACGTTTCCGGCACGGCCGGAGCCCAGCCGCGGTCCTTCAGGGTCGGGGTCGAAGAATGACCGCAGGTAGGCGTCGACCACCAGCTCGGAGCAGCCCTTGGAGCTCGAGTAGGGGTCATGGCCGCCCTTGGGATCGTTCTCGACGAACGGCCGGCCTTGCTCGCGGTTGTCGTAGCACTTGTCCGAAGTCACGTTGACCACCGCGAGCACGCCCGCCGTCGAGCGCACGGCCTCGAGCACGTTGACTGTGCCCATCACATTGGTTTCATACGTGCCGCGGGGGTCGCGGAAGGAACGGCGCACGAACGGCTGCGCCGCCATATGGATCACCACCTCGGGCTCCGCGGCGGCGAGGGCGGAGGACACCGCCTCCCAGTCGCGCACGTCGGCGCGCACATTCGCGATCAGCCCGTCGCCCACCCGGGCCAACTCGTACAGGGAGGGCTCGGTGGGGACTGCCGAGGCCAGGCCGGTGACCCGCGCTCCCATGGTCTCCAGCCACAGCGAGAGCCAGGTTCCCTTGAAGCCGGTGTGGCCGGTCACGAAAACGCGCCGGTCACGCCAGAAGCTCGGGTCTACCGCCATGTCTTCCATGGCGCGCTCCCCGACTCCCACAGCGCCTCCATCACATTGCGGTCGCGCAGCGTGTCCATGCCCATCCAGAAACCCGGATGGGCATAGGAAGCCAGCTGTCCCTCGCCTGCCAGGCGGTCGACCGGCTCCTGCTCCCATACGGTCGAGTCGCCGTCGATGAAGCGGCCCACATCGGGGGAGAGCACGAAGAAGCCACCGTTGATCCACGCGCCGTCGCCCCGGGGCTTCTCCTGGAAGGCCCGGACTCGGCGCGCTTCTTCGTCGACGTCCAGGGCGCCGAAGCGACCGGCGGGCTGGACAGCCGTGACGGTGGCGAGCGTGCCCTGTTCTCGATGGAAGGCGATCAGCGCGGTGATGTCAACGTCGCAGAGCCCGTCACCATATGTGAAGGAGAACTCCTCGTCACCGACGTACGGGAGCACACGCCGCAGGCGGCCCCCGGTCTGGGTCCGCTCGCCCGTTTCCACCAGCGTCACCTTCCAGGGCTCGGTGGTGGAGTGGTGCACTTCCATCGAGCCCTTCGCGAGGTCGAACGTCACGTCCGAGGTATGCAGGGCGTAGTTGGCAAACCACTCCTTGATCACATAGCCGCGATAGCCGAGGCAGACCACGAACTCGTTCACCGCGTGAGCGGAATAGGACTTCATGATGTGCCAGAGGATCGGCTTCCCACCGATCTCGACCATCGGCTTCGGGCGCAGCCCGGTCTCCTCCGACAGACGGGACCCGAGGCCTCCGGCGAGGATCACAGCCTTCATCGCGCGGCAGGCTAACGACTAGCGCTTTACCCTCCGTGCCGCGTGCCCGCCCCACGAGCCCTCATCACAGGCATCACCGGGCAGGACGGCTCCTACCTCGCCGAGCTCCTGCTCGAAAAGGGCTACGAGGTGCACGGCATGGTCCGTCGCTCTTCCTCGGAGACGTTCCAGCGCCTGGAGGCGATTCGCGACGCGATCCACCTCCACACCGGCGACCTGCTGGACCAGCGCTCGATGGTCGACGTGCTTCGTGCCAGCGAGCCGGATGAGATCTACAACCTGGCGGCGATGTCGTTTGTGGCCGCTTCGTGGTCGCAGCCGGTGCTCACGGCGGAGTTCACCGGCGTGGGCGCCACCCGCATGCTGGAAGCCATGCGTGAGACCGTGCCGCAGGCGCGCTTCTACCAGGCCTCGTCATCGGAGATGTTCGGACAGGTGCTGGAGGTCCCGCAGACCGAGAGGACGCCCTTCTACCCACGCTCGCCCTATGGGGTGGCCAAGGCCTACGGGCACTTCATCACCGTGAACTACCGCGAGTCCTACGATCTTTTTGCCTGCTCAGGGATACTTTTCAATCACGAGAGCCCCCGCCGCGGGCTGGAGTTCGTGACCCGCAAGGTCACCCACGCCGCCGCCGCGATCAAGCTCGGCCTGACCGACGAGCTGGCACTCGGGAACCTGGATGCGGAGCGCGACTGGGGCTACGCGAAAGACTACGTCGAGGCAATGTGGCTGATGCTCCAGCGCGACGCGCCCGAGGACTACGTGATCGCGACCGGCGAGACGCACAGCGTGCGCGAGCTGGTGGACGTGGCATTTCATCGCCTGGATCTCGATCCGGAGCAGTTCGTGCGCATCGACCCGAAATTCCTTCGCCCCGCCGAGGTGGAGCAGCTGGTGGGGAACCCCGCCAAGGCACGTGAGGAACTGGGTTGGGAGCCACGCACGAGTTTCCGCGAGTTGGTGGAGCTGATGGTGGACGCCGACGTGGAGCTGCTGGCCAGCGGCGTGCCCCAGAAGCAGGCCGGCTGAACCGAGTCGTGGTCGGCGATGCCTGCGATCTCGCCGTCGTGGGCGGCGGCATCGTTGGGCTTGCGGTGGCGAGGGAGCTGAAGGCCCGGCGACCCGGCCTGTCGGTCACCGTGCTCGAGCGCGAGTCCGACCCGGCCACACACCAGAGCGGGCAGAACAGCGGCGTGGTGCACGCTGGCGTCTACTACAAGCCCGGCTCCCTCAAGGCGCGGCTGTGTGTCGAGGGCGCCCGCGAGATGTACGCCTACTGCGAGCGCCACGGCGTGACTCACGAGCGCTGCGGCAAGGTGATCGTGGCGCGCACCGCCGCGGAGCTGCCGGCGCTGGACGAGTTGGAGCGCCGCGGCCGCGCGAACGGAGTGACGGATCTGAAGCGGCTGGATGCGGAGGAAGTCACCGAGCTGGAGCCGCACTGCCGAGGCGTGGCCGGCCTGCACTCACCCGATACGGGGATAGTGGACTTCGCCGCCGTGGCCCGGGCAATCGCGGCCGAACTGCGCGAGCAAGGTGTGGAGGTGGCCACGAGCACGCCGGTCACCGGCGTGAGATCCGGAGGCGGACGGGTGGCGCTGCGCCACCCCGACGGGGAGACACTCACGCGGCTCGCTGTGTTCTGCGCCGGGGGAGACTCCGACCGGCTGGCGGAGATGAGCGGTGCGCCGCGGGACCCCCGCATCGTTCCGTTTCGCGG
>Ga0136620_10000426_pt1 | contig 19484 bp, 20 predicted proteins | sample AntDrymUQ4162106_2_FD_104806 | JGI IMG/M metagenome (GOLD analysis project Ga0136620, IMG submission 104806) | Polar desert sand microbial communities from Dry Valleys, Antarctica - metaG UQ416 (21.06) | ecosystem: Environmental > Terrestrial > Soil > Desert | place: Antarctica: Dry Valley... | reverse complement strand
GTCCGACGTGCGTTCTACCATCTCCGTGATGCCGGATTTGACAACATCTCTCTCGACCTCATCTACGGCATCCCGGGCCAGGCCGCCGCCGATCTGGAAGCCGACATCGACGAGGCGCTCGCGCTCGGCCCCGAGCACCTGTCCTGCTACGAGCTCGAGGCGAAGCCCGGCACGCGCTTCACCCACCGGCACGGAGAGGAGCTCGTGCGGCAGTCGGACGCGCTCGAGGGCTACTTCGAGCGGGTCGTAGGGAAGCTGACCGAGGCCGGCTACCGTTGGTACGAGACGGCGAACTTCTGCTTGCCCGCCGAAAGGGAGGGCGGCCGGGACCTGCGCGCGCACCACAACCTTGCGTACTGGCTCGGCCGCGACTACCTCGGCGTCGGCATCGGTGCAGTCTCGACAGTTGCGGGCAGGCGCTGGCAGAACACGCCCCGACTCCCGCTCTACGTGGCGTCCTTGGGCCGCGGCGAACCGCCGCCGCGCGACCTGGAGGAGCTGAGTACGGACGTTCGGCGTCGGGAACGCGTCATGCTTGGTCTCCGGCTCGACGAGCCGCTGACGCTGGCCGGCGTCAGCGGCGTCCTCGACGGCGACGCCTTGACGCGGCTCGAGGCGCTCGATCTCGTCATCCGCGACCGGGGAGGGCCGTCTGGCGACGCCCTCACCCTGACGCCGCGCGGACGCCTCCTAGGAGGCGGAGTGACGGCGGAGCTGCTTGCCTGACGACTCGGCAGCCGGTCGGCGGGGGCATGGAGTGCCTGCAAAGAGGACTCTATGACGTATGCGGACCTGAGCGATCGCCAGCGCGAGATCCTCAGGCGCCTCGTCGAGGAATACATCGCGACCGGAGAGCCGGTGGGCTCGAAGCATCTCGTCGAGACGGCCGCGCTGAGGATCTCCTCGTCGACCGTCCGAAGTGAGCTCGCCGAGCTCGAGCGTCTCGACCTGCTCACGCACCCGCACACCTCCGCGGGGCGTGTCCCCACCGAAACCGGCTACCGCCTCTTCGCCGAGGGCGTTCTCGAACGGTTGGAGCCCCGGCCGGCGGCGCTCTCCCTGGATCTGAGCGGCCCGGCGGCAGAGGTCGAGGGAGCGCTCCAGGCGACGACCGAGGCGCTGGCGCAGATGACCCGGCTGCTCGCGCTCGTCTCCGCGCCGCCCCTCGAGGCGGCGACGGTCCGACACGTGGAGGTGCTTGCGCTCCAGCCGCAGGTGGTGGCGACCGTCGTGATCACGTCCACCGGAGGAGTGACGAAGCGCGTCTCCGCTCTCGGCGCACCGGTCGATTCGGGCCTCGTGGCCTGGGCTGCCGAGTACCTCAACGAGCGAACCGTCGGGCTCGCCCCGGGATCTCACTCTCTGAGGCAGGTGTTCGCGGAGGCGGGACTCTCGGAACAGGAGCGCGCCTTCCTCGAGCTCCTTCGCCCTGCTTTTACGGATGCAGCGGGCTCGGAAGAGCAGCGCGTGTTCGTCGGCGGCACTGCGACGCTCCTCGGCGACGTCCGCGGCGAGGAGCTCGACGCCTACCGCGGCCTGCTCGAGGCACTCGAGCAGCGCGCCGTCGTGCTCCGGATTCTGGGCGAGGCATTCGGCAGCCGCGATCCGTTCGTCCGGGTCGGTCTCGAGCTCGCCCACCCAGGGCTCCAGCAGGCGTCGCTCGTGGGGGCCACCTACGGGCTGGTGCATCGGCGTCTCGGAACGGTCAGCCTGCTGGGCCCGCTCCGGATGGACTACGAGACCGCGCTGCGCTCAGTGAGCGGTGCCGCACGCGAGCTTTCGCGCTTCGTCGAGGAGATCTACGACGACAACTAACGGCCTCGGCGGAGGCGCTGACAGCCATCCCGCGCACTACCCTGCGTCGGTGGCTACGACTCAACGGGACTACTACGAGGTGCTCGGCGTCGATCGTGACGCCGACGACGCCGAACTGAAGAAGGCCTTTCGCGGGCTCGCGCGCAAAGTCCATCCCGACGTCTCGGGCGAGCCCGACGCCGACCAGCGCTTCAAGGAGGTGGTCGAGGCTTATGAAGTCCTCGCAAACTCTGAAACCAGGGAGCTGTACGACCGTTACGGCCATGCCGGCCTGAAGAGCGGCGGCTTCCGTCCCTCGCAGTTCGACCTCGGCAATCTTGCGGACATCTTCTCAGCGTTCTTCGGAGACGACATGTTCGCGTCCGCGACGGGTCAGCGCCGGGGACGCGGCGGCGACATCGCCGCCGAGGTCGAGATCGAGCTCGTGGAGGCTGCTCTGGGGGCCGCCCGTGAGGTTCCTTTCCAGGTCGGCGTCGGATGCGCCCGCTGCACGGGGAGCGGAGTCGAGCCCGGCAGCGATGTGCAGCGATGCCCCACCTGCCGGGGTCTTGGACGGCTCCAACATGTCTCGCGCAGCGCGTTCGGTGAGTTCGTCCGCACTCAGGCCTGTCCGGCGTGCGCCGGGCGTGGACAGCTCGTCGAGCACCGCTGTGAGCAGTGCGACGGCGAGGGGCACACGCTCGAGGAGCGGCGTTTGGAGATTGAGGTGCCGGCGGGCATCCACGACGGCCAGCGGATCCGCATCTCCGGCGAAGGGCACGCGGGGGCGCTGGGAGGGCGGGCCGGGGACGTCTATGTCCGGGTGCGAGTGAGGCAGGATCCGCGCCTCGTGCGGGAGGGTGACCACATCTTCTCGACCGTCGACCTCACGATGACGCAGGCGGCGCTCGGGGCGCACGTCTCGATACCGACGCTCGACGGGGACGTCGACCTGGAGTTCGGACCCGGCACGCAACCCGGCGAGACGCGCGTGCTTCGCGGACGCGGGATGCCGGTGCTCCAGGGCTTCGGTCGCGGCGACCACCGAGTGCTCGTGAACGTTGCGATCCCGCACCAGCTGACGGAGGAACAGCGAGCGCTGCTGATGCAGTTCGAGTCGTCGGCCGACGAGAACACGTATCGAGCGGACGAGGGATTCTTCGACAAGCTGAAGAGCGCGTTCCGCTGAGCACCGAGGTTCGTCGCGTCCTGATCAGCCTGCCCGCGGAGGAGGTCGAGGTGGCCGGCGCGCGCCTGCTCGACCTTCACCCCGAAGGCTTTCAGCAGACGGAGAGCGGTCTCATCGCCTACACCGACGCTGCGGGGGAGGAGCGGCTCCGAGCCGAGTTCCGCGACGTCACCGCCGAGAGCGTCGAGCCCGGATGGGAGGAGCGCTGGCGGGAGTTTCACCAGCCGCTCTGGGTCGGGCCGGTGTGGATCGGCCCGCCGTGGGAAACGCCCCCGGAGGGCACGCCCACGGTCAGCGTCGACCCGGGTCGCGCCTTCGGGACCGGGTCTCACCCGACGACGCGGCTCTGCCTCGAGCTGCTCCTCGAGATCGAACGCGGCAGTTTGCTCGACGTCGGGTGCGGCTCGGGCGTGCTCTCGATCGCCGGCGCCAAGCTGGGGTTCGCCCCGGTGGTTGCGATCGACCGGGACGAGGCGGCCGTCGAAGCGACCACCCGTAACGCGGTCGCGAACGACGTCACCGTGGACGTTCGTCATGAGAACGCCCTCGAGGCTGCTCTTCCGGCCGCTGACGTGACAGTGGCGAACATCGATCTGGCGTCCGTGGACGCCGTCGGGTCTCGACTCGAGACCGGCCTCCTGATCACCGCCGGGTACTTCCACTCCCGAACTCCTACGCTCTCGCGGTTCTCTCACCTGGAGCGGCGAATCGACGGCGGCTGGGCCGCCGATCGATGGGAGCGGAAGTAGCATCCCGCTCCCATGGCGTCGTTCACCGTTCGCTTCCTCGGCTGCAAGGTCTCGCACGCGGACGCCCAGGGGGTACGTGAGCGGCTGATCTCAGACGGTCACGAGGAGCGCGACGACGCAGCCGACGTCGCGGTGCTCAATACCTGCTGCGTCACGCGCGAGGCAGTCGCCAAGTCCCGGCAAGCCGCTTCACGCGCCGCACGCAGCCACCACAGGGTCTACGTCACCGGTTGCGCGGCGAACCTCGGAGGCGGGGCGCTCGCCGGTCTTCCGGCGAACGTCGTCGTGCTCTCGCGTCGAAGTGAGGAGATCGCAGGGGCCGTGGCTGACGACCTCGGCACGCTCGGGTGCGTCCAAGCCGATGCTCGGCTCGGTCGCGTCCGGGCGTTCGTGAAGGTGCAGGACGGCTGCAGCTTCAGCTGCAACTTCTGCGTGATTCCGCTGGTCCGAGGAGCGTCGCGGAGCCGTTCCGCGAGCGCGGTGCTCGCGGAGGTGGCGAAGCGGGTGCGGCAGGGCCACCGGGAAGTCGTGCTGACAGGGATCAACCTCGGCTGCTACCGCGATCGTACGGAGGGCTTCACGCTCGCGCGCCTGGTCAGGGAGACGGGCGCCGTTCCCGGCCTCGAGCGCCTCCGCCTGTCGTCGATCGAGATCAACCACGTGAACGGTGAGCTGATCCGCGCTCTCCGTGAGACGCCGGTCGTCTCACCTCACCTGCACGTGCCGCTGCAGTCCGGCGATGACCGCGTCCTCCGGGCGATGGGGAGGCGCTACACGGCTGCCACCTATCTCCGGCGCCTGGCCGCGCTCGGCGACTTCAATCTCACCTCCGATGTGATGGTCGGCTTTCCTGCGGAGGACGGAGGCGCATTCGAGCGGACACTGGAGGTCGTCGAGGCCGTCGGCGTGACGAAGGTTCACGTCTTCCCCTACTCGCCGCGGCCCGGGACGGTGACCGCGGGTGACGACCCGGTCGCGCCTCGGGCCAAGAAGGAGCGTTGTGCGCGCCTCCGGGCGCTGTCGCACGAGGCATGCCTCGCCCGGTGGAGGGGGAAGGTCGGGACGGAGGACGTCGTCCTCGTCGACCGGCCCGGTCGCGGGTACGGCGACGACTATTCGCCATGGCTCGTCCCGCACGAGGCGCGACTCGGCGAGCTGGTTCGGGTTCGCGCAGCCGCGGCCACGGAGAAGGGGATTCTCGCTGCCTGACATCGACTGCCTCTTCTGCAAGCTGGTTCGCGAGGGTGACCACGTCCATTCGGGCGACGGCTTTGTGGCGGTTCAGGACATCGCACCTCAGGCGGAGACGCACCTGCTCATCCTGCCGGAGCGCCACGTCGACACCTTCCGGGACATCGGTCAGTTTCCGGCGGAAGAGGCGAAGCGGATGCTGGAGTTCGTTGTCTCCACGGCCACACACGTGGGCCTGAAGGACTACCGAGTCGTCGTCAACGTCGGCCCTGGCGCCGGGCAGACGGTTTTCCACCTCCACTGGCACGTCCTGGGCGGCAGGATGGGTGGACGGGCCACATGAGTCTGATCGAGCGAATCGAGGGAGAGCTGACGGACGCGATGCGCGAGCGCGAGAACGACCGTCGCGACGCCCTGCGTCTGATGCTGTCGAGCCTCCGGTCGGCCGAGAAGGAGCTGCAGCGGCCGCTGAACGAACAGGAGGAGCTCCAGGTGCTCCAGCGCGAGCGCAAGAAGCGTGCCGAGGCGGCCGAGGCGTTCCGCGCGGGAGAGCGGGACGAGCAGGCAGAGAAAGAGGAGCTGGAGCTCGAAATCCTCGAGGAGTTCATGCCCGAGCAGCTCACCGAGGATGAGCTCGAGGCGATCGTCGACGACGCCATCGCCGAGAACGGCGCCACGAGCCTACGGGACCTCGGGAGGGTGATGGCGGACGTGATGCCGCAGGTCGCCGGCCGCGCGGACGGTTCAGCGGTGAGCCAGCTAGTCCGCGAGAAGCTCGCCTAGCGGCGTCTCCGAGCGGCGGCAAAACTCGGAAGTCCTTTCTTAGGCGCACCCGGCCCCCTCCTCAACGCGATCGTACTGAGGACGGGCGCACCCGTGGGACGCGGAACTGTGCCGAGAGTGCGACGTTGGGTGCTCCGCTCAGTCGACGGCCGCCGCGCGGCGCGCACCGAGCTCCAGAACCACGTCGACCAGCAGATCCACGTCTCGCTCGGTCGTCCGCCAGTTCACGATCGCGGGGCGGAACGCCACCTTGTTGTCGTACCTCGTCGTGCCCACGAACACTCGGCTGTCGGCGAGGATGTCCTCGCCGAGCGCGCTATTCAGCAGGTCGAGCGCAGGCTCGTCAAAGCCCGGCGGCCGGAATCGGAAGCAGACGATGTTCAGGCCGACTGGCGCGAGGAGCTCGAGCTGGGCTTCCGCCTCCACACGCCGCCCAAGACGCTGGGCGAGAGCGAGGTGGCGTTCCACCATTTCCCGGTAGCCCGCCCGACCGTACGCGCGAAGCGTCGCCCAGACGGCCAGGGCTCGCGCGCGCCGCGACGCTTCGGGGCTCGAGTAACCGTAGTTCGGACGCTCGTCATCGGGAAGGTAGGCAGCAGCGAGTCCGAAGGTCTTCGGCAGAGCAGATCTGTCGCGGACGAATGCGAAGCCGCAGTCGTACGGAACGTTCAACCACTTGTGGCCGTCGGCGATTACGGAACGGGCGCGCTCGACGCCGGCCGACAGCTCGAACGTCTCGGGCGAGAGACGAGCGAAGAGCCCGAAGGCGCCGTCAACGTGAAACCACGCGCCGTGCTCCTCCGCGAGATCGGCAAGCGGCGAGATCGGGTCGAAGTAGCCGGCGTTCACCTCACCAGCGTTGCCGATCATGATCGCCGGAGCGCCTCCGAGCGCTTCGAGGCTGCGAGCCAGCTCGTCCGCTTCAGCGATCTGTACCGAGCCCCGCCCGATGCCGAGCATTGTCAGAGCTTTCAACGCGCTTGCGTGGATGTACGGCGTCGACAGGACGGGCACCGCGGGCAAGCCGGCGAAGCCTTGCTCGTCCACGTCGACTCCATGCTCCTGTGCCCACCAGCGCCTGGCGGCGCCGAGCCCGACGAAGTTCGCCATCGTTGCTCCGGTCGTCAGCACGCCGCCCCAGGACTCGGGCAGGTCGAACAGCTCGAGCAGCCATCTGATCGCGACGTCCTCCAGCTCCGAGCCGAGAGGCGAGCTGATCCAGGAGAACGAGTTCTGATCGAGCAGCGACGTGAGCCAGTCGGCGCCGAGCGCAGCCGGTGTCGTCCCGCCGGTCACGAAGTGGAAGAACCGCGGCCCGGAGGACCGTGTTGCCGTCCCGGCGCTCGCAATCAGCTCGGTGAGCGCCGCGACTGCCCCGTCGCCGCCCTCCGGCAGCAAAGTGCCCAGATGCGTCGCGCCTCCCGGCAAGACCGGCGACTCGGCCAGCGCCCCGAGGTAGCGCTCCGCGTACCGGAACACCTCCTCGAGGGCGGCCATCTCCTCGTCGCGGCGCTTGAGCGGGTCGGCCACGAATCGAACCTACACTGACGCCGTGCAGGAGACGGTCTCCGTCCCGAACGACGTCGCCGCCGAGCTTGCAGGCATCGGCGACGGCGTCCTGGAACATCTCCGCGATCGACTCCGCTGCACGATCCATCTCCGCGGGAACCGCCTCACGATCGAAGGCGACGAAGAGCATGTGGGCCAGGCGCGGGACGTGATCGGAGAGCTTGTCGAGCTCGTCGAGGGAGGCCACGAGATCAGGCCGTCGACGGTTGACGCCGTGCTCGGCGCGATGGACGAAGGCGAGGATCTCCAAGGCGTCCTCGACGACGTCATCTGGCGCCATCGCGGCAAGAGGATCTCGCCGAAGACCGTGATGCAGAAGCGCTACACGGACGCGATTCGCAGTCACACCGTGACGTTCTCCATCGGCCCGGCCGGAACCGGCAAGACCTATCTCGCCATGGCGTGCGCGGTCGCTGCCTTGCAGGAGCGGCAGGTCGCCCGGATCATCCTCACCAGGCCCGCCGTCGAGGCCGGAGAGCGACTCGGTTTCCTCCCCGGCGACATGCTCGCGAAGGTCGATCCCTACCTGCGGCCGCTCTACGACGCGCTGTACGACATGCTCGAGGCGGAACGCCTCAACGCGTACATGGAGCAGGGGATCATCGAGGTCGCCCCGCTCGCGTTCATGCGCGGCCGGACGCTGAACGACTCGTTCATCATCCTCGACGAGGCTCAGAACACGAGCCCGGAGCAGATGCAGATGTTCCTGACGCGCCTCGGGTTCGGCTCGAAGGTCGTGGTCACCGGCGATGTGACGCAGGTCGACCTTCCGCGAGATCAGGCCTCCGGCCTCATCCAGGTTCAAGACATCCTTGGGTCGATCGAGGGAATCGCCTTCATTCAGTTCGGCCACGAAGACGTGGTGCGTCACAAGCTCGTGCAGCGGATCGTCGAGGCGTACAAGTCGCACGCGGAGGAAACCGGCACGGCGCGTAGGAGGTAGCGGCGTGGTGGACGTCGAGGTGGCGAACCGGAGCGGACTCGCCGTCGACGAGCGGTTCGCGGCGGAGCTGGCACGCCGCGTCCTGGTCGCCGAGGGCGTCGAGGACGGAGAGCTCGGGCTCGCTTTCGTCCAGGAGCAGGAGGCGCGGACCCTGAAGCGCGAGCACCTGGGCATCGACGAGACGCCGGACGTCCTGGCGTTTCCGATCGACGAGCGCGACGAGCTGCCGGCGGGAGTTCCAAGGCAGCTCGGCGACGTCGTGATCTGCCCCGCTGTGACCGGGGAGGACTGGGCCGAGGCCCTCGTGCACGGCTTGCTTCATCTCCTCGGTTACGATCACGGCTCCGAGATGGAGGCGCGGGAGGCGGTGCTCGGGTGAACGTCGGCCGCACCCCCGGGGGGGTCCTCCAGAGCTTCAACTTCGCCTTCGAAGGCATCATCCACGTCCTCCGCACCCAGCGGAACATGCGGATCCACTTCGCGATCGCCGTGCTGGTGCTCGTGACGGCTGTCGTTCTCGACGTCGAGCGCATCGAGCTCGTTGCGCTCCTGCTCGCGATCTCGTTCGTCTTGATCGCGGAGATGCTCAACTCGGCCGTCGAGGCCGGAATCGACGTCGCGACGACCTCCTTCGACCCCCTGGCGAAGCTCGCGAAGGACATCGCAGCAGGCGCCGTCCTCATCGCCACCGTCAACGCCGTCGCAGTCGGCTATCTCGTCTTCTCCGACCTGCTAAAGAACCGAAGCTCGAGCTTCCTCGACAAGCTGCGCGACGCTCCGGCGCAGCTCACGCTGATCGCGCTCGTCCTCACCATCGTGCTCGTGATCGCCGCGAAGGCCTACACCGGCCGCGGCCGGCCGCTCAGCGGGGGGCTCCCCTCGGGCCATGCCGCGATCGCGTTTGCCGGCTGGATGGCCGCCACCTACATCCTCGGCGACTCGGCGCACTGGTTCCTGGTCTCCAGTCTGACGTTCATCATGGCCCTGCTCGTGGCGCAAACTCGAATCGAAGCCGGCATCCATTCCTTCCTCGAGGTGGTCTCGGGCGGCGTCCTCGGCGCACTTGTCACTCTCGTCCTCTTTCAGCTCTTCTGGTCGTGACGAACGCCGACCGGGAGCTGCTCGAACGGGCCGACGCAGTCGCGGCACGGGCCTACGCGCCATACTCGAAGTTCTTCGTCGGGGCCGCCGCTCGCACCCGCGACGGCCGGGTCTTCGAGGGCGTGAACGTGGAGAACGCCGCGTATCCACTCGGCATCTGTGCCGAGAAGACGACGCTCGGCGCCGCTGTCACTGCCGGCGTCAGACCGGGGGAGATGGAGGCGATCGCAATCAACGCCTCGCCGTGCGGCGGCTGCCGCCAGTGGTTGCACGAGTTCGGGATCGAGCGTGTGATCTACCGGCGGTCGGACGGCGAGATCGCCGTCACGACGCCCGCGGAGCTTCTCCCCGACACGTTCGAGTTTTGAAGTCCGGATTCGTCGCCGTCGCGGGCCGGCCGAATGTCGGGAAGTCGTCGCTCGTCAACGCCCTCTCCGGCGGCAAGGTCGCGATCGTCTCGGACAAGCCTCAGACAACGCGGCGGCGGATCTTCGGGGTCGCGAACGGCGAGGGCTTCCAGCTCGTTCTTGTTGACCTTCCCGGATTCCAGCGACCGCGCGACCCACTGACCGAGCACATGCAGCGCACCGTCGACGCGTCGTTCGAGGACGTCGACGGCGTCCTCTTCGTCCTCGATGCCCGCGATCGCATCGGTGCCGGAGACCGGTTCATCGCACAACGGGTCTTCGCGCTGGACGTGCCGGTCGTGATCGCGCTGAACAAGGTCGACCGGCTGAAGCCCGGTCACATCGCGTCGCAGATGCAGACCGGATCTCAGCTCGGAAACTTTCACGCGCTCCATCCGGTGAGCGCGAAGACCGGAGACGGGATCAGGGAGCTGCGCGAGGAGCTCGTCGGGCTGCTCTCGGAGGGGCCCGCGTATTTCCCGGCCGAGCAGCGCACGGATCTCTCGGTCGAGGAGCAGATCGCGGAGCTCATTCGCGAAAAGGCGCTTCAGCTCACAAAGGAGGAGGTGCCGCACGCGATCAGCGTCGAGGTCGAGGAGCTCGACGACAAGCGAGTGCGGGCCCCGATCTACGTCGAGACCGAGTCCCAGAAGCAGATCCTGGTCGGAAAGAGCGGCGCGATGGTCAAGCAGATCGGTACGCGCGCCCGCCCGGAGATCGAGGCTCTCCTCGGACACCCGGTCTTCCTCGAGCTGCACGTCAAGGTGCGGCCGAAGTGGCGCCGCGACGAGGGAATGCTGGAGCGCCTCGGGATCTAGCCGAAGCACCAGGGCTACACTCAAAACGATGGCGAAAGCGCCCGCCCTGCCGACGGGCTTCGAGCTTCCGCTCGAGCCTCGGCTTCCCCGAATCGGGTCAGTCGACCAGGTCGCGGTCGAGGAGCGCGCGGCGAGCCTCGCGCGCCGTTCGATCAAGAAGGACGCGAAGATGTTCGCTCTCGATCTGGCCGTCCGGATGATGGATCTGACCACCCTCGAGGGCCAGGACACGCCGGGAAAGATCGCCGCGCTCGCCTCGAAGGCGATCCGGCCCGATCCGGCGGACACGAGCGTGCCGTCGGTGGCCGCAATCTGCGTCTACCCGAACCTCGTTCCCGCCGCGGTCGAGCGCGTTCGCGGCTCGAGCGTCAAGGTCGCCTCGGTCGCGACCGCGTTCCCGTCCGGGCAGGCGCCGACCCATCTCAAGGTCGCGGAGGTCCGGGAGGTCGTGGAGATGGGCGCCGACGAGGTCGACATGGTCATCGATCGTGGAGCGTTCCTCTCGGGCCGGTACGCGAAGGTCTACGACGAGATCGTGCAGGTGAAGGAGGCCTGCGGCGAGGCGCACCTCAAGGTGATCCTCGAGGTGAGCGAGCTCGGCACCTACGACAACGTGCGCCGCGCCTCGCTCCTCTCGATGGCCGCGGGCGCGGACTTCATCAAGACCTCGACGGGGAAGCTCCCCGGAGCTGCGACCCTGCCCGTGACCCTCGTGATGCTCGAGGCGATTCGCGACGTCCACGACGAGACCGGCCGCAAGGTCGGAATGAAGCCCGCGGGCGGGATCCGGCAGTCGAAGCAGGCGGTGCAATACCTCGTCCAGCTCTACGAGACGCTCGGCGCGGAGTGGCTCACGCCCGACCTATACCGGCTCGGCGCCTCCACCCTTTTGAACGACGTGCTCATGCAGATCCGGAAGGAGAAGACGGGTCGCTACCAAAGCCCCGACTACTTCACCGTTGACTGACCTGGAACGCAGGCAAGACCGCGCGCCGGTCCCCGCAGGTTGGGAGTACGCGCCCGCGCCAGAGTCGCGCGACATCGTCACGCTTGAGGAGCGCTACGGGCTCTTCATCGGCGGCGAGTTCGTCGACCCGCGCTCGGGCGAGTACTTCCCGACACTGAACCCGGGCACGGAGGAGCAGTTGGCCGAGGTCGCGCAGGCCGGCCCGGAGGACGTCGACCTGGCGGTTGGAGCTGCGCGCGAAGCCTACGACAACGGCTGGTCGTCGATCTCCCCCGCGGAGCGCGCGAAGTATCTCTTCCGGATCGCGCGAATCCTTCAGGAGCGCTCGCGCGAGTTCGCGGTGCTGGAGTCGATGAACGGCGGCAAGCCGATCCGCGAATCGCGGGACGTCGACCTGCCGCTGGCGGCGGCGCACTTCTTCTACTACGCGGGCTGGGCGGACAAGCTCGAGTACGCGTTCCCGAACCGCCGGCCGCGCTCGATCGGGGTTGCCGGCCAGATCATCCCCTGGAACTTCCCGCTCCTGATGCTGGCCTGGAAGATCGCCCCCGCGTTGGCCGCGGGGAACACGGTCGTGCTCAAGCCCGCGGAGACCACGCCCCTCACCGCGCTCCTCTTTACCGACGTCGTCCGGCAGGCGGAGCTGCCGCCTGGCGTCGTCAACATCATCACCGGCGACGGGCGGGCAGGCGCCGAGCTCGTCAAGCACGAGGGCGTCGACAAGATCGCCTTCACCGGGTCGACCGAAGTCGGCAAGGCGATTCAGCGTGAGCTGGCGGGAACCGGAAAGAAGCTGACGCTCGAGCTCGGCGGCAAGGCCGCGAACATCGTCTTCGACGACGCTGCGCTCGACCAGGCCGTAGAGGGGATCGTGAACGGCATCTACTTCAACCAGGGCCACGTCTGCTGCGCGGGCTCTCGTCTCCTCGTCCAGGAGTCGATCTACGAGCCGCTGATCGCCAAGCTCAAGCGGCGCCTGACGACGCTCCGGCTCGGCGATCCGCTCGACAAGAACACCGACATCGGCGCGATCAACTCCAAGCAACAGCTCGACAAGATCACCGAGCTCGTCGCGGCCGGAGAAGAGGAGGGAGCAGAGATCTACCAGCCCCCGTGCCGTCTTCCCGAGAAGGGCTACTGGTTCGCGCCGACCGTGTTCACCAACGTCGCGCAGAGCTACCGAATCGCCCAGGAGGAGATCTTCGGCCCGGTGCTCTCGGTGTTGACGTTCCGCACTCCGGACGAAGCGGTCGAGAAGGCGAACAACACGGCGTACGGCCTGTCGGCCGGTGTCTGGACGGAAAAGGGGTCGCGGATCCTCTCGATGGCGCAGAAGCTCCGAGCCGGTGTGATCTGGGCGAACACGTTCAACCGGTTCGATCCGACGTCGCCGTTCGGCGGGTTCAAGGAGTCCGGTTTCGGCCGGGAGGGCGGGCTGCACGGGCTCGAGCCGTACCTCGACCTCGGCGAGTCGGAGGTGCGCGGAGGGTGAGCCGGCTGCCGGTTCGCAAGACCTACAAGCTCTTCATCGGGGGCGACTTCCCGCGCTCGGAGTCCGGCCGCACCTACGAGGCACAGGGCCAGAATGTCGCTCGGGGGTCGAGGAAGGACGCTCGCGACGCGGTTCGGGCGGCGCGAGCCGGCTTCGGAAAATGGGCCGGCATGACGGCCTACAACCGGGGCCAGGTGCTCTACCGGATCGCGGAGATGATGGAGGCGCGAACGGCCGAGTTCGCGGAGCTCTGCTCCGGCCGGGCCGAGGTCGAGGAGTCGATCGACCGCTGGGTCTGGTACGCCGGCTGGGCGGACAAGTACGCGCAGGTCATCGGCTCGTCCAACCCCGTCGCGGCGCCGTACTTCAACTTCACCTTCCCGGAGCCGACGGGCGTCGTGGCGATCGTCGCGCCGGACGAGCCTTCGCTCGGTGGGCTCGTCTCCCGGATCGCCCCGGTGATCGTCGGAGGGAACGCTGCGGTCGTGCTCGCGTCGGAGACCGCGCCGCTCGCTGCGATCGAGCTCTCCGAAGCTCTCGCTACCGCCGACCTCCCCGGCGGCGTCGTCAACATCCTCACCGGCTATCGGTCGGAGATGGCACCATGGCTTGCGGGGCATATGGACGTCAACGCGATCGATCTCGGCGGCGCGGACGGCGACGCCCCGGAGCTGGAACGGCTCGCGGCGGACAATGTGAAGCGCGTCGTGCGTGGGCGGATCGGCGAGCAAAGTCCGTACGAGATCGCGGCCTTCCTCGAGTTGAAGACTGTCTGGCATCCGATCGGCGTCTGATCGCCGCCCGTTTCTTAGGTGCACCCGGCCTCCTCCCCACTGCGAGCGTAGCGGCGTACTCCGCACGGATGTGGCGCGACAGCGTGTCGAAAGCGTGAAGATGCCCAGCGTGACTCCGAAGACGGGCCTTTGACACCCCGACGCCTGAGCCAGGCGATCTCCGAGGGTGACGGTATCTCCGTGATCGTCGCCGTCGACGGGCCTGAAGCGGCACGTGGAGCGGACGAGGCCGGTGCCGAGGCGGTCCTCGTACACAGCGGCCAGGAGGGGAAGCTGTCCGCGATCCGCGGGGTCACCGACCTGCCGATCCTGTTCTTCTTCGATGGTCAACATGCGGTCGACCTCGACGGAGTCGACGCCTGCCTGGTCGACGTCCTCGACGACGACCGGGGCTGGCTCGACCATCTCCGGCTCGAGCTCGGAGATCGGTTCGAGCTCGCGCCGCGCATCTGCAACGAACAGCACCTCGAGTTCGTGCTCGATGCGCTCGATCCGGAGATCCTGGTGCTCGGCGTGCCGCCCAAGGACGAGGCGGCGCTGGAGGGAGTGCTCGACCTACTCCCCGACGTCCCGGCCGGAAAGCTTGCGATCGCCGACGCCGGCGCCCGGACGCGTGAGGAGGTCGTCGAACTGGAGCGGGCCGGCGTGGACGGCGTCATCGTCGGGGCGGCGAACGTCGCAGACCTCGTCGGCGCCGCCCCGCCGGAAGTCTGAGCGCGGCGAACCGCGTAGATGGGTGATGCCATGAGATCGTCGGTTCCGGGGCGCGAGCTGGCCGCTCTGGGGCGCGGCGGCAGGCCGGTGGCGATGCTGGCAGCATCGATGCCGGACTGGCGACGTCGAAGCGGACGGTCGCGGGCGGGCGCCGCCAAGGCGCCCGGGCGGGACCGGGAGCGGCCCAGACGCGTCAGATCGTGCATCCGGACGCGCGAGATCGTGACATCAACCATCTAGCTGCCGAGAGCCGCTGGGGCAACCGGTGGCTCGCCCTGTTCGCGCTCCTTGCGGGTGCGGCAGCTCTCCGCCTCGTCGGGGTGCAGTACGGGTTGCCGTTCCCGTTGCTCAACCCTGACGAGGAGAGCATCGTCCCGCGTTCCTGGCAGATGAGTCACGGAGGTGGGCTCGACCCGAACTGGTTCGACTATCCAAGCCTTCTCATGTATGTCGCCGCTCCGTTCCAGCACTGGGCGGACGAGCCTTCGTATCTCGCGGCCCGCGGCGTCGTCGTCGTGCTCGGGCTTGCCGGGATCGCCGCCGCCTGGTGGCTAGGCGATCGCGCCTACGGAACGATGGCCGGGTTCATCGCCGCTGCCGTCACCGCGGTCGAGGGGACGCATGTCGCCTACTCCAGAATGGCGGTGACCGACGTCCCGCTGACGCTCGGGGTCACGGTTTCGCTCGCGTTGATGGTCTCCCGGAGGCTCCCCGCGGCAGGCCTCGCGATCGGCCTGGCCGCGAGCTTCAAGTACCCGGCCTTCATCCTCCTCGTTCCACTCGTCGTCGCCGGATGGGGGGCCTGGCGTCGCATCGCGTTATCGGCGGCGCTCGCGCCGCTCGCATTCCTCGCGACGAGCCCGTACTTCGCCGTTCATCTCGCGGAGGCTCTCGGCGACGTGCGGCGGGTCCAGCGCCTCGGACGGATGGGGTGGCTCGGTTTCGAGGATGACCCCGCAACGCCGGTCGCATTCCTCGAGCGGCTCTGGGAAGGGATGGGCCCCGCGCTCCTGATCGCTCTGGCGGGGCTAGTGGCGGCGCTGGTGGCCAGGAGCCACGCGGACCGCATCCTTGCCGCCTTCGTCCTCGCCTACTTCGTGACGCTGCTGCCGCTCGACGCACACTTCGACCGTTACCTCCTGCCGCTCGTCCCCGCCCTCGGAGCGCTGGCGGGACGCTTCCGCGCGCTCGCCCCCGTTACCCTGCTCCTGCTCGTCGTGCCCCTTGTCTGGTCGATCCGCGAGACAGGCCCGCTGACCAGGACGGACACCCGCGTCGTCGCGCACGAATGGATGGAGAAGAACTTGACCCCGGGCGTGCTCGTGGCCGCCGATTCCTCGACCGCGGTGCCGGAGACCCTTCGTGTCCTCCGGCTCGCACTTCCCGGCCCCGGGCGCCCGCAGGATCCGGAGCGGGACCTCGCGCGCCTTCGAGAGCTCGACGTCGGCTACGTGCTCGTCACGGGCGCCGTTGCCGACCGCGTCCTCGCCGCGCGGGAGCATTACCCGCGCGAGGCGCGCTTCTACGACCAGCTCCGCCGCGGGAACCGTCGCTTCTACCGGGACGGCGTCGGCAAACTGGCTGGACCGTGGGTAGGGGTGTACGAGCTGTAGGGGACGACCGGCCGAGCTCCTTGCGGCGTGCGGTCGCCGTCGGTGGAGCCGTCTTCGTCTCCGGAGCGGTCGTGCTCGGGATGGAGATAGCTGCTAGCCGCGTTCTTGCCCCCTTCTTCGGGAACTCGCTCTTCGTCTGGGGAGCGCTGATCGGCATCGTGCTGGCCGGGCTCTCGATCGGCTACTGGGCGGGCGGCGTTCTCGCCGACCGGTGGCCGGAGCCACGCCTCCTCGCTGCGGTGATGGGGCTCGGCGCCCTCGGCGTCCTCGCGATCCCCGTGCTCGACGGCCCGGTGCTCAAAGGGATCGTCGAGTGGGATCCCGGCCCGCGCCTCAATCCGGTGCTCGCGGCCATCGCCCTCTTCGGCCCGCCGAGCATCATCCTCGCCGGCGTCGCGCCGATCGCAGTCCGGCTGCGTGCTCGGTCGATGACGACGCTCGGCCAGACGGCGGGCCGCCTCTTCGCCATCTCGACGGCCGGCTCGATCGCCGGGACCTTCGCGACCGCGTTCTGGTTGATCCCCGAATTCGGAACCGACCAGCTCCTGGGCATCGCAGCTGCCACTCTCTTCGTCGCCGCCGCGCTGTTCGCGGCGGCCGAGCGTCTCGCCGTTACTGCTGCGATCGCCCTGGCGGGAGGAATGCTGGCCGCAGGAGCCGCCGTCTCACTCGCACCCGAGACGGGTGGGCTGCTGGACGAGGCCCAGGCCCGCAACTGGTCACCGCTCTACCGGCGCGCGGGCTTCGACTGGAGCCAGGAGCCGCGAGTCGCCGAAGGCCTGACGCTGCGGTATGCGAAAGACACTCGATACCACCGCCTGAGCGTCGCCGACGACGAGACGACACGCTACCTCCGCTTCGACAACTCGTACCAGAGCGGAATGCCGCTGGCCCGCCCGTTCGGGACGGCGTTCGAATACGCCGACTTCTTCCACCTCGTCTTCGCCTACAAGCCCGACGCTCGCGACATCCTCTTCGTGGGCCTCGGCGGCGGCTCGTCGCCGAAGCGACTCTGGCGGGATTTCCCGCAGCTCCGGATCCAGGCGGTCGAGCTCGACCCGGTCGTCGTGGACGTCGCCTATGACTATTTCGCCCTGCCACGAGATCCGCGACTGAAGGTCGCAGTCGACGACGGCCGTCGCTACCTCGACCGGGAGGAGCGGCGCTGGGACGTCGTCATGATCGACGCCTTCTACGCCGACGCGATTCCTTTCCACCTGTTCACGAACGAGTTTCTCGAGCTCGTCCGCTCCCGGCTCAATCCCGGCGGCCTGGTGATCACGAACACGATTGGAGCGATCGCAGGAAGGCGTTCCCGGCTCTTCCGCTCGGTCTATCGCACGTACCGCTCGGTGTTCCCGACCGTACTCGTCCACCCGACGATCCTTCCGGGTGACCAGGGCGACGAAGGCATCCGCAACCTGATCGTCGTCGCGACGGACCAGGCCGCGCCGAATAAGAAGTTCCTTGCCGAGCGTTGGGCGAAGATCCGTGCCGGGTCACGTGGGGCCCCGAATCTCGAGAAGGCGATCGGTGACCGTCACGACCGACCGATTTCGGTCGCCGGGGTGCCGACGCTCACCGACGATTTTGCGCCGACAGACTCCCTTCTCCTCGTCGAGTAGCGGTACCGTTGAGTCCGTGCGGAAGGTCTTGCTGATTGCGCTCATAGGGCTCGCCGCCGCGGGCTGCTCGGGCGGCGACGAGGGGCAGCCGGCGGCCGAGGCGAAATCGCGCGCCCCCGCCTGCCCTGCGGCCTGGAAGCCCGGCTGGCAGAGGCTCGCGAACCGGGTCGTCATCCCTGTGCACTGCCCCAGCTGGATGCCGAGCCCGATCGACGCGCAGATCGGCGGCCAGTGGGCGAGCGACGGCGCCTCGGTGGCTCGCGATCGCAGCTATCTCGCCGGCTTCCTCTGGCACGAGGCCGGCAGCGGCGACGTCCACGTCAACTTCCGCGGCTACCCCGGGAGAAAGGCCGTCCCGCGCTGCGTCGAGACCAAGACGTCCAACGGCCAAACCCGCCGCCGCACCGTCCCGTGCTTCAGCGATCCGCAGGGCGCGCGCATGGTCGGGAAGAGGAAGGTGACCGTCTACACGGTCTCGCGCGACGCGGATCAATGGCACGTCACGTATCTCTGGCGCGAAGACGGCAACCTCTACACGGTCAGCGAGCACGTCGCTCCTCCGCTCACTTTCCGCCGCGTGCTGCAGAACCTCGACCGGATCGTCGGCGGTCTCGAGGTCGTCCGCCCCACGGCCTAGTCGTGAGACTCACACGGAAGGAGCTGCTCGGCGGTGCTGCTGCCGGGGCGCTCGGGGCAGCGGGGATCTACGAGCTCGTCGACAAGCTGACCGACTCGCCCCAGAGGGCCGAGGCCTTCGAGCGGCCTGCCGAACAGCACCTGCTGGCGGGGATGAAGGTCGTCGAGCACGAGGGCGTCGAGGTGATCGAGCCGCCGCTGCACCACCAGGTCGTGACCGCGAAGCTCCGGGTGGAGCCGCGCCGCCCCGACCTCCTCGAGGCGCAGGGCACCCTCGAGCGGGCCCTGGGCGACCTCGAAAGCCGCTACGCGATCACCCCGGCAGGGCTTGCCGTCACCGCCGCGTGGGGCCTGCCGTACTTTCGCCGCTTCGTTCCGGCGCTCGCCGACGGGCACCTCCCGATCGACCGGCGTGCGTCGGAGAGCGCGGATCGCCCCACATCGGCCCTCCTCGGTGCAACCCGCTTCCCGAGCGACCCCGGTGACACCGTTCTCGAGGACAACGACGTTGTCTTTCTCCTTCGGAGCGATTACCGGACAAACGTCGCCGATGGGGCGCGCCGCCTCTTCGAGTCGACGGCCGGGATGCTGGAGCTGACGAGTATCCGCAAGGGCTTCCAGGGCGGGGGCTTCCACGGCGGCCCCGGGCTGCCGAAGGCCATGGCAACTGCTGCGGGAATCCAGGGCGCCGAGCTGATCCCGGATGGCGCCCAACTCTTTCTCGGATTCACCTCGACCCAGCGGCACACGCAGGGCCAGTCGCGCATCGCGAACTTCGAGACGCTCGGGCTCGTCGACGTTCGAGAGGGGTATTCCGCGGCGGGACGCACATGCACCTGTCTCACCTGTTCGAGAACGTCGAGGCCTGGTACCTCGACTTTGACTTCCGCGAGCGAGTCGATACGACCTTCCGGCCGCGCTTGGAGGCCCGCGAAGGCTCTCAGACACTCGAGCAGGCGCCCGAGGACGCCGTCTTCCAGCCGGATCTGGAGGGTGACTTCCGCCGGTTCGGCACCATCGGCCACAGCGCGTCGATCCAGCCGACCTCGCGCCTAGCGATGGACATCCGCGGCGCCGACGGGGAGCTCTACAGGAAGGG
>Ga0136620_10000425_pt1 | contig 19505 bp, 22 predicted proteins | sample AntDrymUQ4162106_2_FD_104806 | JGI IMG/M metagenome (GOLD analysis project Ga0136620, IMG submission 104806) | Polar desert sand microbial communities from Dry Valleys, Antarctica - metaG UQ416 (21.06) | ecosystem: Environmental > Terrestrial > Soil > Desert | place: Antarctica: Dry Valley... | reverse complement strand
TGGAATCCAAGCATGTTGAATGCTAGTTTGAGCAAATTTCATAGTGAATCCGGCCCGGGGAGGGCGGATCGTTGAGGTACAAGCTAGCCGGTCTGGCCATAGCTGCAGGCCGCTGGCGCGCGCGAAACACGCTCGCTTTGTCTGTGCTTGGTTGCACGGGAAAGTCTTCTCGGGGATCCCACCACATCATGGCGTGGTCCACGGCACGAGACCTGCTTCTCGGCGCAGCCACCACGCGCGTCGCTCGTGAGGGCGGGAGACATTGCCATGAGGAGCCTCGTGGAGGGCATCCCTGTGAGCATCGGCAGACGGAATGGATACGGAGGTAGCGTGAGGAAGAAGCCTCTTGGTGTGTTGCTCGTATGTCTGTCCCTGATCCTTGTCAGCGGCCATTTGTCGTCCGCCTCTGCGCCGGTCCCCTCCTGCTTTGGCATGGGTGCCACGATCGTTGACGTGGGCAAAGGCAGAGGCATTCGAGGGACGAGCGGAGATGATGTCGCCCCGACACTTTGATCAGTAGCCCCGGCGACGATGGCGTGCATGGAGGAGACGGCCATGACTATGTCTACGCCCAAGGTGACGACGACGTCGTCTACGGGGGCGAGGGTGATGACATCATTGACGGGGGACGCGACCACGACATGGTCTATGCCGACGGCGGCAATGATGTCGTCGAAGGAAAATTCGGTGCAGACGAGATCAAAGGAGGCAGCGGCGACGATTCGCTGTCAGGTGGTAAGTGGCGGGACAAGCTCTATGGTGGCCCGGGCAGAAACAAAAACGATGGTGGTGCTGGAAGAGACTTGTGCGTCCGGCCCGGACCAGGTGAGCCCGGTGCCTCTCGCTGCGGACGCCGAGAATGACGTGACAGAAGCGCCCGGGTGGGGACTCAGTTACGCCATCGCCGCGTTGTGCCTGCGAGCCCAGGGTCGGAGGGCGGGGACGTTCAGGGCGCGCCGGACTGGACGCAGGACCAGACATCGTCGGTGAAACGGCTCGGCCACGCGCCGGAGAACAGGCGCTCGTCGGCCCGCTCCGCGTACTTTTCGGTCAACGGACGCGTTCGTGAGGTGTTGGCCTCGAGGCGGTAGTCCGAGATGAAGTCGGCGATGTCGTCCGTGGTGATCCCGGCCCCCTTCATTGTCGGCGCGTCGAGCCAGAAGTGCCCCGGGCGCGTGCGATCGAACAGCTTCTGGGAGACCCCGTACCGGTCGGCGATGTCGGTCATCAGTCCGGCCATGTCGATGGGCCACGCCGTGGTCTCGTTGGCGGTGGGCGTCTGGCCGTGGTCGGCGGTCAGCGCCATGACCCAGTTGCCCCGGCCCACGAGGCCATCGAGGAACGTCTCGAGCTCGCCGAGCTCTTCGTCTGTCTGCCGCAGCACGCTTTCACCCTCGGGCGAGAGCATGTTCCATTTGTGCCCGACGAGATCGATGGGCTTGTAATTCACAAAGAAAAGGTCCGAGACATCGTCGCGGCCGAAGTCCTCATGCGCGAGCAGGGACTTGATCACCTCGGTCGTGTAGATCGCGAGGGCCGGCGTCTGCTTGGCGTCGTAGGTGTTCGAGAGGACGTCGTTACCGAGCCAGAGGGAGTCGAGTTGCCCGTCTTCCTGATCGGTGGTCCTAATGGCCTCGTCGAAGTCACCCGCCTCGTTCAGATACGGCGGAAACGAATACCAGTCGCGATGCCCGATCAGCTTCGATCCGTCCGTGGCGACGAGAGCCGCGATGTCTTTGTCGCCACCCGGGTGAAAGGACCCGCGGCTCATCATCCCGTAGTGCCACGCATTCGACCCGAACATCCCAACCATGGCCTTGTTGTCCGTCGTGACGTCGTAGAGGTCCGCAAGCGTTGGAATCTCCAGGTGCTCCGGTGATCCGTTCTCGAACGAGTCGATCGTGTCGTCCCCGCTGCGGATATCGATGTCGACGACCCCATGCTGGCTGGGGAACGCACCGGTTCCGATGTTGGCATGGATCGCAGGGGTGACCGACGGAGACGATCCGACCGTGGCTGCGACCCACGTGCCCGAGCGCATGATGCGCCGGAGGTTCGGCCAGGCCTGCGGAAAAGCTCGAAGCGTGTTCAGCCCACCTCCGTCCCACACGACCACTACCACCAGCCGTGGGGGCCCGGCCCCCGGCTGCAGCGCCTCCGAGACAACTTTGCCGGGGCGGTCGCCGGGCCAGTCGGTTCCGAGCAGCTCGGCCAACGTGGGGGCCAGGTCGGTCACAGTGGGCTCGTGCTCGACCGTGATCCGCCCCCGGGATCGGATGTGACCGGGCCCATAGAAGACCAGCGGGACCTCCTGGACGTAGTCCCACGGGCCCGAGTGACTGGTTCCGATGACGCCCCCGAAGTAGTTGGGTTCCTCGGGGACCGCGATCAGCTCTGGCGATCGCCCGGGAAAGAAGTCGCGTCGAACCCGCTTGACGATTTCAGGAGCAAGGGTGCAAGCGCGCTCGAACCACTCGCCGGACGGCGCGCCGACGGCTTTGCCGGAGTCGCCGCCATTCGCCGACGGGCTCGGCGCGTTCGCGCGCGGGCTCGGCGCATTCTCCCGAGACGGCCTCCCCCCGCCACCGGTACAGGCGGCCAGCAGCAACAACCACGTGACCAGGGCCGCCGGTAGCTTCGATTTCCTCAGATGCATGCGCCGAGATGATAAGTGGCGCGCCGGATGTCGACTTCAGAACCATCGGTGCTGCGCCCCAGGAATGACTCCGACGACTAGCGAGGGACCTGACCGTAGAACCCGAGCTTTATCAGGGCCGCCCGATCGGCTTCGGCTTTCGAGGCCTCCTCCAGCACGTTGTTGGCTCGCATGACAAGCTCCTCAGCGGTTTCCGATCCGTCCCAACATGCGACGCCCACCGAGCATGTCTGGTCCTTCAACGCCGCTCGCTTCACTCGCTGGACGACCGAATGTGCGTCATCCAGCGCGCAATCGGTGAGCAGTAAGGCAAACTCATCGTCTCCGTAACGCGCAACCAGATCGACATCCTTGATCTCCTCATCGCAAGCTGCTGCGACGTCTTTCAAGAACTGGTCACCAGCTCGATGACCGTTGCCGTCGTTGAAAGCCATGAAGTTGTCGATGTCAAGGACGGCCACAGATACAGGCTTCCCCGATCGATGGGCGCGAGACAGCTCCCGGGTGAGCTCCTCGTCCCAGGCGCGACGATTAGGAATCCCCGTAAGTGTGTCCAAGCGCGCAACCTCATTCAGTCTCGTGGCCAGCCGCCTGATCTCGGTGACCAGTTGCTGCACCGTCAAACCGATCAGCGGTCCCAGGCTCGCCCATATGAGAACTCGTCGCCATTCGGTCAAGGGGTAGCGAGGTTCACCCAACAGGATGATCGGCGCAGCGAACGTCATAATCATGGCCGCAAATGCAAGAGTCAACTGGAAGCGGGTCCCGTACAGGGCCAGCCACAGGATCGGGAGCAGGGCGAGCAATCCATAACCAGAGCCCGCACCGCCCTCCGCATGACGCAGGAAGGGGATCACTGCGAAAAAGGCCAGAGGCGGGAGCGCTTGCAGGTAGGAGGGGTGTTTATCCCAGGGAACGAAAATAGCCGCTCCGACTATCAGGACCGAGATCGTCGCGGCAATCAGCAATGCAACGGTGTGTTCTCCGAGTGGCTGGATCGGAACAAGCGCAAACGCGAGGCAGGCCGCCAAACCGAAGGGCGCGACTCGACCCATGAGGCCGGATCGGGCAAGAGGCCGGGAATTCTCCATATGGTGGAGTAGTCGGCTGGCCCGGCCCCCGGCTTGAGACTACGGGCAGGTCGCCGCATCCTGAACGCAAGATAGCGGGGCCGAAAAACAGCCCCGCTATCTGCGCTCCCCCCCTACGGTGCTTAGGCGGCGTGCGCCTGGTGATTGCCCCGGTCCAGGACACCCGCGGCTCTGAACACCCGTTCGCCCGACGAGTCGTAGATCGCGAAACGAAGGCGATCGGCGGCACCCGGCTCACCCTGATCGGTGATGAAGAACTTGATCGTGTAACCGTCGACGTTGTTCAACGAACCCGTCCCGGCACCACGCATCGTGTCGAACCCAGCCTCAGGCATTTCCTCGTCGTAGCCATCCGCGTCGCGGCAAGCTGCGAAGGTCAGGTCGGCCAGGTGGAAGTTGTTGCCGCCGTCCCAGTTGATCTCGAGGTTGTTCGGGCCATCGGTAGCCCCGCCACCGTGGGGTGAACAGTGAAGCTCGAAGCCATGGGTGACCCTCAGGCCGTTTGGCTTGATGATGCTTCCGCCCCCGGTCATGCGCCCCGGCAGCCAAGCAAGTGCAGGTGCGGCAATGGCCACTGCCATCACCGCTCCGGTGATCAGTACGCCGAACTTCTTGACGTGCGACTTTCTCATATGTTGCCTCCCAGTCAGAGGGACGCCTATGCGATCCCGCCCTGGTAGGCAGCATACCTTTTTTTTCCAGTTATGCGCTATCGGCACAAGAGCGCCGACCCTTTAGCAAAAATGCCACTCTTTACCGCCCGGGGTGAGAAGCGGTGAAGGCGCTCAGGGCGTCCATTGCACCTGAGGCCCGGAACCGGGGCTCTGGGGTGCAACAGAAATGGCGGACGCCCCGGGGAGCCGGCCCCCAGGTGTTTGATCCCGCGTGCTTTGTCCAGCGGGATCGCCCCCACGGGGTGAGAGCCGAACCCGAGCTCAGTTGTGACTCGTGTCAATGACGCAGAAGCGGTTGCCCTCGGTGTCTGCGAGGACGACGAAATCGGGGTCGTCCGGGTAGAGGTCCCAATCGACCCGCTCGGCGCCGAGAGACAGAAGCCGCTCCACTTCGGCCGCCTGGTCGGCGGCATCGCCCGCATACAGGTCAAGGTGGACCCGGGGGTGCTCCTGCAGAGGGGTCTTGCTGAGATGGAGATCGAGCGCGATCTGGCCGCCGGGTGTCCCATCCGGCGGGACGAGCACGATCCATTCGTCATCCTGCTCCGGGTCGCGAGGAACATAGCCCAATGCCCGGCCCCAGAACTCTGCAGCCCGCTTGGGGTCGGCGGCACCCAACACAACGCTTCCGACGGTCAGCATGCGCTCGATTCTGGCACAGGGGGAACCGGTTGACCATTTGACCGAACTGGCGTAGGCTTACCGAACGATGTTAGACATTCCGATACGCGATAGACGAAACGAACGCCGTGAGGCCACAAGGGCAGAGATTGTCGAGGCCGCCTGGGAGTTGGCCAGAGCCGAGGGTTTGGCAGCGTTTTCGTTACGTGATCTGGCCCGCAAGGTGGGGATGAAAGCGCCGTCGCTCTATTCGTATTTCGACTCGAAGAACGCCATCTACGACGCCATGTACGCGCAGGGGTCGCGCCAGTACCTGGAGCGTGAAGCAGGTTTGGCCCCCACCGGTGACTCGCTGCATGATCTCAAGGGAGCCATGCACTTCTTCGTCGAGTTCTGCACCGAGGATCCGGTTCGCTATCAGCTGCTCTTCCAACGCACGATCCCCGGTTTCGAGCCTTCCGCCGAGTCCTTCGCCTTGTCTGTAGACGGCCTCGAGGCGGTGCGGAAGCGGTTGGCCGGAGTGGGCCTCACCGATCCCGAGACGCTCGACCTGCTGACCGCAATCGGCACCGGGCTCACCGACCAACAGATTTCCAACGACCCGGGCGGCGACCGCTGGATCCGGCTCGTCGATGAAGCCATGGACATGTTCTTCGACCACGTATCGAACCGGAAAAGTTAGGAGGAGCCGGAAATGACGTTCATCCAGGATGAGAAGGAGCCGGAAATGGCGATCACATCGAACCCGATCGAGCAGGTGCCTCCGCTGAGTCGAGGTGAGGCCGCGGCTCTCGCTGCGGTCGAGAACACCCGGGTCGTGGAGTTGATGCGGTCCCTGCGTCCCGAGGAATGGTCGAAGGCGGACTGCCCGGCATGGGACGTCAGGGCGATGGCGTCGCACGTATTGGGCGGTATGGAGGCGTTCGCCACGTTCCCCGAGTTCGTCCATCAGATGCGGGTCGCCGCCAGAGCCGCCGGCGACAGCCCCTTCATCGACCGCATGACCGCAGTGCAGGTGCGCGAGCGGGCCAACCTCACTCCGGATGAGGTGGTTGAACGCCTCGCCGAGGTGGGCCCCCGGGTTGCCCGCTCCCGGCAGCGGGTCCCGAGCCTGCTTCGCCGGATGCCCATGAAGGAAGAGGTGGGGGGAATCGAGGAGACGTGGCGGATGGGCTACCTGCTCGACGTGATCCTCACCCGCGACACCTGGATGCACCGGGTCGATATCGCTCGGGCCACCGGTCGGGCTCTCGTGCTGACCCCCGACCACGATGGCCGCCTCGTTGCCGACGTCGTCGCAGAGTGGGCCCGCCGCCACGGCCGCCCCTTCACCCTCTCCCTCGAAGGGCCGGCGGGTGGCGTCTACACGAGCGGTGCGGGGGGCGAAGCCATAGCCCTCGACCCAGTCGAGTTCTGCCGCATCCTCTCCGGCAGGGGGCAAGGGACCGGCTTGCTGACCCAGCAGGTGCCTTTCTGAGGTAGTTCCGTGGTTTCTTCCACCGGACCAATGAGAGCTTCAAAGGCGGTCGGGGATAAGGCCCGCGGCCCGAGCGCGCCGATCGTCGAGTGACTCTTCGTCGGAAAGTATCCTGCGGAGAAACGATTGGAGCGGGAGCTTGTGACCGGTTACAACGTCGGGCTGTTCTTTCACCTGCTGGGTGTCGTGACCCTGTTCGGCGGCGTCACCATCATTCAGCTGGGAGGCGCACGCCTCAGGTCCTCCGCCACCATCGAAGAGGTGCGGTTGTGGCTCGGGCTTCTCCGCATGACCGGGGGCATGTTCCCAGCAGCAACGCTGCTGTTGCTTGCGAGCGGGCTCTATATGACGGCCGAGGCGTGGACCTTCGAGACGCCGTGGATCGCCGTCTCGATTGCCGGGCTCCTGGTCATGCCCGTGCTCGGCGGCACGGTCGTGAGCCGGCAGATGGCCGCCATCGGAAGATCCGCCGCTGCTGTGGAGGGAGGCGCAGTCCCTTCGGAGGTAAAGCGACTCATCGCCACCCCGTCTGGATGGGCGGCTGCGTTCGCCCTGAACGGGATAGCGCTCGGCATCTTGTGGGTGATGGCGATCAAACCAGGGTTGGCCCACTCGCTCGTCGTGGTCCTTGGGCTCGGGATTCTGGGCGCAATCATCGGTTATCTCGTCTCCCGCCCACGTGGTTCGTAGCGCAAGTAGCACCCTGCACCGACAATCCGGTATGGACACCCCAGAGAAACAACCGATCCTCCCGGTCATCGCCCCTTTGGAGATCTCGGACGCTCCTGAGCTGATCGACTACGTAATGCGAAACCGCGACTTTCTGCGCGCCCTCGAGCCACTCAGGCCGGACGCATACTTCACCATCGAGGAGCAGGTCGAGGAAATCCGACGAGCCCAGGCGAGGTCGAAGGAGGGAAGTGCATACGCCTTCGGGTTGTTCTCAAAAGGAGCGCTCGTCGGCAGAGTCGCGCTGAGCAACGTCGTCAGAGGGGCCGGCCAGTACGCCACCATCGGTTATTCCGTCGACCGGAACCACAACGGCAGAGGCTACGCGACCGAGGCCGTCCGGCTGGCGGTTGCGTTCGCCTTTCGAGACGCCGGCCTCCACCGGATACAGGGTGCTGTGATGCCGGAGAACCCGGCCTCGGCGCGGGTGCTGATCAAGGCCGGCTTCCGGGCGGAAGGGCACTTCAAACGCTATCTGCGGATAAACGAACGCTGGGCCGACCACGACGTCTACGCGATCACCGAGGAGGATTGGATCGGCGCGAGACGACCGCGCGGGGAGAGTGCGCATCCGTGACCGGACGCTGGGCTCGAGCACTTGCAGGTGTGGCTGTGCTATTCGGGGTGGCATGTGGTGATGGCGCACCGGCGCCGCCTGCCTGTGCGCGACAGGCGTTCATCACCGAATCCGGCGTTCGCTACAGGGACCTCGAGTGCGGGTCGGGCGCTCTTCCGGAGCGCGGTTGGATTCTTTCGACGAACTACACAGGCACACTGGCCACCGGGGAGCAGTTCGATTCAACGCGCGGCAATCCAGAGCCCTTCCGCTTTGCACTGGGGGGCGGACAGAACATCCCCGGCTGGGATGAAGGGGTTGCGGGGATGAGGGTGGGTGGCGTCCGCAGAGTCATCATCCCGCCCGAGCTTGCCTACGGCGAGGACGGACTGCCGCCGCGCGTGCCTCCCGGCGCAACCCTCGTGTACCGCATCGAGCTCGTGGGAGCACGAGCCCCCTGACCCGGCCCCTATGCCCTCTGGGCGCATGGAATCCTGGGGACCGCCGCCCGGGCTCGAGAGCGCAACGAAGGATGGACCTCTTCTCGGACACCGAGCTCGCCGCAGTTAGATCCAGCACCATCCCTGTGGCGGCTGGTTGTCGACCGCGCCGGTTCCTTCCTTCGGCGCCGGCTTGTCGCAGTTGTCGAAAACCCAGATGCGGCGGTCCCATTGCTCGAACGGCAGCGGTCTTGCGGCGAGCAGCGGGTAATAGAACGCGAAGGTCAACACGCATGCCGTCCCGAACAAGGTGACTGCAGCCCGGCCCGCGATCGAACGGAAGAGATCGGTCATCACGTACGCAAGCCCCAGGCACATGAAGGGCAACACCGGCAGAAGGTAGAACAGAAATACGGCCGACCTCCCCCTTGCAATCACCAGCCAGGGACCGTAGGTGACCATGAAGCCGGCCAGGATGAAACCCTCTGGCCGTTCGAGGCTGTGATGGCGCACCCACCTGATTCCGACATAGAGCAGGGCCAAGATCGAAGACCACCACACCAACGGATTTCCGATCGCGGCGACCTCTCTGTAGTCGCCGTTTGCGGCCTTGGTGAAGAAGTAGGAGACGGGCCGCCTGATGAGTATCCATGACCACGCCGGGGACTGGTAGCTATGCATCTTGTCGAGGCCGAGGTGGAAGTTCGCCATGTAGATCTGCCGTTCGATGAAAACGCGCATCCATGACCCCTCGGACCAGGGCGCCGTCAGCCATGTACCTTTCAAGACACCGGCATAGTTGAAGGCGTAGACGATGACGGGCGTGAGCATGAGCCACACGAATATGGAGGCTCCTTCTTCGGCAAGCGCCCGGCGGGCCGGCCGGGGCCTGCCGTCGGCGCGCCGGACGGCAACCTCCCATGCGAGCGTCACACCGATCAGCGCCACCGCCACGAGGGCACCGGACCACTTCGAGGCGGTCGCAGCCCCCGCAGCGACGCCGGCGATCGCCCGCCATGGTCTATTGAACAGCGGGGGCCGGGAGTCGTGTCCCGTGCGCAGGAGCCGCCTCCGGTCCAAGAGCAGGAAGTAGAACGCCGCAAGACCGAAGAGCGGCACGAAGATGTCCAGCATCGCGACGCGTGATTGCACAAAGTGCAGCGGGTCGAGTGCGAGCAACCCCGCAGCAAAGGTGGCGCCGATGGTGGACCTCAACAGTTCTCGCGCCACGAGGTAGAGAAGCGCGATGGTGGCGGTGCCGGCTATCAGAGCCGCGAAGCGCCATCCCAGAGCGTTGTAGCCGAACACCCGGATCCCCACTGCAAGAAGCGACTTTCCCAGGGGTGGATGCACCGTCGTTATCTCGGCCGCGGTTCCACAGAGTGACGCCGGAGCTTGCGCGTACAGGCATGCGTCCTTTGCATAGTAGCTCTCGTCAAAGATTCGTTCGGCGGGCACCGCAACCTGCACGAGTCGCAACGCACCCCCGATCAGGACGACAACAAGGGCAGCGACGAAATCCATGGGGGTCCACCGCGCGGCGGCCATCTCCTTGGTGGTGTACTGCCCCCTCCACTGTGTCATTGAGGCGGCAGCATAGTTAGTCTCTGTTGCTGTGACAGGCGATTCCGGCGGCCGGCTCATCCTGTGCGGCACCCCGATCGGGAATCTCGAGGACATGACCTGGCGCGCGGTGCGCACCTTGAGGGAGGCGGACGTGCTCGCTTGTGAGGACGTGCAGCGGACCCGCAAGTTGTTGGCCCACTTCGAGATTCCTTCACCCAAGTTCACGGTCTTGAACGAAGGCAACGAACGCCGCCGAACCGACGAGCTCGTGGCCAGGGTGAACGAGGGTCAGAACGTTGTCATCGTCTCAGGGGCGGGAATGCCGGGACTCTCGGATCCGGGCTACCGGGTGGTGAAGGCTGCTGCCGAGGCAGGCCTGAGGGTCGAGGTCGTGCCGGGCCCCACCGCCGTGGTGAGCGCCCTGGTCGTGTCGGGGCTCGCCTCGGATCGTTTCGTCTTCGAGGGTTTCCTGCCCCGGGCGGCCGGGCCGCGCCGGCGGCGGATCGCCGAGTTGGCGGATGAGTCCCGCACCCTGGTGATCTACGAGTCGCCGCATCGACTGAAGGCCACCCTCGACGACCTGGTGAAGAGCTGGGGCGACCGGCCCGCTGCTCTCGTCCGTGAGCTGACCAAGGTGCACGAGGAGGTACTCAGAGCGTCGCTGTCGGCCCTGGTCGATGAGGTTGCCGCCAGGCCCGCCAGGGGAGAGCTCGTGCTCGTAGTTGCAGGGGCGAACAATCTCGCCCGGAAGGTTCCGGCAACCGAGCTTGCGCGGCGTGCGGCCGAGCTCATGGGCGCCGGCGCGCCCAGGGGAGAGGCTCTCAGGCAGGTGGCCAAGGAGGCCGGTGTGGCGCGGCGCGAGGTGTTCGACGCGCTCTTACAGCAGAGAGCCGAGTGAGCCTGGACGTTCCGGGGTTGAGGTGGAGCCTTATTGAGTGACGGTGGCGTCGTCGGGCAGCCGGACCTCGACCGAGGTGAGCCCGCTTAGCTCCGCGGCGCACTTTTCGCAGACGCGGCGACCCTTGAACTCGTAGGCAGGGTTCTCGGCCGAGTCGAAGACGCAGACATCCTGGCGCTTCTGCAGGATGACCTGCTCACCGTTGACGCTGATCTCGAGCTCGTCACCCTCTCGGATTCCGAACACCCGGCGCAGCTCAGAGGGCAGCACGATCCGGCCCAGCTCGTCGATCTTGCGGACCACCCCAGTAGACTTCATTTGTTCCAGCCTTCCCCAATATCTCGACCGGCTGGCCCATCCCCTGTGCCAGTATTTAGTAGACAAACTAGCGAGGGATAAGCTAACAGTCAAGGATTTCGTTTCCCTTGCATAGCCATCCGAGGGCGCCCCCGGCCTTATCCAGATGTTACCAGGTGGGGGGAGATCCGTGGAAGGGCCCGGCGTTAGCGGGAAGGTCTCATAGGAAAGGTCTCCTAGGAAAGGAGGAACGCAACGGTTGTGAGCGATGACGTCTTGTATCTGACGACCCCCATCTACTACGTCAATGACGTGCCCCACCTCGGGCACGCCTATACGACGGTCGTCGCCGACTTCATCGCCAGGTGGCGCCGGCTTCAGGGCCGCGAGGTTCACTTTCTCACCGGCACCGATGAGCACGGTCTGAAGATCGCCAGGACTGCGGAGGCCCACGGGCTCAAGCCCAAGGAATGGACCGATCAGATCCTGCCCCGCTGGATCGAACTGTGGGACGCTCTCGATATCTCCAACGACGACTTCATCCGGACCACCGAGGAGCGCCACGAACGGGCGGTCCAAACCTTCATGCAGGCGCTCCACGACCGTGGTGAGGTCTACCTGGGCACCTATGAGGGCCTCTATTGCGTGGGTTGCGAGGCATTCAAGGTCCCCGAGGACCTGGTCGACGGCCGCTGTCCGCTTCACGGCACCGTGCCCGAGGTTGTGAAAGAGGACAACTACTTCTTTCCGCTGAGCAAGTACAAAGATCGCCTCCTCGAGCTGTACCGGCGCGACCCACCCTTCGTCTTACCGGAAGCCCGCCTGAACGAAGTCGAGGGCAAGGTCAAGCAGGGGCTCGAGGATCTGTCGATCTCGCGCAGCTCCTTCGATTGGGGCATCCCCATCCCCTGGGATCCCTCGCACGTCATCTACGTCTGGGTCGAGGCGCTCCAGAACTACATCACCGCAGTCGGATACGGGTCCGATCCGGCCATGTTCGGGTCGGTGTGGCCGGCCGACGTTCACTTCGTCGGCAAAGACATCCTGTGGTTTCACACAGTCATCTGGCCGGCGATGCTGATGGCGCTCGACCTGCCGCTTCCCCGCAAGGTCTTCGCCCACGGGTACCTGCAGGTGGGTGGCGAAAAGATGTCGAAGTCCAAGCTCACCGGCATCTCCCCTCATGATCTGCTGCCTACCTTCGGCTCCGACGGCTACCGCTACTACTTCGCCCGCGAGATCTCCTTCGGGCTGGACGGGAACTTCTCGTGGGAGTCCCTGGCCGCCCGCTACAACTCCGACCTGGCGAACGACTTCGGCAACCTTGCAGCGCGCGTCCTCACGATGGCTCAGCGTTACCTGGGTGGTGTCGTCCCCGTTCCACCCGAACCCGATGAGCTGACCGACTCCGAGGCCGGCCTTATCGAGACCTTCGCCTCGGCGTTCAGCGCCATGGAGAAGGGGGTCGACGAGCTCGCGCCACACGACGCCCTGCGCGCCGCCTGGGCTTTCGTTCGGAAGGCGAATGCGTACGTCGAGGCCACGACCCCATGGGCTCTCGCCAAGTCGGGCGACGGCAGAAGGCTCGAGGTGGTGTTGTACACGCTCCTCGATTCGCTCCGCCTGCTCGCGCTCATGTTGTGGCCGATCATTCCCCGGGCCGCAGAGGAGCTGTGGCGACGGCTGGGCAACACCGATTTCCTCTCGAACGCGACCTATTCGGTGGATGCACGTCCCGGGCTCCTCCCTGCGGGCAGCGCCACCGTGGTCGGCGCGCCGCTGTTCCCGCGCATCGATGAGGCGGCCGCAGCCCCCGGTTAGCGGGCTCAACCCATGTGGTTCGACTCGCACTGCCACCTCCACATCTGTGAGCAGGAAGCATCCCTTGCCGGCCTGATCAGACGGGCGAAGGCCGCCGGTGTGCACGCGCTGCTCACCCTCGGAACCGATGTCGCCTCGAGTCGGCGCGCCGTCGCCATCGCGCACGATCACGGGGTCTATGCCGGAGCCGGAGTGCACCCCAACGACGCGCGCACGTGGAGCGACGAGGCCGCCGCGGACATCGAGGCGCTGATGACCGATGATCGGGTCGTCGCCGTGGGGGAAACAGGGCTCGACTTCTACCGGGATGCCGTCCCTGCGGATCTTCAGCGAGCTGCGTTCTCTGCCCACGTCGAGCTGTCCAAGCGGCACGACAAGACACTTGTGATCCACACGCGCAACTCGGTTCTCGAGGTCCTCGACATGCTCGATTCGGAGGGCGCGCCTGAGCGTCTGGTGTTCCACTGCTGGTCGGGTGACGGGGCCGCGCTCCGGCGCGCCCTGACGCTCGGGGCGTATGTCTCCTTCGCAGGCAACGTTTCGTTTCGCAGCGCCGGGGATCTGCGGGCCGCCGCCGCGCTGGTGCCCAGGGATCGCCTTCTGATCGAGACCGACTCCCCCTACCTTGCTCCGGAACCACGAAGGGGACGCCCGAACGAACCCGCCAACATTGTGCATGTGGGGCGCGCCGTGGCCGATGCGCTCGGCGTGGGCCCCGAGGAGGTCGCCGGCGCCACGGCGGACAACGCAGTCTCTTTGTTCGGCCTCCAGGGTGCCGGGTGAACCAACCCGAGCTGCTCGGCGCCCGCCGCCTGCGGGAGGTGCTGGCTCGTCACGATGTTCGACCCACCAAGAAGCTGGGCCAGAACTTCGTAGTCGACCCCAACACGATTCGCAAGGTGCTGGCGGTTGCAGATCTCGATCCCGATGACTCCGTCCTCGAGATCGGCGCGGGGGCCGGCTCGCTCACCTTGGGGCTCGCGGGGCACGTCCGGAAGGTCGTCGCCGTGGAGTGTGACCGGCGTCTCGTTGGGGTGCTGCACGAAGTGACCGGGGGCGTGGGCAACGTGGAGGTGATCGAGACGGACGCTCTGCGGCTCGACCTCGGGGCCGTCGCCGCCGCGAAGCTGGTGGCCAACCTTCCCTACAACATCGCCACGCCGTTGGTGCTCCGGGCCCTCGAGCTGGCGCCCGGGATATCTCATCTCACGGTGATGGTTCAAAAGGAGGTGGGCCAACGATGGGCGGCGGGGCCGGGCTCCAAGATCTACGGCAGGGCGAGCGTGATGGTCGCCTACTGGACCGAGGCGAGGGTGGCCGGGGAGGTGTCGCGCCGCGCCTTTTGGCCGGTTCCCTCGGTCGACTCGGTGATCGTTCGGCTGGTCCGCAGACCAGTGCCCCCGGAGGTGGATCGGCGAGCCCTGTTCGAGGTCGTCCGATCGGCCTTCTCTCAGCGGAGGAAGTCACTGCGCGCCGCTCTGGCCCCCCTCGCGGGTTCGCCGGGGCTGGCGGAGGACCTTTGCAGGGACGCCGGTGTCGCGTCGACGGCGCGCGCCGAGGACACCACGCTCGAGGAGTTCGTTTCGCTTGCTTCGAGCCTGACCGCTGCCGGCGTGGAGCCGGGCCCTCCGTTTGCTTAGGCAGTTGAGTTGCAGTAGGGATACGAACCGGCATCCACTCATTGCGGAGTCCGGCGGTGGGGCGAGCCATGCTCGGCGCGAGGCTTCGGCGGAAGGGTTTCAGACTGTGCTCAGCGGCATCCGGGTCAGAACGCATGCCAAGATCAATCTCTTTCTCAGGGTTCTGGCACGCAGGCCGGACGGCTATCACGAGATCGAGACCATCTTTCACGGTGTCGGACTCGGGGACGACATGGAGGTCAGGGCCAGGGACTCCACCGGGTGCGAAGTCCATATGGAGCTTGCCGATGGGCTACCCGGTTCTCCTCCCCGCGAGGAAGAGAACGTCATCACACTCGCGGCCGAGCGCCTCGGTGAACGGGTCGGTAATTCCACGGGGGCGTCTGTCCGGGTCGTGAAGCGGATTCCTCTGGCTGCTGGTCTGGGCGGTGGGAGCGGAAATGCGGCGGGCGTCCTGCTCACCCTGAACGAGATGTGGGCCGGGGGGCTCGGGCGCTCCGAGCTGCTCGGGGTTGCACTCGAGGTGGGCAGCGATGTCCCCTACTGCCTTTCGGGTGGGACCGCGCTGGCCACGGCTCGGGGCGAGAAGCTCACCCCCCTTCCGGTGCTCCGCGACATGTGGTTCGTGCTGGGCATCTCCGACGAGCCGCTCCTCACCAGGGATGTCTATGACGCCTGGGACGACCTCGGGCCGTCCGACGATGTTCGGAGCGCCCCCATGGCCCTGGCGCTGGGGGCGGGAGATGTCGCCGAGGTGGCGACCCTGCTGCACAACGACCTCGAGCCCGCCGCTCTCCTGCTCGATCCCGGTCTGGCCGGCAAGAAAGGGCGATTGCTGGAGGCCGGCGCCCTGGGGGCCTGCGTCAGCGGGTCAGGTCCCACCGTCTTCGGCATCGCCCGGGATGAGGCCCACGCCATCGCCATCGCCGAAGAGGTCGGCGGGGATTTCGCAACCACGAGCGTGGTGCCCTCGCAGGGGACGTGCGTGCAGCGCCTCGGGTGACTCCAGTGGGCCGGGAGCCTCGCATTACTATGACCAGGGCAGATGCCCCGTAGGGTAAGTGGCAGCCCGAGGGATTTTGGTTCCCTAAGTTCAGGTTCGAGTCCTGACGGGGCAGCGTCAGCCGGCCCTTTGGATCAGTGACTGGAGTGGAGAGTGGCCGAAGCGATGGGCGGCATTGCCGGGATCGTTCTTGCGGCGGGCTCCGGCAAGCGCATGTACTCGGACCTGCCGAAGGTCCTGCACGAGGTCGCAGGCCGTTCACTGGTCGCCCATGTGCTCGCCGCACTCGAACCCTTGCCCCTGGATGACCGGGTGGTCGTCTGCTCGGAGAGGAGGGACGACATCGCGGCGAGTTGCGCTGAGGCCGGGTTCGCCGAGGGCACCTCCTTTGTCGTGCAGGAGGGCGCAAAAGGGACCGCCGATGCACTGAGGGTGGGCCTCACCGGCCTGGAAGGGGCCCCCGAGATCGTTCTGGCGATGAACGGCGCGACGCCCCTGGTCAAGAGCCAGACCCTCTCGGCCCTGTTGTCGACGCACCGTGAACGAGGCGCGGCGGCGACGCTGCTCACCGCCGAGCTGGTCAATCCGGCCCTTTACGGCCGCATCGTTAGGGGATTCGGCGACGAAGTCGAAAAGATCGTGGAGGAGCGAGACGCGACCGAGCTCGAGCGTTCGATCACCGAGGTCAATGCCGGTGTCTACATCTTCAGCTACGCCGCAGTGAAGCGTTTCGTCGGTGAGGTAGACCGGGCGAACGCTCAAGGCGAGTACTACATCACCGACATGATCGGCATGCTGCGGTCGGCAGGCGAACGGGTGGTGGCGTTGCGCACCGACGCGGACGAGATAAAGGGGGTCAAGACCCGGGTGCACCTGGCCGAGGTCGGCGAGCTCATGCGGGCCCGGATCGCCGCCGGATGGATGGCAGAAGGCGTGACCATCGTGGACCCTCGGACGACCTACATCGATTCCACCGTGACCATCGCACCCGACGCGCTGATTCAGCCGTTCTCCTTCCTCGAGGGCTCGACGTCGATCGGACGGCGCGCCGAGGTGGGCCCGCAGACACGGGTGACGAACTCGGTCGTGGGGGAGGATTCGGTGGTTTCCTTTGCCGTGATTCGTGATTCGGAGCTGGGGCCGCAGACGTCGGTCGGGCCCTTCGCGTCCTTGCGCCCGGGCACGAAGCTCGGCCGCGGGGCTCATCTGGGCAGCTTTGTCGAGACCAAGAACACGACGGTGGGGGAGGACAGCAAGGTCCCGCATCTCAGCTACCTCGGCGACGCAGACGTCGGGCGGGGAGTCAACGTGGGGGCCGGGTCGATCACCGGGAACTGGGACGGCCGGGGAAAGCACAGGACCGTGATCGAAGACGACGTCTACATAAGCTCGAACACCACGATGGTCGCGCCGGTTCGCATCGGCAAAGGCGCGGCAACCGGCGCCGGGGCGGTGGTCAGGCAGGATGTGCCCCCGGAGGCTCTGGCGGTGGGGGTGCCGGCTCGGATGATCGAAGGCAAGGGCAACAAAATGGCCAAGGAGGCATGAGCAAATGCGTCTTCCAACGCACAAGAGGCTGATGATCTTTTCGGGCTCCGCGAACCGCGGCCTGGCCGAAGAGGTGGCGGCGGCGCTGGGCATGAAGCTAGGCGAAGTCGAGGTGTCGGGCTTTGCCAGCTCGGAGACCTACATTCGGTTCTCCGAGTCGGTGCGCGGGTCGGACGCCCTGGTCATCCAGAGCCATGTCGACCCGGTCGATCACCATGTGATGGAGCAGCTCCTCATGATCGACGCACTGAAGCGTGCTTCGGCCAAGCGGATAACCGCGGTTGCCCCCTTCTACCCCTACTCCCGCCAGGATCGCAAGGCGAGGGGGCGCGAGCCGATAGCGGCGAAGATGATCGCCGACTTCTACAAGGCTGCCGGCGCGGACAGGCTGCTATCCGTCGACCTTCACACGGGCCAGATCCAGGGCTTCTTCGACGCCCCGTTCGACCATCTGACCGCCCTTCCCCTCCTGGCCGACCATCTGGCCGAATCATTGAAAGACGGTTTCGTGATCGTGTCCCCCGACGCGGGCGGGGTTCGGCTCGCCGACAAGTGGGCCGAGTATCTGGGCGACTTCCACGGCCTAAACGGCCAGGTCGCCTTCCTCCACAAGCGCCGCCGCCACGAGGCTCGCAATGTGAGTGAGACGCTGAGGGTGGTTGGTGAGGTGAAGGACCGGGTTTGCCTGATGGTCGACGACATGATCGACACCGCGGGAACGATAATGAACGGCGCCGAGTCCCTGAAGGCCGCGGGCGCCGCGGAGGTGCTTGCGGCTGCGACCCATCCGGTGTTGTCCGGGCCCGGGGTTGACCGCTTGAAGAACGCCCCGATAGAGCAGGTCGTGGTCACGAACACCCTTCCGGTGCCCCCCGAGAAGCAGCTCGACAAGCTGGTGGTGTTGTCGATTGCCCCCACCATCGCCCAGACGATCAAAGCGGTATTCGAGGAGGAGTCGGTCTCGGAGCTCTTCCACGGAGAGAACCAGCGATAACATGGCTTTTTTGTGACGAGAGGAAAGATGGATCATGGCTGAGGTTCGGTTGCAGGCAGAGAGACGAGGATTGACCGGCAAGGGGCCGTCGCGCCAGGCGCGCAGCTCCGGCAAGGTGCCGGCGATCGTCTACGGACGGGGGATGGAGCCGCTTTCGATCACGGTCGACCGGCGGGAATTCGTGACCGCCCTTCTGACCGATGCCGGCGTCAACGTCCTCTTGGACATCGAGGTCGACGGCGACACGACCCTCGCCCTCACGAGGGAGCTGCAACGTGACCCGGTGCGCGGCACTCTCCTCCACGCCGACTTCGTCAAGGTCGATCGCACCACCGAGGTCGAGATCGAGGTCCCGATCCACCTCGTCGGGGAAGCTCCCGGCGCCAAGGAGGGGGGCATCCTCGAGCAGCCGACGTTCACTGCGCAGGTCCGATGCCTTCCCACCGAGGTGCCCGAATCCATCGATGCCGACGTCTCGGGGCTCGGGGTGGGCGATTCGCTGCGCGTCTCGGACCTGGCCGAGGGCCGGAGCTTCCACATCCTCACCGACCCCGAGGAGGTCGTCGCCCACGTGGCGGCCCCGATGTCCGAAGAGGAGCTCGAAGCCCTCGAGGCAGGCGCCGGGATCGAGCAGGAGCCGACCGATATCGAACAAGCCGAGCAGGCGGCCGAGGCAACCGACGACGCCGCCGAAACCCCCGGGGAGGGCGACGAGTAGCGCATCCGAAGGGGCAGAGCAGGCGGCGCCGGCGTCGTGCGAAGGCTCCTGCGGGGGGCTCTGGCGGGGCCGGGGCGCGCCCCGGCCGGCGAGATGATGGGCGGCGAGCGTTGGATCGTCGTCGGGCTCGGCAATCCGGGCGAACGTTACTCAGACAACCGGCACAACGCGGGCGCCATGGCGCTCGAGGTGCTGCTCCGGCGCGCCGGAGCCTCTCTCAAGAAGCACAAGAGCGGCGCGCTGGTGGGGGAGGGCGCCCTCGGGGGCGATCGCGCGGTCATGGCGCGTTCCGCAACCCACATGAACGACTCGGGGAGGCCGGTCCAGGCCCTGCTCCGGTGGTACAAGTCCCCGCCCGAACGGCTCATCGTGATCCACGACGAGCTCGACATCCCTTTCGGACAGGTGCGCGTGAAGCAGGGGGGCGGGACCGCGGGGCACAACGGCCTCCGATCGCTCGTGTCGCATCTGTCCGGAGCCGACTTCAACCGGGTCCGGATCGGGATCTCGCGCCCGCGCTCCGGCCGTGACGCAGTGGGCTACGTCCTCGGCGACTTCTCGGGGGCCGAGCGCAAGGATCTTCCAGACCTCCTCGAGCGCGCCGCAGACGCCACCGAACGGATCATCGAAGCCGGCCACGAAGCCGCGATGAACACCTTCAACAGCCACTAACAGCCTTTGGCGTTTGCCTTGCGAGGAGCATCCCTCCTGGAATGGCACTTAAAGCCTGCGTGCCTGGAAGGAGGGGTGCTCCGAGCAGCCTGGAAGGAGGGGTG
>Ga0136620_10000424_pt1 | contig 19518 bp, 17 predicted proteins | sample AntDrymUQ4162106_2_FD_104806 | JGI IMG/M metagenome (GOLD analysis project Ga0136620, IMG submission 104806) | Polar desert sand microbial communities from Dry Valleys, Antarctica - metaG UQ416 (21.06) | ecosystem: Environmental > Terrestrial > Soil > Desert | place: Antarctica: Dry Valley... | reverse complement strand
TGAATGCCGCCACCCGCATGAGTTTTCCCTGCTCCTCTTTGCGCCAAGCAGAAGAGGGCGCCCGACCGCCCGCGTAGACAATGGGTGTCGCCCGTGCCAGGCCAGCCGAGGACAGATGCGCCGCGAACACACCGCGATCGCGCCGAGATCGAGCGGAAGATTTCGCTTTTGCGCGAGCCGCATGTCGCTCCCCTGACCGAATTTGTCGAGCGGTTGCGTGAATCGAAGCGAGAGGCTGCGGTGCCCTACTTCGATCCGACAGAAGCCGGCATCGAGGCGCGGATTCTGCTGCTGCTTGAGGCGCCAGGGCGTCGATCTGCTCTTGAGGCGGGATCAGGATTCGTATCGCCCGACAACGACGATCAAACGGCGCAGAACATGTGGCACCTTCTTCGTGAAGCGGGTATCGATCGCGCTCGGGATGTCGTGACCTGGAACGTCGTCCCCTGGTACCTCGGCGACGGCAGGAAGATCCGAGCCACTCGATCGTCCGACCTCGACGAGGCACGAGAGGCAACCCGGGAGCTGCTGTCGATGCTGCCGAACGTTCGCGTAGTGGTCCTGCTCGGGCGCCCGGCTGCAAGCGCGTGGCGGGCGCTTGGCTTCAACCTTGAAGCCACCGAGGCGTCGCATCCTTCGCCGCTCAACCTGGCTAGACGGTCGGATGTTGGGGTGGGTGGATGACACCGCATATGGCCGGTGGTTCGCGGCGAATCGAGGAGCCGTTCACACGAATCCTGGGTGGGGTCTTCATGGTCGTAGGCGTGCTCGTCATCATTGGCGAATGGCCACCCGGGGCGTGAGTTAGAGACTCTCGTGCGAAATCTTTGCGGCCGCCTCCACTTTCGAGCCGCAGCGTCTCCGAGGCCCAGCCACGCGGTGCGCCTCGTAGGATCGCCGTCGTCATGCCCGCACCGCCCCTCCAGCTCGTGCTCGTCCGCCACGGGGAAACCGAGTGGAGCCGGGCCCTGCGCCATACGGGACGAACCGACATTCCGCTGACCGAGGAGGGTGTGAGGGAGGCGGAGCACGTGAAGCCGCTGCTAGAGGGATTTACCTTCGCTCGGGTGCTGTCGAGCCCCCTGGCCCGCGCGCTGGAGACCTGCCGGCTGGCGGGACTCGGCGACCGGGTCGAAAGCCGCGACGAGCTGGTCGAGTGGGACTACGGCGAGTACGAGGGGCTCACGAGCGTCCAGATCCGCGAGTCGAGGCCCGACTGGATACTTTGGCGCGACGGCTGCCCAGGCGGCGAGCAGCCCAGAGACGTCGGCGCGCGGGCGGATCGACTGCTGGCCGAGCTCGCGGGGGCCGAGGGCGCCGTCGCGATCTTCGCCCACGGGCACATCCTGCGCGTGCTGGCGGCGCGCTGGCTCGAGCTCGAGCCGGCGGCTGGGGCCCGCTTTGCGCTAAGTACCGCGACGCTGAGCGTGCTCGGCTGGGAGCACGACTGGCACACGATCAGGATGTGGAACTCCGGCGCCGGCTCCTGACGGCAGTCGACTGCTGCATTCGCAGTGCCATGGCCTACAAAGAGCGGCAGAAGGCCGGTTCAGCCCGCGCGTGCGCGCCGGTAGCGCTCGATTAAGGCGTTCGTCGAGCTGTCGTGCTCGAGCCGCGGGTCGTCGGCGGCCTGGAGCTCGGGGATGATCCGCTTCGCCAGCGCCTTGCCCAGCTCGACGCCCCACTGGTCGAAAGAGTCGATGCTCCACACGGTTCCCTGGGTGAAGACGCTGTGCTCGTACAGCGCGACCAGGGTGCCAAGAGCGTGCGGGGTCAGCTTCTCGGCCAGGATCGTGTTCGTGGGGCGGTTGCCCTCGAAGACGCGGTGCGAGACGAGCTCCTCGGGCGTTCCCTCCCCGCGCACCTGCTCGGGGGTCTTGCCGAACGCCAGCGCCTCGGTCTGGGCGAGGACGTTGGCGATCAGCAAGTCGTGGTGGTCACCGAGCGGGTTGAGCGTCTCGGTGAAGCCGATGAAGTCGCACGGGATCAGCCTCGTTCCCTGGTGGATCAGCTGGTAGAAGGAGTGCTGGCCGTTGGTCCCCGGCTCGCCCCAGTAGACGGCGCCGGTCTCGTAGTCGACGCGGCGGCCGTCGAGCGTGACGTGCTTGCCGTTCGACTCCATCGTGAGCTGCTGCAGGTAGGCGGGGAAGCGCTTTAGGTACTGCTCGTAGGGCAGAACCGCGACCGTCTGGGCATCGAAGAAGTCGGCGTACCAGACCGCCAACAAGCCCATCAGCGCCGGGAGGTTGTCCGCGGTCGGGGTTTCGCGGAAGTGCTCGTCCATGGCGTGAAAGCCGGCGAGCATCTCCCCGAAGCCCTCGGGGCCGATCGCGAGCATCGTCGAGAGGCCGATCGCGGAGTCCATCGAGTAGCGGCCCCCCACCCACTCCCAGAAGCCGAACATGTTGTCGGTGTCGATGCCGAACTTCGAGACCTCCTCGGCGTTGGTCGAGACGGCGACGAAGTGCTTCGCGACCGCCTCGTCGTCGCCGAGATCGGCCAGAGCCCAGGCACGGGCGCTGTGAGCGTTGGTCATCGTCTCGAGCGTCGTGAACGTCTTCGACGAGATCACGAACAGCGTCTCGGCCGGATCGAGGCCGCGGGTCGCCTCGGCGAAGTCGGTGCCGTCGACGTTGGAGACGAAGCGAAAGGTCATCTCGCGCTTCGAGTAGTGGCGCAGCGCCTCGTAGGTCATCACCGGGCCGAGATCGGAGCCGCCGATCCCGATGTTGATCACGTTGCGGATCGGCTCGCCGGTGTGGCCGCGCCAGTCACCGCCGCGCACGCGCTCTGAAAACGCGCCCATGCGGTCGAGCACCTCGTGGACCTGCTTGACGACGTCCTGTCCGTCGACGATCAGCGAGCGCTCGCGGGGCATTCGCAGCGCGACGTGGAGGACCGCCCGGTCCTCCGAGACGTTGATGTGCTCGCCGCGGAACATCGCCTCGCGACGCTCGCCCAGTCCGGATTCCTCGGCGAGCCGGGCGAGCAGCAACAGCGTCTCGTCGCTGATCCGGTTCTTCGAGTAGTCGAGGTAGAGGCCGGCGGCCTCGGCGGTCAGGCGGGTGCCGCGGTCGGGGTCGTCGGCGAACAGGTCGCGCAGGTGGCGAGGCGCGATCTCGGCGTGGTGTCGCTCCAGCGCCGCCCACGCCGGGCGCTCGCGAAGCGGCGCGATCTCCCCCGCGGGCATCCGGTCTAGCCGGCCGCGGCGACCTTGTCGCCCTTGGTCGCGACCGAGTCGAGCAGCTCCTTCCACGACTCGACGAACGCACCGGCGCCCTCGTGCTGGAGCTGCTTGGCGAGCGCATCGACGTCGATGCCGGCGTCGCCGAACTTCGCCAGCACCGCCTCGGCGTCGCCGCCGTCGGCCGCCAGCGGCTCGCCGACCGTTCCATGCTCGGCGAAGGCGAGAAGCGTCTTCTCGGGCATCGTGTTGACGGTGAGCGGCGCCGCGAGCGCCTCGATGTAGAGCACATCCGAGGCCTTCGCGTCCTTAGTCCCCGTGCTCGCCCACAGCAGGCGCTGCGGGCGCGCGCCCTCGTTGGCGAGCCGCTGCCAGCGCTCCGAGTCCAGCAACTCGCGGTAGGCCTCATAGGCGCGCTTCGCGACCGCGATCCCGAGCTCCCCGCGCAGCTCGGCCGGCGCGTCGTCGATCACCGTCTTGTCCCAGCGGCTGATGAACAGTGACGCGACCGATGGGATCGACGGATCGAGGCCGGCATCGACACGGCGCTCGAGGCCGCGCATGAAGGCTTCGGCGGCGGCGAGGTAGTGCTCGGTCGAGAACAGCAGCGTGACGTTTACCGGGATCCCGGCGAAGATCGACTCCTCGATCGCCGTGCGCCCAGCCTCGGTGCCCGGGATCTTGATGTAGATGTTGCAGTCGGCGCGCGAGTGCAGGTCGGCGGCCTGGGCGATCGTCGCCTGCGCATCGTCGGCGAGCAGCGGCGAGACCTCGAGCGAGACCCAGCCGTCGACCTCGTCGGTGCGGTCGTGGATCGACGCGAACATCTTCGCCGCGCGCTCGAGGTCGGTGAGTGCGAGCTCAAAGAACAGCTGCTCGTTTTCGAGGCCGCGGTCGCGCAACTCAGCGATCTGCTCGTCGTAGGCGTCGCCGGCGATGATCGCCTGGTCGAAGATCGTCGGGTTCGATGTCAGGCCGGTAACGGACAGCTCGTCGATGTAGCGCCGCAGCGTGCCGTCGTCGAGCATCTTCCGCGTGATGTTGTCGAGCCACAGGCTCTGCCCGAGCTCGTGGAGCTGCTGCGTCGGCTTCACTTGTGGCGCTCCGCGCCGGCGCGCTCGAGCACCTCGCGCGCGGTCTCGACGACCTTCTCGGGGGTGAAGCCGAACTTCGTCATCACGTCCTTGAGCGGTGCCGAGGAGCCGAAGGTGTGCATTCCGATCCTTGCCCCGCGCGGCCCGACGTAGCGGTCCCAGCCCAGCGTCGCGCCCTGCTCGATCGAGACTCGGGCGGCGATCGCCGAGGGCAGCACGCTCTCTCGGTACTCCTCGGACTGCTGGTCGAAGAGATAGAACGAGGGCAGGCTGACGACGCGCGACCGCACGCCGTCGGCGGTCAGGTCGTCGTGGGCCTCGAGCGCCAGTGCGACCTCGCTGCCGGTCGCGATCAGGATCAGCTCGGGGTCCTCGCCATCGGGCTCGGCGAGCACATAGCCGCCGCGGCGCAGCCCCTCGGCCGGGGCGAGCCTGGAGCGGTCGAGGACGGGGACGTCCTGGCGCGTCAGCACGAGGGCGACCGGCTGGTGGCTGTGCTGCATCGTCAGCCGCCACGCCTCGGCGACCTCGTTGGCGTCACAGGGGCGGATCACGTTGAGCCCGGGAATCGCGCGCAGCGAGGCGAGCTGCTCGACCGGCTGGTGGGTCGGGCCGTCCTCGCCGAGGCCGATCGAGTCGTGGGTGAAGAGGTGGATCACCGGCAGCTCCATCAGCGCCGAGAGCCGGATCGCTGGCCGCGCGTAGTCGGAGAACGTCAGATAGGTCGACCACAGCGGCCGCAGCTTTGAAAGCGAGAGGCCGTTTGAGACCGCCGCCGACTCGTGCTCGCGGATCCCGTAGTGAAATTGGCGGCCGTGACGGGTGTCGGGCTGGAAGTCCGAGCTGGCGTCGCCGCCGAGCCGCACGGACGTCGAGTCGGTGAGGTCGGCCGACCCGGCGACCAACCAGGGGACCTTTTCGGCGACGGCGTTCTCCACCGCGTTGGACGCCTTGCGGGTCGCGATTCCCTTGGCGTCGGCGTCGAAGCTCGGAATCTCGGAGTCCCAGCCCTCGGGGAGCTCGCGCCGCTGCATCTGCTCGATCTCCTCGGCGAGCTCGGGCGCGGCGCCGCGATAGTCCGCGAACAGCGCCTCCCATTCCGTGCGCAGCCGCTTGCCGCGCTCGCCGACGCCGGCGGCGAAGTGCTCGTAGACGCCGTCGGGGATCAGGAACTGGGCATCCTCGGGCCAGCCATAGGCACGCTTGGTCTCGCGCGCCTCGTCCTCTCCGAGCGGCTCACCGTGGGCCGCGGCGGTGTCCTGCTTGTGCGGCGAGCCCCAGCCGATGTGGCTGTCGACGATCAGCAGCGTCGGGGCCCCCTCGGCAGCGCGAAAGCGCTCGAACGCGCGCCCGAGCAGCGCGGTGTCGTTGGCATCGCCGACGCGGTCCACCCTCCAGCCGTAGCCGATGAATCGCGCCGCGACGTCGTCTGAGTAGGCGATCTCGGTGTGGCCGTCGATCGAGATGTGGTTGTTGTCGTAGACCCAGCAGAGGTTGTCGAGGCGCTGGTGGCCGGCCAGCGAGGCGGCCTCGTTCGACACGCCCTCCATCAGGTCGCCGTCGCCCGCGATCACGTAGGTGTCGAAGTCGAAGAGCTCGAAGCCGGGGCGGTTGAAGTGAGCGCCGAGCCACTTCGAGGCCAGCGCCATCCCGACCGAGGTCGCGACGCCCTGGCCGAGCGGTCCGGTCGTCGTCTCGACGCCCGAGGTCCAGCGGTACTCGGGATGCCCCGGCGCGCGCGAGTCGAGCTGGCGAAACGACTTGATGTCGTCGAGGCTCACGGAGGGGTCGCCGAGGGTCTCGTAGTCGGGGTCCACGGCCTTGACGCGCGCCAGGTGAAGCAGCGAGTAGAGCAGCATCGACGCGTGCCCGGCCGACAGCACGAAGCGGTCGCGGTTGGGCCAGATCGGCTCCTCCGGATCGAAGCGCAGGAACTGCTGCCACAGCGTGTAGGCGGTCGGCGCCAGCGCCATCGGCGTCCCCGGATGGCCCGAGTTGGCCTTCTGGATCGCGTCGATCGAGAGCGTGCGGATCGTGTTGATGCACAGCGTGTCGGTGTCGACCTGCCCACTCATGACTCGGGCGCCGGCCGCCACAGAAGCGATGCGCCGATCGCGCCGCCGAAGTCGCCGAGTGAGGCGACGTGGAACGCCGGCGGGCGCTCGTCGACGATCAGGTTCTTGAGCATCCGCCTCTCGATCTTCTTGACGTATGGCTCGCCTAACCGCACGCCGATCCCGCCACCGATGATCACGGCCTCGACGTCGAGCAGGTTGACGGCCGACGCCACCGCCGCGCCGATCGCCTCCACCGCGCGCCCGATAAGCTTCTCGGCCATCGAGTCGCCCTGCTCCAGCGCGTGCTCCCAGACGCTCGACTTGAGCCTGTCGTGGCCGCGCTTTTCCATGATCTTGAAGAGGTCGGTGTGCTCGCCCTTGTCGTGCTCGCGGCGGGCCGTGGCCTCCATCGCCGCGCGGCCTGCGTAGGCCTCCATGCAACCGCGGCGGCCACACGGGCAGCGCTTGCCGCCGAGCTTGACAACCATGTGGCCGATCTCCCCCGCCGCGCCGAGGCCGAGCCACGGCTTGTCGTCGAGCACGAGGCCGCCGCCCACTCCGGTGCCCCAGAAGACTCCGAGCAGCGACTTGTAAGGGCGCCCGGCGCCCAGCCGCGCCTCGGCGTCGGTCGCGACCTGGACGTCGTTCCCTACCCGGACCCCGGTGTCCAGGGCTGACGAGAGGTGCTCGGCAAGCGGAAACGAGCCGTCCCAGTCGGGGAGGTTGGCGGCGCTCGACACGGCGCCGTCCTTGTCCACGGTGCCGGGGGCGCCAACGCCGACTCCCCCGAGGTCCGTCGGCTCGACCCCCGCCATGGTGCCTGCCTCGACGAGCGCCTCGGCCATCTGCTCCGCGACGCCGTCGGGACCACCGCTGACCGGGGTCGCACGGCGGGCGTCGCCGACGACCTTGCCGTCGTCGCCGACGATCGCCGCCTGGATCTTGGTTCCGCCGAGATCGATGCCGCCGCACAGGGTGCGGTCGCCGCGTCTTGCGCTCACGAATCCGGCTCTGTGCGTCCCCTGGCCATGCGGCGGGCCACACTCTAGAGCCGCGCTTTGATTCGATCCCCTCTCGTGGAAGCCACCGACGCCAATTCAGAGAAGCAAGCCGCCGCCCGGGCCGCGGCCCAGTTGGTGGCGGACGGGATGACCGTGGGGCTGGGGACCGGGTCGACCGTCGCTCACCTGCTGCCGGCGCTCGCCGAGCGCAAGCTCGAGCTCCGCTGCGTCGCGACCTCGCCGGCGACCGAGGACGCCGCCCGCGAGCTGGGCCTGTCCGTCGAGCCCTTCGAGCGCCTCGAGCGCCTCGACATCGCGATCGACGGCACCGACCAGGTGACGCCGGACGGCTGGCTCGTCAAGGGCGGCGGCGGCGCGCACACGCGCGAGAAGATCGTCGCCGCCGCGGCCGACCGCTACGTCGTCATCGCCGACTCGAGCAAGCCCGTGGACGCGATCCGCGCGCCGATCCCGCTCGAGCTGCTGAGCTTCGGCCTCCATGCCACCCTGCACGAGCTCGGCGACGTGACCCTGCGCGACGCACCCCCCTCCCCCGACGGCGGCCTGATCGCCGACTACCACGGCGAGGTCGGCGATCCGGCCGAGCTCGCGGCACGGTTCGCCGCCACCCCCGGCGTCGTCGACCACGGCCTGTTCGCGCCGGCCCTGGTCAGCGACGTGATCGTCGCGCGCGGTGACGAGGTCGAGCGCACCCCGCTCTAGCCTCAGCTTGGCGATGGCCCACGAGCGCCTCGACCCGGTGCTGCTCCCGGTGCTCGCCGACGCGGGGACGCCGCTCACCGGAGCCCAGTTGGCCGCGCGTTGTCGCGATCCCTGGGCACCGCCGCTCGTCGACGAGTGGCTGCGCGAGGCGTTCTTCCGTGGCCTCGTCAACGTGCGGCGCCAGTCGGACCTGCCCTCCGAATGGATACTCACGCCGAGAGGCGAGCGCGCCGCCCGGCGAGCCCGCTGAGGCGGCCTGCGGATATCGTTCCCTCGAGCTAGCAAGGAGGAGATCCGCATGGCGGACATGGACGCGGCGCTCGATCAGTACCAGGAGATCGAGACGGGTGACGCCTTCACCCTCCAGGGGCCACGGCTGCTGAAGGTCGAGCTTTCGGAGACGTCGGTGATGGCAAGAAGCGGCGCCATGGTCGCCTACCAGGGCGAGGTGCGATTCGAGCGCAAGGGCGGTGGACTCAGCCGGATGCTCAAGAAGGCGGCGACCGGGGAGCAACTGACGCTGATGCAGGCGTCGGGCAGCGGCGAGATCTTCGTCGCCAACCAGGCCATGCTCGTTCACCTGCTGCGGCTCGCGGACGACTCGCTGACGGTCAACGGGGCCAACATCCTCGCCTTCGAGACCGGCATCGAATGGGACGTGACGCGCGTCAAAGGCGGTACGGCGGGGATGCTGGCGGGCGGCCTGTTCAACATCCACCTGCGTGGCAGCGGCCTGGTCGCGCTCGCCTCGGACGGAGAGCCGGTCCGGCTCGACGTCGCCGAAGCGCCGACCTTCGGAGACCCACAAGCCGCGATCGCCTGGTCGGGAGGCGTGACGACGAATCTCAAGACCGACGTGCAGGCAAAGACGCTGATCGGGCTGGGCTCCGGCGAGAGCTTCCAGCTCGGGTTCTCGGGCCAGGGGTGGGTGCTGATCCAGCCCTCCGAGGGCAGGCCCGTGGTGGCACAACGTTGAGCGCCCGACCCGTGACCGATCCGTCGACGACCGGAGGCTGTCTGTGCGGAGGCGTCCGCTTCGAGCTCAGCGAGCCGCCGATCGCCGCCTACTACTGCCACTGCACGCGCTGCCAGGGGCGCACGGGCTCGGGCTCCTCCGCGCAGGCGCGAATCGACGGGCGCAGCTTCCGGTTGCTCGAGGGTGAGGCCCTGGTGAAGGGCTGGCGGCACCCCGACGGCGGCTTCGAAAAGTGCTTCTGCCGCGAATGCGGAGCGCACCTGTTCAGCCGCAATCCCGACGACCCGACGCAGATGAGCGTGCGGATGAGCGCCTTCGACGGCGATCCGGGCGTGCGCCCGAGCGGACGGGCCTACGTCGCCTACGCGGCGGTTTGGGAGCCGATCCCCGACGACGGGCTAGAGCGCTGGGACGAGGCCAAGCCGGAGTTCTGAGGTCTGGTCGCCTGAAGCCGAACGGCCCGCCGAGGCGGGCCGTTCGAGGTTGAAGCGGGACAGGCGTCCCGCGCACCACCGAGTCTTCAAAGTGTAGGCGCGGAGGGCGCCGGACTCGAACCGGAACCGATCTCGCGACCGGCCGCAACCATCCTCGGTGGTGCATCCCACCTCGGGATTTCAATTCTCCGCGCGAATAGGATTCGAGCGCCTCGGAGGTCGTGGGTGGCGACCTGAATGCGCCAATTCTGACGCTAGCCTGAGTTGAGATCGGCATGGGCCTCAAGGAGACGATCAGGCGCTACATGCGCGGCGAAGGACCGGGGCAGGTACACGTCGGCGACCCCCGGTTCGACGACTGGGAGCCCGTGCGCGACTTCGAGAGCCTGAAGATGGCGCAGGCGTGGCGCGAGCACCTGGCGTCGGAGGGATTCGAGGCCGTGCTGACGGCCGACTGGCCGCTCGACAGATTCGGCCGCGGGGACATCGCGCTGCGCGTCGCCCCGGGGGAGTGGTCCGAGGCGGAGGCCCTGCTGAGCAACCTCGATGATCTTCATGGCGCCTAACCCCGGTCGGTAATCACCAGGGCGTCGTCTGCCTCGACCCGCCCAGCCGGAATCGAAGGGTCGCCCGCCAACAGCTTGTCCAGCGCCTCCTGCTTGCCCGAGTCGACGAGCCAGAACACCTGCTGGGCTGCGGTCAGCGCCGGATAGGTGAGCGTCATACGGAGGCGACCCTGGTATTCGCCGCCGGTCAGTGCGACGCGGCGGTCGTGGACCGCGAGCACCGAGTCGCCGGGTACGAGCGAGGCGGTGTGACCGTCGGGGCCAAGGCCTAGGTGCACGAGGTCGAGCGCCTCGGGAAGAGCCGCCTCGTAGCGCACGGCGGCGGCCTCGAGGTCGTCATCGGTGACCGGCATCGGCTGCAGCCGCTCGACGGCCGCCGCAGGGAGATGTTCGAGCATGTGGGTGAGGTTTCGGTCCGGGTCGCCGTCGGGGGCGATGCGCTCGTCGACCTGGAAGACGTCGGTCTTTGCCCAGTCGACGTCCTGCTCGCCGAGCAGCTCGAACATTCGCAGCGGCGAGTTGCCGCCGCTCAGCGCCAGCGAGAAGCTCGCGCGCTCGGCGACGGCGGTGCGCGACACGCCGGCGATCAGCTCGGCTGCGCGCCGGGCTGCCGCCTCGGCGTCGGCGAGCTTCTCCTGCCTCAGTCCTTCTTCTCCTCGTGGCCGCCGAACTGCTTGCGCATCGCCGACAGCACCTTGCCGGCGAAGTCGTCGAGGCCGCGTGAGGCGAAACGCGAGTACAGCGCCGAGCTCAGGACGGGGGCGGGGACACCCTCCTCGATCGCCGCGATCGAGGTCCAGCGTCCCTCGCCGGAGTCCGAGACGCGGCCCTCGAAGCCGGCGAGGTCGGGGGAGTCGTGCAGGGCGGAGGCTGTGAGGTCGAGCAGCCACGAGCCGACGACGCTTCCGCGGCGCCAGACCTCGGCTACCTCGGGGATGTCGAGGTTGTACTTGTAGAACTCGGGATGCTCGAGCGGGGCGGTCTCGGCGTCGGCCTCGCGGGGATGCTCGCCGACGTCGGCGTTGCGCAGGATGTTGAGCCCCTCGGCGTAAGCGGCCATGAGGCCGTACTCGATCCCGTTGTGGACCATCTTCACGAAGTGGCCGGCGCCGTTGGGGCCGCAGTGCAGGTAGCCCTGCTCGGCCGCCGAGGGATCGCCCGAGCGGCCGGGGGTGCGCTCGGCGCTCTCGACGCCGGGCGCGAGCGCGGCGAAGATCGGCTCGAGCCGCGCAAAGGCGTCGTCGGGGCCGCCGATCATCAGGCAGTAGCCACGCTCGAGGCCGAACACTCCGCCGCTGGTGCCGCAGTCGATGTAGTCGATCCCGCGCTCGGCGAGCTCGCCCGAGCGGCGGATGTCGTCGCGGTAGTAGGAGTTGCCGCCGTCGATGATCGCGTCGCCGGACTCGAGCCTCAACCCGAGCTCGTTCACGGTGTCCTCCGTGATCTGACCCGCGGGGACCATCACCCAGGCAGCTCGCGGCTTGGTCAGCTTGGCGGCGAAGTCGTCGAGCGAGTCAGCCGCGGTCGCACCCTCGCCGGCGAGCTCCCTGATCGCGTCGGCATTGACGTCGTAGACGACGCAGTCGTGGCCGGCGCGCATCAGGCGCCGCACGATGTTGGCGCCCATGCGTCCGAGACCGACCATGCCGAGCTGCATGCGCGAGATCCTAGTGCGGAGTGAGCACTTGAGCGATCGTCTGGATGGCCACCGACCGGGGCGTTTAGGCTGCCGCGACGGTGGCCTCGAGCGCGGACAAACTCGTCATCTTCGGGATCAGCGGCGACCTCGCCCGCAAGATGACCTTCAAGTCGCTGTACCGGATGGAGCGACGCGGGGAGATGTCCTGTCGCATCATCGGCGTCGCGAGGGACGACTGGACCGACGACGGCCTGCGCGACCACGCCCGGGCCGCGATCGAGGCGGGAATCGACGACGTCGACGCGACCGTCCTTGATCGGCTGCTCGGCCGGCTCACTTACGTCGCCGGCGATTACACGCACGACGCCACCTACGGCCGCGTCGCCGAGGCGCTCGGAGGTTCCGGGGAGGCGGTCTTCTACCTCGAGATCCCGCCTTCGCTGTTTGGCGAGGTCGTACGGCGCCTGCACGCGGCCGGGCTGACCGAAACCGCCAGGGTCGTGATCGAGAAGCCGTTCGGGCACGACCTCTCCTCCGCCCGCGACCTCAACCGAGAGCTGCACGAGGTGCTCGACGAGAACCAGATTTTTCGCATCGATCACTTCCTCGGCAAGGAGCCGGTCATGGACATCCTCTACCTGCGCTTCGCCAACGCGATCCTCGAGCCGATCTGGAACCGCCGCTACGTCGACTCGGTCCAGATCACGCTCGCCGAGGACTTCGGCATCGAGGGTCGCGGCGGCTTCTATGAGCCCGTCGGCGCGCTGCGCGACGTCGTCCAAAACCACCTGCTGCAGGTCCTTGCCCTGGTCGCGATGGAGCCTCCGGCAGGCGGAGGCACCGACCCCGACTCGGTCCGCGATCGCAAGCTCGACCTCTTTCGCGCCATCCCCCCCGCCGACCCGGGGCGCTACATCCGCGGCCAGTACCGCGGCTATCGCGACGTCGAGGGGGTCGCCGCCGACTCCGAGACCGAGACGTTCGTAGCTCTCAAGCTCGAGGTCGACAACTGGCGCTGGTCGGGCGTCCCGTTCTTCATCCGCGCCGGCAAGAAGCTGCCCGCCCACGTGACCGAGGTCCGCGTGATCTTCGAGGAGCCGCCGTCGCTGGGAATCGGGGGGCAGACCGTGCCCGACCCAAACGAGCTGATCCTGCGCATCGACCCCGATGCCGGCGCCGAGCTCTGCCTGCTCGCCAAGCGGGCGGGCGAGGAGGCGACCCAGCGCGTCCACCTCGACATACTGTTCTCACAGCAGACCGGAGACGCTCCCGAGCCCTACGAGCGCCTGCTGCGCGACGCGCTCGACGGCGACCCGCAGCGCTTTCCGGACCAACGTGCGATCGAGGAGACGTGGAGGATCGTCAACCCGCTGATCACACAGCCCTCCGAGGTCAGCCAGTACGAGCCGGGAACCTGGGGGCCGCCCGAGGGCAGCCATCTGCTGACCGGCCACGGCGGCTGGCGCAAGCCCTGGCTTCCGTGACCGATCGCACCCGCTCGGAGCATCCATGGAGGCCCGACTTCCGTAACTACAATTAGTGAAGTAATGGAGTACGCACCCCACCCCACACCGCCTGCCTCCGAGCCGCAGCCGCAGCGCTCCGAGCCGATCCATCCCGGATCGGGCCGCGGCGATTGGCTCAAGAAGCTCTGGGGGCCGATCGCGGCGGCCGCGCTGTTGCTGGTCAAGTTCGGCGCCAAGCTCAAGGTCGTCCTCCTCCTGCTTCCGAAGGTCAAGCTGTTCACGACCTCGGCCACGATGCTGGTCTCGATCGGCGCCTACGCCCTGATCTGGGGCTGGAAGTTCGCGGTCGGCTTCGTGCTGTTGCTGCTGGTCCACGAGCTCGGCCACGTCTTCCAGCTGCGTCGCGAGGGCGTCGAAGCGTCGGCGCCGATGTTCATCCCCTTCCTCGGAGCGGTGATCTCGGCCAAGTCGATGGGCGACGACGCCGCCGCCGAGGCGCGGGTCGGGCTCGCCGGCCCGATCCTCGGCAGCGTCGCGACGCTGATCCCGCTCGGCATCTGGCTGGCGACCGGCAGCGAGCTCTTCCAGGCGCTGGCCTACATCGGCTTCTTGATCAACCTCTTCAACCTGCTTCCGGTGCTGCCACTCGACGGTGGCCGCGCGATGGCGGCGCTGAGCCCCTGGGTGTGGTTCGTCGGCTTCGCGGGGTTGATCGCGATGACCTTCTTCTTTCCCAATCCGATCCTGCTGCTGGTCATCCTCTTCGGCGGGCTCGAGAGCTGGCGGCGCTTCAAGGCGCGCAAGACCCCCGAGTCTCAGGCCTACCACGCGATCCCCGGCCGCACCCGGGCGCTCGTCGCGATCGTCTACCTCGGTCTCGCCGCGCTGCTCGCGGTCGGCGTCTTCGAGACCTTCCTCGAGAAGGACTTCGACGACGTCTAGGCCAGCCGCCGACGTCTAGCTGACGGCCTCGGCGCGCAGCAGCGCGAGATCGGGCAGGGTGCGAAAGGTTCGCTTGCTGACGTTGCCGTAGCCGCTATCGGCGAGCCACCCCGAGACCTCGTCGGCGGAGTAGGTGTCGGCCCCGGAGGTCAGGTGAAAGAAGAGCCCGAGCATCGCCGCGGAGCCCGGCTGCTGTCCGGCGGGACGGTCGTAGAGCTCGAGCACGCAAAGCGGCGCCCCTGGGCGCAGGGCCGCATGTATGCGCGCGAACAGCTTGCGGCTGGTCTCGGGAGAGAGGTGGTGGACGATGTTGAAGCACAGCGCCCCGTCGTGGGGCCCGCCGAGATCGGCCTCGAACATGTCGCCCTCGACGTAGCTGACCCTGTCGCCCATCTGCGCCTCGGCGACGATCTCGCGCCCGATCCGGGCGCTTCCGGGAAGGTCGACGATGGTGGCCTTCAGCCCCGGGTGGCGCCTGCACAGCGCCATCGAGAACTCGCCGTGTCCACCGGCGACGTCGAGCACCGAGCTCGGCTCGCCCCGCAGTGAGATCGCCTTCGCCACCTCGTCGCTCGACAGGCGCGCGAGCTGGTACTGGCCGCGGATGTACGAGTGCCAGTAGGGGTCGTCGTCGGGGCGGTCGTGCATCTCGACCGACCGCCCCTCGCGCACGAGATCCTCGAGCCCACCCCACCATTCCCAGTAGCTGTAGTTGTCGGCCAGGAAGTCGCCGACGTAGCGGTCGCTGCCGGGCTCCAGCCATCGCCGGGCGCGCGATGAGAGCTCGTAGCGGCCGCTGTCATCGAGCTTGACGTGGCCTAGCGCGGTGAGCACGTCGAGCAATAGCTCCGTGGGCAGCGGCTTGAGCTCGAGCTCCTGGGCAAGCTCCTCGGCTGTGTGCGGGCGTTCGGCGAGCGCGGCGAACATGCCGGTCCTCTGGGCGACCTGAAGTGAGCGCGCGACCGGCATGCCGAACATCGACTCGCCGAGCGCGGTCGGCAGCAGGTTGGCGAGCAGGCCGATTCGCTCGACCAGGCCCTCCGGCTGAGCCCCCAGGCGCATCGGGCGCAACGCTATCGACTCGGAGCGAGCTGCCGCGGCTGACGATAGGTTGTGGGAGTGGCGGAGCGGGAGTTCGATGCCGTGGTCGTCGGTGGTGGGCCGGCGGGTGAGGTCTGTGCCGGGCGAATCGCCGACGGAGGACTCGAAGTGGCGCTCGTTGAACAGCACCTCGTCGGCGGCGAGTGCTCCTTTTACGCCTGCATGCCGTCAAAGGCGCTGCTGCGCCCGGCCGAGGCGCTGGCCGAGATCCGGCGCGTGCCGGGCGCGGCGCAGGCCGTCAGCGGTGAGCTCGACGTCGATGCGACGCTGAAGCGCCGCGACGAGGTCATCCACGACCTCGACGACTCGGGTCAGCTTCCGTGGCTCGAGGACAAGGGCATCACCCTGGTGCGTGGCACGGGAGCGCTCAGCGGCGAGCGCAGGGTCGCCGTCGGCGACGACGTCCTGATCGCACGCAAGGCGGTGGTGATCGCAGCCGGGACGACGGCGGCCGTTCCGCCGATCGACGGCCTGCGCGAGGCCGAGCCGTGGGGCAACCGCGAGGCGACCACCGCCAAGCGGGTGCCCGAGAGCCTCGTCGTCCTCGGCGGCGGTCCGGTCGGCTGCGAGCTCGCCCAGGCGTGGTCCACCCTGGGTTCGAAGGTCGCGCTGATCGAGGCTGCGGACCGCGTCCTTCCCAAGGAGGAGCCGTTCGCAAGCGAGCAGGTCGCCGATGGCCTGCACGAGGCTGGAGTCGAGCTTCACGAGGGGACGAAGGCCGAGAGCGTCCACGCCGCAGGCGGAACGGTCGCGGTCGAGCTCGCCGAGGGCGGGCCGCTGCGCGGCGAGGAGCTGCTGGTGGCGATCGGCCGCAGGCCATTGACCGACGAGCTCGGGCTCGAGTCGGTGGGGGTCGAGCCGGCGAAGGGCGGTTATCTCGAGGTCGACGACGAGCTGCGTGTCGGGGGGCTTGAGTGGCTCTATGCGATCGGGGACGTCAACGGCCGCGCCCTGCTCACCCACATGGGCAAGTACCAGGCGCGCGCCGCGGCCGACGTGGTGCTCGGCAAGCAGGCGATTGCGACCGCCGAGGCAGCCGGGCCGCCTCGCGTCGTGTTCACAGAGCCCCAGGTCGCCGCGGTCGGGCTGACGCTCGAGATGGCCACCGAGCAGGGTCTCGAGGTGCGCGCCGTCGACGTTCCGACGTCGGGGTCGGCGGGCGCAAGCTTCATCGGCAAGGACGCTGCTGGAACGACCCGGCTCGTCGTCGACGAGCACCGCCGCGTGCTGGTCGGCGCGACGTTCGTCGGGCCGGAGGTCGCGGACTTCGTCCATGCCGCGACGATCGCGGTCATCGGCGAGGTGCCGATCGATCGTCTGTGGCACGCGGTGCCGAGCTTTCCCACCCGCAGCGAGGTCTGGCTGGGCCTGCTCGAGAAGTACGGTCTCTAGCCGCGACCCTCGCGGCTCGGTACTAAAGCGTCAGCCGCGACCTGATCTCCCGCAGGAAGTCGCTCGGAAAGCCGGGGATCGCATCGAGCTCGTCGAGCGACTTGAAGCCCTGGTTTCGTTCCCGGAAGGCCAGCACGCGGCCGGTCTGGGTAACCGACATGCCGAGGTTGCGGAGCTCCTCGAAGGAGGCCGTGTTGACGTTGACGACGTCAGTGTCCGTGCCGGCCTGCGACGCGGGCTCGTCAATCGGGGCCGCGTGCGACTCTGGTTCCGCGGGCGACGGCGTCGGCTCCGCGGGCGAAGGCGGCTCCTCCTGGGGAATCTCGATTCCGAACGATGCCGCCGGCTGCGGTCCCGGTCCCTGCTCGGCCTTCGACTGGGCGGCCTGGGGCGGCGGCGCGGAAGCCGGTGGCTCGGCGGGCGCGTCCCCAGCCGCGTCCGCCGGATCGGCCACTGAAGGGAACGCGGGCGGTGGAGGTCCAAAGGACTCGGCCGGTAGCGACGGCTCGGGGGGCGGCGGGGGCTCTGGGGTAGGGGGCGGGTCGGGAGCCGCGGGCGGGTCGGGGGTAGACGACGGCTCGGGGTCAGGCGGCGATACGGACGCGGCCGATACGGATGGCTGGCTGTCGGGCGGTGCCGACTCGCCCGGAGCGATCTGGTCGATCGCGCGAACCGCCTGGCGGGCGCGGTCCTCGGCCTCGCGGGCGCGGCGCTCGGTCTCCGCGATCTGGTCGAGCATCGACCGCAGGCGCTGCTCGCGCTGGGCCTCCTTTTCCTTGAGCTCGGCGAGCTGCTCGGCGCGCTTGGCCTTCGCCTCGGCGTCGGCGGCGCGGGACTCGATCTCCTCGAGGCGGCGACGCGCCTCGTCCATCGCGTCCTCGGTGCGCTTCTGCTCGTCCGCGAGGCGCTGCTCGGCCTGCTCGATCTCGCTCGTCAGCTTCTCCTCCCCCGCCTTGCGGGCCTCGAGCTGCTGCTCGTGGGTACGAAGCTCGGAGATCGCGGGCGGCTCGGCGGGCTTCGGCTGCTCGGCGGCGGTCTGGTCACGAGCGCGGTCCTCGGCCCGGACACGGGCGTCATCGACCCGCTGCTCGGCGCGCATCTGAAGCTCTTCGACCTCGCGGATTCGCCGCTCGGCCTCCGCCATCACCCGCTGCTCCTCGGCCTTTACGCGGGCGTCCTCCTCGCGCTGCTCAGCCTGCTCGAGACGCGCCGCGGCCTGCTGCTCGGCCGACTCGTGCTCTGCGGGTTCGGGGGGCTTTTCGCCGCCTGTGGCGTGGGGACCGTAGACCGGCGGTATCTCCGTCGTCTCTCCCGGCTCCGCGCGCTCGCCGCCGGTCGTTGCTTGTGACCCGGTCCCGGGGCCGGGCGAAGCCGGTTCGGGCGCTTGTTGGGGTGGCGGCTGCGGCTGCGGCTGCGGTACCTGGGGCCCGGGTGCGGGCGGCTGCTGCGGTGCCTCTGCCGGCTGCGGCGGAGCGCTCGAGCCCTGATCGCTTTCGCCCTCGCCACGCTGGCTTGCCGCGCCTGCTGCCGCCCCGACGGCCGCTCCCGCCACGGCAGCACCGGCGACCGGGACGATCGAGGAGCTGTCCTTCTGTGCGTCGCCGGACTGCGGGGGCGGCGCGGCGGCCGCCGGCTGCTGGCCGGGGACCTGGCCTCCGGGTGGCGGCGCCGCGGGCCCTTGAGCAAAAGGCTGGGGTGTCACGGGCTGGGGCGCGACCGGCTGCTGGGGAGCCTGGCCCTGCTTGCCTCGCTTGCGCTGCGCCTGCTGCTGGGCGCGCTGCTGCTGGCGAGCCTGGCGCTGCTCCTGTCGTTCGCGCTGCTTGCGCTGGCGCGCGATATGGCGCTGCTGCTTTTTTTGCTCGCGTGAGGGCTTCGAGCCCGAGCTCTGCTGCTGGCTGGGACGCTGGCGCGCTTGGCGGCGGCGCTCCATGTAGCTCTTCTGCTCCGCGGCCTGAGCAGGCTGCGGCGCCTGGCCCGGCGCGCCTTGAGCCGGCTGCGAGGGGGCCTGGGATCCCGGCGCCGGCGGGGCAGCGGGCCCGCCGGGTGCCACGGCGGCCACCGGCTGAGTGATCTGGGAGGCCTGGGCGGTCTGCGCGGCATCGGTCTGCCCGGCGCCCGCCTGCGCGGCGGCGCCGGGCGGGGTCGGCTGTGCCTGCCCCGGGGCAGGGGCGGCGGGGGGCGCGGCGGGCCGCTGGGCGGCGCCCGCCTTCTGGGCGCGCTTCTGCTCAGCCTGGCGCTGGCGCTCGGCGCGCTTTTGGAGCTTCTCCTGCTGCTTTCGCTCCTTCTGCTGTTGCTTGAGCAGCTTTCTGCGCGCTCGCGGCGAGTCGGCCGGCGGCGGCGTGAACTGGCCTGGAGCCTGCGGCGGGCTGGGCTGCGGCGCCTGAGATGGCGGCATCGGCGCCCCTCGGGCCTCCTCGGCGGGCGTGGGTGTCGGCATCGGCTGGGCGACCTGACCACCCCCCGGCTGGGCGGAACCCGCCTGCGTGGCCGGATCGCCGCCGGGCTGGGCGGGCGCTGAAGGAGGAGCGGGCTGCCCGGGAGGCGCCCCGACGCCCGATGCAACCTGGCCGGGTGGTGCACCCGAAGTGCTGGAAGCGGGCGGTACGGCGGCGCCAGGTTGTGCCGGCGCGGCGCCAGGGGGTGGCGCGCCTTGCGGTGGAGCTCCCTGCGGTGGAGCTCCCTGCGGTGGAGCTCCCTGCGGTGGAGCTCCCTGCGGCGGCACCTCTTGCGGCGGGGCGCCCTGCGGAGGTACCCCCTGCGGCGGAAGGCCCCCGGGCGGCTGCTGCTGCGCCGGCGGTTGCGGTGTCGCCGACGGTTCCTTGGGCTTTCGTCGCTGTAGTCTGAAGGAGGGCATCGGCGCTAATCGTCGCATGCAGGCGGCAACGCTGCTGCGCCGAGTCTTTCACGCTGCAAGGCAATCACCTCGAAGGCCGAGAGCGATCT
>Ga0136620_10000423_pt1 | contig 19526 bp, 13 predicted proteins | sample AntDrymUQ4162106_2_FD_104806 | JGI IMG/M metagenome (GOLD analysis project Ga0136620, IMG submission 104806) | Polar desert sand microbial communities from Dry Valleys, Antarctica - metaG UQ416 (21.06) | ecosystem: Environmental > Terrestrial > Soil > Desert | place: Antarctica: Dry Valley... | reverse complement strand
GCGGTCACGCCGGCGCTCCAGCGCGACCATGGTCTCCACGTAGACGTCGCTGGGGTGGTAGTACCCCGGTTCCCAGAACTCCGAGATCTCGGCGCCGAGATCGTCGAGCAGCTGGGGGAGCCCGCCAATGTGGTCGTCATGCGGGTGCGTGGCGATCACCAGCGGCAGCAACGGCCTGCGCCCGGTCTCCTCGACCGCTGGGAGGATGCCTTTGGCCTGCAGCGCCTTGAGCAACGCCGGCAGCTTGTGGCGGGAGGCGACATCCACGACGACGGCGCAGCGATGGCCGTTCGCGTCCGCGGGCAGCAACAGCACCTGCGTGTCGCCGTCCCCGACGTTGAGGACGAAGTAGACGAGTGCGCTGCCGCCGTCGGCACGACAGGCGTCAAGGAAGCCCTCGCCATGGGCCTCGTCGAGCAGCTCGGCCGGCACGTGCCACGGGGGCAGGTCAGGGGTGGCGGGGGTGCTCGCTGCCCCAACGTCGTCGGGGTGGGAGGCGAGGTCGCCGAGCAGCTGGCGTTGTCCGGCCTCCGTCTCCGGCAGCACCGCGGCGGCGGCGCCGTAGAACGCGAGCTTGGCGACGGTTCGTGCCTCCACGGAGACGTCATGGATCTCGGCGGGGAACAGCTCGTGGAGGGGCTGGCGCCACTCGGCCTCGTCATCGGTCGCCGCCAAGCGGGCGGCCGCAGCGGGCGACACCTCGGCGGCGAAGACGTCGCCGACCCTCGGTGATCGCGTCACTTCCTCGACCGCTCGCTGGTAGAGCCCCGCACGGACGGCAGGCAGCGTCACGCCGACGTGTCGGCGGGCGTCGAGGTCGTGGTAGCGCAGGCGTCCAGCGGCGTCGGCGTCCGGCCAGCGCGACACCGTGAGCGTGACGGTGTCATCGACGATCTCGTCGACGAAGACATAGAACAACGCCCCCACCGATGCGGCGGTGTGGCCCGCGTCGCGCAACAGATCTGGCAGCCACGGCCGCCGGACATCGCCCGTGCCGGTCACGGCGACGCAGCCGGCCTAGCGCGCCAATTCCGCATCCGCTTCCGCCTCCTTCCCGCGCCGATAGTGTGCGCTCGCACTCAGCGGCTGTACAGCCCCCGGAACGCCCGCTACCCGTCGATCGACGCGTCGCAGCGGCCTGCGATACCGTTCCGTCCGAGCCAACGGTCTCGCTGACAAGCGCTCAGATAGCCGCAGGTGGTAGCGCATCTGATACGTCGGGAAGGCAGGGAACAAGTGAGCGTCGCGGCCGAAGCAGTGGTGGACGCGTGGGACCGGCTTGTCGCCCTCGCCGAGCAGATCGGTCCCGACGATTGGCAGCGGCCGACACCATGCCCGGATTCCGACGTGGCCGGCTTGGTCGCGCACGTCGCGGGGCCTGGCGCATGGCAGCCGGCCGCCGCCGGGGCTGCCGGCGATCCCGTCGAGGCGCTGCGGGGGACTCGTGCCACCCAGGTCGGTCAGATCGCGGCCGTGGGCGGCGATGCATCGCACCCGACCGAGGACGGCCGCGGGGAGCGGATGCTCCGCGCCTCCTGCGCTGACTTGTGGGTGCACACCTACGATCTGACGACCGGCCTCGGCGAGGATTTCGACCTCGACGAGAACTCGGCGACCCTGGCCCAGGCCTGCCAGTACCTGCTGGGGCTCACCCCCGCGCTGGTCGCCAGTCGGCTTGCGCCTGGGGAGGCCGCTGACCTGCGAGTCGCCCTGCGCGGCGGGGTCGAGCACGACCGAACGTTGGCGGTGCGCAACAGCCAGGCACGATGGGATGGCAGTGCACGTGCCGGTAGCGAACAGCTCGTCGCCGCCACGCCGGCTGCCTTCGTGTTGCTGCTCAGCGGTCGAGGCGACCCTGGGCAGTTGCGGAACAGCGGCGTCCTGGAGTGGTGCGGCGCCCACGGCGAGGCCTTTGTCCGGCGGGCGCGCCTATACTGCTGCTGATCCGGTCGATGCTAGGCGTCGCGTGGCTGGACGCTCGGGTGGTGCAGTCGCCGGTACAGGTCGTGCTGCACATCCGTCATCGCGGCGTAGATCTCGTGATCCGGCCCCGGCTCGGCGAGCACCGCGCCACCGGTGGCCGGCTGCGGCATGGCGATCTGTCCGGTGGCCAGTCCAGCGAGCAGCGCAGCTCCCCGGGCCGACGCGTCAACGGCCGGGGCCTGGAGCAGGCGAGCGCCGGTGACGTCGGCGAGCAGCTGTCGCCAGCGGGGGTCGGTTGAGCCACCGCCGGCCAGCAGCACCTCGTCGACGCACACACCCCGTCCCGCCAGCGCGTCAAGGCAGCCATGCAGCGCGAAGGCGACTCCTTCCAGGGCGGCTCGCAGCAGGTGACCCCGGCGGTGGTCGCTGCGAAGTCCCGTCCACGCCCCGGCGGCGCAGGGATCGAATACTGGTGCACGCTCTCCGGTTACGTAGGGCAGGAACCGAACCCCCTCGGCCCCTGGCGGCACGGCGAATGCCTCTTGGTACCAGGTGTCCCAGGTCACCGCGAAGACCGCTCGGACCCACTCCAGCGCCTGACCGACGTTCTTGCTGGCTGCCATCGCGTACCAACGGTCCGGCACTGCCGCGCGGTACAGGTGCGTGCGCAGCTGTTCGTCGGGTGCGGGCTGGGCCAGCACGGTCAGCACCTGCCCCCCGGTCCCGACGGTCAGCTGCACGGGCCCGGGCTCCACCAGCCGCGTCCCCAGCGCGGCGGCAGCCGTGTCAGCGGCACCCGCGGCCACGGCGACGCCGGCGGGCAGGCCGAGGTCATCCGCCGCGGCGAAGGTCAGCAACCCGGCCACCGCCGTGGACTCCAGCAGCGGCGGCAGCAGGTCGGCACGCAACCCCAGCGCCTCGACGACATCCATGGCCCAACCGCCGGCGGGCAGGTCATACAGCAGCGTGGCGGAAGCGTCGCTGTGGTCACCGGCGACCTTCCCCGTCAGCCGGGCCCGCAGCCAGTCCTTGGGCTGCAAGGCCCATGCGGCCTCGCCGTAGGTGGCGGGCTCATGGTCGCGCAGCCACCGCAGAGCCGGTCCCGCCATGCCGTCCACCAACGGGTTGGCCAATCGCCGGCGGCTGGACTCGTCCAGGGCGTGCCAGGCCGCCAACGCCGGCAGCGAGCGCTGATCGGCCCACAAGATCGCGGGACGCGAGGCGTCGCCGTGTGCGTCGGTCATCACCACGCCGTGCATCTGACCGGACAGGCCGATGGCCGACACGGCGTCGTGGCGGGTGCTGACCACGCCGCGCACCGCGCCGATCGTGGCTTGCCACCAGTCGTCCGGGGACGACTCGGCCCAGCGCGGCCGCGGCCGGTCGACGCGATATCCCCGGCTCGCCGACGCCACCGCCCTGCCCTGGTCGAGCAGCACCGCCTTGACCGAACTGGTGCCAAGGTCGATGCCCAGTAGCATCTGCGCATTGTGCCCCGCACGGGTCACGGTGCTCGCGCGATGGTTCCACGTCGAGGTCGCAGGCAGAGAGGCAGCGCATGGGCAAGCGGGCGGCGTTCATCCACACGGTCACCGGGTTGGCGGAGCCGTTCCAGCAGCTGGCCACCGAGCTGCTGGGTGACGTCGAGGTCTTCAGTCTCGTCGACGAGAGCCTCCTGCGGCGGACCATCCGCCAGGGCCGCCTGCAAACCCGGACGATGCGCCGGCTGGCGGGGCTCGTCGCCTCAGTCGAGGATGAGGGCGTCGACGCGATTTTGGTGACGTGCTCGTCGCTGGGGCCGGCGGTCGAGGCGGCTCGACCGCTGTGCGCGGTCCCGCTGCTGCGCGTCGACGAGCCGATGGTCCTCCAGGCGGTCCACGGCGGCGACCGGATCGGCGTCCTGGCCACGCTGTCAACGACCCTGGAGCCGACCGTCAGCCTGGTCGAGCAGGTGGCCACCCGTGAAGGGCGGGATGTGGCGGTCACCGCGCAGCTGTGCGACGGCGCCTTCGAGGCGGTCACCAAAGGCGACGTCGAGCGCCACGACGCGCTCGTCCGCGCGGGGCTCGAGCGGCTGGCCGCCCGGGTGGACGTCGTCGTCCTGGCACAGGCGTCGATGGCGCGCGTGGTCACCGACCTGCCCGAGTCCCCACCAATCCCAGTGCTGTCCAGTCCCCGGTCCTCCGTCGAGCAACTCGCCGCCGTCCTGTCCTGAAGCCGCACTACCACCAGGGACGGTCCAGCCAGCCCAGGCCGGCGGTGGTGCCCGCCGTCGGTACGTATTCGGCCGCGACGGCCCCTCGGTAGCCGGCACGGCGCAGCTCGGCGAAGAAGGCGGCGAAGTCGATCTGTCCCGTTCCGGGTTCGTGGCGACCGGGGACGTCGGCGACCTGCACGTGGCCGACGAGGGTCGCCACCGCGGCGAAGCGCTGTGGCACCGACTCGGGTCCGTACAACCGACCAACGTGGTAGCTGTCGAACTGCAGCCGCAACGCCGGACTCCCCGCCCGCCGGACGAGGTCGGCCGCGTCGTCGAGATGCGTGAGCAGGTACCGGGGCGTGTCGCGGTCGTTGAGGACTTCCAGCAGCAGCACCCGACCCTGTCGCCGGGCGAAAGGCAGCGCCCAGGCGAGGTTGTCGCGCAGGCAGGCACGCTGCTCACCGAGCCCGCAATCGGCGACACGGTTGCCCGCCAGCACGTTGACGACCGGACAGTCCAGGCGCGCGGCCAGCGCCAATCCTTTTGCGAACGCCTCCCGCCACTGCACACGGCGGGTTGGGTCGTTGGGCCAGCCCCGCTCGCCGGCGGAAAGGTCACCGGCAGCCATGTTCAGCTGCGTCACCTTGACACCGGCATCCGCTGCGGCGGCCACCACCGCGTCGGCGGGGGCCGACGGCCAGGGAAACTCGACAGCGGTGAACCCGGCCCGACGGGCGGCGGCGAAACGGTCGAGGAACGCGGTCTCGGTGAACAAGAATCCGAGGTTGGCCGCGACGCTGCCCCGCCCGCCGCGGTGGCTGGACACGGCAGCGCGGGCGACCGTCAATCCGCCACCGTCTGCTGCCCGCGCACCAGCGCGACCAAGTCGGCCAACAGACCGTCCTCGCCCACGTTGCCCGGCACCACCAGGTAGGCCAGCATCCCCGCGTGGGGCCGGTGGAGCTGCCACAGCCCGACCCCGTCGGCGACCGGCCCGATCACATCGGCGCGGCGCGCCCGCAGGCCCACGCGCGCCGTCACGGCCGACGTCACACCGCCCTTGGCAATCACCAGCTCCGGCTGCTCGTCCAGCCGATCCAGCACGGCCGCGAGATTGGCGGCGACCCGCGCCTGTACGCCCAGGTCGCCGGCGGGCGGGCGGTGGCGGGGCGTGGCCAGTACGGCCAGGCGGCGCCGACGCAGGCGGTCCGAGACTGCAGCCGCCAGCCGAGCGAGCTCCGAGCACGCGTCGGGCGAGGCCAGAGCCGCCGCGTCGGCCTCGACCAGCGTGCCGGGATGAGCCGCCTCCAGCGCCGCCAGCTGACGGGTGGCGGTCGCCACGAACGACCCGCAGACCACCAGCACCGGGCCCGTGACCGCCGGCGGAGCCGCCGGCTCGCGCGCCAGCGCCCCGCTGAGCACACCCACGAAGGTTGGACCACAACGCACGGCGACGGCCACCCCGGCAGCGCGGGCCTGACGCAGGCCGGCGGCGACCACCTCGAGGTCGGCGACGGTCTCGGCGTCAGCGGCGCAGACCGCCGGACGTCCCCCGGACATCACGTCCGCCAGGGTGGCCGCGATGGCGTCGCCGCCCCGTCGGCGAAGCTGCGGAAGGTGGACCTCACGCCCGGCGCTGGCGGCGAAGTAGCCACCGGAGCGCTCCTCGGCCCAGCGCAGCAGCCGGGCGTCGGAGTAACCCAGGACGGGGTCGCGCGCGTACTCGGTGCGGTGCAGCGGCGTGCGCCTGCCGTCACGGTCGAGCAGGTGGACGCCGCCGACCGTGACGCGGCCCGCCGCTGGCAGGGCGGGGACGAGCAGCAGGACTGGCGCGACGTCGGGGAAGCAGGCGGCGCGCAGTCCCCGGTACTCCTCGACGAGGTGACCGCGCAGCGTGCTGTCGCCGCGCAGCACCACCTCGGCCTCAGGCAGCGCCCGCCGAGCCATCGCGGCGGTTTCGGTGACCAGTCGCTCGGCGGCGACGGGGTCCAGCGCACGACTGTTGGTCAGCAGGTGCACGGCGGCGGCGGCGGCGTCGATCAACGCACGCAGGCCCGCTTCGTCCGGCTCCAGCAGCACCGGGACGCCGGCCAAGGACTGCGTGCCGGTTGGGTCGTCGTCCAGGACGATCAGCGGGGATGTGGGCGACATGAGGGCCGTGGCGCTTAGCTTAGTGGGGATGGGCTCGCGTCACAGGTCACGCGCCGAGCTTCGCCGCCTGCCACAGGCAGGCGCGGGTGAGCCGGTCGAGCAGGTCATTGCTCACCCAGTACGAGCTTGTCCGCGCCTGCGCCAGATGCTGGGTGGCCGCACGGCGGGAGGCGGTCAGCCCTGGGGCATTGGGGTCGTCCAGAGCGCGCGCCAGCACGTCCACGGCGGACGTTAGGGCGGCGGTCCAGCTCGCCAGCTTGGTCACCCAAGGCCGCAGGTCGTCGCGCAACCAGGGATTGCCCAGCCCGACGAGGCGCTGGACGGCCTCGGCGAGGCGCACCGCTTCCGCTCGGGCATCCGCAAGCGCCGCCCGCCGGTCGGCGTCGCCACCGCCGGCGGCCTGCTGCAATCGGGCCAGCACGCCCGTCAGCCGGTGGTCGTCTTCTCGGCGGCCCCCCAGCGGCGACCGCCACGCCAACTCAGCGAGGACGGCGACCGCGGCGGCATCGGCGGGGTCGCCCGCCACGTCGACCAGGGCCCGACGCCACGAGCGTTGCGGTTTGTACCCCGACGGGTCGGCGCAGTAGTCGGCGACCGTGGCCACGGCAACGTGCGACGCCTCGGACTCGAGCGCGAGGTTGGCCAGTAGCCCGCAGGCGGCCTCGGGGAGCCTGGGGTCGCGACCGGTCAAGGGTCCCAGATGCGGGTCGAACCGCATGTCGCCGTCGTTGACGGGGTGGTTGTCCCAGTACAGCACGGGGCGGCGCAACACTGCGGCGACCTCGCGGGTGTGCTCGAGGCTGATTGTGGGCGAGCAAACCTGTGGCCCGGTCCAGCAGATTGGGACGTCCGAGGGCACCAGCTCGCCGAGGGTGGCCAGATAGGGGGTCGTCGGGCTGCCGCAGTACTCCACGGGCACGAACCACAGGCTGCGATCGTGCCCACGACGGCGCAGGTGCCGGTGGAGGCTGCTGACCAGCCACGCATGGGCCTGCGCGAGGTCGTCGAAGCGGGAGGTGACCCGCTCCCCGGCCTGGCGGCCGCTCATGTCGTCGGTGAGCAGGCAGAAGGATCGGATCCCCGCAGCGTCGACGGCATCGAACTTGGCCAGCAGGCAGGCCAGGTCGTCGTCGGTGTCATAGCAGAAGCCCAGCGGGCTGAGGCCGAAGACGAAGTCGACGCCGCCGTCGCGGCAGCGGGCGTCGAAGGCGGCGAAGCGGGCCTGCTCCTCGGGCAGGTAGGGCTCTCGCCAGCGGGCGCGGTGCAGCGGCTCGTTCTTCGGGGCGTACAGGTAGGCGTTGAGACCGCGATCGGCCATAAAGTCCACGCTGCGCTCGCGCGCCACCCAGGAACGGGGCGGGCCGTAGTAGCCCTCGACAACACCGCGGATGGGGAAGGTCATCGCACGGTCAGCAGGGCCTCGGCCTGCTGACCGAAGTGGCGGTGGCCAACCCGCACGTCGGCGGCCACGCGGCCGCGGCGCACCCTGGTCCCAGCCTGAGGGGTGACGGTGAACGAGACCGTGCCGTGCTCGCCCGGTCCCAGGTCCACCGAGGCCTGCGGGGGGTCGCTGGTCCAGCCCGTCGGCCCGACGAGCGTGACGGTGATCGTCTCGGGCTCCGGATGCGGGTTGCGGACCTCGACCTGTAAGCACGCGGGAACCCCCGCGGGGACCTCCAGCTGGTACGGGCGTACCCAGGCTCCGAAGCCCTCCGCGTCGAAGTCGGTGTGCTCGATGGGCAGCAGCGCCTTGTGGAGTCGCTCGAGCTCGGCGCCGCGGTCGCGCAGGTCGCGCAGGTACCCGGGGCCGACCCGCTCGGGCGGCCAGTGACCGGACAGCAGCAGCTGCGGCTGGACGCGCAGCAGCAGGTCACCGCTGACGCGGTAATCCGAACGCCGGAAGCGGTTGCGGTAGACGTAGTTGAGCTCGCCGTCCCCGGCATACTGATCACCGGTGACCAGCACGCGGGTCCCGTCGACGGTGACCTCGATCGCGACAGCGTTCTGCGCGTGCCCCGGCAAGGCATGGAGCGTGAGCTCGTATTCCTCCCACCGCACCGGCTCGCCCAGGGGGATCACCCGGTCCACGGGGATCGGCTCGTACCACAGGCACGGCAGGTCGTGGTCGCCGGGTCGTTCGAGCACGACGTTGCAGTTCGCTCCCGCCCACACCGCCGTGCCCTCGGCTTCGCGCAGGAGGTTGAAGCCCGCGACGTGGTCGTCGTGGTAGTGCGTGGGGATGACGACGTCGATGTCGTCGATGCCGAACTGCTCCTTGAGCGTGGGGATGGTGTACAGCCACGGCCGCCGGGAGGCGCGGTCCTGCCCGGCCGCGAGCCCGGTGTGCATGTCGTAGCCGTAATCCATGAACAGCGCCTTGCCGCTGTCGGACAGCAGCACGTAGGAGAAAGCGTGGCTGGACCAGTTGTGCAGCAGGTGCGGCAGCAGCCGGCGGTACGGGCGGTCGCGGCGCTCCAGCACGTCGGCATGCTGGCCGCGCAACCCCAGCAGCCGCAGCATCCGTTCGACCAGCGGGTCGATCGCCCCGTCGGGATCGTCCATCGGCCCGCCGTGGGACGGCAGCACCACGTCGGGGCGGCGCTGCTGAAGATCGAGTAGCGACAGCACGCTGGCCGCCAGCCCTTCCGCGCCCGCGTAGCTCCACTGCGTCGCGGCCAGTGACCAGACCTTTCCTGGCCCCGAGATCAGGTCTCCGGTGAAGGCCGCCATCCGCCCATCCACCTGTGTGAGGACGCCGACGGAGCCGACGGTGTGCCCGGGCAACGGGATGATGGTGACGTCATAGCCGCCGAAGCGGGTGGGGCGGTACTCCGGCAGTGTCCCGGCGATGGGGATCGACTGGGTGAGCGTGAAGCGGTCGTCACGGGTGTTGTAGTTGTTCCACACCACCCGCGACTCCCAGTAGTCCTCGACCGCGTCGAACAGATCCCGTTCGGCGGCGGGCACCCACACCTTGGCGCCGGCCTCCACGGCGCGCGCGAGCCCTTGTCCCTGGTCACGGTGGTGATGGGTCATGAGGACGTCGGTGACCCGGGAAACCCCGAGCCGGTGCAGGTGATCGAGGACGTCGCCAGCCCCGAAGTCGATCAGGATCGCTTCGTCGCCGTTGCGAACCACGTAGACGTTGCAGGTGTCGATCCACCAGAACAGGTTGTCGGACAGTTGCTGCATGACGGCGGCGCACTCCTCTTAGTGTCGGTGGATGCTGTCGGGGACCCGAGGGTCACCGGGGTGCTCGTAGCCGGGCGCGACGGCCGCCAGCCGGCCTCGCCGCTGGTCGAGCCAGCCGTCGAAGCGCCGGCCGCGGGCGGCGGCGAGCAGGTCGGCCCGGATGGCCTCGCGCACGGCCTCCAGCCGGATCGTGGTCTCCGGCTGGACGGCCACCACCTCGGCGACGTGCCATCCGAAGTCGCTGCGCAGCGGCCCGACCACGCTGCCCGCAGGCACGCCGAACACCGCGTCCTCCAACGCGCCGGCGAACTCCCCATGCCGCAGCCAACCGAGGTCGCCTCCGCGTTCGCACGACGAGGGATCCAGCGAGCAGGTCGCCGCGAGCTGGGACAGCGGTTGGCCTGTAGCCAGCCGACGGCACACGTCGGCGGCGGCCACCTCGTCGGCCAGCAGCACGTGGCGGACCCGCCGCCGCTCGCAACGCCGATAGCGGTCGAGGTTGCGGGCGTAGTAGCCGGCGACCTCGCGATCGTCGACGGTGACGTTGGCGGTCACCTGCTCGAACAACCGGGCCACGGCCTCAGCTGATGCCACACCGGCGGCGTCGGACAACCCGGCGCGGTGCGCTTCGGCGGCCAGGACAGCCTCGTTGACGAGGCTGTGGACGACCCAGCGCCGCAACCGGCGGTCCTCCGGGCTGCCGGGGGCTGGAAGGTTCTCAGGGCCGGCCTGCCGGCGGATCGCGCGAACGCGGGCCTCGACGGCGGCGGCGGCAATGGCGACGCCCTCGACGGTCGCCACGGGACGCTGTTCGGACCGTACGCCGATCAACGCGACGCCAACCCGGCGTGGACACGGCTGCCGGCCAGCGTCACGGCAACGCCGGGGGTGTACAGCAGGCGGCCGAAGTAGCCGATCTTGACCAGCGCCCAGGCCCTGGTGGCCGGCGTGTCCAGGTCTGCGCGCACCGCGAAGCGCAGCGTCGCCTGGCCACCGCCTGGCACCGAGAAGCCCTGTGCCCACGGCCCGATCGCCGCCCAGGTGCCATAGGGGCTGATGACCTGGGCTTCGCCGCGGATGGCCCCGGCGACCCGGTTGTGCAGCGCAACCTCCAGGCTCGCTGGCCGTTGGTAGGCGACGTCGAGCCGTTGGGTAACCAGCTCGGCCGATAGCTCGCCGCCGATCGAGACCATCGTGTCGGCGTCCATCGCGTGGTCGACGACGACGGCCTTGCGGGTGGCGCGATCAAGCAGCAGCGCGCGCCCGGACCCGTGGCCCGCGACGGCTGCCGGCGCTGCGGCGGTCCCGCCCAGGTCGACGGTCACGACGTCCTCGTGCGCCTGGCCGGCATCGTCGGTGATGCGGGCGGCCACAAAGTAACGACCCGGCTGGGCGCCGGCCGAGGGGCGAACGGTGACGGCGGACTCGGCGTACGCGCCGGGGGCAAGGCGGTACAGGCGTCCGATGGGCTCGGCGACCCATCCCGGCGGCACGTCGATCTCCAGCCGGCCCACGACCGCCTTGTCGGTGCGCTCGGACGCCACCAGGACCGGGATCTGGAACGGCCCGTCGGCGGCCACGGCACGCAGCGGGATCTGCACGGTCACCGGCTGGTAGCCCAGCGGCGCGGCGCCGCGGTTGTGCAGCCAGTAGTCGCTGTAGACGGGTTGGGCCGGCTCGGCTCGCCGGCCAAGCACCACCGGTGCGGAAGCCGGCTGCTGCCGCGCGGCGGGCACCACCGTCAGCGTCGCGGTCCCGTAGCCGTCCAGCCGCTGCCTCACCTTGCCGTCGGCCAGGGCCAGCGGTTCGCGCCGCTGCTCCAGCAGGTCGGCGGCGAAGCCCTCCCGCAGGGGGCGGAACAAACCCACCGTGACCTCGGTGGGCGAACCGTGGGCTTCATAGCACCGCAGGGTGATGCCGTGGCCAGGGTCCATGTGGGTCCCCGCCATGCGCGCCATCGGGTTGCCCGCCGGTTTCATGGCGGTGAGCACGACGCTGCGCTCATGCGGCGACGTCGACAGGGAATTGGGCCCGACGCTATCGAGCCGCACGAGGTGACCGCTGGCCGGCAATGCACCTGCGGAAGCGGTGACGACCCGGCCCGAAAGGGGGTTGTTGTGGTCGTGGCCGGCACGCACGATCCCGGCCTGCCGCCAGTCGCCCCGCCCGGCGACGATCGCGTAGTCGAACCGGTGCGTCCAGTGCTGGAGCTGGAAGCTGGACCCGTCGGGGACCGTCCGTCGCGGCGGGTTCAACCACACTCCCGAGGGCCAGCCGCTGCACGAGCGCAGGAGCGACAGGTGCAAGTCGCCCCGCCGGTCGACGCTGCAGCCGGGAATCCCGCGGTTGACCACCGCGACCGTGTAATCCTCCACGGTTCCCGTGGTGCCGTTCAACGTCGAGGGTTGGCACACGGTGACCACCGCGTCGTCCAGGTCGGCCGCGACGGCCCGCACCGCCCGCGCGGTGGCTGCCTCGTCGCGGCCGGCGATGACAAGGACCGGCAGCGCGTCGGGTTCGCGCAGGTCGGCATCGGGCTGCCAGACGGCCTCCAACGGGGTCCGGGCGGGAACCCAGACGACGCCGGACCCGTCGCTGTCGATCTGCTCGCGCAGGCGTGACCGGTAGTCCGCCCCGGCGGCGTCGAGCACGGCAGCCGTGAACGGGTTGTCCTCGGGGCCTCCGATGGCGAAGCGGACGTCGGGCAGGTTGGAGTCCGCGTCGAGCGCGCCGTAGCGGGCGCCGGCCGCGCGGGACACCGTGGCGGTGACCCCCTTGCGCACCAGCGCCACCACGAGGTCGCGCACCACCGCGTCGCGCTCCTGCCCGGCGGCAACGACCTCGGCGACGCTGATGGCCCGTGCGGCGTGCGGTTCGGCTCCCGCCGAGTCCTTCAGCGCAATGCGGGCGGTCGCACCGATGCCGAACCAGTTGTACGCCGGGTTGTCGAGTGTGGACGCAGCCTCGGCCACGTCGGTGTCCGGGAAGCCGAACCCGCGGCCGATCACCGCGTTGCCGACCTCGGCCAGCGGCAGGCCGCCATGGACGTCGGCTGCCGTGCGGAGGCGGAACAGGGTGTCCTGTCCGCCGAAGCCGTCGAGGGTCGTGGTGCACTCGACCCTGCGGACTCCCGCGTGCAGGCTTATCTCCTGGGTCAGGTCGCACACGGAGCCAACGCGCGTGCGGACCAGCAGACGCTCCCCGATCGCTGAGCGTTGCGCGGTCACCTCCGCCGCCGGCTCCTGCGCCTGCGACAGCACCGTGCCCAGCGGCGACAGGTGCCAGGGGCCTTCGCCGTAGTCGGGGTGCGTCGGGTACTCGTCGTAGGCGCGTACCTCGTTGGCGAGCTCGCCCGCCTTGAGCAGCGACTTGCCGCTGGCGCGGTCCAGCAGGTGGTCGATGGCCCCGCCGCGCCCCGCGTCGACGCCGACCACGAAGTCGGCGTTGGCGATCCGTGTGCCGTCGATCGGCGCCCAGGCGCTGTCGGCCGGCAGGTCTGCGGCCCCGACCAGCCAGAAGGTGCGGTAGCCGACGCCGGGCACGTCGGCGGCGACGAAGGCCAGCGTGCCCGCCACCAGGCGGCCGCTGCCGTCACGCTCGGCGGCGTCAACGACGAACGGCACCTCGTCTCCCCGCTCGTCGCGCAGGCGCAGGCCGCGCAGGGGTTCAGGCAGGGCGAAGCGGACGCGCACCAGGTCCGTGCGGGTCCACGACAACACGTTGAACACGGTCACGGCCAGGCCTGTTATGTGTCCTACCGCTTCGCTATTCCAGGACGGCCCACGGGTGTCGACGTGGGCGGCGATGGTGTCGGCGGCGGCGTCCAATCCCTCGCGGGCAAGCTCGGCCGCCTCACGCCAGCCAGCCAGCAGGTCCAGGTACACCTGGTCGGACTCGGTGCCGGTGATGCCGTCGTGGTGCGCGCCGAACAGCAGCTGACGCCAGGCTTTGTCGAAGGCCTCCGCCGGGTAGCTGGCCCCCAGCAGGGCGGCGACGGTCGCCAGCTTCTCCGCCGACAGCAGGGTGTTCTCAGCGTCGCGCTGTGCCTGCTTGGTGTCGATGTAGGAGACGTCCTTGCCGGTGTAGACGGGGTTCATGTCGCGGGTCTGGGGCACCGGCCCGCCACCGATGGCGAGCTCCGCGCGCACGGCCGCGAAGAACTCCCGAGGCAGCGCGATCTGGAACTTGGGCCACACATAGCGGGCGTTCCAGTGGCGGTGGATGTCGGTGATCCAGCGGTTGGGCGGGGTGTAGTCGGTGCCGACCGGCAGCAGCACGTTCTTGGTGCCGGCCACGGCGCGCAGCTGGCCGAACAGCTCCAGCGCCTGCTCCTCGGCCTCGCCCAGCGTCGCCGCGTGGTCGAGATCCCAGCCCGCCGAGTAGTGGTTTGGCATGTAGCTGGTCAGCAGCGCCCGGCCGCTGGGCGCCACCCAGTCGAACTCGCTGTCGAACTGCATCCGGGCGTTGCCTCCGGGCGCGCGCTGGGGCCCCCACTGGTGGAAGGGCCCCCGGGCCCAGGAGCTGGAGGTCAGGCCGGCGTCGGCCATCATCCCGGGAAACTGCGGGTCGTGGCCGAAGACGTCCAGCTGCCAGGCCGTGGCGGGGTCGCCGCCGAGGACGTCGCGCTGGTAGCCGCTGCCGTAGACGGCGTTGCGGATCGTGCTCTCCGCCGACGTCAGGTTGGTGTTGGCCTCGTTGTAGGTGCCGCCCATGAGCTCAAGGCGACCGTCGGCGAGCAGCTGGCGCAGGTACGCGCGCTGGCTGGGAAAGGCGTCCCAGTAGGGCTTGAGGTAGTCCAGCTCCGCCAGCACGAACTTGTAGTCCGGGTCGCGCCTGGCCATGTCCAGGTATGCGTCGATGAGGGTGAAGGCGGGTTGTTGGCGCCGCCCCTCCCAGGGACGCTCCTCGCGAGGGCGCTTCTCCCAGGTCTCGGTGTAGAACGACTGGGTGTTCCACCACACCGGGTCGTAGTGGAAGTGCGAGACCATGAACATCCGCCAGCCCGGCTCGGCGACGAGGAAGGAGAAGGCAAGCCGGTCGCCGCGGTCGCCCGCCTCGACGCGGACCTCGGCGGGGGTCGTGTCCCCGGGCCGCAGGTGCGCGGCGACGGTCACGGCGATCTCGACGCACGCCTCATCACCGGGAGACACCTCGGGTACCGCCGACGGGCTCGGGGTCGCGATCGCCTCGCCCACGACTTCGATGGTCGCGGGCTCGGCGGCCGCCGGCGAGGTGTCCGAAGGGTTGGCGACGCGCACGTGGACGACTTGGAGCGGGTCGGCCTCAGCGCCCACGAACAGCTCGGTCGACCGCGCCTCCACGATCCTCATGACCGGTCCCGCGAGGCAGAGAGGCCGGCGAGCTCGCCTTCGGGTGTGGGCACCGCCGCCACGTCAGCGAAGACGCCCGCGGCCACGCCGGCGAACAAGGCCGCGCCCCTGGCGCCGGGCTCGGCAACGGCAGGCCGGATCAGCGACCCCAGGAGCGCCTCCTTGGCCGCCAGGAGGGGGGTGCAGCGCGCCCACCCGCCCACCACGACCAAGCGCTGGCGCGGGCCGGTCAAGGCCTCGAGGCGTTCGAGCACCTCGGCGCCGTGGCGGGCCACCGCCTCGGCGGCGGCGCGCCACAGCCCTGCCGGCGAGCCCAGCTGCGACCCGGGGTCCTCGACCAGGCGATCGAGGTCTTCCACCGACAGCGCAGGCACGGGCGGATCGGCGGCGCCGGCCGAGGCGTCCAGCCTCTCGCGGTCCACGACGTCGAGAACCTCGAGGACCCTTCGGAGCCGGTCACCGCAGCGCAGACCGCCGATCACGGCCATCCGGCCCGGTAGCACGTGGCGGCCCACGCTGAGTCCGCTCGCCACAGCGCGCTGGCGGACCGTTGCGCTCACCGGTGGGACAGCCCGCAGAAACGCCTCCGCCGTCCCACACGAGTCAAGGACGTCGCCGGGTCCGGTGGCGGCGACGCCCACGGCGGCTGCCTGGTGGTCGTGCCCGGCGACGGTGAGCACAGCGCCGGCCAGCCGCCCGAGACCACCGCGGACGCGGCCGGCGGGCTCCCCGGCCTGCCGCAGCTCCGGCAGCATCTCCGGAGCGATCCCGCTCCAGGCCAGCGACTCCGGCCACCAGGCGCACCGGTCGAGGTCCAGCCACCCGGTACGCGACCCCAGCGAGGGCTCGGCCACCGCCTCCCCGCCCATCGCGTGGACGATCCACTCGGCCACGCTCAGCCAACGGCGCCCGGCAGCCACCTGGGAACGGTGGCGGCACAGCCAGCGGTACTTCACGGCGGTGGGCTTGGGCCCGACCGCCAGACCGGTGCGACGGGCGACCTCGTCTGCCCCCAGCTGCTGGGCCATGGCTACGGCGTCGCGCGCCCCACGCTGGTCGTTCCAGGCGATGGCGGGCAGCAGGGGCCGTCCGGCCGCGTCCAGCAGCACACCGGTCTCGGCCATGCTCGCGACCCCGACGCCGGCGCCCCGTCCAGACGGCGCCCCGTCGAGGGCCTGCCGCGCCGCGTCCAGCGCGGCGGACAGCAGCGCCTCCGGTTGCGCCTCGGCACCGTCGGGCGGCAGCGCGGTCCAGCGGGTAGCCCCGACTCCCCGGGACCGCTCGGCGCCATCGGCGGTGAGCACCACCGCCTTGCAGGCGCTGGTGCCGACGTCGATCCCCACCAGCAGCGGCTCGGTCATCGCGGTCCCCGTGAGGCCGCGGGCACAGCTGGTGGCCGGCACCGCACCGCGAGAAGGTCGCCGGTGATCGCTGCGCGCCCGGCGGCGCACGGCAGCACCACGGTGTCGCCGCGGGCGATGTCGTAGCTGCCTGCCCGTTCGGTCTGCAGCGTGCCCCGCCCGCCGCCGGCGACGAGCACCGAGTATCCCGCGTCGAGCTGAGCGGTGGGTTGGGGCCGCAGCCGCTCACCGCGGAAGTACGCGTCCGCGCTGGACGGGAACAGAACCTCGACCCCGCGGCGGTCGGAGCCTTGCGGCCGGGTGGTCCGCAGCTGCGACAGTCGATGCTGGTTCCAGCCGGAGCGGTCGACGCAGGCCAGTGCCAGCTCGAAGCCCAGCCTCAGATGCCCGTCGGCGCTCCCGTCCAGATCGAACCCGTCCCACTCGAGCAGCACCGAGAAGTCCGTGGGTTCCTGCAGCTCGACGACGAACACGCCCTCGCCGATGGCGTGCGGCAGTCCGGCGGGCACGAGCACCGTGTCGCCTACGGTCACCGGGACGGCGTTCATGGCGTGCAACATCGCGGCGGCGTCCTGGGTGATGACCCATTCGTCGAGGGCCGGTCGTTCAACCTCGGTCGAAAAGCCCAGGTGCACGACCGGCTCGTCGACGCAGGTCTCCGCCACCACCCAGGCCTCGGTCTTGCCGTAGCGGCAGTCCAGGTGCCGCCGCGCGAAGTCGCGATCGGGGTGGCAGTGCACCGGCAGCCGCTGACCGGCGTCCAGCAGCTTGACCAGAAGCGCGGGGTCGGCCCCGTAGTGATCCGCGTGGGCGGCGCCGAGCCATCCCTCCGGGTCCGCGGCGATGGCGTCGGTCAACCAGCGCCCGTCGGGCAGACGGGTCAGCCCGGCGACAGGATCGGCGAAGATCGTCGTGGTCGACGCCACCCAGTCTTCGGGCAGGTGGTCGTCGCTCACGTCGAGACCGCGCAGTCGGGCGATCCCCACTCCGCCGCGGAAGAAGCGCGGCGGTCGGTTGGCGGGCAGGAACAACGGCTTCACGGCGTCACCTCGCCGGAGCCGCGGCGGACGAGGGTTGTGGGCAGGACGACCCGCTGCTGTGGTCTCGTGTCGCCGGCGAGCCTGCGAAACAGCAGCCTGGCGGCGGTGGCGCCCATCGCGGCGGGGTCGTGGGCGACCACGGTGATGGGTGTGGTCAACATGTCGGCCAGCTCAAGGTCGTCGAAGCCGACCAGCGCCACCGAGTGGTTGGAGTCGCGCAGCGCGCCGAGGCTCATGCGGTTGTTGACCGCGAACAGCGCGGTCGGCGGATCGGCCAACGCCAGCAGCTCGCGCGTCGCGCGGGAAGCGTCACCGGCGTCGTGCAGTCCGCTGCACAGCAGACGCTCGTCGACCTGGATGCCGGCGCCGGCCAGGGCGGCGCGGTAGCCGCTGGTCCGCTGCTGAGCGGTCAAGACGGTGCCGCTGTCGCGCAGGAGGCCGATGCGCCGGTGGCCCCGCGCCAGCAGGTGCTCGACGCCGCGGCGAGCACCCCCCACGTTGTCGAGCACGACGGCATCGGCCGACATGCCGCCCGGCGGCCGGTCGAGAAACACCACGGCGGTGCCGAGCGCGATCTCGGGCAGGAGGTAGCTCTGGTCGCGCCCTGCGGGCACCAGCAGGATCCCGTCGACCCGACGCATGCACAGCGTGGCGATCAGCTCACGCTCGTGCTCGGGGTCCTCGTCGCTGCTTCCGCTGATGACCAGGTGGCCCTCGTCGCGTGCCACCTGCTCGACGGCGCGCGCGATGCCGGAGAAGAAGGGATTGCCGACGTCGCCGACGACCAGCCCGATGGTGGTGGTGCGCTGGCCTGGCCGCAGGCTGCGGGCCAGGTCGTTGCGCCGGAAGCCGAGCCGCTCGATCGTGTCGGTCACCCTGACGACGGTCTCCGGCCCGACCCCCCGCTCGCGGTTCACCACGCGCGACACCGTCTTCAGACTGACGTCGGCGGCTGCGGCGACGTCTCGCATCGTCGGTCGGATGCCTACTTCACACTCCTGCGGGCGCGATAAGACAACGTTGTCATGCCAGCAGGCCACAGCGGATACGCCATGTCAAGACCGGATTATATGGTTTTGTCGGGATCTGGCTGCGGCTTGTCACGCTCGTCCGGCGGCGAGCAACAGCTCGATCTTGTTCACGGCGACGGTCCGCACCGCCGCCAGGCCTCGTGCGCGCACGTCGGGGTCGACGGCGTCCAGCGCCGCCGACGTCATCCGCTCCCCGTGGTCCATGGCGCCCAGCAACGCCTGCTCGAAGTCGGTGGCGATGTTCATCTTGGAGATGCCGCCGCCGGGCAGGCGCACGGCGCGGGCGACAAGGTCCGCCGGGAGCCCCGATCCGCCGTGCAGCACGATCGGCGTGGAACCCACCGCCCTGCGGATCGCAGTCAGGCGCGCGAAGTCGATCGTCGGCCCAGCCGGGGGGTAGACGCCGTGCGCGGTGCCGACCGACACGGCCAGCGCGTCACAGCCGCTGCCGTCGACGAACTGCCTGGCCTCCTCGGGGTCGGTGTAGGCGGCGGCGCCGCCCTCGGCCTCCATTCGGTCGGTGGTGGTGAGGCGGCCAAGCTCGGCTTCGACGCTGACTCCCCGGCCGTGCGCCTCCTCGACGAGGGCGCGGGTGCGGGCGACGTTGACGTCGAACGGCTCGGCGGACGCGTCGATCATCACCGACGTGAAGCCGGCGTCCATCGCCTCGACGACGAGTGGCTCGGCGAAGGTGTGGTCCAGGTGCAGCGCGAAGGGCAGGTCGACCTCGAGGTCGCTGACGACCCGACCCACTTCGTCGCGAAAGGCCTCGGGCGTCAGGTCGAACCACCCGAGCTCACGCTGGCTGATCTCGAGGATGAACGGGGCACGCCGTTCCAGCGCCGCCTCGACGAGAGGCCGCACGCACGCCAGGTAACGGGCGGAGAAGGCGGGGACGGCGTAGCCGTGGCGCTGGGCCTCGGGCAGCAGGTCGTTCAGCGTGGACGCCGACGGCAGCGGGTCACGCATCCTGGTCTCGTGAGCGCGCCGCGTGCCAAGCCTCGCGGACGGCGGTGTAGTCCTGCACGGTCATCTCCTCGTGTGATGCCACGGATTCGTGGATGGGGAAGCCCGCCTCTGCCATCAGCTGCAGGTAGTGCTCCCAGCCAACGTGCGTGCGTTCCTTGGTCCAGGGTGGGAAGCGGTCGACGTGGGTGGCGTAGTACAGCGAAGGCACGCCCAGCCGAGGCTGGGCACCCACGTACTCGCGAAAGGACTCCGGGTCGGCCATGGGCCAGTTGTCGGTGTCGACCAACAGTTGCGGGCAGGCGGCGGCGGCCACGCGGGCGCGATGGGTC
>Ga0136620_10000421_pt1 | contig 19540 bp, 18 predicted proteins | sample AntDrymUQ4162106_2_FD_104806 | JGI IMG/M metagenome (GOLD analysis project Ga0136620, IMG submission 104806) | Polar desert sand microbial communities from Dry Valleys, Antarctica - metaG UQ416 (21.06) | ecosystem: Environmental > Terrestrial > Soil > Desert | place: Antarctica: Dry Valley... | reverse complement strand
CCGGCTTTGCCGGTGCCGGAGCGGGAATCCAGCGGCGTAGGCTCGACGGAGCCGCTCCAGAGAGCGGAGGTGCCGGCTTTGCCGGTGCCGGAGCGGGAATCCAGCGGCGTAGGCTCGACGGAGTCGCCCAGGAGCGGAGGTGCCGGCTTTGCCGGCGCCGGAGCGGGCACGGCCGAAGGCATCTTCCTCGCGCGGCCCGAGCGTGCCGGTTCCGGCATCCCGCTGGCCGTCAAGGATCTCTTCGACACCGCCGGTCTGGAGACGACGTACGGGTCGGCCATCTTCGCGGGCCGCGTCCCGTCCGCGACCGCGGCCGCGGTGCGGTCGCTCGAGGACGCCGGTTATGCGCTCGTCGGCAAGACCAACCTGCACGAGTTCGCGTACGGCACGACCTCCGAGAACCCGCACTTCGGATCCGTGCCGAATCCCGCCGCGCCGGGGCGCGTGTCCGGCGGCTCGAGCGGGGGCTCGGCGGCCGCGCTCGCCGCGGGGCTCGCGGAAGCCGCGCTCGGCACCGACTCGGCCGGCTCGATCCGCATCCCGGCAGCCTGCTGCGGGGTCGTCGGCCTGAAGCCGACGCACGGGCTCGTCTCCGTGGAAGGGTGCTGGCCCCTGGCCGCGAGCTTCGACTGCGCCGGGCCGATGGCGACGAGCGTCGAGGAGTGCGACCGCATGCTCGTCGCGCTCGTGCCTACCTTTGCGCCGCGCCGCCTGGAGTCGCTCGAGGAGGTCGAGGCGGGGATCGCGTGGCTCGAGCGCGCGGATCCCGGTGTGCGAGGCGCGGTCGAGCGGGCAATCGCCAGCTTCCCGCGTTGCCGTCTCGTCGAGTTGCCGCTCCCCGAGCAGGACAGCTACGGCCTCTTCATGCGAGAGGCTGCGGACGTGCACCGCGAGCTCTTTGCCGAGAACGCGGAGCTCTACGGCGAGGACGTGCGGATCAAGCTCGAGCGCTGCCTGGCCGTGCGCGATGCCGACGTCGAGCGGGCGCTGCGGCTACGGGAGCTCTACCGCGAACAGGTCACCGCTGCGCTCGAGGACGTCGACCTCGTTCTGACGCCGACGCTGCCGTGTGTGGCGCCCCGCTTGGGCGCAGGTGGGATCGGAGACCTGAACGTGCGCGAGGAGCTGATCCGCTTCACGTATCCGTTCTCGGCCCTCGGCTGGCCTGCGCTCGCCGTACCGTGCGGGTCCGCTGAGGACGGCCTACCCGCCTCGCTCCAGGTCGCGGGGCGGTCCGGCGACGACGCGCTCGTGCTCGCCGCCGGCGCACTCCTCGAGCACGCGCTCGCCGTGGCGTCGTGAACCCGGACCTCGAGTTCGCCCTCTCGCTGGCCGACGACGCCGACGCGATCTCGCTCTCGCGCTTCCGTGCTCCCGACCTGCGCGTCGAGACGAAGCCCGACGGGACGCCGGTCTCGGAAGCCGACCGCGCCGTCGAGGAGCGGCTGCGCGAGCGGATCGCCGCCGAGCGCCAGGGTGAGCGGGTGCTCGGGGAGGAGCTGGGCGCGGACGAGGGCGAGGGTGAGCGGTGGATCCTCGACCCGATCGACGCGACGAAGAACTACGTGCGCGGGATCCCGCTGTTCGCGACCCTGATCGCGCTGGAGGAACGGGTCGCCGTCGTCTCCGCGCCGGCGCTCGGCCGGCGCTGGTGGGCGGTGCGGGGTGAAGGAGCGTGGTGCGGGGAGCAACGGCTCCAGGTGTCGGGTATCGGGCGGCTCGAGGACGCCGTGCTCACCTACACGAGCCTGCGCGGCTGGGACGGGCGCTTCCACGCGCTCGCGGCGCGCGCCTGGGCGGCCCGTGGCTTCGGTGACTTCTGGCAGTACATGCTGCTCGCCGAAGGCGCCGTCGACCTCTGCGTCGAGGCGCAGGCGAGTGTGTGGGACCTCGCCGCGCCGAAGCTGATCGTGGAAGAGGCGGGCGGCCGCCTCACCGACCTCGAGGGCTCCCCGCGCGCCGACGGAGGCAGCGCCGTCGCCTCGAACGGTCTCCTCCACGACGAGGCGCTGGCGGCGCTCGCCAAGTAGCTGTGTTACTCGGCGGCTCTGACTGCCGCCTCGTAGATCCGGTCGCGCGAGAAGACGTCGAGCTGCTCCGAGAGCAGGTCGCTCGGGCTTGGGGCGCCGCCAGGTGGGGTGTCGACCGTCACTCCGTCCGCGGCCATCCGCAAGAGCGCCTTCGCCGGCTTGTGGCTCAGCTCGACGTCGCGCCGAAGCCGCGAGCGGAGCCAGCCGGCCAACAGGGACGCGTCGGCGAGCGGGCCCGTCACGTCGAGCCGATCGAGCCGACGGATCTCCGGCCAGAGCGCCGCCAGCTGCACGCGCCACCCATGTGTTCGCGTCCACGCGATGTCGGAGACGACGACGCGGTCGAAGAGCTCCGCCAGCCGCTCGTAGGCGCCCGGCAGCCCTTCCCACTCCGCGGAGTCGACGACGAGCCGGTCGACGACGCCGACGAGCTGCTCGAGCTCCGCCCCGTCCCAAGCCGGATCGCCGCGCCAGCGGCAGAAGACGGGCAGGTCGGTGATCAGGAGCGGCACCACGATCGATCCCGGCACCCGCGCGCGGGTGCCCTTCAGCGTCAGCTCCACCACCTCCGACGCTATGCACCGCGAGGAGCCCTCGACGACGAACTCGCGCACGTCGACGAGGGCGTCGATGCCGTCCTTGCGGCGGGGTGCCGGGGTCAGCAGGATCGTGCGCGACGGGTGGCGCTCCGACAGGCCGGCGAGCGTTCGCTCCGCCGCCTTCAGCCAGCTCGGCGGCGCCCAGACCACGTGGGTCATCACGCTCGTCCGCTGCGCGCCTTCCTCGCGCTCCTCGTTCAGCGCCCGCTCGACCGCGGCAAGCGTCGTATTCGTCAGTGTCTGCGCCACGAACGCCCGTCCCGCTGGATGAGCTCGTCGGCCGACCGCGGGCCCCAGGTGCCCGCCTCGTAGTTCGGGAACACGGCCTTGCTGCGGCTCCACGCGGCGACGATCGTGTCCACGAGCGCCCACTGCTCGTCGACCTCGTCGGCACGTGTGAAGAGCGTCGCGTCGCCGAGCATCGCGTCGAGGATCAGCCGCTCGTACGCCTCCGGCAGCCCCGTGCGGAACGCGCCGCCGTAGAGGAAGTCCATGTGCACCGTCCGGATCGACATGCCCTGACCCGGCACCTTCGCGCCGATCGCGAGCGAGACGCCCTCGTCGGGCTGGACGTGGATCAGCAGCACGTTCGGCCGCAGGCCGTCGCCCGCGATCTCGGCGAACGGCGGGTGCGGGGCGCGCTGGAACTGGATCGCGATCGTCGTCTCGCGGCGCGGCAGCCGCTTGCCCGCGCGCACGTAGAAAGGCGTGTCGGCCCAGCGCCAGTTGTCGACGTAGAGCTTCGCCGCCACGAACGTCTCCGTCGTCGAGCCGCCGTCGACGTCCGCCTCCTCCCGGTAGGCGGGCACCTCCTCGCCCTCGATGAAGCCGCGGCCGTACTGGCCGCGCACCACCGACTTCGGCCCCGGCGTGTGCAGCGAGCGCAGCACCTTCACCTTCTCGTTCCGCACCGAGTCGGCTGTGAAGTCGATCGGCGGCTCCATCGCTGTCAGCGCGACGAGCTGGAGCAGGTGGTTCTGGAAGATGTCGCGGATCGCGCCGGCGGACTCGTAGAAGCCGGCGCGTCCCTCCACGCCGAGCGACTCGGCCACGGTGATCTGCACGTGGTCGATGAACTGGCGGTTCCAGATCGGTTCGAAGATGCCGTTCGCGAAGCGCAGCGCCAGCATGTTCTGGACCGTCTCCTTGCCCAGGTAGTGGTCGATGCGGAAGACCTCGTCCTCGTTGAAGTGCTCGAGCAGCATCGCGTTGAGCTCGCGGGCAGACGCCTGGTCGCGGCCGAACGGCTTCTCCACGATCAGCCGCGTCCAGCCCTCGTGGCCGCGCCGCTCGCCCAGCTCGCCAACGATCGTCGCGAACGCGACGGGCGGGACGGCGAGGTAGTAGACGCGATTGCCGTCCGTGCCGCGCCCCTCATCGAGCTCGTTCAGCTCTGCGACGACCGCGTCCTGGCCGGCGTCGTCGGCGAAGTCGGTGGCGACGTAACGCATCCCCTCCGCGATCGAGCGCCAGACGTCGTCCTCGAAGTCGTCGCGCGCGTGCTCGCGGACGGCCTTCTTCATCGCCGCGACCCATTCCTTAGTGGAGTGCTCGGTGCGCGCCACGCCGACGATCCCGAATCGCTCCGGAAGCAGCCGCCGCAGGGCGAGCGCGTAGAGCGCGGGGAAGAGCTTGCGCTGGGTGAGGTCGCCCGAGGCGCCGAAGATGACGAGCGCGCACGGTTCGGCGCGCCGCCGCAGCCGCAGTCCTTCGGCGAGCGGGTTCTCCGCCGTCGAGCTCACCTCGGGTCTTCGCTCGTCTTCGCTTCCTCGACCGCCCGGACCGCGTGCCCGCCGAACTGGTTGCGGAGCGCCGCCTGCACTTTCGCCGAGAAGTTGATCTCCCGGCGCGACGCGAAGCGGCCGTAGAGCGCGGCGGTGATCGCCGGGAGCGGCACCGCGTTCTCGATCGCCGCGTTGATCGTCCAGCGGCCCTCGCCCGAGTCCTCGACGTACGGCGCGATGTCGTCGAGCGCGTCTCCGTGCTGCTCGAGCGCCTCGTGCAGGAGCTCGAGCAGCCACGAGCGCACCACCGAGCCGTAGCGCCAGATCCCGGCCACCTCGCTGAGGTCGAGGTCGAACTCGGAGTGGTACATCAGCTCGAAGCCCTCGGCATACGACTGCATCAGCCCGTACTCGATCCCGTTGTGCACCATCTTCGTGAAGTGGCCCGCGCCCGAGGCCCCTACGTGCGCCCAGCCGTCCTCTGGTGCGAGCGACTCGAAGATCGGAATGAGCCGCTTGACGGCCGCCTTGTCGCCGCCGGCCATCAGGCAGAAGCCGACCTCGAAGCCCCAGACGCCGCCCGAGACGCCGACGTCGACGAACAAGAGCTTCTGCTTGCGCGCCTCCTTGTAGCGGCGCTGCGAGTCGCGGAAGTTCGAGTTGCCGCCGTCGACGATCGTGTCGCCCGGCTCGAGGATGTCGAGCAGCTTGGCGAAGATCTGCTCCGTGACCTCGCCGGAGGGCACCATCATCCAGACGTGCCGCGGCGGCTCCAGCTGCTTCGCGAGGGCGCGCAGGGTCCTCGCGGTCGACTCGACGTTGGGGTCGTAGGTCGCGAGCTCGTGCCCGTCCGCCTCCAGCCGGCGCGTCATCCCGGAGCCCATCCGGCCCAGGCCGACCATTCCGAGCTTCATGCGAGATCCTCCAGTCGGAATCGAATGACACGGCGCCCACGGTCCTCGAGCGCGGCGAAATCGCCCGCGGCCTGCGCTTGGATCAGCCGGCCGAAGCCGAAGTCACGGCCGGGAATCGGCACCTCCTCGGCTGCATCGTCGAGACCCAGGTCGTCGACGACCTGGACGAAGAGGCCGGTGTCCGGGCCGCCCTTGTGCAGCTGGCCCGTCGAGTGCAAGTACCGTGGCCCGAGTCCCGTGGTGACGACGCAGCCGGTCGCCCGTGCCCGCTCCGCGGCCGGCTCGAGCTCGCCCTCGCGCGCAGGATCGATGAAGGCCTGGATCGCCACGTAGTCCCCGGGGCCGGCGTGTGCGAGCAGCTCGTCGAGCGATCCGCTTGGCGAGACGTTGGGGTCGCTGGTTGCTAGCACCTCGTTCGTCCCGTCCTTCGCCGCCTGCACGTCGGGCTGGTCGAACGGGTTGATCCCGAGCATGTGCCCGGCGACCGCAGTCGCGAACTCCCAGCGGAAGAACTCGGAGCCGAGGTCGTACGGATCGTCGAGCAGCAGCTCGCCGCGCTGGCGGTCGGCGCCCTCCGGCGGCTCGCCCGGCGCGGGAACGAGCCCGCGGCCCTCCTTGCCGGTGGACTCGGCGAGCAGCTGCTCGGCCCAGAGCCCGAAGCCGCTCGGGTTCGCGTCGATGCAGACCTTGTCCCGGTCCTGCTGCCAGCCCTCGCCGAGCCGGAGGCCGAGCTCGTAGCCCGGATTGCCGTCGTCGACGCGGCAAGCGTCGACCGTCTCCGCCGCGCGCGAGAGGAGGCGCTCGACGTCCACTCCCATCAGCGCTGCGGGCACGAGCCCGAACATCGAGAGGGCCGAGTAGCGTCCGCCGATCTGCGGCTCGCCGGCGAAGACGGCGCGGAAGCCCCGCTCGACTGCGAGCGCGTCCAGCTCCGAGCCGGGATCGGTGATCGCGGCGAACTGCGCGCCGCGGCCACCAGTCAGCTCCCAGAAGTGCTCGAGGTGCGAGCGCGTCTCGAGCGTCGAGCCCGACTTGGAAGAGACGAGGAACAGCGTGCGCTCGAGGTGGAGCTCCGCGCCGAGCCGGCGGATCGCGGCCGGGTGCGTCGTGTCGAGCACGTGGAACGACTCGACCTCGAAGGCGCGCCGGAGTACCTCGGGCGCGAGGCTCGAGCCGCCCATCCCCAGCAGCACCGTAGCGTCGAACTGCTCGCCGGCGGTCTCCGCGAACGCCGCCAGCTCGCCGAGATGCGGTCGCATCCGGTCGACGACGTCGAGCCAACCGAGCCAGCGATCCTCGTCCGCGCCGGTCCAAAGCGAGGCGTCGTACGCCCAGACACGCTCGACGATCGAGGAGGGGACATACATCAGGCGGGCGCGAGCTCCGACCGCTTCGCGCGGATCCCCTCCAGCAGCTCCTCGAACGAGTCGGCGAACTTCTGCACGCCCTCCCGCTCAAGTGTGTCCGTGACGTCGTCGTAGTCGACGCCGACGCGGGCGAGGTCTTCCAGGACGGCCTCGGCCGCGTCGAGGTCGCGATCGAGCGTCCGCGCGACCGTGCCCTGCCGCTGGAATGCCTCGACCGTCTCGAGCGGCATCGTGTTCACCGTCTCCGGCCCGATCAGCTCGTCCACGTACAGCGTGGCGGGATAGTCCGGGTTCTTCGTCGACGTGGAGGCCCACAGGCAGCGCTGCGGCGTCGCTCCCTTCGCGCCGAGCGCCTCCCAGCGCTCACCCGAGAAGATCTCGCCGTAGCGCCGATATGCGAGCTTCGCGTTCGCGACGGCGAGCTTGCCGCGGAGGGCGAGCGCCTCCTCCGTCCCGATCGCCTCGAGGCGCTGGTCGGCCTCGGTGTCGACGCGCGAGACGAAGAACGACGCCACTGACGCGACGACCGTCGGGTCGCCGTCCGCCTCGACGAGCCGCTCGAGCCCACGGACGTACGCCTCGGCGACCGCCTCGTACCGCTCGAGCGAGAAGATGAGCGTCACGTTGATCGAGCGTCCGCGGGCGATGCACTCCTCGATCGCGCCGAGCCCGGGCTCGGTAGCCGGGATCTTGACGTGGAGATTCGGCCGGTCGATCCACTCGTGCAGCCGCAGCGCTTCCTCGATCGTCGCCTCGCGCTCGTAGGCGAGCGTCGGGTCGACCTCCATCGAGACGTAGCCGTCCCGGCCGCCGCCACCGTCCCAGACGGAGCGCAGCAGGTCGCACGCGGCCTGGATGTCCCGGACCGCGAGGTGGTAGAAGATCTCCTTGGCGTCCGTCTCCTCCTGCATCAGCTCGCGCAGCTGCTCGTCGTACCACTCTCCCTCGGCGAGCGCCTTCTGGAAGATGGACGGGTTCGAGGTGACGCCGACGACCGCGTCATCCCGGATCAGCTTCTTCAGAAATCCCTCGTCGAGCCATTCCCGCGAGATCGAGTCGATCCAGACGGACTGGCCCTGCTCCGAGAGCTCGTGCAACCTCGATCTAGTCATGTGCCGACCTTTCCATCGCTTTGATCTTGTGCAATCTCGTTACGTAGCGCGCGCCGCCGTCAAACCTCGCGGCGAGGAACGCGCGCACGAGCTCGGCGGCGAGCTCCGCGCCCACGACCTCCGAGCCCAGGCAGAGCACGTTCATGTCGTCGTGCTCGACGCCCTGGTGCGCGGAGTAGGCGTCGTGGCAGATCGCCGCGCGGATCCCGGGCAGCTTGCAGGCCGCGATCGACGCGCCGACGCCGGAGCCGCAGACGAGCACGCCTCGCTCCGCCCGTCCGTCCAGGATCGCCTCGCCGAGCTCGCGGGCCTTGTCGGGGTAGTCCACGCGCTCCGCATCCGAATCCGTGCCGAGATCGACGAGATAGTTGCTCAGAGCAACTATCTCCGCCAGCACCCTGTCGCGGAGCTTCACGCCCCGGTGGTCGAATGCGACCGCGACCCTCATCGGTCGCTACGTTACGGCAAACGACGAGCGAGGAGCCCACGATGGACGAGCGCGAGCTCTGGCAGGAGCTGGGTCAGCAGCTGAGGGTCGACGCGGTGCGCGCAAGCGCGAAGGCCGGGTCTGGTCATCCCACCTCCTCGATGTCCGCCGCCGACCTCGCTGCGGTCCTGCTCGCGAACCACTTCCGCTACGACTTCGACGAGCCCAAGAGCCCCGCGAACGATCGGCTCGTCTTCTCGAAGGGGCACGCCTCGCCGCTCGTCTACGGACTCTTCCGTGCCGCTGGCGCGCTCTCCGAGGAGGAGTTCGGCACCTACCGCCAGTTCGGCTCGAGGCTCGAGGGCCACCCCACGCCCGTGCTCCCCTGGGTCGACGTCGCCACCGGGTCGCTGGGCCAGGGCCTGCCGATCGGCGTCGGCATGGCGCTCGCCGGCAAGCGGCTCAACCGGCTGCCCTTCCGGGTCTGGGTGATCTGCGGCGACAGCGAGATGGCGGAGGGCTCGATGTGGGAGGCCGCAGAGCATGCGGCCTTCTACGAGCTCGACAACCTGACCGCGATCGTGGACGTCAACCGCCTCGGCCAGCGGGGCGAGACGATGCACGGCTGGGACCTCTCCTCCTACTCCGACCGGCTGCGCGCCTTCGGCTGGCACGCGATCGAGATCGACGGTCACGACGTGGAGGCGATCGACGCCGCCTACCGCGAGGCCGACGGGACGACGGGGCGTCCGACCGCGATCGTCGCGCGGACGGTCAAGGGCAAGGGCTACTCGAAGGTGGAGAACGAGCCGGGCTGGCACGGCAAGGCCGTCGCCGAGGAGGCCGTCGCCGAGCTCGGAGGGATCCGTAATCACGTTGTCGACGTTCCGAAGCCCGACGCGGGCGAGTCGCATCGCTTCGAGCCCGCGGCGGTCGAGTGGCCGCGGTGGGAGCTCGGCTCGGAGATCTCGACGCGCAGGGCGTACGGCGAGGCGCTCGCGGCTCTCGGCGGCGAGCGCGGCGACGTCGTCGCCCTCGACGGCGAGGTCTCGAACTCGACCTATGCCGAGATCTTTCGCGACGCCCATCCGGAGCGGTACCTGGAGATGTACATCGCCGAGCAGCAGCTGGTGGCTGCGGCCGTCGGCCTCCAGGTGCTGGGCTGGAAGCCGTTCGCATCCACCTTCGCGGCCTTCATGAGCCGCGCCTACGACTTCGTGCGCATGGCCGCGATCAGCCGCGCGACGCTGAAGCTCTGCGGCTCGCACGCGGGTGTCTCGATCGGCGAGGACGGCCCGTCGCAGATGGCGCTTGAGGATCTCGCCGCCTTCCGCGCGGTGCACGGCTCCACCGTCCTCTATCCCTGCGACGGCAATCAGACGGCGGCGCTCGTGCGGACGATGGCCGACCTGGAGGGGATCTCGTACCTGCGCACGACACGGGCGGACACGGCCGTGCTGTACGGCCCCGACGAGGAGTTCCCGGTAGGAGGCAGCATGACTCTGCGGTCCTCCGATGCAGATGAGGTCGCGATCGTCGCCGTCGGGATCACGGTGCACGAGGCGCTGAAGGCGGCCGACGCGCTCGCCGGCGACGACATCCAGGCCCGCGTGATCGACTGCTACTCGGTCAAGCCGCTCGACGTGGAGACGCTGCGCGCGCTCGAGTGTCCGATCGTGACGGTGGAGGACCACTGGCCCGAGGGCGGTCTCGGCGAGGCCGTTGCAGGCTCTCTGGCGGACACCGACGAGCGGCCGCGCGTCATCCGGCTGGCCGTGGAGGGAATGCCTCAATCGGGCAAGCCGGCCCAGCTGCTCGAGGCGGCGGGAATCGACGCGGCGCACATCGCGGAGGCCGCGCGAGGCCTCGTCCGCCAGCGTCAGGTGAGCGTCTCGTAGAGCACGCGCTGCCGCCGGCGCGCGGCGCGATGGGCCTCGAAGCGATCGGGGCGCGGCTCGAACGTCCGCCCGAGCGGCGGAGGGAGGGGTGTCGCGCCGAGCCGCTCCAGCGCGAGCACGGCCGCTCCTCGTGCGGAGGCCTCGTCGACGGCTGAGAGCGTCAGAGGCAGCTCGAGCACGTCGGCCAGGATCTGCGCCCAGTCGGGTCGGTGGAGGAGCGCGCCGCCGCTGCCGACGAGCTCCGTCACCTCCGGCATCCGCTCGGCGACCTCCGCCAGCCGGTAGGCCACTCCCTCGAGCGCCGCGCGCACGAGCTCGCGCGGTCCGGTGTCGAACGAGAGTCCCGAGAGTGCGCCGCGCGCGCCGGCCCTCCAGCCGGGGCTCCGCTCGCCCCCGAGTAGGGCCAGGAAATCGAGCATCGCCGGCGGGTCGCCGGCCAGGCCGGCCGTATCGACCTCGCCGAGCAGCCGCTCCAGCCAGTCGAGCAGGTTCCCGCCGTCCGAGATCGAGCCGCCCTCGACGACGCGCGTGTCGTCGAGCCGATAGAGGAACAAGCCGGGGCGCGGAGCGCTCGACTCGTGAACCGTCCGCATCGCGCCCGAGGTGCCGATCGTCAGCGCCGCGCGCTCCCGCCCCAGCGCGCCGGAGCCGATGTTCGCCGCGGCGCCGTCCCCGACGACGAGCTCGTCTGCCAGCTCGGGCAGCTGCCCCTCGTCGAGCTCGAGCGTCCCCAGCAGCTCCGCGTCCCAGCGCCCGTCGAGCCCGAGCAGGCCGGTGCCGCTCGCCATCGACAGGCTCGTCCGCCCCTCCGTGAGCAGATCCGAGAACGAGAGGTAGCGGGACGCGCGCACGCCGCTCGCCTTCAGCCCGGCGATCTTCAGCGGCCAGAAGCTCGGGTGCAGCGGGCAGCCGGTGCGCGCGTGCACTTCGTCGGAGTCCAGCGGGACGGCTGCTGCGGTGTCCAGGTGCCGCCAAGTCAGTACGGGCCCGAGTGGCCGCCCGGCGCGATCGACCGGGACGAGGCTGTGCCAGAACGACGAGATCGCCACGGCGTCGAGGGCGCCTCCCGCGCCTCGCCTGGCCTCGTCCATCGCCTCCCGCGCGACGGCGATCAGCTCATCTGCGTTGAACTCTCCCAGCCGGCCGGAATGGCCGCGGGTCGAGGTGTAGCGCTCCTGCGCGTCCGCGTCCGGAACCGGCTCGCCGCGCTCGTCGTACACGCGTGCACGAGCGGAGGAGGTGCCGATGTCGAGGGCGAGGACGCGCATCGCCTCGACAGTCTGACCGCTCGCCGGCGGCTCACGGACTGGCTCCAGCCGCCGATGAGAGGGGGATGAAGCGCTCGGCCACCTCGGCGTTCCTCGCAGCGGACGCGCTCGCAACGATCGCGTACGCCGTATCCGACGCTGCCTCCATCGAAACGGGCATCGTCATCCTGCTCAGCTTCGCCGCCGTCGCGGCCCTCGTGCGCGGCCTGCGCAACGGCCTCGCGCCCCGCTTGTCCTGGGTGCTCTTCACCGTCAGCCAGGCGCTGTGGCTGGCGGGGTGGGTCCCCTGGCAGCTGAGCATCCTCCGCACCGGTGCGCCACCCACCTCGTTCTCGTCCGCCGACGGCCTCTTCATGTCCGCGTACCTGCTCTTCGCCGGGGGCGTGCTCGCGCTCGTCCTGAGGCGCGAGCCGCGGGGCGGCGGGACGATCGAGGCCGTCGGCGCCCCCTGCAGCCCGCGTACCTTCTCGAGCTCCTGCCCACGGGCAGTGAGCATCAGGACGGGCACGTCGCTCAGGTCCCGGATCCGCTCGAGCGTGCCGAACCCGTCCAGCTCGGGCATGGTCACGTCGAGCACGACGAGATCCGGTGGGGCGGCGTGGAGAGCGCGCAGGCCCGCCCGCCCGCTCGTCGCCTCGGCCACCTCGTACCCGGCGCGCTCGAGCAGCTCCCGGACCAGGCCGCGGACGTCATCCTCGTCGTCGACGACGAGCACGCGGGGCTTTCACTCCACGGGCGCACAGGATTCGCATGTGGCCACGATCCTGATCCGCGACGACACCCACCAGCTGGAGCTCCTGCTGCGCGCGGTCGTCGAGCACCTGGGTCACGAGGCGGTCGTGCTGGGCCGGGAGCCGCAGGCCGGCGTCGACACCGCCGGAGATCTCCTGCTCCTCGATCCTCGCTCGGCCGGTGCCGTCGAATGGGTTACGGAGCTCGCTCGTACGATCCGGAGCTGCCCATCGTGTGCGTCGGCGCTGACGCGACGACCCTTGGGGTCATGCACTTCGGCCGGCGGCGATCGTGCCGAAGCCGTTCCGGTACGCGGATCTCGTGGGCGCGATCTCGCGCGTGCTGGCCTCTGCAGCGCAAGGCCAAGCTCCGCTCTAGGTGGCGAGCGCGAGCTGAGCGCGCCCGAGCCGCTTCGCCCGGTGCAGCGCCTCGTCGGCTGCTGCGGTCAACTCGCCGGCGCTGGTCATCATCGGCAGCCACTCCGCGACGCCGACGCTCACTGCGACCGGCACGTCGGCCGTCTCGAGCCGGATCGGCGTGGAGCTGACAGCCAGCAGCAGGTTCCGTCCGAGCACCTCCGCTCCCTCGAGATTCGTGCCCGGCAGCGGTACGAGGAATTCCTCGCCGCCGTAGCGGAAGACGAGGTCGGAGAGGCGGACGCTGCTGCGGATTCGACGCGCGACCTCGCGCACGACCTGATCTCCCGCTGCGTGGCCGTGTCGGTCGTTCAGGAGCTTGAAGTGGTCGATGTCGACCATCGCGCAGCCGAGCGGCTCACCGCGGTGCGCCAGCGCCACGTGCTCGTCGAGCCGGCCGTCGAGCGTGGCTCGATTCAGCATCCCCGTCAGGGTGTCCAACGTCGCCTGACGGGCGAGATCATCGGTCCTAAGCTTCGTCCTTAGCGCGGCGTGGATGCGCGCCATCAGCTCCGCCGACTCGAACGGCTTCGCCACGTAGTCGACGCACCTGCGCCGAGGCCGGTCACCCGGTCGGCGGTCGCGACCCGCGCGGTCAGGAAGATGACGGCAGGTGGTGAATCGGACGCCTCGAGCACCCGGCGGCAGACCTCATCGCCGTCGCCGTCCGGGAGCCCGACGTCGAGCAGGAGGAGATCGGGCGCCTGCTCGGCGGCGAGCGCCTCGGCCTCTGTGCCGGACTGGACAGCGAGCACGCGTAGGCCCTCCCGCTCGAGGCGGGAGCGCAGGAGCAGGCGGATGTCGTCGTCTCGACGACGAGCACGAGCGGGCCGTCGGCGTTGACGCTCACGGGTACATCATCGGCCTCGGCGACGGACTCTTTACCCCTACGCTTGGCTCGTGGCTGTGCTGATCGCGTCCAATCTGCGCAAGGAGTTCTCGGGCGACCCCCTCTTCGACGGCGTCTCCTTCAAGGTCGAGCGGGGCGACCGGCTCGCGCTCGCCGGGCCGAACGGCGCCGGCAAGACGACGCTCCTGCGTGCGCTGATCGGGGAGACCGAGCTGCAAGGCGGCGAGCTCGCCTGGGAAAAGGGCGCGCGCGTGGCGCTGCACGACCAGAGACCGCCTCGGCTCGGCGGGCAGACGCTCCGCGAGTACGCGCTCTCGGGCGCCTCCGACCTCGTCGAGGCCGAGCGCGAGCTGCGCCGGCTCGAGGCGGCGATGGCGACGGGCGACCACGCGCCGGAGACGCTGCGCTGCTACGGCGAGACCCAGGCGCGCCTCGAGCACGCGGGCGGCTACGGCTGGCGCGACCGCGCCACGAGCGTCCTGCGCGGGCTCGGCTTCGTCGACGCCGACCTCGAGCGCGGGCTCGCGACGTTCTCGGGCGGTGAGCTGACGCGTGCCTCGCTCGGCCGTGCGCTCGCGGGGCAACCCGACCTGCTGCTCCTCGACGAGCCGACGAACCATCTCGACATGGCGTCGATCGAGTGGCTCGAGCAGGAGCTCTCGACGATCGACGCGGCGGTGGTGCTCGTCGCGCACGACCGCTGGTTCCTCGAGTCGGTCGGGACGGCCGTGCTCGAGCTCGAGGCCGGAAAATCGGTCTACTTCCCCGGTAAATGGCACGTCTGGCGCCAGGAGAAGGCGGCCCGGCGGGCGATGCAGGCGCGGTTCGCGGAGCGGCAGGCCGAGGACATCGAGCGGCTCGAGCGCTTCGTCGCGCGCTTTCGCTACGGCACCAAGTCGCGGCAGGCCCAGGCGAAGCTGAAGCAGATCGAGCGGATCGAGAAGGTGCGGGTCGAGGCACCCGGAGGGAGCCGGCGCACCCTCGGGTTCGAGTTCCTGAAGCCCGCCCGCAGCGGCCGCACCGTGGTCGAGGCGCTCGACATCGAGCTGGCTGCCGGCGACAAGCCGCTGCTCGACGAGACCGAGCTCGTGCTCGAGCGTGGCGAGCACGTGGCGCTGATCGGGCCGAACGGCTCCGGCAAGACGACACTATTGGAGGCGCTCGTCAACGGTCGCGTCGGCCGTTTCGGGCACGGGGTCGAGCTGGCGTACTTCTCCCAACACGAGGTGGAGCTGGACGAGCGAGGGAGCGTGCTCGAGTGCACCATGGGTGCGACCGGGCTCCAGCGCCCGCAGGCGCAGGCACTCCTCGGCCGGTTCCTCTTCTCGGGGTGGGACGAGCACGAGAAGCCGGTGGTCGCGCTCTCGGGCGGCGAGCGCCGCCGGCTCGCCCTTGCCCTCGTCGTCGCCTCGGGTGCCAACCTGCTCGTGCTCGACGAGCCGACCAACCACCTCGACCTGGAGAGCCGCGAGGCGCTCGAGGCGGCGCTCGAGGCGTTCCCCGGCACCGTGCTGCTCGTCTCGCACGACCGCGCCGTCCTCGACGCGGTGGCGGAGCGGATCGTCGCGATCGAGGATCGGCGCCTGCGCTCGTATCCCGGCGGCTGGGCCGACTACGCGCGGATCCGCTCGGGCAAGGACGCGCCCGCGCCCAGGGAGCCGAAACCTCCGGCAGCGGGCAAGGCGGCCTCGAAGCCGAAGCGAGAGCCGACGAGGCAAAAGCCGCGGGCGCTGGGCGAGCTCCAGAGGATCGAGAGCGCGATCGAGGCGCGCGAGGCGGAGCTCGCCGAGCTCGAGCGCAAGCTCGCCGACGACTGGGGCGACGTGGCCACGCTGTCGGCGCACAAGGCCGCCCGAGACGAGCTCGAGTCCCTGCTCGCCCGGTGGGAGCGGCTGTTCGAGGCGGCTCAGGCGGAGTCCGTGTGACGGATCGTCATCCGGCGGCGTAGACACGGTGTGCAGGCGATGACGCTCCCCGTCCGGAACGCTCGTGTCGAGCCCGCGTGGTCGCCGAGCTTCGCCGCGACCGCCGAGCAGCACCTCGACGACGTCTACGGCTACCTCGTCTACCTGACGCGCGATCCGGTGCTCGCGGAGGATCTCGCCGCCGAGACGTTCGAGAAGGCGCTCAAGCTCTGGCGGCGCTTCGACGCCCGCCGCGCGAGCGCCCGCACCTGGCTCTGCCAGATCGCCCGTACGACCGCGCTCGACTGGTTCCGCGCCGAGGAGCGCAGGCGCCGTCGCGAGGAGCGCGCGGCGCCGGCCGAGGGGGTCGAGGCGTCCTTCGTCGAAGGGCTGTCTCCGGAGCTCGAGGCCGCGCTCGCGTCGCTCAGCGCCGGCGAGCGCGAAGTGATCGCACTCCGTGTCCTGCTCGAGCTCGACGGCGAGGAGGCTGCGCGCGTGCTCGGCGTCAGCCCGACGGCCGTCTCGACACGGCTCTCGCGGGCGCTCACGAAGCTCGAGGAGAGGATGAGTTCCCATGTCGCCGTCTGAGCCCCTGCTGAACGAGATTCGCACTGCCCGCCCGGTGGCGCCCGCCGACCTGCGCGAGCGCGTCCGGCTTGTCGCCGCCCAGGAGCCCGCGCAGGGCCCGGTCCACAACCGGTTCCTGCAGCGGCTCGACCTGCGCCGCTTCCTGCTCGTCGCGACGCCGGCGACGCTCGTGGTGGCCGTCGCCGCCGCAGGTGTGATCGGCCTCACCCGCCCGGACGAGCGCACCGATGCCGGCTCCGCCGGTCGGGGGATCCCCGGCGCCGTGACGAGCGAAACGGCTACGCCTGACGAGGCCACACAGAACCTCGACTCCGCCCGCGAGGGCGCCCCGGCTCCGCCGAGCGGAGACGACGCGCTCGCGCCGAGCCCCGGCCGGCTCCAGCGCTACGACGCCCAGCTCGACCTGCGCGTCGACGGGCTCGACGAGCTTTCGGCCTCGACGCAGCGCGCGATGCGCATCGCCCGGTCGCTCGGCGGCCACGTCCAGTCGGTGAGCTACGACGCGCCCTCGGCGGGCATCGGTTCCGCCCAGCTGACGCTGCGGGTGCCGATCGCGCGCGTGCAGAGCGCGCTGGTCCAGCTCTCCTCGCTCGGCACGATCGTCGGCCAGCGCTTCGGGATCGAGGACCTGCAGGGCACAGTTGACGATCTCGCAACCCAGATCGCAGAGACGCAGCGGCAGATCGCCCAGCTGAACCGGCTGCTGAGGAATCCGGATCTCCTCGAGGAGGAGCGCGTCGTCCTGCAGGCGCAGCGCACCGAGGCGCGCCGCCGCCTCACCGACCTGCGGGCCGCGCTCGGCGGCACGCGCGAGGAGGCCCGCCTGGCGACGATCCAGCTGGCGCTGACGACGGAGCAGCTCGACGCCGCCCCGGCGGAGGAGGGCGCGATCGACCGGATCGTCGACATCCTCCGCTGGGAGGGCCTCGCCGCCCTGTACGTGCTCGTCGTCGCCGGCCCGCTCGTCCTGCTCGGCCTGCTCGTCTGGCTCGTGCTCCGCCTGCGCCGTCGCCGCGGCGAGGCGCGCCTGCTGGCCGAGAACTAGCGCCAGAAGGCGTCGAACGCGGCCTGGTAGAGCGGCTGTGCGCGGATGTCCGTCCAGAGCCCGGACTGGACCCGGATGAAGAGCGCTTGCCCGATGTCGAGCGTCCGGCCCTCGCGCTCGCCGCGGGCGCGGGCGCGGTAGAGCGTCACGAGCTGCTCGTCGTCCGCGACCGCCCACAGGAGGTCGACCCTGTAGGTGCCGCCGGTGAGTCGGCCGTCCGGCGCAGGAAGGCGCCGATCTCCTCCAGGCCGCGGTAGTCGCCGGTCATCGCGTTCGCTCCGAGCACGTGCCAGACGGCGTCGGCGCGAACAGACCGAGCAGCGCGCTGAAGTCGCCGCGGACGAAGCTCTCGAAGCCGCGGCGTGTCGCGGCGTCGTGCGGGTGCTCGCTCACGGTTGCTCCAGCGTCGCGACGACCGCCTCGGCGACGACCTTGAGCGGCCGCCCCGAGACCTGGCTCGCCTTGCGCAGGCGCGCGAAGGCGTCCGCCTCGGAAAGACTCTCCTTCGCCATCAGCAGACCCTTCGCCCGCTCGATCGCCTTGCGTGCGGCGAGCGCGTCCGCCAGCGATTCCGCCTCGTCGCGCAGCGCCGACAGCTCCTCGTGGCGTGCCCGCGCGGTTGCAATCGCGGGGAGCAGGTCGGTTTCCCGGAAGGGCTTGACGAGGTAGCCGAACACGCCGGCCTCGACCGCGCGGGAGACGAGCTCCCGCTCGGCGTACGCCGTCACCATCACGATCGGGATCGGCCGTGTCGAGAGGATCCGCCGAGCGGCCTCGATCCCGTCGAGCCGCGGCATCTTCACGTCCAGCACGGCCAGGTCCGGCTCGTGCGTGCGCGCGAGCTCCACCGCCTCCTCGCCGTCGCGGGCCTCGGCGCAGACCTCGAAGCCGGCTCCCTCGAGCAGCGCGCGCAGGTCCATCCGGATGATCGTCTCGTCCTCTGCGATCAGGATCCTCACGCCCCTGGCCGCCTTTCGTTCCCGCCCGGCAGAGCCGGGCTCCGCCGGCCGACGCACCGCGAGCGGCGCCCCAGGAACGTGAGCAAGCTCATGCGGGAAAGACGACCTCCGCGCGCAGTCCGGCGCCGCCGCGCAGCTCGAGTGTGCCGCCGAGCTCGTCCCGTACGAGCGCGCGCACGATCGAGAGCCCGATCCCGTCGGCGCCGCCGTTCAGGCCGCCACCGTCGTCGGCGATCGCGAGCGTCACCGTCTCGCCCGCCCGCTCGAGCTCGATGCGCACGGTCGCGCCGCCGTGCTCGAGCGCGTTGCCGAACAGCTCGCAGAAGACGAGCGCGAGCGCGGTCGCTCGATCGCCAGCGAGCGAGACGGACTCGAGCTCGGCCTCGACGGTCTTCCCGGCGACGAGCCCCTGCACGAGCATCGCCCGCAGCCGCTCGATCAGCTCGTGGAGGTCGACGTCGTCCTCCCGGTGCTCCGTCAGCACCTCGTGCACGGCCGCGATCGCGAGGATCCGGTTGACCGAATCGGTCAGGGCCTTGAGTGGATCGACGCCGGGCGCGCGTGCCTGGAGGCGCAGCAGCGACGCCACCGTCTGGAGGTTGTTCTTGACGCGGTGGTGGATCTCCTGGGCGAGGACGCCGCGCATCACGGCGCGCCCGTGCTCGAGCGCGACTGCCGCATGGTGCGCGATCGCTTCCAGCAGTTGCCGGTCGGCCGCGGAGAACGGCGTGTCGCGGTCGCAGACGAGCTCTCCGATCACGCGGCGCTTCCAGCGCAGCGGCAGACGCACGGCATGAGCGCCCCGCCGTCCCTCCGGCCAGGCGATCCGCCCGTCGTCGAGCACGAGCGCGGCGCCGGTCGCGTCGACGGCGTCCATCGTCGTCTTCACGATCGCCTCGAGCGACTCCTCCAGGTAGAGCGACTCGGAGACCGCCTCCGAGATCCGGGCCAGAGCTTCGAGCTCGTGCACGCGGCGCTGCGCCTCCGCGTAGAGCTTGGCGTGCTCGATCGATTGCGCGACCTGCGACGCGATCGCGACCAGCAGGTCGATCTCGGCGGCCGGCCACTCCCGCGGCTCGCGCGTGCGCACGTTGAGCGCGCCCTCGAGGGTGTCGCGCGCGAGGATCGGGACGGCGAGGATCGACTCGTACTCGTCCTCGCGCAGGTTCGGGAACTGCTTGAAGCGCGGGTCGAGGTGTGCGCGCGCTGCGATCGCGATCGGCGCCCGCTCGGCGGCCGCCGCGCCCGTGATTCCCTCACCCGGCCGCATCCGCGGCCGCCGCGTCATCTCCTCGACGCGAGAGCCGTGCGTCGCGCGGAGCACGAGCTCGTCCGCCCGCTCGTCGTAGAGGTAGACGAAGCAGGCATCCGCCCCGAGCGCGTCCGCCACCTCGGTGGCGACGAGCTCGAGCACCTCCTCCAGGTCGAGCGTCGAGTTGACCGCCGCGATCGTCTCGGTCAGCAGCCGCAGGTGCCGGGCGGAAGCATCCATCCCGGCGATTGTAGGTAGGTCTTGCTAGTGCCTCAGCTCCAGCCACCGCACGTCGTCCGCGGCATCCTGAACCGCGGCATCGGCAAGTAAGCCTTGACCCCAGCGACCATGAGCCCGAGATCAGATCCGGATCAGATCCCGGTTCGCAGGGGCGAAGCGAGGGACCCGTGCGCCACTGCTGGCCGTATCACGAGCATGCGGAGAAGCTTCCTTGT
>Ga0136620_10000420_pt1 | contig 19541 bp, 15 predicted proteins | sample AntDrymUQ4162106_2_FD_104806 | JGI IMG/M metagenome (GOLD analysis project Ga0136620, IMG submission 104806) | Polar desert sand microbial communities from Dry Valleys, Antarctica - metaG UQ416 (21.06) | ecosystem: Environmental > Terrestrial > Soil > Desert | place: Antarctica: Dry Valley... | reverse complement strand
CGTGCGCACGGTCGCCCGCGAGAGCTCGTCGAGGTTCGCGACGCGCAGGCGCATCTGGACGCGGTAGTCGACGAGGCGGCGCCCCGGGGGCAGGCTGGCCCCCTGCTCGCTGTCTCGAGCCCCGGCCTTCAGGACTGGCTTCGCGTCCTCGGCCGCGGGGGGCGCGGTCTGCTCGACGGCGACGTCGACCGTCTTCCGCTCGCCCGACGACACGAGGCCCTGCACCATCGCGGCGCTGACGACCGCGGCGAGCGAGACCGGCACGAGCACGAGCGCCGCCCGACGCAGGCGAACGCGCTCGAGGAGCGAGGGACGTGGCTCGGCGGCCGGAGCCGCCGCGATCGCCCGGACCCGCTCGCGAAGCTCGGGCGGCGGCGCGAGGCGAGCCGAGCGAAGCTCTGAGACGAGGTCGGCAAAACGCTCGTCGATCAGCTCACGCGACGACATCGTCCCCCACCTTCGCCTCGAGCCTGGCGAGCGCGCGATGCAGTCGCGTCGTGCAGGCGGTCCCGCTGATTCCGAGCAGGCGCGCGGCTCCCTCGACCTCGATGTCGAGAATCACCCGTAGCGCAATCACCTCGCGCTCGCCCGCCGAGAGGGAGCGAAGCGCCTCCTCGAGTCTTGGCGAGAGCCCCTCGCCGAAGGCGTCCTCGTACGTGTCCACGGGCTCGCTGCGGACATAGGCGGTCTCGCGGCGCCGGCGCCGCTCCTCGGCGCGGAAGTGGTCGAGCGCGGTCGACCGGGCGATCTGGCAGAGCCAGGTCTTCGCGCTCGCCCGGCCGGGGTCGTACCTGCGCCAGTGACGGCAGGCGCGTTCGAACGTCTCTGCTGTGAGCTCTTCGGCCACGGCTCTGTCTCCCGTGAAGTAGAGAAGGTAGGAGTGCACGTCGGCGAGGTGCTGCTCGGCCACGCTGGCGAAGCTCCGCTCCTGCGGGGCCGTACTCGCCGGCGACCCGGAGACCGTCACCGTCTGCACACCCTCTCTACGCCGCACGCACCGCCCGCGTCACAGCGCGGCAGCGCGCACGGCCTCCTCGTAGATCCGGTCCCGGCCGTAGATCTCGAGCTCGTCCGAGAGCAGGTCGCTCGGCGTCTTCGGCTCACCGGCTGGCTGCTGGACGGGGATCCCGTCGACGACGATCGCCGTGATTGTCTCGTCCGGCTCGAGCGCGAGCGAGATGTCCCGCCCGAGCCGCCCGCGCAACCAGCCCCCAAGGAGCAGGCCCGTCGCCCGCGGGCCTCGGACGCGGAGCTCGGAGAGCTCCGCGATCCCGGGCCAGAGCCCGGCGAGCACGCGGCGCCACCGCTGCGTGCGGGACCAGGCGATGTCCGAGACCGCAACCCGATCGAAGAGGTTTGCCAGGCGGGGATAGGCAGCCGGCAGGTCGTCCCACTCGGTCGAGTCGACGACCAGGCGGTCGGCGATGCCGATCAGCTGCTCGAGGGGCCCCTCGCCGAAGGGTGGCTGCCCGCGCCAGCGCAGGAAGACGGGCAGGTCGTGCATCAGGAGCGGCGAGACGATGCTCGCCGGAGCCTCGGCGCGGCGTCCGTGCAGGTCGATCCGGATCACCTCCGCCGAGACGTGCCGGCAGACCCCTTTCAGCCGGTACGACTCGACAGCGATCTCGACGTCGATCGCATCGCGCTCCGGCTCCGGGTGGGGGTAGAGGACGATCGCACGCGAGGGATGCCGCTCGTCGAGCCCCTTCAGAACCTCCTCGACCGCCGCGCGCCAGCGCTCCGGCACCCACACGAGGTGCGTCAGCACGCTGGTGCGGAGATCCGGGCCGTCCTCGTCGTGCACGTCGCGGTCGCGGAGCTGCGCAAGCGCCCGCCCGACGTCGGCGAGCCGGACGTCCCGTCCCTGCCACCGGTCGACGTGCGCGAGCGGCACTAGTTAGGGCCTTGTCCAGTGACGTTGCCGAGGCACTAGTTCCGGCGCCAGGCGCGCCCGGCGCGCGCCAGGAGCTCCTCGGCGGAGGGCGGGCCCCAGGTACCCGCGTCGTAGTTGGGAAAGCCGGGCCGGTCGCGCTGCCACGCGGCCACGATCGCGTCCACGAGCGCCCACTGCTCGTCGACCTCGTCCGCGCGCGTGAACAGCGTCGCGTCGCCGAGCAGGGTGTCGAGGATCAGCCGCTCGTACGCCTCCGGAAGGCCGGTCCGGAAGGCGCCCCCGTAGAGGAAGTCCATGTGCACGGTGCGGATCGTCATCCCCTGTCCGGGAACCTTCGCGCCGATCGCGAGCGAGACGCCCTCGTCAGGCTGCACCTGGACGATCAGGACGTTCGGGCGCAGACCCTCCGCCGCGAGCTCCTCGAACGGCGGGTGGGGCGCGCGCTTGAAGTGGATCGCGATCGTCGTCTCGCGACGCGGCAGGCGCTTGCCGACGCGAACGTAGAACGGGGTGTCCGCCCACCGCCAGTTGTCGACGTAGAGCTCGGCGGCGACGAACGTCTCGGTCATCGAGTCGGGCGCAACCCGTGGCTCCTCGCGGTAGCCCGCCACCTCCTCGCCCTCGACGAAGCCGCGTCCGTACTGACCGCGGACGACCGTGCTCGGCCCGGGCGTCTGCATCGAGCGCAGCACCTTCACCTTCTCGTTTCGCACCGAGTCCGCGGTGAAGTCGATCGGGGGCTCCATCGCGGTCAGCGCCAGCAGCTGGAGCAGGTGGTTCTGGAAGATGTCCCGGATCGCCCCGGCCTGCTCGTAGAACTCTGCGCGGTCCTCGATGCCGATCGACTCGGCGACGGTGATCTGGACATGGTCGACGAACTGGCGGTTCCAGATCGGCTCGAAGATCCCGTTGGCGAAGCGGAGAGCCAGCATGTTCTGCACGGTCTCCTTGCCGAGGTAGTGGTCGATCCGGAAGATCTCCCGCTCGGAGAAGTGACAGTGGATCCGCTCGTTCAGGTCGGTCGCCGACGCACGGTCCCGCCCGAACGGCTTCTCGACGACGAGTCGCGTCCACCCCTCGGTCTCGCGCCGCTTGCCGAGCTCGTCCGCGAGGTTCGCGATCGCCCCCGGCGGCACGGCCAAGTAGTAGACGCGGTTGCCGTTCGTGCCCCGCTCGGCGTCGAGCGCGTTCAGGGCTCGGGTCAGGCGCTCCCAGCCACCGGGGTCTTCGAACTCGCTCGTCACGTACCGCATGCCCGCGGCGAGCTCCTGCCAGACGTCTTCTCGCAGCTCGTCGCGGGAGTGCTCCTCGACCGCCTCGCGCATCCGCTGCCGGAAATCCTCGTCGGACTCCTCGGTCCGGGCGATCCCGACGATCGCGAACCGCTCGGGGAGCAGCCGCCGGACCGCGAGCGAGTAGATCGCCGGGAAGAGCTTGCGCGTCGTCAGATCGCCTGAGGCGCCGAAGATGACGAGCGCGCAAGGATCGGGGCGCCGGCGAAGCCGGAGACCCTCGAGTAGCGGGTTCTCGGCCTCGACCACCGCCTGATCGGTCTCGGCCACGCCCGGAGCCTAGATGGTTGATCAGACCCGGCGAACGACGCGCGCGGGGTTGCCGACGACGACCGTTCGTGGCGGCACGTCACGGACGACGACGCTGCCCGCCCCCACCGTCGCCCCCTCGCCGACCGTCACCCCCGGGCCGAGGATGGCGCCGCCTCCGATCCAGGCTCCATCGCCGACCGAAACCGGCAGCGCGTACTCGCGGCCCGTCAGCCTGCCCTCCGGCTCGACCGGGTGGGTGGCCGCGTAGATCTGCACAGCAGGGCCGATCAGGACATCGTCGCCGATCACGACGCGGTTGCAGTCGAGGATGACGCAGTTCGTGTTCAGGAACGCCCTCGCGCCGATCTCGATGTGCTCTCCGTAGTCGCAGAAAAAGGGAGGCACGACCACCGCACCCTCGCCGAGGCCGCCGAGCAGGTCGCGCAGGATCTCCCTGCGACGGTGGCGGTCGGCCTCGCCTGCGAAGGCGCGAAGCAGCGCCCGCGACCGGCCCGCAGCGGCCTGCAGCTCCGGGTCGCCCGGGTCGTACAGCTCCCCCGCGAGCATCCGCTCGCGCTCGGTCATCCGGACTTGGCCGCGTGCCCGCCGAACTGGGCCCGCAGTGCGGCGCTCACCTTGGCCGCGAACGACTCGTCCTGACGGGAGGCGAAGCGGGCATAGAGCGCGGCGGTGATCGCCGGGGCCGGCACGCTCTCGTTGATCGCCTCGAAGAGGGTCCAGCGGCCCTCGCCCGAGTCCTCGACGTAGCCGGCGATCTGCTCGAGATCCTTCCCCTCTGCTTCGAACGCGGCGTGCAGGAGCTCCAGCAGCCAGCTGCGCACGACCGAGCCGTAGCGCCAGATGCCGGCAATCTGCTCGAGGTCGAGATCGAGGCCCGAGGCCCGCATGATCTCGAAGCCCTCCCCGTAGGCCTGCATCAGGCCGTACTCGATGCCGTTGTGCACCATCTTGACGAAGTGCCCCGCGCCCGCGGGACCGACGTGGGCGTAGCCGTCGGGCGGCGCCAGGGAGCGGAAAACCGGCTCGAGGAGCGTCACGGGACGCTCGTCTCCGCCCACCATCAGGCAGTAGCCGTTCTCGAGTCCCCAGACCCCGCCCGAGACACCCGCGTCGACGAAACCGACCCCGCGGGCCGCCGCCTCCCCGGCGCGCCGCTGCGAGTCGCGGAAGTTGGCGTTGCCCCCGTCGACGATTGCATCGCCGTCGCCGAGCAGGCCGAGCAGCTCCTGGAAAGCGTTCTCCGTGATCTCTCCGGCAGGGATCATCAGCCAGAAGGCCCGTGGGGGCTCGAGCTGGCCGGCGAGCTCGGCGAGCGTGCCGGCCGTCGACTCGACCTTCGGGTCGAACGTCCGTATTTCGTGCCCGTCGCGGCGGAGCCGCTCCGTCATGTTGCCGCCCATCCGCCCCAGACCGACCATGCCGAGGATCACGGGTGCACCCCTGGTTCCCCCGTGGGCACCCTTACGACCGAGCGCTCGATCACGGACGGCACCCGCGCCGGCAACTCGCGAGCCAGCATTGCCGTCCTACCGTCGGCGGCCTCCGCTCGGGCAGAGCCCGGCTTCGGCGTCGATCCGCTTGCGTTACTCATCACGCATCCTCCAATCTCACTCGGGCGACCCGACGGCCGCGCTCTTGCAACGCTGCGTAGTCTCCGTCGGCCTGCGCGCCGATCAGACGCGCAAAACCGAACTTCCGGCCGGGGATGGGGAGCTCCTCGCCGGTCTCGTCGACGACCTGGAGGTAGAGCCCGGTCGGAGGCCCGCCCTTGTGCAGCTGGCCGGTCGAGTGGAGATACCTCGGGCCAAGACCGACCGAGACGGCGCAGCCGGTCTCGCGGGCCCGGGCGACGAGCGGGTCGAGCTCCCCCTCCCGGGCCGGGTCGATGAACGCCTGGACGCAGACGTAGTCGCCCGCGCGCGCCTGCGCCAGCAGCTGCTCAACCGTCTGCTCGGGACAGGTCCTGGTGCCTGGCACCGGGACCTGTCCCGAAAGGAGGGCGCCGGTTCGGTCCTTGGCCTCCTGCACGTTCGGCTGGTCGAAGGGGTTGATGCCGAGGAGCGAGCCTGCGACGGCGGTGGCGAACTCCCAGCGGAAGAACTCGCCCCCGAGGTCGTACGGGTCGGCCAGGCTCGACTCGTGCTCCTGGACGTCGCCACCCGCTCCCGCGTGCACGACGGGGACGAGGCCCTTGCCCTGCTTCCCGGTCGACTCGGCCAGCAGCTGCTCGACCCAGAGGCCAAAGCCCCCGGGGCTCCCGGTCAGGAGCACCTTGTCACGGCCCTCGGCCCAGCCCTCACCGAGCTCGAGGCCGAGCTCGAGGCCCGGATTGGCGTCGGCGAGACGGCAGGCTTGCCCCATCTCGTCGGCGCGGTCGAGGAGCCGCCCCGGGTCGAGGCCCATCAGAGCCGCCGGAACGAGGCCGAAGGCCGAGAGCGCGGAGTACCGGCCTCCGATCGTCGGCTCCCCGTGGAAGACGTGCCGGAAGCCGCGCTCGACGGCGAGCTGCGCGAGCGACGACCCCGGGTCGGTGACCGCCAGGAACCGGTCGCCACGGTGGCTGCACCACTCCCAGAAGAAGTCGGTGTGCGAGCGGGTCTCGAGCGTCGAGCCAGACTTCGACGCGGACACGAAGAGGGTGCGGTCCGGGTCGAGCTCGTCCGCGAGCCGCCGGATCGCCTGCGGGTGGGTCGTGTCGAGGACGTGGAAGGACGAAGCGCCGAAACGCTGCCGGAGGACCTCGGGAGCCAGGCTCGAGCCGCCCATCCCGAGGAGCACGACCACATCCGCGTCGACCTCCGCCGCGACCTCGTTCAGCTCGCCCAGGCGCTCGCGCATCCGCGCAGGCTCGTCCAGCCAGCCGAGCCAGTGCGCCTCGTCGCGGCCGGTCCAGACGGTCGGGTCGTGCGCCCAGATCCGCTCGACGAGCTCGCGCGGGTTCACGCCGCGGAGTTTCCCACGGGCCGGCCCGCCGAAGCTAGGCGGAGACGAGCTCCCCGCGCTTGGCCCGGATCCCCTCCAGCAGCTCCTCGAAGGAGGCGGCGAACTTGTCGACGCCCTCCCGCTCGAGCGTCTCGACCACGTCGTCGTAGTCCACGCCCACCTCGGCGAGCCGCTCCAGCAGCGCCTCCGCCTCCTCGACCCCGCGCCCGAGCGTCAGCGCCACCTTGCCGTGATCCTGAAAGGCGGCGATCGTCTCGTCCGGCATCGTGTTCACGGTCTCCGGCCCGATCAGCTCCTCGACGTACAGGACGTCGCGGTACTCGGGGTTCTTCGTCGAGGTCGAGGCCCACAGGCAGCGCTGCCTCGTCGCCCCCTTCGACGCGAGGAACTCCCAGCGCTCGCCGCTGAACGCCTCGCCGTAGTGCCGGTAGGCGAGCTTCGCGTTCGCGATCGCCAGCTTTCCGCGCAGCTTCAGAGCCTCACCGCCGATCTCGTCGAGGCGCCGGTCGGCCTCGGTGTCGACCCGCGAGACGAAGAAGCTCGCCACCGAGGCGACGTGTGTGGGATCGCCCCCAGAGGCGACGAGCCGCTCCAGACCGCGCAGGTAGGCCTCGACGACCGCCCGGTAGCGCTCGAGCGAGAAGATCAGCGTGATGTTGATCGAGCGTCCGGCAGCGATGCAGTCCTCGATCGCAGGGAGGCCGGGAAGGGTCGCGGGGATCTTCACGAGGACGTTCGGGCGGTCGACCCACTCGTGCAGGCGCATCGCCTGTGCGAACGTCGCCTCGGTGTCGTAGGCAAGGGTCGGGTCGACTTCGATCGAGACGTACCCATCCTGGCCCTTGCCGCCGTCCCAGACCGGCCTCAGCAGGTCGCAGGCGTCCTGGATGTCCCGGACGGCGAGCGAGAGGAACACCTCCGTGGCGTCCGGCTCGTCCGTGAGCTCACGGAGCTGCTCGTCGTAGGCTTCCCCCTGCGCGATCGCCTTCTGGAAGATCGTCGGATTCGAGGTGACGCCGACGACGGCGTCCTCGCGCATCAGGCGCTCGAGCTCCCCGCCGTGGATGGACTTGCGCGAGAGGTTGTCGACCCAGACGCTCTGACCGAGCGCCGAGAGGTCATGGAGTGGCGAATTCGGCATGAGCGCTCCTTTCGAGGGCTTCGATCTTCTCCAGCCGGCGGGCGTAGCGCTCGCCGCCATCGAAACGGGCGGTGAGAAAGGCGCGGACGAGCTCCGCGGCGAGCGACGGGCCGACGATCTCCGAGCCGAGGCAGAGTACGTTCAGGTCGTCGTGCTCGACACCCTGGTGAGCCGAGTAGGTGTCGTGACAGATCGCCGCGCGCACCCCGGGAAGCTTGCAGGCGGCGACCGAGGCGCCGACGCCAGAGCCGCAGACGAGGATGCCGCGCTCGGCCTCGCCGCCGCGGATCGCCTCGCCGATCTCGCGAGCCTTGTCCGGGTAGTCGACCCGCGGCGTGTCGCTCTTGGCGCCCAGGTCGACGGTCTCGTGCCCGAGCCCTGCCAGCTCCTCGAGAATCGTCCGGCGAAGCCGGACTCCACGGTGGTCGAAGGCGACGGCGACTCTCATCCCATAGAGGGTAGTTCACCGGCCGCGCCCACCGCCGCCGCTCGCGGCCGGGACGTGCGGCTAGGAGACGCGTTGCAGGAGCGCGAGCGCTCGCGCGGTGACGTTCTCGAGGTTGTAGCCGAGCTGCTCGAGCACCGTCGCGCCGGGGGCAGAGGCGCCGAAGCGATCGAGCGAGATCGAGTCGCCCCGGTCGCCCACCCACTGCTTCCAGCCGAGGGCGACGCCCGGCTCGATCGCCAGACGCGCGCCGACGTCGGGCGGCAGCACCTCCGTTCGGTACTCGGCGCTCTGCGCCTCGAACAGCTCCCAGCAAGGCATCGAGACGACCCGGGCTCGCGTACCCGCTTCCGCCAGCTTCCGGCCGGCGTCGAGCGCCAGCCCCACCTCGGCGCCCGTGGCGATCAGGATCAGGTCGGGCTCGCCGTCGCCGTCGGCCTCCCAGAGGACGTACGCGCCGCGCTCGAGGCCTGACGCCGCGGCGAGCTTCGAGCGGTCGAGCGTCGGCACCTTCTGGCGGCTGAGCGAGAGAGCCACCGGCCCGTCCTCGCGCTCGAGCGCGACCTTCCAGGCGAACGCGGTCTCGTTCGCGTCGGCCGGCCGGACGAACCAGAGGTTGGGAATCGCCCGCAGGGCCATGTAGTGCTCGACGGGCTGGTGGGTCGGCCCATCCTCGCCGAGGCCGACCGAGTCGTGCGTCCAGACCCAGACGACCGGCAGGTGCATCAGCGCCGAGAGCCGCACTGCCGGGCGCATGTAGTCCGAGAAGATCAGGAACGTCGACCCGTACGGCTTGACCATGCCGCCGTGGACGGCGAGCCCGTTCACGATCGACCCCATCGCATGCTCCCGGATGCCGAAGGCGACGTTCCGGCCGGCGTGCCTCGCCGAGAAGAGGCCGCCGCCGACGAACTCGGTCTTCGTCGACTCGACGAGGTCGGCGGCTCCGCCGATCATCGTCGGCGTGAAGCGCTTGAACGCCTGCATCACCTTCTTGCCCGCGTCGCGCGTAGCCACGTCCTCCCCGGCCGGGAACTCCGGCAGCTCCGCGGCGAAGCCTTCGAGGGGCCGTCCGGTGTGCACCTGATCCCACTCCTCGCGTGCCCCGGGGAAGGCGCCGCTCCAGGCCTCGAAGCGCTGCTTCCACTCCTGCTCGAGCTCGATCCCCCGGTCGGTCTGGCTCATGTCCTCCGCGACGCCGTCGGGGATCACGAAGGTCGCGTCGGGATCCCACCCGAGCGCCAGCTTCGTCGCCCGGACCTCCTCGTCGCCGAGCGGCGCCCCGTGCGCCTTCGCCGTGTCGATCGCCTTCGGGGCGCCGAAGCCGATGTGGGAGCGGACGACGATCAGCGACGGCCTGGTCTCGGCCTTCGCCGCCTCGATCGCCCCGTCGAGTGCGTCCAGGTCCTCGACGTCGGCGACACGCTCGACATGCCAGCCCTGCGCCTCGAAGCGGGCGCCGCGGTCCTCGGCCGTGAAGGAGATCGCGGTCGTCCCGTCGATCGTGATCCGGTTGTCGTCGTAGAAATAGACGAGCTTGCCGAGGCCCAGCTGGCCGGCGATCGACGCCGCCTCGTTCGACACGCCCTCCATCAGGTCGCCGTCCGAGCAGATCACGTAGACGTGGTGATCGACGATCTCGTGGCCCGGCCGGTTGAAGCGCTGGGCCAGGAACCGCTCCGCGATCGCCATCCCGACGCCGTTCGCGAAGCCCTGGCCGAGCGGCCCGGTCGTCGTCTCGACGCCTGCGGTGTGGCGGACCTCGGGGTGCCCCGGGGTCAGCGACTGCCATTGCCGGAAGCGCTTCAGCTCCTCGAGCGAGAGGTTGTAGCCCGTCAGGTGCAAGGCGGAGTACTGGAGCATCGCCGCATGTCCCGCCGAGAGGACGAAGCGATCCCGGTCCGGCCAGTCCGGGTTCGAGGGGCTATGGCGCAGGTGCTTCGTGTAGAGGAGGTACGCGAGCGGCGCGAGGGCCATGGCCGTGCCGGGATGGCCCGCGTTCGCCTGCTGGACGGCGTCCATCGACAGCGTCCTGATCGTGTCGATCGACAGCCTCCGGAGCTTCTGTGTCGTCACGTCACTCCCCGATAGAGCTCACGCTGGCGTTCCCGCGCCGAACGATATGCATCCCGCCGTTCGGGCCGCGGCTCGTAGAGCCGGCCGAGCGGCGCCGGCTCGGTCGCGCAGCCGAGCCGCTCGAACGTGACGACGGCCACGCCGCGGGCCGAGGCCTCGTCGACCGCCGACGCGACCAGCGGCCGCTCGAGCACATCCGCGAGCAACTGCGCCCAGCCGGGGTTCGCGACGAGCGCGTGCCCGGTGGCGACGACCTCGCGCACCTCGGGAAGCAGGTCCGCGACCTCGGCGAAGCGGAAGGCGACGCCCTCGAGCGCGGCCTGGAGGATGTCGGCGGGAGTCGTGTCGAAGGCGAGGCCCGTCAGCGCTCCGCGCGCCTGCGCGTTCCAGTGCGGGCTGCGCTCGCCGCCGAGGAGGGTGAGAAACGTCAGCCCGTGCGTGTCGGGCTCCGCGTCGGCGACAACCTGAGCCTCCGGCAGCCGCAGCGTCTCCTCGAGCCAGGCGTAGAGGTTGCCTCCGTCGGAGAGGGCCCCGCCCTCGACGAGGCGAGCCCGGTCGAGCCGGTAGAGGAAGAGGCCTGGCCGTGGCTCGAGCCGATCGGCTGCCCGCACGACCCTGTAGGCCCCCGAAGTGCCGATCATCAGCGCCGCGCGATCGGGGGTCATGCAGCCTGCGCCGACGTTCGAGCACGCTCCGTCTCCGAGCGCCGGGAACCAGGGCGTGCCCGCGTCGACGGGCTCGTCGGAGAGCACCGGCAGATGCGCGTGATCGAGCCCGACGGCATCCAGGAGCTGCGTGTCCCACGTGCCGTCGGCGAGGGCGAGGAGTCCCGTGCCGGACGCCATCGACAGACTCGTGCGCGCGTCGCCGGTGAGCTGGAGCTGGAGGTAGTCGGCGAAGGAGAGAAACCGCGCCGCGGATCGGAAGAGCTCCGGCTCGGCCTCGCGGAGCCAGACGAGCTTCGCGGGCCAGTAGGACGGGTGCAGCACGCACCCGGTGCGGGCGTGCACGTCACCTCGCTCGACGAGGCCTCCGAGCCTGCGGGCGGCGTCGGCGGCCCGCAGGTCGCGCCAGGTCAGGAGCGGACCGATCGCTCGCCCACGGCCGTCGACCGGGACGAGGCTGTGCCAGAAGCACGACGTCGCCACCGCGTCCACCTCCCCGCCGGCCTCCCGGAGCGCCTCCTCGTAGGCCGCGCGCGTCGCGGCCACGAGCTGGTCGGCGTCGAACTCGGCCTGCCCCTCGTGGCCGTCGGTCAGCTCGTAGCGAGTCTGCACCTCGACCCCGCGCAGGGCCTCGGCCCGTTCGTCGTAGACCCGAGCCCTAACGGAAGAGGTGCCGACGTCGAGCGCGAGGACGCGCGTCAGGAACAGGCCCTCAAGGCCGGGAGCTCAACTGCGCCTTGAAGAAGGCGGACGCGCCGAGGGCGTTGCCGACCAGGCGATTTCGGTGCAGGGTCGCGTGCGCGCCGTAGTTCGCCTGCAGCGCATACCCCATCCGCGTCAGGTCGCCGGACGCGGGATCCGGCCTCGTTCCGGAGACGTGGTTCCCCGAGATCATGCAGTGCGAGAAGTCGCCGCAGAAGATGCCGACGCCGAGCGCGTCGTCCACCCGGTTCCCAGCAACCTCCCCCATCGACATCTCCGTCATCGCGATCCCGCGGAGCGACGTCCGCGTGATGCGGTTGTTTCGGACGAGGACGTTCGCCGAGTGGGTGACGATCCCCTCGCGGCCGCCGGTGATCGTGCAGCGCTCGATCAGGCTCATCCGCCGATGGGCTGAGAACGAGATGTCGATCCCCTGACCCCAGCCGCCCCGGAAGCCGCCGATCGTGCAGTCGCGGATCACGACCTGGGCCCGCCGGATGTGGATCGCGTCGATCGTGGCCCCGCGGACGGAGACGTTCTGCAGGACGACGCTCCGGGCGTCGTCGACGTCGATCCCGTACTCGTTCGCGACCACGTTCACGTCCTTCAGCGTCACCTCGTCCGCCGTGATCCGGATCCCCCCGCGAACGACCGAGTCGGGACGACCGACGAGTGTCTGGGCGTGATCGAGCAGCAGCGGCCCCTGCGTCACGCCGGCCGGCAGCTGGATCGTCGGCGGCCGCATGCTCCAGACCGAGCCTGTGAAGACGAGGACGCCCGCCCCCGCGGCCGCCGCCACCGTCAGGCCCCGGCGACGGCTGCCCGCCCAGATGTGACGGTGGAAGCCGTAGGCGAGGTAACCGCCGAGCACCGCGAGGAAGACGAGCGTGTTGAACACGAAGTGGAGTTCGATCAGGCTGAAGTTGCGGCCGTCGGGCGCCGGCAGGGGCTGGCCGAGGATCCCGGGCGTCGGCGAGTGGTGGCCGTTCCCGAACCACTGGTCGAGCTTCACGGTGTGCTCGACGACGTGGTAGCCCTGGAGCAGGAAGATGCCACCGGTCAACAGGGCCCACCCCACGGGGCTCGCCGCGCGCCACTCGCGCCGCCACATCCGGAAGCCGGCGTACAGGGCGGCGAGGAGGAGGAGCAGCGAGTGGTTGTAGGCGACGTGCACCCACTCGATGTCGAAGAAGAAGCCGAGCAGGCCGCGGCAGTCGTTCGGGCAGGCAGCGCCCCGGACGTCCTTCTGCAGCACCTGGGCGAGGTGCTCGCTCTCGTGGAGCACCAGCACGACCGCGACGGCGAAGAAGGCGGTACTCAGCCGGGGATGCCGGCGGAGAAGCTGGCCAGAGGTCATTTCACGGAGCCCGCCAGGAGGCCCTGGACGAAGTAGCGCTGGAAGGCGAAGAAGACGACGATCGGCAGCGCCAGGGAGATGAACGAGGCCGGGGCGATGATCTCGATGTTGCTGCCGAACTCGGTCAGCTGGTTGAAGATCGCGACCGTGATCGGCTTCGTGTCGCGCCCGAAGGTCAGCGCGACCAGCAGGTCGTTCCAGGTCCAGAGGAACTGGAAGATTGCGAGCGACGCGATCGCCGGCAGCCCGAGCGGGAGGATCAGACGGAAGAAGATCCTGAACTCCGAGGCGCCGTCGATCCGCGCCGACTCGAGGATGTCCTTCGGGATCCCGATGAAGAAGTTCCGCAGCAGGAAGATCGCGAACGGCAGCCCGAACGCCGTGTGGAAGAGGATCAGGCTGAGCACGGTGTCGAAGATCCCGAGCGTGTTGTAGAGCGAGAAGATCGGGATCAGCGCCATCTGCAAGGGCACGACGAGCAGCGCGATCACGACGATGAAGAGCCAGTCGCGGCCGGGGAACTCGAGCCAGGCGAAGGCGTAGGCCGCAAGGGCTGCGATGAAGATCGGCAGGACGGTGCTGCCGATCGCGACCTGGAGCGTCGTCAGGAGCGAGTCGGTGATCTGCTCGTTCGAGAGGAGGGCGTCGTAGTTTTGCCACGTCGCGACGCTCGGCTTGCTCAGGATCTGCCACCAGCCGCCGCCACCCAGGTCGGAGGCGGAGAGCAGGGAGGTGAAGAGGAGCCCGAGGGTCGGGATCAGCCAGAGCAGGCCGATCACGGCGAGGAACAGGTGGACCGGGGCCTTGCCGAGGACCCGGAGGATCCGTCCGGAGAGCGGCTCGGCCGGGCGGGGCACTACCGGGGCGCGCGCGGCGACGGAGGCCATCAGCTGGCCTCGGTCCGGAAGCGCTTGATGTTGAGCGCGAGGATCGGCAAGACGAGCAAGAAGAGGAGCACGGCGATCGCTGAGCCGAGCCCGAAGTCGTTCACGCCCCCGAAGGACGTCCGCCACATCGCGAGCGCGATCACGTTGGCGTCGTCCTGCACGGAGCCCGGGGCGACCGCCAGCACGATGTCGAAGACCTTGAGGACGTTGATCAGCATCGTGATGAAGACGACCGAGAGGACCGGCGCGAGCAGGGGGACGGTCACCCGGCGGAACGTCTGCCACTCGCTCGCCCCGTCCGTCCGTGCTGCCTCGAGCACGTCGCGGGGGATCGCCGCGAGCCCCGCGGCGATCACGACCATCGCGAAGCCGGCCCAGACCCAGATGTAGGCGAAGATGAGCGCAGGGGTGATCAGCTTCGGGCCGAGCCAGGAGACGCCCCCGAAGGGCTTCGCGAACGTCGCCTTGCCGATCCCGGCGCGGTAGCTCCCCGGCTCGAGGTCGTCGAAGGCGAAGGCACCGTCCGGCCCCGTCTGCGTCGAGGCGACCTTCTTTCCGGCCGCGTCGCGGAGGACGACAATGACGTCCGGGAGCCCGAGCTCCCCCGGCTCGACCTTGCCCGGGGTCCCCCCGCCGGGCTTGAAGTCGCGCCAGACGACGCCGCGGATCCCCTCGCCCGGGCCGGGGTCGGCGGCCTGCTCCGCACCTCCCGGCACCTGACCGGGTGGGATTCCGGTCAGGCCGAGCCGGGCGACGTCGCCCGGCTCGAGCGCCCGCCGCAGGACGAGGCCACGCGACGCGTCGCCCTCGAGGGCCGGCGTCGAGGCGAACGCGTTGGACAGCGAGCCCGGCGGGTCGATCGCATCCTTGACGACGCCGATCGTTGCGTTGATCGCGCCACGGTCCGGATCCTGCTGATCCATGACGCGCCAGATCACTCCGGCGGCGAAGAGCGAGATCGCCATCGGCATGAAGACCGCGGTGCGGAAGGCGATCCGCCAGGCCACCCGCTCGGTCAGGACGGCAAAGACGAGGCCGATCGCGGTGACGAGCGCCGGGACGACCAGCACCCACAGCGCGTTGTTTCGGATCGCCCGGAAGATGACCTCGTTCGTGAAGATGTCCTCGTAGTTGTCGATGCCGACGAAGGCCGAGCCGTCCCGGTCGAAGAAGCTCCGGAGCATCGTCCGGACAGTCGGATAGACGATCCAGACCCCGAGCAGGAGGAGGGCTGGGCCGAGGAAGGCGAGCGTGACGGCGTGCTTGCGCCAGGCCTGCCCTCCTGCCGCTGGCGGCGCCCCCGCTGCCGGGGGCGCCGCCGTCACGTTCTGACTACTCAACTACTTCTTGTAGGCCTTGGCGGCCGAGGCCTCGAGCTTCGCCGCGATGCCGTTCACGTCGGTCGGCGTCTCGACGAAGTCCTGGAACAGCTTCCACATGCCCTGACCGGCCGTCGAGCCGAACGCTGCCGGCTGGAGGTCGGACAGGTCGAACCGGAAGAGCGACGCCTGCGCGAGGCCCGTCGCGGTCTTGCGAGTCAGCGCATCGCTGTAGGCACCCGGCTTGACGTTCTTGTTCGGCGAGGAGAAGCCGCCTCGCTTCGCCCAGATCGTCGCCGCCTGCGGCGTGGCGAGGTAGGAGATCAGCGCCCGGGCGGCCGGGTTGTCCTTGAACATGACGACCACGTCGCCGCCGCCCATCACCGAGGCCTTCGTCGCGGGCCGCACCGAGGGGAACGGGAAGACGTTGTAGCCGCTGATCGGCTTCAGCTTCGTGGAGGACGCGACGACGCCCGGGACGAAGTCGCCCTCGATCACCATCGCCGCCTTGGCGGGATTCTGGAACACGTTCGAGACCGAGGTCGGGAAGTCGGTCTGCAGCGCCCCGCTCTTGTTTCCGAGGATGTTGTCGCTGTCGCCGATGATCAACGCCATCGTCCGCAGAGCCGCCTTCACCGACGGATGCGTCCAAGGGATCGTGTGCGCCGACAACCGGTCGTAGAGCGCCCCGCCGGCCTGGCGGAGGTAGATGTTCTCGAACAGGTCGGTGAGCGTCCAGCCGTCCGCTCCGGCGATCGAGTACGCAGGGAGGCCGGAGGCCTTGATCGTCTGCGCCACCTGGCGCAGCTGCGCAACCGTCGCCGGCGCCTTCACGCCGGCGGCCTTGAAGGCCGCGACGTTGTACCAGACGGTCGACTTGTTGGCGCCCTTGAAGAAGAGCCCGTAGAGCTTGCCCTTCACCGAGCCGAGGCTGAGCCACACGGGGGCGTAGTTCTTCGCGATCACGCCGCGGGCGAAGGTGATCGGCTTTGCCGCCCCACGCTCGGCGAACTGCTTCATCAGCCCGGGCTGCGGGAGCGTCGCGATGTCCGGCGGATTGCCGCCGGCGATCGCCGTCGAGACGATCTGCGGCACGTTGTCGCCTGCCCCTGTGTACTTGATCTTGAGGCCAGGGTTGGCCTTCTTGAAGGGCGCGAGCACCGCCTGGAAGGACGCCTGCTCGTCCCCCGTCCACTTCGCGATGATCGAGACGCTGCCGGAGACGCCCTGGCGCTCTCCGGCCCCGCCTGCGGTACCGACCGCCGCGAGCGCGGCGAGTCCAAGTGCGAGCACCGCGGCGAGATACCAGCGGTAGTTCCTCATCGAGTTACTCCTTTCGTCGTATCGCTTTCGTAGATCCCGGCCCCGGAGTCGGGGTCGAAGAAGTGGAGCGCGCGGGTGTCGACGGACACCTCGACGGTCTCACCTTCCTGCACCTTAGAGCGCGCTCCGAAACGCCCGACCACGGTCGCGCGGGCCGGTCCCTCCTCGAGCTCCTGCACGACCACGGCGTCGGTGTCCTCTGCAAGCTCACGCACGTCTTCGGTCATCGCCGGCCGCGCGTCGACGGCGAGGTGCACGATTAGCTCGGAGCCGAGCGCCTCCCGCAGCTCGACCGTGCCGCGCAGGCGGCGATCGGACGGGGTGTCGCCGCCAAGCGCGGTGTCCTCGAGGTCCTCCGGCCGGATGCCGAGGATCACCGGCCGGCCCTCGTAGGCCGCGAGCCCGGGCCGGGCCGACAGCACGCCCTCGTCGAGCACGATCGACTGCGAGCCAGCCTGCGCCGAGAGACCGCCGTTCGTCCGGGCCACCGTCGCCTCGAGGAGGTTCATCGCCGGCGAGCCGATGAAGCCCGCGACGAAGAGGTTGACCGGCCGGTCGTAGAGCTCCTGCGGTGAGGCGACCTGCTGCAGCTCGCCCTTCCGCATCACCGCGACGCGGTCGCCCATCGTCATCGCCTCGACCTGGTCGTGCGTGACGTACAGCGTCGTCACGCGGAGGTTCCGCTGGATCCGGCTGATCTCGCCGCGCATCTGGACCCGGAGCTTCGCGTCGAGGTTCGAGAGCGGCTCGTCCATCAGGAACGCCTGCGGCTGCCTGACGATCGCGCGTCCCATCGCCACGCGCTGCCGCTGCCCACCCGAGAGCGCCCGGGGCTTTCGCTTCAGGAACGGCTCGAGGTCGAGGATGCGCGCTGCCTCCAGGATCCGACGGTCGAGCTCGTCTTTCTTCACCTTCTTCACCCGGAGCCCGAAGGCGATGTTCTCGTAGACGGACAGGTGCGGGTAGAGCGCGTAGCTCTGGAACACCATCGCGATGTCTCGGTCGCGGGAAGGCACGTGGTTCACGACCCGCTCGCCGATCCTCACCGCGCCGCTCGAGATCTCCTCGAGTCCCGCCGCCATCCGCAGGGCCGTGGTCTTTCCGCAGCCCGAGGGGCCGACCAGCACCATGAACTCGGAGTCGCCGATCTCGAGGTCGAGGCCCGAGACGGCGGTCGTCCCGTCGGCGTAGACCTTGCTCACATCCTCAAACGCGACTGCAGCCACCGTGTCCTCTCGCGAAGGTCGCGAATCCCCTACCCCGGTCCGGTGACAGCGTAACCCCCACCGACGTTGGCCGTCCCGGCTCGAGCCCCGACGTACCCTGGGTGTCCGCCATGGCCGTCGTCATCGCTTCGAGCCTCAGGAAGGAGCTCGCCGGAGCGCCGCTCTTCGACGGCGTCTCGTTCAAGCTGGAGCGGCGAGATCGCCTCGCCCTCTCCGGGCCGAACGGAGCCGGCAAGACGACTCTGCTCCGGCTCGTCGTGGGTGAGACGGAGCTGCACGGCGGTGAGCTCGCGTTCGACAAGGGGACTCGTGTCGCGCTGCACGACCAGCGGCCCCCGCTCGAGCTCGGCCTCACGCTTCGCGACTACTCGCTCACCGGCGCAGCCGAGCTCGTTGCCGCGGAAGGTGAGCTGCGGCGGCTCGAGCGGGCGATGGCGAGCGGGGAGCACGCGCCTGCGACCCTCCGACGCTACTCCGAGGCACAGGCCCGCCTGGAGCACGCCGGCGGCTACGGGTGGCGCGAGCGGGCGGCGGGTGTCCTGCGCGGCCTCGGCTTCGCCGAGGAGGATCTCGACCGGCCGCTGTCGACCTTCTCCGGCGGAGAGCTGACCCGGGCCTCGCTCGCGCGTGCGCTCGCGGGCGACCCCGACCTGCTGCTCCTCGACGAGCCGACGAACCACCTCGACGTCACGAGCCTCGAATGGCTCGAGCAGACCCTCCGCGAGCTGGACGCGGCGGTGATCCTCGTCGCGCACGACCGCTGGTTCCTCGAGGCCACGGCGACTGCGGTCCTGGAGCTCGAGGGCGGCCGCTCGACCTTCTTTCCCGGCGCCTGGCACGTCTGGCGCAGAGAGAAGGCCGAGCGCGCGCAGCACCTCGCGAAGACCGCGGAGCGCCAGGCCGAGGAGATCGCGCGCTTGGAGCGGTTCGTCGAGCGGTTCCGCTACAAGGCCTCGAAGGCGCGGCAGGCGCAGTCGAAGCTGAAGCAGATCGAGCGCGTGCAGCGAGTCCGCGTCGAGGTGCCCGAGGAGCGGCGACGGACGCTCGGGTTCGAGTTCCTGAAGCCTGCGCGGAGCGGCCGCACCGTTGTCGAGGCGTCGGGCCTCGACGTGGGAGTTGGCGGCAAGACCCTGCTCGAGGATGCCTCCTTCGCGCTCGAGCGCGGCGAGCACGTCGCCCTGGTCGGGCCCAACGGTTCCGGCAAGACAACCCTGCTCGAGACCCTGCTCGGCCGGCGCGACCCGCTTGGGGGCACGGTGCGCCTCGGCCACGGCGTCGAGCCCGCGTACTTCTCCCAGCACGAGGTCGAGCTGGACGAGCGCGGGAGCGTCCTCCAGTGTGCCCAGGGCGCGACGGGGCTCCAGCGGCCGCAGGCCCAGGCCCTGCTCGGTCGATTTCTCTTCTCGGGCTGGGAGACGCACGAGAAAGCGGTCGCCGTACTCTCCGGCGGCGAGCGCCGCCGCCTGGCACTGGCCCTCGTCGTCGCCTCGGGCGCGAACTTCCTCGTCCTCGACGAGCCGACGAACCACCTCGACCTCGAGAGCCGGGAGGCGCTGGAGGTGGCGCTCGAGGCCTTCCCGGGAACGATTCTGCTCGTCTCTCACGACCGCGCGCTGCTCGACGCGGTCGCACGCCGGACGCTCGCGATCGAGGACGGGGCTCTGCGCTCGTACCCCGGCGGCTGGGCGGAGGTGGTGCGCCGCCGCGACGAGCGGGGCGCAGCAGCCGTGGCCGCGGCCGAGCCCGAGACCCCGCGGAGCCGACCTCCGAAGACCCCGGTGCGATCGAGCCCACGTCGCCCGAGCGAGCTCGAGGCAGTCGAGGCCGAGATCGAGGCCCGCGAGAGCACCGTCGCGGAGCTCGAGCGGAGCCTGGCGGACGACTGGACGGACGTCGAGAAGCTCGCCGCCCACCGTCAGGCGAGAGTCGAACTGCAATCCCTACTCGAGCGCTGGGAGGCGCTCTTCGAATCACTGGACCCGCGCAGACCCTCCGGCT
>Ga0136620_10000419_pt1 | contig 19554 bp, 22 predicted proteins | sample AntDrymUQ4162106_2_FD_104806 | JGI IMG/M metagenome (GOLD analysis project Ga0136620, IMG submission 104806) | Polar desert sand microbial communities from Dry Valleys, Antarctica - metaG UQ416 (21.06) | ecosystem: Environmental > Terrestrial > Soil > Desert | place: Antarctica: Dry Valley... | reverse complement strand
CGATCGGTCCGCGGTCGTCGGTGATGAGCAGGTCCTCGGGGTCGAGCGCGCGCTCAACGTCATCGAGCGTGCGCAGCCGCTCCCCCGGCCGGGCCCGGCGAACGACGATCGGGCCTTTGAGCAGGTCGCGGTCATAGCCGTGGATGGGCTGGCCGAGCTCGAGCATCACGTAGTTGGTCACGTCGACAGCGAGCGCGATCGGCCGCATCCCAGCGAGCTGGATCCGCCGGGCCATCCACAGCGGCGTTGGCGCCGTCGGGTCGAAGCCGGTGACGGTACGGGTCACGAAGACCGGGCACGCCTCGGCGTCCTCCACCACGACCGGGTAGTCGGCCCGCTCGGCCCCGGACGCGGCAGCGTCAGCACTGGCCGGGTCGCGGAACGCGGCGCCGAGAGCCAACCCGGCGTCCCGGGCCACCCCGCGCACCGACAGCGCGTACGCCCGGTCGGGGTTGATCTCGAACTCGATCACGTCGTCACGCAGCTGCAGCGCCTCCGCGGCGTCGTCGCCGGGCACGCCCGACCCGGACGGAAGCACCAGGATCCCCTGGTGGTCGGATCCGGTGCCGAGCTCGCGGTCCGAGCAGATCATCCCGTCCGAGATGTGCCCGTACGTCTTGCGGGCCGCGATCTCCATGCCGCCGGGCAGCGAGGTGCCGGGGAGGGCGACCACGACCAGGTCGCCGGCATCGACGTTCGTCGCGCCGCAGACGATGCCGTGCCGGCCGTGCTCCGGCCCCACGTCGACCTGGCACCACCGGGTGGTCTTCCCGTTCGAGTGCGTCTCGGGCTCCGCGGACACCACCCGGCCGAGGACGAGCGGGCCGGCCACCTTCGCGCCGAGCGTGGTGAGCCGCTCCAGCTTCAGACCGACGGCAGTCAGGCGGGCGGCCAGCTCGGCAGCGGGCAACCCCTCAGGCAGGTCGACGTGGTCGCGCAGCCACGACACCGGGACCTGCATCAGACACCGACCCCGAACGCCTGCGTGAACCGCACGTCGCCCTCGGCGATGTCACGCATGTCCGCGACACCGTGCCGGAACATCAGCGTGCGATCGATGCCCATGCCGAAGGCGAAGCCGGTGAACTCGTCGGGGTCGACGCCGCAGGCGACGAGCACCCGCGGGTTCACCACGCCGCACCCGCCCCACTCGATCCAGCCCTCGCCACGGCAGGTGCGACAGGTTTGTACGTCGGGCTGGACGCCGCGGCACAGGAAGCACCGCAGGTCGACCTCCGCGCTCGGTTCGGTGAACGGGAAGTACGCCGGTCGGAACCGGGTGTCGATGCCCGTGCCGAACATTGCCGCGGCGAAGTGGTCCAGGCTGCCCTTGAGGTGCGCCATCGACAGGCCGCGGTCGACCGCGAGCCCTTCCACCTGGCTGAACACCGGGGAGTGCGTGGCGTCGAGGTCGTCGGTGCGGAATGTCCGGCCGGGGCAGATCACGTAGATCGGGGGCCTGCGGGACAGCATCGTGCGCGCCTGCACCGGCGACGTGTGGGTGCGCAGCACCACGTGCGCATCGACCGGCTCGAGCCAGAACGTGTCCTGCATGGTGCGGGCGGGGTGGTCAGGGCCGAGGTTGAGCGCGTCAAAGTTGAGCCACTCCGCCTCGACCTCCGGCCCCTCAGCGACCTCCCAGCCCATCGCGACGAACACGTCGGCGATGAGCTCGGTCAGGGTGGTGATCGGGTGCCGCGCGCCGACCGGCTCCCGGTCGTACGGAAGCGTGACGTCGACCGTCTCGTCGACGAGCATCCGCGCTTCGTGCTCGGCCTCGAGGACCTCCGTACGGGCGGCGATGGCGGCGGCCACGTCGCGGCGGGCCGCGCCGACCCGCATCCCGGCCTCCTTGCGGGCTTGCGGGGCGAGGGCGCCGATCTCCCGGTTTGCGAGCGCCAACGGGCTGCGGTCACCGGCGTGCTGGAGCCGCACCTGCTTCAAAGCGTCCAGGTCGTACGCGTCGGCAACCGCGCCGAGCGCCTCGGACCGCATCCGGTCCACCTCACCGGTGTGCAGCGGCGTTACCTCGACCGGGTCGTAGTCGGAGCTCGCGCCGGTCACCCGCGCAGTCTAGGAAGTCGGCAGGTCGCTGAGCGCTCCCGGCTCGGCGACCGGAAGCCAGATCCTGATCCGGGCTCCCCCTTCGGGGTTGTCCCCGACCGACACCTCGCCGGCGTGCGCGTCGACGAGACCTTGGACGATGTAGAGCCCGAGGCCGCTGCCGTCCTGCGGGCCGTCTCGCCAGAACCGGGTGAACACCCGCTCCCGCAGCAGCTCGGGAACCCCGGAGCCGCTGTCGTCCACCAGCATGCTCACACCTGGGGTGCCGTCCGCGGCAGCCTCGCGGGTCGCGCTGATCTCGACCCGGCCGCCGCCGTGGCGGTGCGCGTTGTCGACAACGTTGGTGACGACCTGGGCGAGCTTGTCCTCGTCGCCCCAGATCTCCGGAAGGTCGGCGGGGACGTCCACCGTGGTCTCCCGCCCGCCAGCGCTCCGGATGCTCTCGACCACCCGCTTGCTCAGGCTGGCGAGGTCGACCGGCGCGATCCGAAGCGCAAGCCGACCAGAGTCGATGCGCGCAGTGTCGAGCAGCTCAGTGATGAGCCGGGCGAGTCGGTCGGCCTCAGCGTCCACCGTCTCCACCATCAGCCGGCGCTGCTGCTCGCTGAAACGGTCCCACTTCGCCAGCAGCGTTGCGGTGAACCCCTTGACGCCGGTGAGCGGGGACCGCAGCTCGTGCGCCACCGTCGCGACCAGGTCGGAGTGCTGGCGGTCCAGCCGCTCACGCTCGCGCACCGCGCGCAGAGAGACGGTCACCGCGACTACGCGACCGAGCGGCCGGTCCCGGACCAGCCGGCCGGTGACGAGCAGCTCACGCCCGTCCGGGCGGTACCACGCCCGCTCGACCAGCCGGGTGCGCGTCTCCAGACCCTCGTACGGCCGCAGGCAGTCGTACCAGCCGTTGCCGCGAAGGTCGTCGAGCGTGAGCACTTCATCCAACGGGCGTCCGATGCAGGCGTCGCGGTCGACGCCGAGCATCCGCGCTGCGGCAAGGTTGACGAGCACGACCTGGCCGTTCTCGTCGGCAACCACCAGTCCGTCGGCGAGGTTGTCGCCGGACACCGAAACCCGCTCGGTCACCTGCCGCACGCTATTCGTCCGGTCCGCGCTCGGCCAACCTCTGCGCCCGGGCGGAGGCATACAGGCACACCGCCGCGGCGGTCGCCAGGTTGAGGCTCTCGGCCCGCCCGTAGAGCGGCACCGCCACCGTCTTGTCGGCCAGCTCCCGTACGGCCGGGGGAAGCCCGTGTGCCTCGTTGCCGAACAGCCAGGCGGTCGGCCGACCGAGCAGCCCGCGGCGGTCGGCATGGTCGAGGTCGGTGGGCGCCGAGCCGTCTGCGGCGAGCACCTGCAAGCCGGCCGTACGGGCCGCGGCGACAAGGCTCGGCAGTTCGGGGTGGACCGCCACCGGCAGGTGGAACAGCGAACCAGCGCTGGCGCGCACCACCTTGGGGTTGTACGGGTCGACGCTATCGCCGCTGAGCACGACCCCGTCAGCACCGGCCCCGTCCGCGCAGCGCAGCAGCGCCCCGGCGTTGCCCGGGTCGCGGACATCCACGCCGACCACGACCAGACGTGCGTCGGCCGTGACCACTCGGTCGAGCGACGCGTCGAGGAAACGGCACACCGCCACCACCCCCTGCGGGGTCACGGTGTCGGCGACCGCTGCGACGACGTCGCCCGCCACCTCGGTCCAGCGCACCCCTGCGGAGGCGGCCTGCTCCCGCAGCGGGCGGTCGGCGTCCGCGGTCGCGAACACCTCGATGACGTTGGCCGGCTCCGCCAGCGCGGCCTCGACTGCGTGCGGTCCTTCCGCGAGGAACCGGCGCTGCTGCTGCCGCACCTTCCGGGTGGCCAGCCTGGCAGCCTCCCTGACTCGTCGGGAGCGGGCGGTGAGGAGGTCGTCGCTCAGGCGGCCTCCCCCTCCTTGGTGGAGCCCTTGGCGGAGCCCTTGGGGGCGTTGACGTCGCTCGGCAGCGCGGTCCGGGCCACCTCGACCAGCGCGGCGAAGGCGGGCGGGTCGGTGACGGCGAGGTCGGCGAGCGCCTTGCGGTCAACGCTCACGTCGGCCGCGCGCAGCCCCTGCACGAACCGGTTGTACGTGAGCCCGTTCTGGCGGGCGGCGGCGTTGATGCGCTGGATCCACAGCCGGCGGAAGTCACCCTTGCGGGCCCGCCGGTCGCGATAGCTGTAGACGAGCGAGTGCGCGACCTGCTCTTTGGCCTTGCGGTAGAGCCGGGACCGCTGGCCGCGATAGCCGGCGGCCTGCTCGAGGATCTCGCGACGCTTCTTGACGGCGTTGACGGAACGCTTGACGCGTGCCACTTCGTACTCCTTCGGACGTGCCCCGGTCGTGCTCGGTCGCTATGGGGGTTCGGTTACTTGCCGAGCAGCTTCTTGATCCGGCCCACGTCCGACGCAGCGACGTCGGTCGTACCGTCGAGACGACGAGTGCGCGTCGTCGGCTTGTGCTCGAACTTGTGCCGGCGGTTGGCCTTCTGCCTGCGCAGCTTGCCGGTGCCGGTGATCTTCACCCGCTTCTTGGTGCCGGAGTGCGGCTTCATCTTCGGCATCTCATGCCCTTCCCTCTCGTCTGCTCACACTGCGTCTGCTCACACTGCTGTCTTCTCACAGCTCGGGGTCGAGGTTTTCCGAGCGCTTGCGTGGTTTGGCCTGGGTCGCGGCGGTAGCCCGCTCGGCCCGCAGCGCCTGCCGCTCCGCACGCCGCTCGGCAGCCAGGGCGGCACGCTCGGCGCGCACCTCTGCCTGCGCCTCGGCCTTCTTGCGGTGCGGCCCGATCACCATCGTCATGTTGCGACCGTCCTGGCGGGGGGTCGTCTCCACGTACCCGAGTTCCTCCACGTCTTGGGCGAGCCTCTGCAGCAACCGGAACCCGAGCTCGGGTCGGTGCTGTTCTCGGCCACGGAACATGATCGTGATCTTCACCTTGTCTCCCGAGCGGAGGAACCGGACCACGTGGCCCTTCTTGGTCTCATAATCGTGGGAGTCGATCTTGGGGCGAAGCTTCATCTCCTTGATCACCGTGTGGGTCTGGTTGCGCCGCGACTCCCGCGCCTTCTGGGCCGCCTCGTACTTGAACTTTCCGTAGTCCATGAGCTTGGTAACGGGCGGTCGAGCGGTGGGAGCCACCTCGACGAGGTCCAGATCGGCCTCGTTCGCGAGCCGGAGGGCGTCCTCGATGCGGACGATGCCGACCTGCTCGCCGTTGGGTCCCACGAGTCGAACCTCTGGCACGCGGATTCGATCGTTGATGCGCGGCTCGTTGCTGATATCTCCTCCTGGCTCGTACGCGGATCGGGAACCGGTCGTCGACCCCGGCGGGAGGCCTCCCCGAACGCGAATCGAGGCTCCCGCACCGACATGCGCGGAAGCCTCCAGCCGTACCCGACGACCCGGAGGTCGGTGCGGGTGGGAGATCTCCGCTTGTGAGCGGGACGCCGGACTGTGCAGGCGTCCCGCTGGCCGTCGCCCAGGCTATCAGCCGAGGCCGCGCGACCGACCATCGCTGTGTGCCACGCTGGAGTGGTGCGTGGCGCGGACGTGGTGCTGTGGCTGCCGTGGGCGTTGTTGCTGTCCGCGGGCGCAGTCGTCCTCGGCGTGCGGTCCGTACGTCGCGGCGACCGGGTGCGAGCGCTGTGGTGGCTGGGCTGGGCGCTGGTGCCGCCGGCGCTGCTGCTCACCGGGACGCTGCGCCTGGTCGGCCGGGTGGCGGCGGCGTTCGCCGACTGGGCCACGTCGGTCGTCTTCAGCCCCACCACCTGGCTCGGGATCGTGCTGGCCCTCGCGGCCGGGGCACTGCTCGGCACCGCGCGGTGGTTGGGCCGCCGTGAGCGGCCGGAGGGCGAGTCGCCGACGAAGCAGGCGGTGCGCACGCAGAGCGGAGTCGACGACGAGCTCGCCGACATCGAGGAGATCCTGCGCCGACGCGGGATCAGCTGAGCGACTGCTGGTCCGACTGGCCGTGCGCGGCGATCGCCGCCCGCAACTCACGCACCGCCCGTACGGCGCGACGGCCGTCGGCGCGCTGGATGCCCATCAGCGGCAATGCTACCCCGGCGCTGGTGTCCAGAACCGCCCACGGCGCGCCCCTGCCGAGCGACACCGTCAGCGCCTCCGGCCAGCTGACGTCGTGCCGGCGGTAGCCGTTGACCACGTGCAGCCCGTCGGGATCGACGCGGACCCGGGTGCGGGCGATGCCGAAGAGCACCGCGAGTGCCGCGACCAGGAGCACGCCCAAGGTGACGTCCTGGGCCACGGTGAACGACCCGCGGGCCCGGGCCGGCAGCGCGAACGTGACCGCGGCGCACACTGTCAGCAAGCTCACCGAGGCGACGCCCGCCACCACCAGCGCGCCGACCGGGCGGTAGGTGCGGATCGGCTGGCTCAGCCGTCTCTACCCGTCTCGAGCTGGGCCGCTCCGGTCACCGTCTGCAGCCGGCGCTCGATTCGGTCGAGTCGCCCGCCGATGTCGGTGCGCAGGTCGTCGATGCGGGCGTTGACGTCGTCGAAGCGGCGGTCGACGTCCTCGAATCGGTTGGTTACGTGGCCGGTGAGCCCATCGAACCGGTTGTTGACGTCGTCGAAGCGGGCGTTGACGTCGTCGAAGCGGGCCGCAAACGTCCGCACCACGGCGAACATGCCGGCGACGGCAACCGTCACGATGCCGGCGACGCTGCCGAGGTAGGCGGCGAGGTTCATGTTGGGAGCCTACGCCGCGAGCGGCGCCCATGGCCGACATGGAGCCCGGGCTGTGAATGTCAGCGGAGCGCGCGCAGAACGAGGGCGGTGCGGACGGCTGCGTCGGCGGCCTCGGCGCCCTTGTCCTCGGTCGATCCGTCGAGGCCGGCGCGGTCTAGGGCCTGCTGCTCGGTGTCGCAGGTGAGCAGGCCGAAGCCGACCGGCACGCCCTGCTCACGAGCCACCGCCTCCAGGCCGGTCGTCGCGGCCGAGCAGACGTAGTCGAAGTGCGGGGTGTCGCCGCGGATCACGACCCCGAGCGCCACGACCGCGTCATGCGTACGGGCTGCGGCCGCCACCACGACCGGCAGCTCGAACGACCCCGGTACGCGGACCACGGTCGGGTCGCCGACGCCGGACTCGGCGAGCCGGCGGCGAGCACCTGCCACCAGCCCGTCCATCACCCTCGGGTGCCAGGACGCGGCCACCACCGCGACCCGCAGCCCGCTCCCGTCCACCGGGTCGAGTCCGGGCGCACCCGCCCGAATCACGCGCGTACCGCCAGGAGTAGTGCGGGGTTCTGGCTGTCTGCAGCCCCCCGACAGCAGCCAAAATCCCGCAATTGGGGAGGTCCCGCCGGCCCGGTCATACCTGCGGCCGGGTCGGTTCGGGCTCCGGCTCCGGCACCGGCAGCAGGTGCGACAGGTCGTGGCCCATGCGCTCGGCCTTCGTGCGCAGGTAGCGCAGGCTCTCCGGCGTCGGCGACACGTCGAGCGGGCACCGGTCGGCGACCTCGACGCCGTAGCGCTCGAGCCCCGCGGCCTTGTCCGGGTTGTTCGTCAGCAGCCGCACGGAACCCACCCCGAGGTCGGCGAGGATCTGCGCGCCGGTGCCGTAGTCGCGCGCGTCCGCCGGCATCCCGAGGTCGAGGTTGGCGTCGACGGTGTCGCGGCCGTTGTCCTGCAGCGCGTACGCCTGCAGCTTGTGCAGCAGCCCGATCCCGCGGCCCTCGTGCCCGCGCAGGTAGACGACAACTCCGCGACCTTCGGCGGTGATCGCGGACATCGACGCCTGCAGCTGCGGTCCACAGTCGCACCGACGGGAGCCGAGCACGTCTCCGGTCAGGCACTCGGAGTGCAGCCGGGTCAACACCGGGCGGTCGTCGCTGACGGTCCCGAGCACGAGCGCGACGTGCTCGGTTCCGTCCACCCGGCTCCGGTAGCCGTACGCGGTGAACTCGCCGAACTCGGTCGGCAGCCTGGTCACCGCCACCCGCTCGACGTGCTGCTCGTGCCGGCGGCGGTGCAGCACCAGGTCGGCGATCGAGATCATCGCCAGCCCGTGGCCGTCGGCGAAGTCGAGCAGGTCTTGGCCGCGCTTCATGCTGCCATCGTCGTTGACGATCTCTGCGATCACCCCAGCCGGGGTGAGCCCGGCCAGCCGGGCCAGGTCGACCGACGCCTCGGTGTGCCCCGGCCGGACCAGGACCCCGCCGGGCCGGGCGCGGAGCGGGAAGACGTGACCGGGCTGGACCAGCTCGTAGGGCTCGGTAGCGGAGTCCACGAGCACCCGCACGGTGCGGGCCCGGTCCGCGGCGGAGATGCCGGTGGTGATGCCGTCGCGGGCGTCGACGCTGATGGTGTAGGCGGTGCGCATCCGCTCGCGGTTGTGCGGGGTCATCAGCGGGATTGCCAGCCGGTCGAGGACCTCGCCCTCGACCGGGACGCAGACGACGCCGCTCGTCCAGCGAATGGTGAACGCCAGCAGGTCCGAGGTGGCCTTGCTGGCCGCGAACACCAGGTCGCCCTCGTCTTCGCGGTCCTCCGCGTCGACCACGACGACGGCCTTGCCGGCACGTACGTCGGCGACCGCCCGCTCGACGCTGTCGAGCCGCACCGACGACCGGCCGGTCACGCGCCGACCTGTTCGACCTCTGGCCCGAGCGGGCGGACCGGGCGGCGCTCCACCCGCAGCCAGGTGACGAAACCGGCGACGCAGAACAGCCCATAGAAGCCGTAGAGCACCGCGGACGGGTAGAAGCCGGCGTTGACGAGCGTGGGCACACCGACCGCGTCGACGGCGATCCACACCAGCCAGAACTCCACCCAGCCGCGCGCCATCCCCCAGGTGGCGAGGATGCTGCCGGTGAGGATCCACGCCTCGGTGAGCCGCCCGTACGAGCCGATGATCCCGAAGAGCCACCAGAACCCCGCCGTCCCCGCCGCGTACAGGCAGACGAGCAGCAGCCGTTCTGGCCAGGTCGCCCACCGGGGCCGGATCGCCGCGCCGTCGCCGGCGCCGCCGGCGTCGCGGGACTGGCGCCAGCGGTACCAACCCCAGATCGAGATCGCGATGAAGAAGATCTGCCGGCCGGCCTGGCCCCACAGCGTCGTCTCTTGCGGGGTGTCGAAGACGGCGCCGACGAAGACGGTGAACAGCAGCACGTTGCCGACGATCCCGACCGGCCAGGCCCAGATGCGACGGCGCATGCCGCCGATCGCCGACGCCAACCCGAAGGCGTTGCCGACGACCTCGCGCCACAAGATGACGGAGTCGCCGATGTGCAGCTCGGCGTCGAACAACCACAGCAGCGGGTTCATGCGCTCCGCACCGCACCGGTCGTGACGAGCCGCTCGACGTACTTGGCCACGACGTCGACCTCGAGGTTGACCGCGTCGCCCTCCGCGAGGTTGCCGAGCGTGGTCGCTGTGAGCGTGGCCGGGATCAGCGAGACGCTGAACGAGCCGGTCGCTGATACCGGATCGCTGACCTCGACGACAGTCAGCGACACCCCGTCGACGGCGATGGAGCCCTTGGCCACGACATACCGCGCGAGCGCCGCCGGCAGGTCGATCCGGACCAGCTCCCAGTGCTCGGCCGGCTCCCGGGACCGCACGACCGCGGTGCCGTCGACGTGGCCCTGGACGAGATGGCCGCCGAGCCGGCCGGCCGCGGTGACCGCGCGCTCGAGGTTGACCGAGGCGCCGGGCCGTAGCGAGCCGAGCGTGGTCGCCCGCAGGGTCTCGGCCATGACGTCGGCGACAAAGGAGTCGCCGTCGATCTCGGTGACGGTAAGGCAGCAGCCGTTGACGGCGATCGACTCGCCCATCGCGGTGTCGGCGCACACCACCGGGCCGCGGACGGCCAACCGGGCGGCGGCGTGCAGGTCGTCGAGCGCGACTACCTGGCCACGTTCCTCGACGATGCCGGTGAACATCGGTCCGCCTCCCGGTTTCGGCGGCTCTGGCGGCAGGGAGGATCGACGTCGCCGACCATCACGAGGCACGGCCCGACGACGGCGCGGCTCCTCCCATCCGGACTCTCACCGTCGGTCCCGGAGTTTCACCGGATCCACCGTCCACCCACGTGCGGGTCGCACCTGGACGAGCGGGTCGCGGACTGTCACCGCCGGTTCGGAATTGCACCGACCCCGGAGCACGCGAGCGCTTGTCGCTCACTACGGAGTATGCCACCGGGCCACTCGCCGGCGTGACCGCACTGCCACCCGCCCCGGCGGGTCAGCGGCGGCGGGCAGCGGCCGCCCGCTCGTGCAGGTCGGTGAGCGCCGCGTCGCTGTCGTCGGCGCCGAAGACCGCCGACCCGGCGACGAACACGTCGGCGCCGGCCTCGGCGCACGCGTCGATCGTGTCGGTCGTCACCCCGCCGTCGACCTGCAGCCAGACGTCGGCCCCGGACCCGTCGATCAGCTCGCGTGCGCGGCGGACCTTGGGCAGGCAGGCGTCGAGGAAGTCCTGCCCGCCGAAGCCCGGCTCCACCGTCATCACCAGCAGCAGGTCGAGCTCGGGCAGCAGCGCGGCGTACGGGTCGATCGGGGTAGCCGGCCGCAGCGCCATCCCGGCCCGGGCGCCGGCCGCGCGCAGCTCGCGGGCAAGTCGGACCGGCGCCCGCGCCGCCTCCGCGTGGAACGTCACGCTGTCGGCGCCGGCCGCGACGTATGCGGTCGCCCACCGGTCGGGGTCGTCGATCATCAGGTGGCAGTCGAGCCGCTGCCTTACCGTCCGCGCCAGTGCCTCGACGACCGGTGACCCGATGGTGAGGTTGGGAACGAAGTGGTTGTCCATCACGTCGATGTGCAGCCACTGCGCACTTGGGACAGAGCGGGCCGCTCCGGCGAGGTTGGCGAAGTCGGCCGCTAGCAGGCTGGGCGCGATCTGGACGTCCACGGCGCGCAGTGTAGGCGTTTGGGGTGCACGTCAGCGCCGGCGCAGCAGTGCCAGGAAGATCGCGTCGGTGCCGTGCACGTGCGGCCACAGCTGGACGGTCGGGCGGTCCGGAAGCGTCTCGCGCAGCCCCGCAATGTCGTCGAGGGACGCGCGGGCGTCCAGCGGCTCCACGTCGGACCGGTCGGCCAGCAGCCGGTCCACCTGCTCGGTGGTCTCGGCCGGGAGCGGTGAGCAGGTGCAGTACGCCACCACCCCGCCTGGACGCGTGGCGTTCAGCGCCGAGTCGAGCAGCTCCCGCTGCAGCACGACCAGCGCGGACACGTCGTCTGGGGTGCGCCGCCAGCGGGCCTCCGGCCGGCGCCGCGACGCACCGAGCCCGGTGCAGGGCGCGTCCACCAGGACCCGGTCGTACGCCCCCGGTTCGGACCCGCCGACCTGACGGCCGTCGCCCGTACGGACCTCGACCGCTGCCGCCAGGAGCGCGGTCGTACGCCGGACGAGCTCGGCCCGGTGAGCCGACACCTCGACCGCGACGACGCGTGCGTCCCGCGACCGTGCGATCGCGCCGAGCAGCGCCGCCTTGCCGCCCGGTCCCGCGCACAGGTCGAGCCAGCGGGCGTCGAGTCCGTCGGCGGGGCCGGAGGTCAGGGCCAGCACCGCCAGCTGGCTGCCCTCGTCCTGCACGCCGGCCCGTCCTTCGCGGACCGCCGCCAGCGCACCCGGATCGCCCGCCGGCATCAGCACGGCGTTCGGGGACCAGCGCCCCGGCGCGCCGCCGGTCGCCGTCGCCAGCTCGTCGGCGGTGCAGAGTCCCGGTCGGGCTACCAACGTCACGGCCGGAGGCAGATTGTGCGACCGGAGCAGGGCGTCCAGATCAGCGTCGTCGGCGCCCCTGTCGGCGGCAAGCGCCGCGTCGAGGGCGTCCACAACCCAGCGCGGGTGCGAGGCCACGACCGCCCGGTGCCCGGTCGGGTCGGCGTCCTGACGCGGTGCGACCCGAGTCAGCCACCGCTCCAGCGGGTCGCCCGCCACCCGGCGCAGCACCGCGTTGATCAGGCCAGTGGTGGCCGGCCCGATCTCCGTACGCACCAGCGCGACCGTCTGGCTGACCGCGGCGTGCGCCGGGACGCGCAGCGCGAGCAGCTGGTGCGCCCCCAGCCGGAGCGCGTCAAGCACCGGCGGGTCCAGCCGGTCGAGCGGCCGGTCGACGCACTCGGCAAGCACGGCGTCATAGCTGCCTCGCCCGCGCAGCGTCCCGTAGGTGAGCTCGGTCGAGAACGCGGCGTCCCGGCCGGACAGGCCGGCGGCTCGCAGCGCGGCGGGCAGCACCAGGTTGGCGTACGCGTCCCGCTCCGAGACCGCCCGGAGCACCTCGAAAGCAACCCGCCGAGCCGGGTCCACCTTCGTCGTCATCGTCCGAGCCCGGCCCCTGGCCGCAGCCGGGCGCCGCGGGCCCAGTCGGCCGCCGGCATCGGGCGCCGGCCGGCGGGCTGCACCGGACCGAGCCGGACAGCACCGGTGCCGGTGCCGGCGTACACCTCCTGCGAGGTCACGTGCAGCTCGCCGGGCAGCAGCTCGGCCGGTGCGGAGTCGTCGTTGTCCACCGGCTCGACCGGGCCGAGCTTGAGCCGGGCGCCGTCCAGCGTGGTCCATGCCCCTGGCGCAGGGGTGCACGCCCGCACCCGGCGGTCGACGGCGAAGGCCGGGTCCTCCCACCGGATGCGCGCGTCGTCCGGGCTCAACCGGGGGGCGTACGTCACCTGGTCGAGGGGCTGCGCGACTGCGACCAGCCGGTCCTCGACCAGCCCGTCGACGGTCGCGGCGAGCAGGCCGGCGCCGGCGCGAGACAGCCGGTCGAGCAGCTCGCCTGCGGTGTCGCGGGGGCGCACCGGCTCGGCCAGCGTGCCGAGGACCGGGCCGGCGTCGAGCTCCTCGACGATGCGAAAGGTGGTGGCCCCGCTCATCTCGTCACCGGCGAGCAGGCAGTGCTGGACGGGAGCAGCGCCGCGCCAGGCCGGCAGCAGCGAGAAATGCAGGTTGACCCAGCCGCGGACCGGAACCGCGAGCAGGTCGGGCGGTAGCAGCGCGCCATAGCCGACCACCGGCGCGCAGTCGGGGGCCAGGTCGCGGACGACCCGCAGCGCGTCGGGGTCGCGCGGCGATCGCGGGCGCAGGACCGGGAGGCCCAGCTCCTCGGCCCGTCGGGCGACCGGGCTGGCCGCCGTACGCCGGCCGCGGCCGGCAGGAGCGTCCGGCCGCGTGAGGACGCCGACCACCTCGTGCGGCCCGGCAACCAACGCGTCCAGCGCCGGCAGCGCGATGTCGGGGGTGCCGGCGAACAACAGCCGCGCGGTCACCCCGGTGAGTCTAGGGAGCCCCCCGTAGCGTCATAACAAACGAGCGCTCTAAGCCTCGTTCGTCATGACGTTGCGTGAGAGCCGGACGGCCAGACGCGAGATCAGCCCAGCTCGGCTGGGTCGACCACCACCCGCAGCGGGGTCTGTTTGTGCGCGCTGCGCTCGGACTGCAGCAGCGCGAGGGTGCGGGCCAGCTGCGGCCCGGCGCTCCACGGGACCCGCACCACCAGCCGGGCCTGGTCCGGGGCGATGTCGACCGGGCCGAGCAGATCGACCGGGTCGGGCCACTGGGTCCCGGCCGGTTCGGCGACGCGGGCCGGGTCGGCGAGCTCCACCAGCGCCGGCCGGGGTCCCTCGACGGTCGCCAGCCGGGTGCTGGGGGGCATCCGCGCCGCCCGGCGCTGCACCAGCTCGCGCTCGGCGAACCCGGCCGGGTCGGCCCGGACCAACGCCTGGATGGCCGGGATCGCCGGGTCGCCGACCACCACCAGCTGCCCGCCTCGTGCCGCGGGGCGCACCAGCGCCGCGACCGCGAGCCAGCGACGAAGTGCGTCCTCGGTGGCGCGCAGGTCGGGCCGGGCCAGGGTCAGCCCGACGTCGAGCAGCACCGCGGCCGCGTACCCGTCCACGGCGGGGGGCTCCGCGCCCGGGGTGGCGACAACCACCGCCGCCGAGCCGGCCGGGACGGTCCCGATCCTCGCCCCGCCGGTCGAGCGGCGGATCGAGACGCCGGGGAAGGCCCGGCCGATCTCCTCGGCCGTGCGCTGCTCGCCGACCACTGGGGCGCGCAGCCGGTCGCCGCCGCACTCGGCGCAGCGCCAGCCCGGCTCGGCGCGGCCGCACAACCGGCAGGTCGGTGGTCGCGACGGTCCCGGCTGCGCCAACGGTCCCGCGCACCGCGGGCAGTCCGCCGGGGCGCGGCAGGCCTGGCAGGCCAGCCGGGCCCGGTAGCCGGTCCGTGGCACCTGCAGCAGGACCGGTCCGCGGTCCAGCCCAGTCCGGACCACGGCGCTCGCCTCCGGTGGGAGCCGGGCGGAGCGCGCGGCCGGGTCCTGGTCGCGCCGTCGGTCGCCGGTGCCTCCGCCGGTGACGATCACCCGCGGCCAGGCGGCGCGTACGACGTCGCGGTCGGCCTGGACGGTGGTGAGCCAGCCGGCCTCGACCAGCTGCTGGGCCTCCGGGGTGCGCGCGTGCCCGGCGAGGAGCAGGCCGGTCCCGTCCTGCAGAGCGCGCAGCGCCAGCACCTCCCGGACGTGCGGGTAGGGGGCGCGAGGCTCGGCGTGCAGGTCGTCGCCGTCGTCCCAGACCACCAGCAGCCCGGGATCGATTACTGGGGCGAACGCCGCCGCCCGGGTGCCGACCACCACCGACACCTCACCGCGCCGGACGGCGAGGAAGGCACGGTAGCGCGCCGCCGGGCCCAGGTCAGCGGTGAGCACCGCGTGCTGGCCGTCCCCGAGCACTGCCGCCAACGCGGCGTCGACGCGGTCGACGTCGCGCCGGTCCGGCAGGCACAGCACGACACCACGACCGCTCGCTCGGCACGCCGCCGCGGCTGCGGCCAGCGCAGCCGGCCAGTCGTCGCCCGGCAGCGCCGTCCAAACAGCCCGAGGTGCGCCGCCGGCGGCCATCTCGTCGAGAAGCCGGTCACCCCCATCGGCCCGTTGCAACACCGCTCGCCCCGCCGGCGACGCCTCGCCCGGTGCGCCTGCCGGTGCGGGGCGGGCCTCGCGCTCGACCCGGGCGTGCCGCGGCGGCACCGCGAGCCGCAGCACGTCGGCGAGCGTCCCGGCGTACCGGTCGGCCACGGTGCGGGCGAGCCGGGCGACCGCCGGGCTCAGCACGGGTTCCTTCGAGGTCACCCGGCGTAGGGGGTGCAACCCGCCGGGGTGCTCCGACGAGTCGTCGAGCTCGAGCACGAACCCGCTGACCTGCCGGCCGGAGAACCGCACCCCTACCCGGCAGCCGACCCGCACCTGGTCGGCCAGGGTGTCCGGCACGGCGTAGTCGAAGGGGCGGTCGAGGTGTGGCAGTGACACGTCGACCGCCACCCGGGCCACCAGCGGGGGCTGCCCGGGCGCCTGTTCGGACCTGGCCGCCACGCGGGCGTTCTACCAGCCCGCGCCCTCGGCCGGCGCCTCAGCCGTGGACGGCGGCGCGCAGGTCGTCCACACGGGTGGCGTGCTCCCAGGTGAACTCGGGCAGCTCGCGGCCGAAGTGGCCGTAGGCCGCGGTGCCCGTGTAGATCGGTCGAAGCAGGTCGAGGTCGCGGATCAGCGCGGCGGGCCGCAGGTCGAACACCTCGCGCACCGCCTGCCGGATGCGGTCGACCGGCACCTGCTCGGTGCCGAAGCAGTCGACGTAGAAGCCGACCGGGTGCGCTGTTCCGATCGCGTAGGCGACCTGCACCTCGCAGCGCCGGGCCAGCCCGGCGGCGACCACGTTCTTCGCCACCCAGCGCATCGCGTACGCACCGGACCGGTCCACCTTGGAGGGGTCCTTGCCGCTGAACGCCCCGCCTCCGTGCCGGGCCATGCCGCCGTACGTGTCGATGATGACCTTGCGGCCGGTGAGCCCGGCATCGCCCATCGGGCCGCCGATCTCGAACCGCCCGGTCGGGTTGACCAGCAGCCGGTAGTCGGAGTGGTCGATCTCGAAGCGGTCGAGCACCTCGTCGACGACGTGCTTGCGAACGTCCGGGCCCAGCATCGCGTCCAGGTCGATGTCGGCGGCGTGCTGGGTGGAGACCACGACCGTGTCGATCCGTCGCGGGGTGCCGTCGTCGGCGTACTCCACCGTCACCTGCGTCTTCCCGTCGGGGCGCAGGTAGGGCATCGTGGCGTTGCGGCGGGTTGCCGCGAGCCGCTCCGCCATCCGGTGCGCGATCGTGATCGGCAGCGGCATCAGCTCGGGGGTCTCGTCGCAGGCGAAACCGAACATCAGCCCCTGGTCACCGGCGCCCTGTCGGTCCAGCGGGTCGGCCGAGCGGTCGTGCCGCTCCTCGTACGCGTCGTCGACCCCGGCCGCGATGTCGGGCGACTGCGACCCGATGCTCACCTGCACGCCGCACGAGCTGCCGTCGAAGCCCTTCTGGGAGCTGTCGTAGCCGATCGACAAGATCCGGTCCCGCACGATGCCCGGGATGTCGACCCACCCGTTGGTGGTGACCTCTCCGGCCACGACGACCAGACCGGTGGTGATCAACGTCTCGACCGCCACCCGGCTGGCCCGGTCCTCGCGCAGGAGGGCGTCGAGGATGCTGTCGCTGATCTGGTCGGCGATCTTGTCGGGGTGCCCCTCGGTCACGGACTCGGAGGTGAACAGTCGGGTCACGCGGTGCTCCCCTCGGACGCTGCATCGTCGCGCCCGGCTGAGGCGGGGTGGCTGACGAGCCGCTTGGCGACGAGGTCCCACACAACGTGGGCGAGGTCGTGCTTGGACCCGCGGGCGACCGGGTGCTCGCCGCCGTCTCGGTCCAGCACCACCGCTTCGGTCTCGTCGTGACCGAAGACCCGGCCGCCGCTGACGTCGTTGACGACCAGCAGGTCGCAGCCCTTGCGAGCAAGCTTGCGCCGGCCGTGGTCCAGCGCCACCGCCTGGTCGTCGCCGGTTTCGGCGGCGAAACCCACCAGCACCGGCGCAGTCGACCCGGACCGGCGCCGCACCAGGTCGGCAAGGATGTCCGGGGTCTGGACCAGCTCGATCGCGGGCGCCGACCCGTCGGACGCCTTCTTGATCTTTGCCTCGGCCGGATGCACCGGCCGGTAGTCCGCTGGCGCCGCCGCCATGACGACCGCGTCGACCTCTGCAGCGGCCTGCACCGCGATGTCGTGCAGCTGGGCGGTGGTCTCGACCGCTACCACCTGCACGCCGGCTGGGTCGGGCAACGACACGTTGGCCGCCAACACGCTCACCTCGGCACCGCGGGCGGCCGCGACGGTGGCGAGGGCATAACCCATCAGCCCCGAGGACCGGTTGCCGAGGTAGCGCACCGGGTCCAGCGGCTCCCGGGTCCCGCCGGCGGTGACCAGCACCCGGCGGCCGGTGAGGTCGGGCGTCGACCGGTCCCGCGGCAGCGCACTCAGCGCCAGGTCGACGATCTGCTCCGGGTCCGGCAGCCGACCCTTCCCCGAGTCGGGCCCGGTCAGCCGGCCAACGGCCGGCTCGATGACCCGTACGCCGCGAGCCCGAAGCGTCGCCACGTTGTCCCGGGTGGCCGGGTGCTCCCACATCTCGGTGTGCATCGCCGGTACGACGATCACCGGACAGCGGGCAGTGAGCAGCGTGGCGGTGAGCATGTCGTCGGCGCGGCCGTGGACCATCCGCGCCATCAGGTCCGCCGTCGCTGGCACGACCAGCACCAGGTCGGCTTCGCGGCCGAGCCGGACGTGCGCGACCTCGTGCACGTCGGTGAAGACGTCGGTCGTCGCGGGTTGGCCGGACAGCGCCTCCCAGGTGGCAGTGCCGACGAACCGCAGCGCCGAGCGGGTCGGGAGGACACGGACGTCGTGGCCGGACTCGACGAGCAGGCGCAGCACCTCGCAGGCCTTGTACGCCGCGATGCCGCCCGCGACGCCGAGGACGACGCGGGGACGGCGTGGCTCAGCCATCTCGGGAGCGCTCGCGCTCGGGGCTCAGCGCCTCAGCCTTCCTGGCTGTCGGGCTCAGGCGCGTCCTCGCACACCAACAGGTCGCTCTGGATCTCGCGCAGGGCGATCGACAGCGGCTTCTCCTGCACGTGGGTGTCCACGAGCGGGCCGACGTACTCGAGCAGCCCTTCGCCCAGCTGGGAGTAGTAGGCGTTGATCTGACGCGCCCGCTTGGCGCTGTAGAGGACCAGCTTGTACTTGGAGTCGGTCCGCTCCAGCAGGGTGTCGATCGGCGGGTTGGTGATGCCCTCGGCGGTGGCCTGGGATCCTGACACGGGTTCACGCCTCACTGATGTCGGGGTGGTGGTCTGCCTCTGCGCGCGAAGCGATCGGGTGCGCAGTCCACAAGGCTACCAAGTCGGCAGCCGCCTGCCGAACCTCGGCGTTGACGATGGTCACGTCGAACTCGGGTGCGGCCGCGAGCTCGGTCCGCGCCGTCGCCAGCCGCTGCTGGCGCTGGGCGGTCGACTCGGTCCCCCGACCGACGAGCCGGCGTACGAGCTCGTCCCAGCTCGGCGGGGCGAGGAACACCAGCACCGCGTCCGGGCGCACCGCCCGGACCTGGCGGGCGCCCTGCACATCGATCTCGAGCAGCGCCTTCCCACCAGCGGCCAGCACCTCGTCGACCGGGCCGCGCGGGGTGCCGGATCGGTGCGACCCGTGCAGCTCGGCCCACTCCAGCAGCTCCCCGGCGGCCACCAGCCGGTCGAACTCGGCGTCGTCGACGAACAGGTAGTCCACCCCGTGCCGCTCCCCCGGCCGGGCCGCGCGGGTGGTCACCGACACAGACACCCACACCTCCGGGTGCAGCCGCCGCAGCTCAGCCACGACGGTGCCCTTGCCGACCGCGGTGGGTCCGGCGAGCACGACCAGCGGCTGCACCACCAACGGCTGGGCGGGACCGCCGGGACCGTCAGACCCGGTCGGCGAACTCACGCTCGAGCGCGGCAACCTGGTTGGTGCCGAGGCCGCGGACGCGGCGGGTCGGGGCGATACCGATGCGCTCCATCAGCTGGCCCGCGCGCACCTTGCCGACGCCAGGCATCGACTGCAGCAGGTCGACCACCTTCATCTTGCCGACGATGTCGTTCTTCTGGCCCTCCTGCAGGACATCGCTCAGCGACCCGCCGGCGTGCTTGAGCCGGTTCTTGACCTCCGCCCGCTCCCGTCGCGCCGCCGCCGCCTTCTCCAGTGCTGCCAGTCGCTGTTCCGGCGTGAGTGGCGGCAGGGCCACGGCGTTCACCTCATCGTCGACGGAGGGCGGTGCTTCCGAGAGCATGGGCCGGAAGCGAACCTAGCGAGCCCCGCCCCCGGTGTCACTCCGTTGGTGGCGGCTCGCTGCCCGAGTCCTCGAGGTCGACGCCGCACTCGTCCTGCGCGTGCTTCGTGATGGCGTCGCTGGCCTCGGTGAACGCCGCGCTGTCAAGGTCCTGCAGCTCGGTGCCGAGCTGGTTGAGCGCCTCGACGTCGATGTCCGGGGGTGGGTTGGCGGGGTCCTCGACGTAGGCGCCGAACTCCTCGAGGGTGAAGCCCGCATCCTCGATCGCGCCCTGGATCTGGTCCAGCCCGCCGACGATGACCTCCCACTGCGCCGACACCTCG
>Ga0136620_10000417_pt1 | contig 19603 bp, 18 predicted proteins | sample AntDrymUQ4162106_2_FD_104806 | JGI IMG/M metagenome (GOLD analysis project Ga0136620, IMG submission 104806) | Polar desert sand microbial communities from Dry Valleys, Antarctica - metaG UQ416 (21.06) | ecosystem: Environmental > Terrestrial > Soil > Desert | place: Antarctica: Dry Valley... | reverse complement strand
GAGCTGTCCTCGGCTCTGGACGGGCTGTCACGATGCCAGAGGGCAGTGTCGTGGCAGTAGTGCAGGTCGGAGATCTGCAAGTAGCGAGGTTTGGTGCCGATGGCTGTGTGCACGGCACCGAGGATCCTCGGATCGACGAGCACGGTCTTGGCGCTCGGGAAGCGGTTGACGGCGTCGATGTTCTTGGATTTCTTGCCGTTCTTGATACTCGCCTCGTGCTTGAACGTGCGGGCCATCCACATGCACTCTGACGTGGGAACCACACTGCGAGCGACGTAGAAGCCGTTCTGCACCAGTGCCGTGCGGGGAGCGAGCTGCCCATCGACCGATTCCGCAGTGTGCTCGCTCGGGCCGGGCTGTTCCGTGCCACCGAACAGCCGCTGGACGCGGTGCGCCGTGCGCCGCGCCGCCGCTCTGGCGTTGGTCGTCGTGCTCATCGCGGTCCAGTGTGGCGCATCACCACGGCGCTTGCACGCGCGCTGGAGTCATCCAGGTGGTTCGGAGGGTACGAACGGGAACAACAGCCCTTCGAGGTTGTCGACTTCACGCAGCTCGTCTTCGAGTTCGATCGGTAGTACCGCCTGCTCGCTGAACTGCGTCGGCGTCTCGTTGGCGCGTGGCCATTTGCGGATCACGCCAGGGTTCTCGAACCCGACAGCGCCGAGCAGCCACTCGAAGTCGTCGTAGAGGCGCTCCGTTCGCAGGGCGTGCGTCGAGCCGTTGAGGAAATCGCAGTACATCGCACGCACATAGCCGTTCGGGAACTCGCGCAGCACCTTGCGGACGAACCGCTCGAACGTTGGCGCCCCACCTGTCAGATCGAGCCGATGGGTCGGATGGCGCTTGTCGCCGGCCTCCCAGATCGGCCACGCACTCGGCTTGGTCGCAGCGCGTGCGTACGCCCAGTACGACTTGTACCAGGAGACCGGCTCGCGCACGACGAACACGCGGTATGTGACGGGCCGTTCCGGCGGGCACCACCGGTACGTCGCGTGTCGAGGGCCGACACGGCGCCCGTCCATCTGCTGGCGGAGGAAACGTTCCACGAACGAGCCGCCCGCTTTGGGAACGTGGGTGAAGTACAGGTCGTACTTGTCACAAATGACGGGCATGGTCAATCGCCGATCACGACGACGACGTCGCCGCCGCCGACGGTCTGTCCGGCTTCCACCTTGATCTCAGTGACCTTGCCGGATTTGTCGGCATTGATCTGGTTCTCCATCTTCATCGCCTCCAGCAGCACGACAGGCTGACCGACGTCGACCTCCTGGCCGATCTCCACGAGGATCTTGACGATGGTGCCCTGCATGGGCACGGTGATCTGGCCTGATCCGGCTGCCCCACCGCCCCCACCTGCTGGTGTCCGGCGTGCGGCCCGCTGGCGAAGCCCACCTCCCGACCCGGCCAGCACCGCTGGCGCTTCTGGAACCCACATCTTCACGCTGAAGCGTTTGCCGTTGACCTCGACGGTGGTGGAACGCTCCACCATTGGCTCGGCCTCGTCGGCTTCGGCACCTTCACCGGCGTCTCCGGGCGCTGCGTGCGTCACGAGCGCTGAGAGATCGAGGCGCTCCTCGACCCACCTGGTCGAGTGCTCGACGTTGGCGAAGTCATCGTGGCGCAAGATGGCCAGGTCGGCTGGGATCGTCGTCGCCACGCCTTCGACGACCGTGTCCTCGAGCGCCCGGATCGTGCGGGCGATCGCCGTCTCGCGGTCCTTGCCCCACACGATGAGCTTGCCAAGCAGGTTGTCGTAGTACTGGCTGATCTCGTCACCCGCCTCGTACCCGCCGTCGAAGCGGACGCCGAACCCGTCGGGTGTGGACAGGCTCCGGATAGGGCCGGGCGACGGCAGGAACTTGCCGCCGGCTGGGTCCTCGGCATTGATCCGCACCTCGATGGCGTGACCGCGGCGAGTGGCAAGCACCTCGTCCTGTGTCATCGGCAGCGGCTCACCGGCTGCGATCCGGATCTGCCACTCCACGAGATCGATGCCGGTGATCGCCTCGGTGACAGGATGCTCCACCTGCAGCCGGGTGTTCATCTCCAAGAAGAAGAAGTCGCCGTCCTGGTAGATGAACTCGACCGTGCCGGCGTTGGAGTACCCGACCGCCTTGGCCGCCTTGACTGCGGCCTCGCCCATCGCCGATTCGACACCATCTGGCAGGTGGGGAGCAGGGGCTTCCTCGATCAGCTTCTGGTGCCGGCGCTGGGCCGAGCAGTCGCGGGTGGAGACCCACACGACCTCACCTTGCTGGTCGCCTATCACCTGCACCTCGATGTGGCGGGGCCACGTGAGGTAGCGCTCGACGTACACCTCGTCGCGACCGAAGAAGCTCTTGGCCTCTCGCTGGGCGCCGGCCATGGCGTCGGCGACGGAGCCGGCGTCCTCTACGACCTTCATGCCCCGTCCGCCTCCACCGAACGCCGCCTTGATCGCAACGGGCCAGCCGCTGGCGTTGCCGAACTCGACGATCTCGTCGGCCGACTTGGCGAACTCGGTGGTGCCCGGCACGATCGGGGCGCCACCCCGCTGGGCAGCCTTGCGGCTCGAGACTTTGTCGCCCATCTCCTCGATCGCCTCGGGTGGGGGTCCGATGAACGCCACCCCCATCTCCGTGATTGCCCTGGCGAAGTCGGCGTTCTCGCTGAAGAACCCGTACCCGGGGTGCACGGCGTCGGCGCCGCTGGCGCGGACGGCTTCGAGGATGGTCTCGGTGTTCAGGTAGCTCTCCGTCGCCGTCTGACCGCCAAGGGCGTACGCCTCGTCGGCGATGCGCACGTGCAGGGCGTTGCGATCGAGATCGGAGTACACGGCGACCGTCTGGATGCCCAGTTCGCGAGCGGCACGGATGACGCGGACGGCGATCTCCCCGCGGTTGGCGATCAGGATCTTCTGCAGCACAGGTGCCAATGTAAATGGTGTGAGGAGCGGGGGCGGCAAACGGCCCGAGCGGTGGCCTGCCGGGTGGACCGTGCACGAGGTGGCCGAGACCGCCAGCACCAACGACGACCTGGCGACCGCAGCGGCCAGGGGAGCGCTGGACCGGACCGTGCTCGTAGCGGGACACCAGTCGGCGGGCCGTGGGCGGCTCGACCGGACGTGGGAGGCGCCGCCGGACGCCAGCCTGCTGGTCTCGCTGCTGTTCCGGACCCCTGGGCAGGAACCGGGAACGCTCATGCACCGAGTGGCGATTGCCGCCGTGGACGCCTGCCGGCAAGTGGCAGGTGTGAACGCCGGGTTGAAGTGGCCAAACGATCTGCTCGTCGAGGACCGCAAGCTGGCCGGCGTGCTCGGCCAGCGCCTCACCGGTGGCTCGGTGGTGGTGGGGCTTGGCCTCAACGTCCGCTGGTGCCCGCCGGGCGCCGCCCGACTCGGACCCGATCACGATCCCCTCGACGTGCTGGCGGCCACGCTCGCCGCCGTGGACGATCAGCCCTGCGACATCCTCGATGTGTACCGACGCCAGCTCCTGACGATCGGTCGTCGCGTTCGAGTGGAGCTCGTCGGACGGGTGATGGAGGGCCGAGCCACCGATGTCGATGCCGAGGGTCGACTGCTCGTGACCGACGACTCCGGTGGCGAACACTGGCTCGACGCCGGCGATGTGGTCCACCTCCGCGACACTGGCGCCGAAAGCTGACACGAGACACTTCCGCAACCTGGTTTGTGGGTCGCGTCGTTCTGAGGTAAGACCCGGTTCTGCGCAGGCAGTTCATAGCCGGCGCCTCCAGGCGCTTGGGCGGCCGCACCATGAGCGTGCCGCCCGCGATCGCAGCCTGAGCGTTAGCGTCAATCAGATGGGACGGTACTCACGCGGCCGCAGCCCGGCGCCTCTTGCGTTGGTGGCGGCCCTCCTCGTCGGCGTCGGTGGCTCGTTGGGAGTGCTACGCGCCGCGGACGAGACCGAGAACGCGGTGCGCCGAGTCGAAGGCCTCGACGAGTTCCTGACCAAGAAAGATGGACCGAGCGAGAACTTTCTGCTGGTCGGCTCTGACAGCCGCGAGGGATCCCTGGAGGCGGCGGACGAGACGAGTCGCCGCAGCGACACGATCATGGTCCTGCGCCGCGAGAAGGGCGGCGGCGCAGCGCTCTTGAGCATCCCTCGCGACCTGTGGGTCGCCATCCCCGGGCAGGGCGACGGCAAGATCAACGCCGCGTACAACGGCGGACCCAAACTGCTGGCCCGCACCGTCACCGAGTCACTCGGCATCCCGATCCAGCACTACGTGGAGATCGATTTCAACGGGTTCAAGAAGTTGGTCGACACCATCGGCGGCGTTCAGATATGTGTGCTGTACGCCACCAAGGACGACAACACCGGCCTCAACCTGCAGCCGGGGTGCCATCAGCTGGATGGGGAGATGGGGCTGCAGTACGCCCGCAGCCGCCAGTACGAGGAGTTCATCGACGGCGAGTGGCGCAAGGATCAGAGGGGCGATCTGGGACGCATCGAGCGCCAGCAGAACTTCATTCGGGCCGCCGTGGATGGCGCCCTGGAAGAGACGGGGAACGACCCGTTCGCTCTCGGCCGGCTGACCAAGGCCATCGTGGCGTCGGTTCGGATCGATGGGTCCATCGAACCCGTCGACGCTGCGACCTCGTTGAGAGCCGCGGCGCAGGAGGGTCTGCAGACCGTGCAACTCCCCGTGGAAGGCGATGTGATCGGCGACCAGGCCGTCGTTACGATGATCGACGGTGCGGAGCAGATCCTCGACTACTTCCGGGGCAAGGGCAAGCTCCCGGCGTCGACGACGACGACGACGACGAACTAGTGCACCCTTCGGCATGGACAACGGGAGCGGCGGCATGAAGGCGCTGGTGCTCGCCGGCGGCGCCGGCACCCGGCTGCGCCCGATCACCCACACCAGGGCCAAGCAACTGGTGCCCGTTGCCAACACACCGATCCTGTTCTACGGGCTCGAGGCGATGGTGGCGTCGGGCATCACCGAGATCGGCATCATCGTCGGCGACACCCGAGAGGAGGTCGAGCTCGCCGTCGGCGACGGCAGCGCCTTCGGGGCGAAGGTCTCCTACATCCCCCAACTGGCGCCGCTCGGTCTCGCCCACTGCGTGCTGATCGCCGACGAGTTCCTCGGCGACGAAGACTTCGTGATGTATCTGGGCGACAACCTGCTGGAACAGGATCTGCGCTCGTTCGTCGACGCCTTCGAGGAAGCCCGCCGAGGTGAACAGCCCCCTGCCGCCCAGATCATGCTCAAGCGCGTGGACGACCCGCATCGTTTCGGCATCGCCACGCTCGACGGCGACGGTCACGTCGTGCACCTCGTCGAGAAGCCTGACGACCCGCCGTCAAACCTTGCTCTGGTCGGCGTCTACCTGTTCGACAAGACCATCCACGAGGCTGTTCGAGCCATCAGTCCGTCTGCTCGTGGTGAGCTGGAGATCACCGATGCGATCCAGTGGCTGATCGATGAGGGTCACCGCGTCCGCACCGAGCTCCTCACCGGATGGTGGATCGACACGGGCAAGCTGACCCCACTGCTCGAGGCCAACCGTCTGCTGCTCGGTCGGCTCGACACCCGCATCGACGGTGACGTCGACGCCGACTCCGTGATCGACGGACGTGTCGTCGTGGGCGAGGGGTCCCAGATCGTGGCGTCCACCATTCGCGGCCCGGTTGCCATCGGCCGCGAGACACGGATCGCCAACAGCTTCGTCGGCCCGTACAGCGCCATCGGCGATCATTGTGAGGTGGAGCACAGCGAGATCGAGCACTCTGTGGTCATGGACCACAGCCGGATCGTCGACATCCCCCGCCTGGAGGACAGCCTGATCGGGCAGGAGACGGTGATCTCCCGTACGCGCAAACGTCCCCGGTCGCTGAGGCTGATGGTCGGAGACCACTGCCAGATCGACGTGGAGTGATGGAGCACGAGCAGTGCCGACGGTAACCGAGCGCCAGGACATGGCCGGGGTGTACGTCGTCGAACCCGAGATCCACGGTGACCAGCGTGGACTGTTCATCGAGACGTACCGGCGGGAGTGGATCCCCGGCGCCCGCGAGATGATCCAGTCCAACCGCGCCAACCGTCAGGCGGGCGCGCTCGTCGGCCTGCACTACCACCTGCATCAGAGCGACTACTGGTACGTCCCGTTCGGCCGGGCGACGGCAGTGCTCCACGATCTGCGCGAAGGTGGACCGACCGACGGCGCCACGCTGTCGATCGAGCTGAACGGCGACGACCACAGGGGCCTGTACATCCCGCCCGGCGTGGCCCACGGCTTCGCTGCTGCCACCGACATGGTGATCACGTACCTCGTGGACGGCTACTACAACCCGGCCGATGAGCTGGGCGTGGCGTGGGACGATCCCGACATCGCCGCTGATTGGGGCGTTGACGATCCGGTGCTCTCCGACCGTGACCGCGCCAACCCCCGCCGCGCCGACCTTCCCGCCAACCGCCGCCCCTATTGGCCGATGCGTACATGACCAAGATTTTGGTGACCGGGGCGGCAGGTTTCATCGGCACGAACTTCGTGCGGTACTGGCTGGAGCATCACCCCGACGACGCGCTCGTGGCGCTCGACGCACTCACGTATGCGGGCGTGCGCGAGAACGTGGCTGGGCTCGACGGCGTGACGTTCGTCCACGCCGACATCGGCGACACATCCACCGTGATGTCCGTGTTGGAGGCGGAGCAGGTCGACGTGATCGTGAACTTCGCTGCCGAGTCGCACAACAGCCTGGCGCTGCTCGATCCTGCCCACTTCTTCCGCACCAACGTGCTCGGCACGCAGGGTCTGTGCGAGGCCGCCCGGCAGGTAGGGGTTGAGCGTTTCCACCACGTCTCCACATGCGAGGTGTACGGCGACCTCGACCTCGACGCCACCGAATGGTTCACCGAGGAGGCGCCCTACCGTCCCCGCACGCCCTACAACGCCTCGAAGGCCGGAGGCGACCACGTCGTGCGGTCGTACCACGAGACCTGGGGCCTCCCCGTCACGATCACGAACTGCGCCAACAACTACGGACCGTTCCAGTTCCCTGAGAAGGTGATCCCGTACTTCACGACGCTCGCTCTCGATGACCAGCCGCTACCGCTCTACGCGTCCACCGCCAACCGGCGCGAATGGATCCATGCCGTCGATCACTGCCGGGCCATCGACGTGATCCTCCAACGTGGACGGGTGGCGGAGACGTACCACGTCGGGACGGGAGTCGAGCGCAGCATCCTCGAGATCGCCGACACGGTGCTCGGCCACCTCGGCAAACCAGAGGGGCTGAAGACGATCGTGCCCGACCGGCCAGGCCACGACCGGCGTTACGTGCTCGACTGCACGAAGATCACAAAGGAACTGGGGTGGCTGCCGGAGATCGACTTCGATGACGGCATTGCCGAGACCATCGACTGGTACGCTGCCCGCCGCGAGTGGTGGGAGCCGCTGCGTGACCGGGCTCCTGTGGCCGAGGGCACCGCCTGGTCCAGATGAGGCTGCTGGTCACGGGTGCCGCCGGCCAGCTCGGCAGCGACGTCGTCGCCACCGCAGAAGGCGCCGGTGACGACGTGTTGGCCGCCGATCGGTCCGTCGTCGACATCACCGATGGCGACGCCGTGGCTGAACTGCTGGCGACCTGGCGTCCGGACACCGTCGTCAACTGCGCGGCGTGGACAGCCGTCGACGCCTGTGAAGGCGATCCCGGCCGGGCGCACGCGGTCAACTCGCAAGCGGTGCGATGGCTGGCAGAGGCATGCGATCGCGTCGGAGCGCATCTGGTGCAGGTCAGCACGGAGTACGTGTTCGACGGGACGTCATCGCGCCCCTACCGGGAGGATGACGAGACCGGGCCGCTCTCGGTGTACGGCTCTTCGAAACTGGGCGGCGAGCGCCAGGCGCTGGCGCTCGGCCCGTCAGCGGCTGTTGTACGCACCTCGTGGGTGTGTGGGCAGCACGGCTCCAACATGGTCCGCACCGTGCTGCGACTGCTCCATGAGCAGCGACCGCTGGCGTTCGTGGACGATCAGCGAGGCTGCCCAACGTTCACGACCGACCTGGCGCCTGTGCTGCTGCGCATCGCCCAGGAGCGTCGACACGGTTTGCATCACGCGACGAACGAGGGCGCCGTGTCGTGGTTCGAGTTCGTGCGGGACATCGTCGCCGCCGCCGGCGGTGATCCCTCGTCCGTCACTCCTATCTCCACGGCTCAGCTCGATCCGCCGCGCCCTGCGCGGCGTCCAGCGCTCGGCGTGCTCGACAACGCCGTGCTGCGTGCCGCCGGCTGGCCCCCGCCGCGCGACTTCCGCGAGCCGCTCGGCGAGCTGGTCCGGGCGCTCGCCACCTGACCGGCCGTGCGTTCTCTTTGCAATCTGAGGTCATCCTGACCGCAGATCTTCGTGAGAATCAGGTGCTCGTGCCATCCGGCGGCATGTCGGTGATCGGGCCGAGGAACGGCAGCAACGCCTCGACGCCGAACAGCTCGATGTCATCGCGGCGAATCGTGCGCCAGTGATCGATGATCATGTGAAACAAGAGCGTCACGCCGAGCTGGTCGCGGCGGACCTCGCGGCGGGCGCCGTTCGGTGAGTAGCCGAGCGACCGGGTGACGCCCAGCGAGGCTGCGTTGTCCTCGTACGCCCCGGTGGTAGCCACGAGCGCGCCGAGCCCCTCGAACCCGAGATGCAGGCTCGCTGCCCGCACCTCCTTGCCGAGGCCCTGACCTTGGTGGGCGCGGCCGAGCCACGAACCGGTCTCGAACGTTCGTACCACCGCGAAGTGTTCGCCGCTCACCGAGCAGGCGCCGACCACATCGCCGTCCACGAGTACGGCCAGCGGCAGGTCCCAGTGGTCCGGCGTCAACTCGGCACGCGTGCGCCAGTAGTAGCGGAGTGTGTTCTGCTCCAGCTCCGGGGAAGCGACGTCCGTCCACGGCAGGGCGAACGGCATCCATGACGGGTCGTGGATCCCGTGCGCCGCCAACTCGGCCAACCGGACCGCCAACTCGTCGTCCACGTACCGCAACGTGATCCTGGGCGTGCGAACCTCCAGATCGAACGGAGGCCAATACGGATGGGTCATGGTCAATTGTCGCCGCTGCACCTTGTCCGGTCGATCCGGTTTTGTTCTAGCGTCGCCCGCCGTGGGGTTCACCCGAGCCGAGCTGGAGACCTTCCGGGACGCCGTGGTGACCGACCTCGTCGGGCCAGGGCTGAAGCTGCTGTTCGTGGGCATCAACCCAGGGTTGTGGACGGCGGCCACGAACACCCACTTCGCGCATCCGGGGAACCGCTTCTACCCGGCCCTGCTGCGGGCCGGGATCATCGACCGCCCGATCGACCGGGGCGCCGGGATGACCGACGACGATCGTCGCCACCTCGTGGAGAGGGGGATCGGCATCACGAACCTCGTGGCGAGGGCCACGCCGAGGGCGTCGGAGCTGTCCGCCGCCGAACTGCGAGCGGGCGGCGAGCGACTCGAACGCTTCGTGGCCGGGCACCGGCCCCGGGTCGTGGCCGTCGCCGGGATCACCGCCTACCGCAGCGCTTTCCGGTGTCCCAAGGCCGTGATCGGCCGGCAACCCGACGACGTCGCCGGCGCCGAGCTCTGGGTCGTGCCGAACCCCAGCGGCCTCAACGCCCATGAGACCACCGACTCCCTCGCCCACGCCTACCGCGCCCCTGCCGAAGCGGCCGGCTTGATCTAGCCGTTGGTCGCTACCTTGCGCCCGATGAAGGACGTGGACATGGCGTCGGTGTTGCGGTCGCGCCCGGCATCATGGAGCACGCATGACCGCCGACGACCGTCGATCGCAGCCGCTGCGGGTCGCCTACACGCTGGAGCAGTGCTGGCACCCCGTGCCCGGCGGCACGGCCACCGCCGCCCTGGCGGTGGCCGGCGAACTGCTCGACGATCCTTCGATCGAACTTGTGCCAGTGGCCGGTCGGCACGCCCGGCTGCCGCGGCCCGAGTACCGGCCGACATTCGCGGTCCGGGCGTTGCCGGTGGCCAGGCCGCTGCTCTACGAGCTCTGGCTGCGCGCCCGATGGCCCAAGGTGGAGGGTGCTACCGGCCCCGTTGACGTGGCACACGCCACAGGACTCGTGCCGTGCGCCAGCCTGGCGCCGATGGTCGTCACGGTTCACGACCTGGCGTTCCTGCACAGTCCGCAACACTTCTCGCGCCACGGCGCGCGCCTGATGCGCCGCAGCCTCGACGTGATCCGACGTAGAGCCCGCTTCGTGCTGTGCTCCAGTGAGGCGACGATGTCGGACTGCGAGACGGCCGGGATCGACGTCGACCGCCTGCGCCACGTGCCACTCGGCATCGATGTGCGCCCGGTGCCGGGCGACGCCGCCGATCGGCTTGCGAGATACGACCTGCCCGAACGGTTCGCCCTGTTCGTCGGGACACTCGAGCCGCGCAAGAACCTGATCCGTCTCGCCGAGGCCATCGCCCGGCGCGGCGATCTCCCCCTGATCGTTGCTGGCGCTCAGGGCTGGGGCAAGGCGACACCGCCGGCCGCCGCCCACGTGCGCTTCATCGGCTTCGTACCGGCCGCCGATCTGCCATCGCTGTACGCAGCCGCCACGGTCTTCGTCTACCCGAGTGAGCGCGAGGGGTTCGGGCTGCCCGTCCTCGAGGCCATGGCTCAGGGCACTCCAGTCGTGACGAGTGCCACCACGTCCACTGAGGAGGTGGCCGGAGGTGCCGCCGTGCTCGTCGATCCGTTCTGCGTGGACTCGATCGCCGCCGGCATCGGCGAGGCGGTCGAGAACGCCGGTGAGCTGGCCGGCCGCGGCCGCCGGCGCGCCGAGACCATGACGTGGGCGGCCACCGCTGCCGCCACGAAGGCCGTGTACCTCGAGGCGGCGGGTGAGTCGTCCTGATGGCCGTGGCGGCGATGAACCTGCTGTGGTGCCGGCCTGGTGCCGTTGGCGGCAGCGAGGAATACCTCGTACGCCAGTTGCTCGGCCTCGTGGAGCTCGGTCTCGAGCGAACCAGGCGCCCGGTCGTCTACTGCCTCGACTCGTTCGCCGAGACCCATCCCGACGTGGCCGCCGAGTTCGAGCTGGTCAGGCCAACGCTGCCAGGCGACCAGCGACCGTTGCGGGTGGCGGCGGAGCACACCTGGCTGGCGGCGCGCGCGCGCCGGCACAGCCTCGTCCACCATGGTGGCGGCACGGCGCCTGCCGTCGGCCATCGGCCGATCGTGCTGACCGTCCACGATCTGCAGTACCGCGCCCTGCCGCAGAACTTCACCGCCGCCAAGCGGGCGTACCTCGCCCAGGCGGTACCGCGGTCGGTCGGGCGCGCCGCCGTGATCACCACGCCCAGCCGATTCGTGGCCGACACCGTGATCGAGGCGTTCGACGCCGATCCGGAGGCGCTCGTGGTCGTTCCCCATGGCATCCCGTCGTCGCTCGGCCGGACGGCATCCAGTGCCGGCGACCTGCGCCGCCGATTCGGGCTCGGGGAGGGTCGCGTCGTCGTGTACCCGGCGATCACCCACCCCCACAAGAACCACCGGTTCCTGATCGAGCTGTTAGCCAAATGTTGGACCGATCCTGAGCTGCGGCTGGTGCTGCTGGGTGGTGCAGGCAGTGCCGATGCCGCCGTGCGCCGAGCGATCGACGCGGCGGACGTGGCCGATCGCGTGATCCGCCCTGGCCGGGTCAGCGAGGCCGACCGGGACGGGCTCGTGCGACTGGCGGATGCTCTCGTCTTCCCCTCGACCTACGAGGGCTTCGGGGCGCCGGTGGCCGAGGCGATGGCGCTCGGCACACCCGTGATCACCAGCGACGAAGCGGCCCTTCCCGAGGTGGTGGGCAACGCAGGCCTCGTGCTGCCGCTGCGTCTCGACGACTGGGCCGGGGCGCTCGACGACGTTGGCGGCCGGCGGTCGTCGCTGGTTTCGGCAGGACGGGCGCAGCTCGCACACTTCACGCTGCGACGCTCGGCAGGCGCCCTGTTGCGGGCCTACGACCTGGCGCTCGAGCGATCAGCATGACGGTGAGATCACGATGACGTCGAGGGATGCCGACGCGCATCCGGGCGCTGCGTCGCGCGTGATCGTCGTGCTGTGTCCTCATTTCTGGCCGGACTCGGCACCGACCGGCAATGTCATGTCGCGGCTGGTGGACGAGCTGGCGCGCCGGGGCCATCAGGTGCACGTGGTCACGGCCCTGCCGTGGTACCGGAGTCACGCCATCGAGCCAGGTTGGAGAGGCCGCCTCGTGCGATGCCAGACAACGGCATGGGGATCGATCACCAGGATCCACCCGTTCCCTGGCTCCGATCGCAGGAGCCTGATGCGCCGAGCCGCCGGGTTCTGCGCCTTCTCCGCACTGGCCGCCCTCGTCGGGCTGCGGGCTGGCGGCTGGTTCCGCCGAGTCGACGCCGTGATCGCCATGTCGCCGCCGCTGACGATGGGGCTCACAGGGCGCATCGTCGCCTGGTCGCACCGGGCGCCGGAGATCTTCAACATCCAGGACGTGTTCCCCGACGCCGCAGTCGAGACGGGAACCATCACGAACCGCCGCGTGATCCGCCTCGCCCGCTGGCTGGAGGCGCTCAGCTATCGGCGGGCCGACGCCGTCACGGTGCTCTCGGCGGACTTGGCCCACAACGTCTGCGCCAAGCTGGGCGACGCCCATCAAGCCAAGGTGCACACCATCCCCAACTTCGTCGACACCGGCGTCATCGTTCCGCGCGATCGCCAGACGGCGTTGCGGCGCGAACTGGGGATTGGCGACGAGCCGGTGGTGCTGTACGCCGGCAACATCGGGTTCTCGCAGTCGCTGGCCCTGCTGCTCGGCGCCGCCGGATCGCGGCCGGATGTCACGTTCCTCATCAACGGCGGAGGGTCGGGCCGTACCGACATCGAGCAGATGGCGGCCGGGCTGGACAACGTCCGCTTCGGTTCGTACGTGCCCGAGGACCGCCTGAGCGAGCTGCTGGCCACGGGCGACATCCACGTGGTTCCGCTGCGCGCCGGCTTGGCCAGGGTCAGCATGCCCTCGAAGACGTACTCGATCCTGGCCGCCGGTCGCCCGGTGCTGGCGTCGATCGACCCCGGGACCGAGGTCCCCAAGATCCTGGCCGCATCGGGGGCCGGCGTGGCCGTCGAGCCCGACGATCAGCAGGCGTTCGACAGGGCGCTCGATGCGCTGCTGGCCGACCCGAAGAGCACTGCGGCAATGGGTCGGGCCGGTCGTCATTGGGTGGAACAGGCAGCGTCACCGGCGGCGATCGCCGCCGCCTACGCCCAGCTCGTGGACGACCTTGCACAACGCCGCAATCGGTGAACAGCGATGGGGTTCGGGGGCGCAGCCCCCGGGGGGAGCGGCGCCGATAGGTGCCGGCCGGGCGTGCGACCGCCAGGGAGCCGTCCGGCGATGGGGTTCGGGGGCGCAGCCCCCGGGGGGAGCGTCGCCGATAGGCTCTCGTCCTCGTGGCACGATCATCCTCGACGAACAGGGCGGCCAAGCTCGCCCAACGGTCCGGACGCGCCCGCGTCCGCTTCCAGGGCGGCACGCTGTTCCCTGCCATCGTCGCCATGGTCGCTGTGCTCGGTCTCGCCACCATCGTGTACGCCCGCCAGTCCCGCCCTGCTGAGGACGCCTCGCCGCCCACCGTCGAGGACCACTGGCACGCCTCGTACGGCTTCTACCTGTGCGACCCCGAGACCGGTGAGATGGAATGGCAACAGCTCGCCGGTGACCAGGACATCCGCGATGAGAGCGGGCAGATCACCGGTCAGCAACCGGGGTACGCAAGAACGGGTGTGCACAGCCACAACGACGGCGTGATCCACTGGCACGCCTTCAGCAGCGCAGCCACCGGCCGGAACGCCGATCTGGGGGTGTTCCTCGAGGTGTACGACGTGGAGCTGAGCGATTCGGAGCTGAAGTTCTCCGACGACCAAGTGTCCGGTGCGACGTACAAAGAGGACGACACGAAGTGTGGCGACCAGGACGGCAACCTGCGCGTCCAGGTGTGGAACAGCTTCCATGACACAGGTGAGGGCCGTACCTACACGGCCAACTTCAACGACATCCGGATGACGAACGACGCCATGGTGTACACGATCGCCTTCGCCGCCGATGACGTCGTGCTGCCGATGCCGCCCGAGGCGCAGAACCTGCCGGCACTCGGTGCCGTCGACTCCGGCCAGACCGAACCACCGGGCAGTGTGCCGGGTTCTGGGGTTCCGGGCTCCACGGTGCCCGTCTCGACGCCTGGTTCGTCGATGACGGGCTCCTCGGCGCCCGGCTCTACGGCACCGGGCTCCACAGCGCCGGCTTCCTCGGCACCGGCTTCGTCGGCACCGGCTTCGTCAGCCCCGCCGGGCACCACAGGCGCCACCACGCAACCTTCGGGCTGATGCAGGCCATCGTCCTGGTCGGCGGCTTCGGCACGCGGCTGCGCCCACTGACCGACACTGTCCCCAAACCGGTGCTACCCGTTGGTCAGGTACCGATGATCGTGCGCCTCGTCGGCCAGCTCGAACGGGGCGGCGTCGACCAGGTCACGCTGGCTCTCGGCTTCAAACCTGAGCACTTCAACAGCGTGTTCCCCGACCAGCGCTGCGGTGATGTCGCCGTGCAGTACGCCGTCGAACCCGAACCGCTCGACACCGGAGGGGCCATCCGTTTCGCCGCCGATGTCGCCGGCATCGACGAGACGTTTGTCGTCGCCAACGGCGACGTGTTGACCGATCTCGACCTCGGCGCGCTCGTCGGGTTCCATCGCCGCAGCGGCGCCGAGGCGACGCTGCACCTCACGCCGGTCGACGACCCATCGGTCTACGGTGTGGTCGACGCCGACGAGTCGGGACGGGTGCGCCGGTTCGTCGAGAAGCCGACACCCGGCACCGAGCCGTGCGATCTGGTGAACGCCGGCACGTACGTGTTCGAGCCGCGGATGCTGGAGCGACTTCCGAGCGGCGTGCGCACGTCCGTCGAGCGCCAGACGTTCCCGGCAGTGGTCGCCGATGGTGCTCTCTACGCCATGGCCACCGACGACTACTGGATCGACATCGGTCGGCCCGACGCCTACCTTCGCGCCAATCTCGACATGCTCTCGGCCACGTCGCCGCTGAGCCGCGCGGAAGCCGTCGATCCGGCCGCCCGCCTCGATCAGACCGTCACCGTGGCCCACAGCGTGATCGGTGCCGACGTCACAGTCGGCGCCGGTACCAGGATCAGCGGCTCCGTACTGCTGCCAGGTGCCATCGTCGGGGAGCAAGCGATCATCGAGGACTCGATCGTCATGGGCCGCATCGGCGACGGTGCTCACGTCTGTCGGGTCGTCGTCGGGCAGCGAGGCGAAGTGGCCGCGGCCGCGCGCCTCGACGGCGTGCGTGTGCCGGCTCCCGAGGCCACGGAGCCGTGACCAACGGGCGCGACGGCGACGGCGACGCCGTCGCCGACGAACGCAGGCGGTCCGTCGCCGTCATCGGCGGTGCCGGCTTTCTCGGGTCGCACCTCGTCGAGCGGCTGCTGGCCGAAGGGCGTGGCGTCGACGTGATCGACGACCTCAGCACTGGCACGCTCGCCAACCTCGCCGAGGCTCGGCGCCAGGGTGGGGCGCTCAAGATCCACAACTCCGACATCACGTCCCATGATGGGTTGGCCGTCATCGGCATGCGCCGTCCGACTGTGATCTACCACCTCGCCCTGCTCGGCTCGGGCCGCCATCCCCTCGATGCCGATGTCGCCAGCCGCTCGTTCGGCTCGATGCTTGCGGTCCTCGAAGCGTCCCGCCACGCCGGGTCGGACAAGGTCGTGGTCGCTCTGCCGGCGGGAGCGCTCTACGGCAAACCGTCCGCCCGTGAGCTACCGATCAAGGAACTACCCCTGGAGGCCCGGGGCCTGCGCGGCGTCGTGTCCAAGGCTGTCATCGACGCGCTCGCCCACTACCGGGACGAGTACGACCTCGAGTTCACCGCTCTGGCGATGAGCAACGTGTATGGCCCCCGCCAGCGCGCAGACGCCGGCGTCGTGGCGCGGTTCCTCGATGCCGCCGCCCGTGGGGATCCCGCCGAGATCGAGGGCGACGGTCGCCAAACCCGAGACTTCCTGTTCATCGACGACGCCACCGACGCCCTGTTCCAAGCGTCGGATCGCGCTGGCGGCCTGGTCGTCAACGTCGGCTCCGGTACCCAGACGTCGATCCGCGACCTCTGGTGCGCCATCGCCCCGGACGGTCCCGATCCCGTACGCGCCCGCGCCCGTCCCGATGAGCTGGCCCGTTTCGCCGTGTCACCGGTACGCGCCCGCATCCAGCTTTCCTGGTCGCCCTGGACCACGCTCGCCGACGGTCTGGCCGAGACCATCGCTTCGCTCAACCCGCCGCAACTTTGAGTGCACAGCGCCGTGCAAACGTCGCTCTCTACACTCAGAATCGCGTGGGACGGGCTGGCACGGCGTCGAGGACGGCCTCAGCCAGGCGTGACGACGCCTCGGCGGAGCTCATCACGGAGGGCGTGACGATGCAGCGCATCCCGGTGGCCTCGACGTCGCCGGCCAACGGGGCATCGACGGGATCGATCACGAGCGCGCCGGCAATCGGTGCGTAGAGCCTGGCCACACCGATCACCGACGGCTCGTGACCGAGCTCGGCGAGCAAGTGGTCGGCCGGTCCCTTCAACGCTGCCCCGCCCACGATCGGCGACACGGCGACGACGGACTCCCGCCGCGCCGCCAACAGCTCGTCGGTTCCGGGCAACGAGCGGATGGGACCGATCGAGATGATCGGGTTGCTCGGCGCGATGACCACCCGGTCGGCAGCGCTCAGCGCGGTGGCGGCGTCACGGGTGAGTGTCGCCGCCTCGGAAGCGAACTCGACGGACAACACCGGCACCGAGTGTCGTCGGCCGACGAAGTACTCCTGGAAGCTCACCCAACCGCCGTCTTCGAGCTGCAGCCGGGTCACCAGCCGCTCGTCGGTCATGGGCAGCAGGCGGACGGTCACCCCCCACGCCCTCCGGATCTCATCGGCGACCGTCGACAGCGACGCACCTTCGAGGCGGCGAGTCGTGCGGTACAGGTGGGTGGCAAGGTCCCGGTCGCCGAGGTTGAACCACGTAAGTGCAGCCTGAGACGCCGGCGGGCGCACCTCGGTGTAGCGGCCGAGGGCCTCCATGGTGCGCCAAGACTCGTCGGAGAGCCCCCAACCCCGTTCGCGATCGATGGCGCCGGCCAACGTGTACGTGATGGTGTCGAGGTCGGGCGAGATCGCAAGCCCGTTGATCACCTCGTCGTCGCCGGTGTTGACAACAGCCACGATGCTGCTCGGCTCCGTGACGGCGCTCAGCGCGACGAGCATGCGGGCGGCGCCCACGCCGCCGCACAGCACGGCCACGTCGGCGCTCACCGCTCACCTCGGGCCAGCGACGTGTACAAGCGGGCCAACCCGTCCACCGTGTCGTCCCACGAGAAACGGTCGAGGTTCGCCATGCCGGCGCAACGCAGCTCGGTCCGCCGTGCGGAGTCGCCGAGCACGCGGGCGAGACCTCTGGCGATGTCGGCCGGGTCGAGCGGATCCACGTACTCCACGCCGTCGCCGCCGACCTCGGCGAGAGATCCGCACCGGGACGCCACGATCGGGACGCCGACCGTTTGGGCTTCCAGCACCGGGAACCCGAATCCCTCGTCGAGCGACGGGTAGGCAATGGCGCTCGCCCGGTGCAGCAGCCATGACCGCGTGGTGTCGCCGATGGTGCCGAGCAGCCACGTTCGTCGCCTGGCCGTTCCGCTGAGACGGCTGAGAGCCACTGTCGTGGCGGCGTCGTCGTCGCCAGGCGCGCCAGCGACGACGAGCGCCACGTCGCCGCCGACCGCGTCCGCTGTGAGCAGGTCGAACGCCTCGAAAAGCCTGGGCAGGTTCTTGCGGCGCTCCCGGGTACCGATGGCGGCGACGAACGGCCCGTTCGGCAGGCCCGAGACCGGCGCTCGGGCGGGTGGAGGCGGCACGGTCGGGCGTCCGAGGTGCACGGTCGTCACCGCCTCGGTGCCCAGCAACGTCCGCACAGCGGCGGCCGTGGCGTCCGAAGAGGCGTGGACGTGGGCGCCACCGGCCACCCGCCGCCTCAGCACAGCGCCGGCTCGGGCGACGGCGGCGCCGGCCAGCTCTGGATGGGCCAAGAACCAGCAGTCGTACACCGAGACCAGGCTCGGGATCCGGCTCGGCGGCACGACGTAGTTCGTGCCGTGGATCACGTCGACGTCGCCGAGCCAAGGGTCGAGGCGAGGCCAGTCCAGTCGCGACCACAGCCGCTGAGCCAGGGCCGCCGGGAGCGGCAGCTTACGCTCGCCGGGAACAGCCGAAGCTCGGGCGCTCAGCACGTAGGGGAGCAGCGTGATGAGCTCAGCATCGATCTCGAACCGACGGGCGGTGTGGCGTCGAGCGAACGCGTCGGCGATCTCTGCGACAGCGGTACCGATGCCGGTGCGGTGGCCGTGGCACGGTCCGATGTCGAACGCCACGCGCCGCTCCTCCACGCGCGGCACGCTACCGAGCGGCGTCGGTGGCGGCGCCGCCACGCCGCTGCCCGGATGACGGCCGCTTACGGACCCTGCTCGTAGACTCGGCGGCTGCCATCGCCCCACGTCGCGGCATCCTGATGGCTGATCGACAAGGAGCTCCATCACCACATGCCTCGCGCATTCATCACCGGGATCACCGGCCAGGACGGTCAGCACCTCGCCGAGTTCCTGCACGGCCAGGGCTACGACGTCTACGGCATGGTCAAGGGTCAGTCCAACCCGAAAGCCAACCAGGTGCTCGAGGACATGCCGTTCGTGGAGCTGCTCCCGGGCGACCTCGCAGATCTCCCGTCGTTGGTGGCAGCGCTGGAGGTTGCCCAGCCCGACGAGGTCTACAACCTGGGCGCCATCTCCTTCGTGGCGTTGAGCTTCAGCCAGGCCGAGCTAACGGCCAACACCACCGGTCTCGGCGTGCTGCGCATGCTGGAGGCGATCCGGATGATCGGTGGCACCCACAACAACCCGATCCGCTTCTACCAGGCGTCGTCGTCGGAGATGTTCGGCAAGGTGCGCGAAAACCCGCAGACGGAGAAGACTCCGTTCCACCCACGATCGCCGTACGGGTGCGCCAAGGTGTTCGGGCACGACATCACGGTCAACTACCGCGAGAGCTACGGCCTCTACGCCTGCTCTGGAATCCTGTTCAACCATGAGGGGCCGCGACGCGGCATCGAGTTCGTGACCCGTAAGGTGACGAACGCCGCCGCCCGGATCAAGCTCGGCCTGCAGCACGAGCTGGTGATGGGAACACTCGAGACGAAGCGAGACTGGGGTTTCGCCGGCGACTACGTGAAGGCCATGTGGATGATGCTGCAACAGGATGAGCCCGACGACTTCGTCGTGGCAACGGGTGAGACCCATTCCATCGAGGAACTGGTGCGACAGGCGTTCGCCGAGGTCGGCATCGACGACTGGGATCGCTACGTGCGTCAGGACCCGAAGTTCTACCGCCCGGCGGAGGTCGACCTGCTGATCGGCGACGCCACGAAGGCTCGCCAGCAGCTCGGTTGGGAGCCCGAGGTCGGCTTCGAGGAGCTGGTGCGCCTCATGGTGCGCAACGACCTGCAGCTCGAGGCCCGTAAGGCCGGCCTCG
>Ga0136620_10000416_pt1 | contig 19624 bp, 19 predicted proteins | sample AntDrymUQ4162106_2_FD_104806 | JGI IMG/M metagenome (GOLD analysis project Ga0136620, IMG submission 104806) | Polar desert sand microbial communities from Dry Valleys, Antarctica - metaG UQ416 (21.06) | ecosystem: Environmental > Terrestrial > Soil > Desert | place: Antarctica: Dry Valley... | reverse complement strand
TGCGCTACGGCCTGGGCGGGGAGCACCCCCGCACGCTCGACGAGGTGGGCCGCACGTTCAACGTCACGCGCGAGCGCATCCGCCAGATCGAGAACCAGTCGCTGAAGAAGCTGCAGTCGCTGGCAGAAGCCCAGAAGCTCCGCGAAGTCGCCTGACGGCGCCTGGACGCGCCTGCCGGCGTCCTCCCTCGCTCGCGTGCTGAGCACGCGTCGCTCGGTGCGTCCTTGGCAGGCACCCCCAGCCGCTCGTCAGCCAGCCAAAGCCTCCCCCGCCTAAAGCCCCCGGCCGTCATGGCCGATCAAGGAAGCATGTTCGACCTCGAGCATGCTCTGCAGCGGGTGATTGAGATCGGCGGGTCCGACCTCCACCTGAAGGTTCCCGCCCCCGCCATCATCCGCGTCCAGGGCAAGCTGGAACCGGTGCCTGGCTGCGCCCCGCTGACGCCGGAGGTCCTGGAGACGGTTGTCCAGCAGATGCTGAACAACCCCAAGAAGTTCGAGGCCTTCATGCAGGACAACGAGATCGACTTCTCCTACGCGCTGCCGGGCCTTGCCCGATTCCGCGTGAACGCCTTTCGTCAGCGCGGCTCGGTGTCGATCGTCTGCCGTGCCATCCCTTTCACCATCCGTTCGGTATCCGACCTGCTGCTGCCGCCGGTGATCAACGACATCGCTGAGGAGGAGCGCGGAATCGTCCTGCTCACCGGCACGACCGGCTCGGGCAAGTCCACCACGCTCGCCGCGATAATCGACCGGATCAACAGCACCGCCTCGAAGCACATCGTGACCATCGAGGATCCGGTGGAGTTCCTGCACAAGGACAAGATGTCGATCATCAACCAGCGTGAGGTCGGCGAAGACACGGGCTCGTTCAAGCTGGCCCTGCGACGCATCCTGCGCCAGGATCCCGACGTGATCCTGGTCGGCGAGATGCGCGACGAGGAGACGGTGCGCACGGCGCTGTCCGCCGCCGAGACCGGCCACCTCGTGCTCTCCACTGTGCACACCGTGGACGCCGCTGAGACCGTGAACCGCATCATCGACTTCTTCTCGGAGGGCGAGCAGCGCCAGGCCCGCGCCATGCTGGCGGGGACGCTGAAGGCAGTGATCTCCCAGCGCCTGGTGCCCACGCCCGACGGCCAGGGCCGCGTGGCAACCTGCGAGATCCTGCGCATGACGGGCCGGGTCAAGGACATGATCCTCAACCCCGACGAGACCGGAAGGCTTCCCGAGGTGATCGCCGAGGGCGCCTACTACGGCATGCAGACCTTCGACCAGGCTCTGCTTGCCCACGTGGAGGCGGGTCTGGTGTCGATGGACCACGCCATGAAGGCCGCCACGCACCCGCACGACTTCAAGCTGCTTGTGGCCGCTGCGGCCCGGCCCTCGCCCGAGGACGAGGATGGGCTCGTCGCAAAGGGCGCTCCCGCCGCCGTCGCGTAGACCGCCTGGACGAAAATCCGCTTGACTGACGTCTCCCGACCGCCGAGAGTGCGGTCGAGCCCCTCATCGGAATCGACCCAAGGAGGCGATGGTGCAGAGCACCCTCGGCGAATTTCAGGAGACGCAGTCCCAGGAGTCCTTCGCGCTTCAGAACTCCAAGCTGCTGAAGGTCCGTCTCGACCAGATCACGATCCAGGCCAAGCAGGGCGCGATGGTCGCCTACCAGGGGGAGGTGAGCTTCGAGCACGCCGGCACCGGCGGCATGGGGCGGATGCTCAAGAAGGCGGTGTCAGGCGAGGGCACCACGCTCATGAAGATGAGCGGCAGCGGCGAGGTGTTCCTGGCCGACACCGCGCAGGAGATCCACCTGATCAAGCTCGAGAACGACGCCGTGACCTGCAACGGCAAGAACGTGCTGGCCTTCGACGCGGGCATCGACTGGGACATCCAGAAGGTGCAGGGCGGCGCCTCGGCCATGATGGCGGGGGGCCTGTTCAACATGTCGCTGCAGGGCACCGGCTGGGTGGCAATCATCTCTGACGGCCCGCCGGTGCTGCTCAACACCGGCGACGCGCCCACGTTCGCCGACCCGCAGGCGGCCATCACCTGGTCGAGCGGCGTGAGCACCTCGATCAAGACCGACGTGAAGCTGAAGAACTTCATCGGCCGCGGGTCGGGCGAGTCGCTGCAGATGGCCTTCCAGGGAGCCGGCTGGGTGCTGGTGCAGCCCAGCGAGGGACGTCCCGTTGTGGCCGCCGGCGGCCAGGGCGGCGGTGGATTGCTGGGCAACCTGGGCGGCTGACCGTCTCCCCGGCCGCGTGCCGGGGCTTCAACTCCGAGGGGGGAGAGGCTGCGCCCGGAGCGCCCGATGCGCTCCCGGCCGCCGTCTTCATGGCGGTCCCCTCCCACGCTTCAGTTGGTGAAGCATTGCGCTAGAGTTGGGCTTGATGGCTCAAGCAGTGGCAGACCGATCGATTGACGAGACCTGTCCGGTCTTCGCGACGGCGGACATCGTGTGCGGCAAGTGGACCATCCTCGTGATCCGCGACCTCGCGGACGGCCGCACCCGCTTCTCCGAGCTCGAGCGCTCGCTGGCCGGAATCTCGCCCCGTACCCTCTCACTGCGCCTGCGTGCGCTGGACGAGGAGGGCATCGTGGAGCGCCACACCTTCCCCGAGGTGCCCCCGCGGGTGGAGTACTCGCTCACCGAGAAGGGTCGCGCGCTGCTCCCCCTGATCGAGGACATGCGCGCCTACGGTAAGGAGTGGCTGAACGCGGCCTGCTCCGATGGCGACGCGCGCGCCGAGCCGGTCGCCACAGCCGCTGTCTGACGCGGCGGCGGCGCCACCGCCAGGTACCGGCCGAAGATCGCGTCCACGAGCCGCTGCCGGCCGAGCGCCCGTAGTGCCAGCGTCAGCACGCGCGGAGGCAGCGCGGGCACGAGGCGTTGAAGTCCGAGGCCGATGGCAAAGGAGCGGCGGTGACGGGCGCTGAACGCGGCGTAGCGCCGCAACCCCTCCTCCCGCGTGCGCTCGCCGTCCAGCACCGCCCGCAACTCCCGACCGCAGGCGATGCCGAAGTGAAACGCGGTGCGGATGCCCTCGCCCGAGAGCGGGAGGCAGTGTCCGGCCGAGTCGCCCACGAAGAACACGCCGTCCTCGGCGGCGCGGCGCAGGCGGTGGGGGAACCAGTTGCCTTGATAGTTCACCGCCGGCACGTCCAGGCGCGCGGCCAGCTCCTCCGTGGGGCGGCGGACATGACGGCGGGGCTCGTACGAGCCGGCCCCCACGCGCTGCTCACCGCTCGCCGGCACGCTCCAGCAATAGCCCCACCGCACGAGTGAGCGGTCCACCCATACGTCGAGGTCCTCTCCGCCGCCGTCGGGATGAACCTCCAGCCCGCGGGACAGCGGCGCGTCGGGCGGCTGATAGCCGTCGCGCGAGAGCACTCGGCGCCAGCCCAGAGCGTCCACCACGAGCGGCGCGCGTAGCTCGCCACGGTCGGTCATCACGGCGTCGCCGTTGCGGGCGTCCACCTTGGCGATCTCCAAGCGGGCCTGGCACTGCGCGAAGAGCAGGCTGCACAGCTCGCGGTAGTCGAAGGACGACCAGCTCCACGGCAGCCGGTAGCGCACGGAGCCGTGGGGGGTGTGGAAGGCCATGCAGGGCAGCTCCTGGCGGATCGCTCCCTCGACTCCCATGGCGTGCAGCCATGGCGTGGGGGCGGCGCAGGCCGAGGTCTGTCGCTCGCCGACTTCGTAGCGGTCCACGAGCAGCACGTCCGCACCGGACCCGGCCAGCTCACGCGCCACCGCCAGACCCGCGAAGCTGGCCCCGCAGACGAGCACGTCCGCATCGGGCCGATCGATCGGCGAGCGCTCGTCGCGAGCGAGCGTCGCGCGGCGGGTCATGCCGGGGCCCGCAGCGAGTCCAGCATCGTGCGGCCGGCCTCCCATGGGCCTAGCCCCGCGCGGCCGCCGAGCACGTCGTAGTCAAGCCGCTCCACGCGGTCCAGCACGCGGATGTAGACGGCGCGGGCCATCTGCATGCCCGGCCGTACGCGCGGCCCCACCGAGGCCACCGCGGCGGCGCCTTCGGCGAACAGCTCGCGTGCCCGGTCCACCTCCTCGGCCATCAAGGCGCGGAACCCGGCGGTGGCCTCGCCGCGGACGATCTCCTCCTCGCGCACCCCCCAGCGAGCGAAGTCCTCACGAGCGAGGTACATCCGGTCCAGCGCGCAGTCCTCTCGCACGTCGCGGATGAAGTTGGTCAGCTGAAAGCCCAGGCCCAGCCGCGCGAAGCTTTCGTGGGCCGCCGGCGGGGCGCCCAGCAGGGGGGCCATCACGCGCCCCACGGCGGCCGCGCTGCCACCCATGTACCGGTTGAGGTCGCCTCGGGTGGCCATCCGCACAGGTCCGCAGTCCACCCGCATCGAGTCCATGTAGGCGCGCAGCTCCTCCAGCGGCAGGTCATGACGGACGGCGGCGTCGGCGAGTGCCGCCACCGCGGGGTTGCTCGAACCTGGGCCCGGGGCCTCGAACAGCTCGCGCTCGAGACCGTCCAGGGCCTGCCGGCGCGCGGCAGGCTCCGGCGCGCGGCCGGGTCCGTCCACCAGCTCGTCGGCCTGGCGCACGAAGGCGTACAGGGCGTGCACCGCGGGCCGTACCTCGGCAGGGAGCCGCAGGGTGGCGAAGAAGAACGTGGGGTCGTGGCGGCGCTGCACCCGCCGGCAGGCGGCGTAGTGGGGGCGCAGCTGCGGATGTATGGCGCGGCGGCCCTGGGCGATGACGATCGGGTCATGGTGGCAGAGGGCTGGCCCCTGCTCTACCGGCGAGCATCGCGACGGCCGCACGCACGAGTTCCGCGTTGCCGGCGGCGCGGCGACCGTCGCGAAGGACGGTTGTGTCCTCGAGCCCGGCACGGATCCCGTGTCCCCGGGCTATCGCGCGCTCCATCACATGCCAGGTGGCCAACCCGTCGCCGTGATGGACCTGATCCAGGGCAATCCCTGCATCGGCGAGCAGCTGTTCCATCGCGGCCGCATGCGCGACGGCGGCGGCGGGATCGGCGTCCAGCGGCTCCAGGAGCACCCGCACGCAGCGCTCGGCGAGGCCGGCCGCCACGAACGCCTGAGCGTCATCGAGGCTGAGCAGCCCGGCCTCGATGCCAACGCCGCGCGCTGTGAGGTGCTCGCACAGCTCGAGGATGCCGCGCTGCCAGCTCACTCGGCGTCCTTGGTATCGCCGGATGCTCGTGGACCGTGCGGCTGCCGTTGAGGCAGGCTTTGAGAAGCAGCCCCATCACCTGACGGGATCGGACTGGCCTGGTGGTGGCTTCACGGCTTGCGCTCGCACGTGTAGACGTGAGTGGTGTAGCGCTGCTCGATGCTCTCGGCCCCCCGGGTATCGGAGTGGGAGTCGAGGATGGCGCGGATGCGCCGCATCACGTCCGCACGCCGGTCGGCCTCGAGCGCAGCGATGAAGCTGATCGACGTCACGCGCGCGATGACGGAGTCGCGGTCGCCGCTCTGGACATGGGAGAACCGCGCCTCGGTCAGCGGGCCGAAGTGGGGGTTGTCCTCGAAGGCCTCGCGTCCCCCGCCGGCAGTCCAGTCGGGAGCGTCGCCGCGCAGCGGGTCGATCACTTCGTACACGTCCTCCACCCAGCCCTCGCGCTCCCACCGGTTCCAGACCAGGGCCAGGTGGCCGCCGGGCGCCATCACGCGGTGCATCTCGGCCAGCGCCGGCCCGGGGTCGAACCAGTGAAACGCCTGGCCGACCACCGCGGCGTCCACTGCCGCATCCTCTAGCGGTAGGGATTCGGCATGGCCGTCGAGGACCTTCACCCCGGGAAGGGCGGCCACCAGCCGGTTGCGCATGCCTTCCACCGGCTCCACCGCCACGAGCTGGGCACCCGACGGCTCGAGCACTCGCGTGAGCTTGCCCGTGCCCGCCGCCAGGTCGAGCACGCGCGAAGAGGGGTGGATGCGAAGCACGGCGACCACGTGATCCACCGCCTCCGGCGCGTACCCGGGGCGCCCGCGGTCGTACTCGGCGGCGGCCGGTCCGAAGTGGCTGTACAGGTGGTCGGCCACTGCCCGGTGATGGTGCCACGGCGCGGGAGGAGGCAGGGGAGCGGCGGCGAAATCGCGAGTCATGCGAAACCGCGAGTTGCACGACGCCCTTCGGAACTTCGCGCTCGAGGCGGCCCGGCTGCTCCGCGACGATCAGACCCACGGCGCCGAGATCCACTTCGACCTCGACGAGGGCGCCGGTTCCGGCGCGGTGCTCTATCACTACCGCCCGCTCACGGCCGCCTTCATCGGCGATCGCTGGCAGCGGCTGCGGCTGCTGCCCTCCAAGGAGGGGGCCGCCGACGCCCTGGGGTGCGGTGCGTCCGCCTACCTGCGCGTGAACGGGATGCGCGGAGGCGCGGCCGAGCCGGCGCTGCGGGCGATGCTCGAACGCCTGTACGAGGACGCCACCGACTTCACCTTTCCCGAGGAGCGCTTCGATCGGGTCTACGCAGAGGTCGAGCGAACGCTGTTCGAGCACAGTCAGGTGGCCACCGTGGCGGTGCCCGTCCACGGACTGGCGCTGGCGGCCGAGCGCATCGAGCTGGGCGACGGCGTGGCGCTGCTGCGCGGAGACCGCTCCGACGCTCCCGACGAGGCTGTGTGGGGAGACCCCTCCGACGGCGAGGGGCGCTCCGAGCCCAACGCCCTGCTGACCCTCACGCGCGAAGTGACTCCCGAGGACCCGCTGCCGGTGGACGAGGCGCGCGATCGCTTTCAGGCGCTTCTCACGGGCCTTCGACTGCTCAAGCCCGGCGGCGTGGCGCTGGCGGCCGTGGCGTGGCGGCGCACCGGTGAGGGTCGCTGGCAGCCATTCGAGCTCGAGGGCACGGGAGTGGCGCGCGGCGAGCCCTGGATCTTCGTGGAGGGGGAGGAGCACGAGCTGGCCGATGTGGTCGGTGCCGTGCTGCGTTCGACACACGCCGGGCCGGTGGCCTGGGCGCTGTCGCGCTTCGAGATGGGGTGTGGCCGCCGGCTGGAGTCCGAGGCGCTGTCGGACTACCTGCTGGCCCTACGCGCGCTGCTGGACGGCGGCGATCGATCGGCCGGCCTGGCCCTGAGGGTGGCCGTCCTCTGCGCCGAGGAGTCCGAGCGCAAGCGCGTACAGCGCCGCGTGGAGCTGGCCCAGGCCCTCGAGCCCTTCGTGATCGGCGACGGCGCCACCGAGGACTATCTGGACGCGGTGGGTTCGGACTCGCCGCGCACCCTGGTGGCCGAGCTGGAACGACACCTGAGGGCTCTCCTGCGTGACGTGCTCTGCGGCTACCTCGAGCCCGGCCTGGCCCAGGTGGCCGACGACATGCTGCTCGACCAGCCAGAACCGTTCGAGATCCGCGCCCAGGCGATGCGCCGGCACCCAGAGCCCGAGCCGGAGCCGGAGGCCCAGTCCGAGCGCGAGCCGGTCCCCGACCCCCGGCGATTCCGGGCGTCCGAGACGGAGTGGGCCGAGATCGAGGAGGAGCAGGGCAGCCTGGACGACCCGGCTTTCTGGTCAGCGCCGGTCTAGAAACCCCCAACGCCCAGATCGGGACCCTTCACGACCGCAGCGCGCCGGCTGAGAACAGGTGCTCGCCCATGGCGGCGAGCCCCTCCAGGTCGTGTACGTCGCCGGCCAGCTCGGGCACCACCACCAGCGGCTTACGGCCCATGCGCTCGCGCAACTGCTCCAGGTTGTGCTGGTCGCGCTCGGCCAGGCCCCGCTGCTCCTCCAGGTTGCCCGCCACCTTCACGGCCAACCCGGGGTCGAGAACCTTGGTCAGCTCGTTCTCCAGCCGCCCTCCGCCCGCGCCCCTGACCGGTTCGCGCACGCGGTTGGCCACCACGCCGCCGAAGGGCAGGTCCTCGGCGGCAAGCTTGCGGGCGAAGTAGTGCGCCTCCTCGATGGCCGCGGCACGCGGGGAGGTGACCAGCAGGAAGGTGGTGCGGCTGTCGCAGAGCAGGGCCTCCACGCGCTCCGCGCGCTCGCGGAAGCCGTCGGTCATGCCGCCGAAGGAGTTGAAGAACTCCGCCAGGTCCTGAAGCAGATCGACCCCCGTGGCCTTCTTCATGACCGAGAACAGCAGCCCAGTGCCGCGGCCGAAGATCCCGAGGCCGGCCTTGCTGGAGGCGCGGAAGAACGCCAGCGATTTCGAGTCGATGAAGCGCGCCAGGCGGCGCGGCGCATCCAGGAAGTCCAGCGCGTTGCGGGTTGGCGGGGTGTCGAGCACCAGCAGGTCGTAGCGACCCTCGAGGTGCAGCTCGTGCAGCTTCTCCATCGCCATGTACTCCTGCGAGCCGGCCACGGCGTTGGACAGCTCGCGGTAGATCGGGTTGGCCAGCACCGCATCGCGCGTGGCCTCGTCGGGCGCGTGGGTCACGACCAGATCGTCGAAGGTGCGCTTGGCGTCGAGCATCATCGCCCACAGCTCGCCGGTGCCGCCGAGCCCGGCGGCCTCCAGGCGGACGGGATCCACCTGGCGCTCCTCGTTGCCAAGCTCGGGCAGGCCCAGCGAGTTGGCCAGCCGCTTGGCCGGGTCGATCGTGAGCACCACCGCGCTCTTGCCCTGGGCCGCCGCCCCCGCGGCGATGGCCGCGGAGGTGGTGGTCTTGCCGACACCGCCGGAGCCGGCGCAGATCACCACCTGCTTGCGAGCGATCAGCCGTCCGACGCCGGCCCCGGCCGGGCTCACAGCCTGCGCTCCACTTCGCGGGAGAGCTCCTGCAGTCCCTCCAGGTCCAGCTCCGGGGTGAGCAGGAAGGGCAGCACGGCCACGGGCGCCTTGGTGCCGCGGCGCAGGCGCGCCACCTGGGTGCGCTGGGCCTTGCCGCGCTCGTGGGCGATCAGCGCGGCGTCCAGGGCCTCGCGGGCCACGGGCCCGGCGTCGCCGTTCGCAAACGCGATTGCCTCCACCTCGGCTGCGCTGAAGCGCTCGGGTAGCACGCCGTTCACGAACACATGCGACAGCTCGAGCCCCATCTGATCGCGCAGCCGCCCCTCGAGGTCGATCGTCTCGTTCACGGGCATCTCCTCCGCCAGGGCCACGGCGATGACGGCGCTGTGGCGCGGATCGACGGTGAAGTCGTGAATCGTCTTCGCGTGATTGCCGATCGGCCCCACCTTGGCGATCTGGGCAAAGGTGCGCGGCGCCCGCAGCAGTGCCAGCCCGTTGCCCGTGGCCGGGGCGTCGACCACGACCAGGTCGTAGGGCCGGGCGGATTTCGTTCGCCGCTGAAGCTGCGCCAGCTCCCAGATCTTGCCCATCGTGACCACCTCGGCCAGGCCCGGTGCGGCAGCGGTGAGGTACTGGAAGATGCGGCTCGAGTTGAGTACAGACGCCAGCCGCCCGGAGCGCAGCTGGTGGCCCAGCCACTCCTGCTTGGCGGCCTCGGGGTCGATCGAGAACGCGCTCAGGTCGGGCGCCACCTCCACCTCGGAGAAGCCGGCCGGCTCGTGGCCGAAGGCGGTGGTGATGCGCTCCTGCTCGGCCACCTCGCACACCAGCGTGCGTTTCCCCGCGCGCGCGGCGGCAAGGCCCAGGGCCGCGGCCACCGTGGTCTTTCCCACGCCGCCCTTGCCGGTCACGTAGACCAGGCGCCTATTCAGGAGATCTGCCATCTCGATGAGCGTACGGACCGGCGGCCGCCTGGGACGTACAGTCGCCGCCATGCGAGCGCTCGGTGAGGCACTGCGCATTTGAGGACCTGGCGAGGGTCGTCCGGCGCCTGTGCCATACACCTAGACGCGGTCAGACGGGAAGGAATGTTTCTCGCACGTGCGAATAGGCACTGCGTAATGGCAGACCCGACTACACGTACGCCGAACCGGAGGCACCAGTGACGCCCCAGGCCAAGGTCATCGCGTTCACCAATCAGAAGGGTGGGGTGGCAAAGACCACCACCACGCTGAACCTGGCGGCCGCCTTCGTGGAGAGCGGTCACCGTGCGCTGTGCATCGATCTCGATCCGCAGGGCAATCTCACCATGAGCCAGGGGATCGATCCCGACCAGCTCGAGCTGTCGATGTACGACGTGCTGGTGCACGACACCTCCATTCGCGAGGTCATCCGCAAGCGTGAGGTGGATATCGCCTGCGCTTCGATCGACCTGGCCGGGGCGGAGATCGCCATGTCCACCAAGATCGGTCGCGAGCGCTCGCTTGAGAAGGCGATCAGGCCCGTCAAGGAGGATTACGACTTCATCTGCATCGACACTCCTCCGAGCCTCGGGCTGCTTACGATCAACGCCCTTACGGCCGCCGACAAGGTGATCGTCCCCGTGCAATGCGAGTATCTCTCCATGCGGGGGCTGATCCAGCTTCAGAACACGCTGTCCATGATCCGCGAGAACCTCAATCCGGATGTTGAGATCGAAGGGATACTTCCCACGCTCGTCGACAGCAGGACCGTGCACGCCAAGGAGGCGATCGAGCTGCTGGAGGAGAACTTCGGGGATCGCGTGTTCGCTTCGCGCATCACCAAGACCGTGCGCTTCGCCGAGGCGCCGGTGAAGGGGATGTCGGTGCTCAAATACGAACCGGACGGCAAGGCGGCCTACAGCTACCGTCAGCTGGCCAAGGAGGTGCTCGAAAATGGCAAGCGGTAAGCGGGCGAGCATGCGCGAAGGTCCCCTGGCGGATCTTTTCCGCCAGACCGAGGACCCGAGCACCGAAGAGCGCCCGCGCGAGGAGGCGCCGCGCCGGGATGAGGTGCGCCGCGAGCCCGTCGAGCGCCCCAGCGCCCAGGAGCGCCGCTCGCAGGCGGCCGGCGAGCGCACGCGCTCCCAGCCCGAGCCGCGCCCGGAGCTTCGCCGCCACCCCGAGCCCGAACCGGAGTCCGAACCGGAGCCCGCGCGCGAGCAGCGCCGCCCGGCAGCCAGCCGTTACGAGGGGGTGCCCACGCCCGAGGAGCGCCTGCGTTCGGTGTTCTCGGCCGACATCCCGGAGAACATCATGGAGCGCGCGCCCGAGCCCCGGCGCACGCAGCCTCCGGTGCCCCAGATAGAGGAGGTTCACCGGCCCCAGTCGCCGCTCAACCAGGAGCCCGTGCTGCGCGTCGTGGGCGTGGGCGGTGCCGGCGTCAACGCCGTGAATCGCATGATCGAGGCACAGGTGCAGGGCGTGGAGTTCATCGCGGTCAACACCGACCTCCAGTCGCTGGAGCAGTCCAGCGCGCCCACGCGGGTGCGCATCGGCGACACCTCCACGCGCGGCCTCGGGTCGGGCGCGGATCCCCAGCTCGGCCGCCAGTCCGCGATCGAGCAGTACGACGAGCTCAAGTCCCTGCTCAAGGGCGCGGACATGATCTTCATCGCCGCCGGAGCCGGCGGCGGAACCGGTACGGGCGCAGCGCCCGTGGTGGCCAGGATCTCGCGCGAGGTGGGCGCCCTCGCCGTGGGCATCGTGACCAAGCCCTTCCCGTTCGAGGGCGCGCGCCGCACGGCGCAGGCCGAGGCCGGTATCGCGGACCTGGCCGCCGAGGTGGACACGCTGATCACCATCCCCAACTCGCGTCTGCTCACCGTCCTCGACAAGAAGACCTCCATGGTGGAGGCCTTCCGCGTGGCCGATGACGTCCTGCGCCAGGGCGTGCAGGGCATCTCGGACCTGATCGCGCTCCCGGGCCTGATCAACCTCGACTTCGCCGACGTGCGGACGATCATGTCCAAGGCCGGCAATGCGGGCAACGCCCTGCTGGGCATCGGCATGGGAAGCGGCGAGGGCCGCGCGCTGGACGCCGCCTCGCACGCCGTGGAGTCGCCGCTGCTCGAGACCTCCGTCGAGGGTGCCAAGTCGATCCTGCTGTCGATCACCGGGGGCAACGACCTGTCGCTGTGGGAGGTCAACGAGGCTGCGAAGGCCGTGGCCGACGCCGCCCACCCGGACGCCAACATCATCTTCGGCGCGATGGTCGACGAGAAGCTCGGGGACGAGGTCTGGATCACCGTGGTTGCCACTGGGTACGGCGACACCCCGGCGCCGCGCCGCGAGCGGCGCCCGGCGGCCGTGCCCGCCGACGCCGACCACGAGCCGCGGATCACCCGCGCCCCCCGGCGCGAGCGCTCCTCGTCCTCGCTGGACGATCTCGAGATTCCTGAGTTCCTGCCCCGCGGCTGAGCTTCAGGATGGGTCGGGCTGGCGTGACGGCGTCCCGACCTCGAGGCACTCGTCGAGCCCCAGCTTGCGGCTCAGGTCCTCGCTCTTCTTCAGTTCCGGTGCGAGCTTGCGGATCTCGGTCTGGACCGCCTGGGCGGGGTCCTTCGCCTTACGGACATTCGCCACGAGTTCGTCGACCGTCTTGCGGAACTCCTCCCCCTGGCGCACGGACGCGTCGTGGGCGGCCTGAAGGTCGTCGGGCGGGTCGAGCCGCTTGAACTCCTCGTTGGCCTCGAAGCCCTTGTCGAAGATGCGCTTGAGGTAGTCCGCGAAGCCGTCGGGTGTCCGGGGCAGGGGAACCTTCTCCGCCTCGGCCTTGGCCTTGCTGCAGAGGGCGTTGCCCTGTTTGCGGTATTCAGCGGCGCTGAGCTCGCCCTCGGCCTCGTCCCCGCCGCCACAACCGCACACAAGGGCGGCGGCGGTTACCGCGATTACCCCGAGGCGGCCCACGGGGCGCAACCTTAGTCGGCTTCCGCGTCGGCGCATAGGCTGCCCGCGGCATGAGAGGGGTGGTGGCAGCCGGGCACCCGCTCACCGCGGCTGCGGGGGCTGAGGTCCTGCGCGAGGGTGGCAACGCGGTCGACGCCGCGGTGGCCGCCGTGCTGATGTCCTTCGTGGCCGAGTCGCCGCTCACGGGCCCGGGCGCGGGCGGCTTCATGCTGGTGCACACCGCCAGCGGGGCGAGCCACCTGCTCGACTTCTTCGTGGCCGCTCCGGGCAAGGGTCTGGCCGACCCCCAGCCGGCGCCGCTGGTGCCGATCGACGTGAGCTTCTCGGCCGATGCGGTACAGCGCTTCAACTGCGGTCCGTCGTCGTGCGGCGTGTACGGCACGCCCGCGGGCCTGGCCGAAGCGCTGCGGCGGTTTGGCAGCGTTGCCCTCGAGGATCTCACGGCCGGCCCGGCACAGGCGGCTCGCGAGGGGGTGGAGGTGATCCCCATGCAGGCATTCCTCTTCGAGGTGCTGGCTCCGATCATGAGCTCGACTCCGGAGGTCGCAGCGGTCTACGAGCCCGAGCGCCGGCCCCCGCGCGCGGGCGAGCGCCTGGTGCTGCCCGAGCTGGGCGACCTGCTCGAGCGCCTGGGCCAGGACGGCCCAGGCTTCCTATACGGGGGGGATGTGGCCGGCGTCGTGAGCGACTGGGTGCTCGAGCGCGGTGGCCTGCTGACCCGCGAGGACCTCGCCGGCTACGAGGTCGAGGAGCGCGAGCCCACAACAGCCGGCTTTCGTGGCCGCGAGGTGCTCACCAATCCGCCGCCCTCCTCGGGCGGCATCCTGATCGCCGACGCGTTGGAGCTGCTGGAGCGCATCGACCGTCCGGGCGACACCAGGGCGCTGGCCGAGGTGATTGCGTCCACCAACCGGGCGCGGGACGCGGACTTCCTCGAGGGGCTGAACCAGGAGGGCTTCGAGCGGCTCTTCCTGGCTGCGGGCAAGCTCGACGCCGTTGCGGGAGAGATCCGCTCGCACCTGGGCTCGACCACCCACGTCTCGGTGATGGACGCCGAGGGGGCCTGCGCCAGCGTCACCTGCTCGAACGGCTCGTGCTCGGGGGTGTGGGTGCCCGGCACGGGGATGCACCTGAACAACATGCTGGGCGAGGAGGACCTCAACCCGCAGGGCTTTCACCGCCATCCGCCTGGCGCGCGGGTGCCGAGCATGATGGCCCCGACGGTCGTCTTGCGCGACGGCCGGCCGGAGATCGCGCTGGGCTCGGCCGGCTCGAACCGCATCCGCTCGGCCATCGTGCAGACCGTCGCGGGTGTGATCGACGGCGCCCTTGCCGTCCAGGAGGCCGTGGAGGCGCCGCGGCTGCACGTCGAGGACGAGCTGGTGGATGCCGAGCCGGGCGTGGATCCCGAGGCCTTGGAGGCGCTGAGGTCGGCCGGCTGGGGACTGCGCCGGTTCCCCGAGCGCAACCTCTACTTCGGCGGCGTGCAGGCGGTGGCCCGCGACGCGGCCACCGGCGAGCTCAGCGGTGGGGGCGACCCGCGCCGCGGCGGCGTAGCTCTCACGGTGGACTGAACGAGCGCGCCGCGCTCGACGTCCGGCGGCCGGCTCACGCCCGGCGTCCGCGGGGGCTCAGTGGGGCACGCGGCCGTTGGTGCGGCCGCGCTCGGCCGCCTTCTCGGCGTACTGCAGGCGCTCGATCGCGGTCTGGCACAACGTGGCCAGGCGCGCGAGGCGCTCGCTCTCGGAGCGCAACTCCAGCAGCTCCTGCTTGGCGTCCAGCTCGAAGGCGATGGTGGCCGCCATCCCGTAGGCGTCCAGCTCGGACAGATCGCTCTCACTCGGGCGCGAGTCGGTCACGCGTTCCACCAGGTCGGCGTAGCCGCGGCGCGCGGCGGCGCCGGCCTCGGGGTCGGCGTCGGATTCCTCCTCGTCCTCGTCGAGCAGCAGGACGTCGCCGGCGGGGTACTCCATGTCGTCGATGCGCCGCTGCAGGCGAAACGGCTGGGCGCCCTGGACGAGGATGTTCAGCCGCCCGTCCTCGGCGCGCTCGAGCAGCTGCGTGATCTCCGCCGTGCAGCCCACCTCCTGCAACCCGTGGTCGCCCATCCACAGGATCCCGAATGGCGATTCGTCCTCCAGGCAGGATTCGATCATCGCCTTGTAGCGCTCCTCGAAGATGTGCAGCGGCTGCGGCTCTCCAGGGAGCAGCACCAGGCCGAGGGGGAACAGTGGGAAGCGCTCGATCGAGTCGCCCATCGTGTTCCCTAGGCTAGCCGTGTGCCTTTTCGGGACGCGCTTGCCGACGTCCACCCCTACCGCCCGCAGCCGCCCGCCCGCGTCCTGGCGCAGCGGCTCGGTCTGGAGCGGGTCGTAAAGCTCGCGTCCAACGAGGGCGCGTTCGGGGCCCTGCCCGAGGCGGTGGCCGCCTACCAGGCCACGGCCGGCGAGCTGGCTCGCTACCCCGATGGCGGCGCCGCGTCCCTGCGCGCCGCGCTGGCAGAGCGGCACGGCGTGGCCGTGGAGCAGGTGGTGCCAGGCAACGGCGCCGATGAGCTCATCCGCCTGTGCGGCGCGGCCGCGCTCGACGCGGGCGACGCCGCGGTGTTCCCCTGGCCGTCATTTCCCAGCTATCTGTCGGCGGCCACGGTGCATGGGGCCACCCCGGTGGCGGTGCCGCTTGGCCCGGGTCGCGCCGTGGACCTCGACGCTGTGCTAATGGCGTGCTCGTCGCCGGCGCCCCGCGGCGGGCGGGTACGCCTGGTCTTCCTGGCCAACCCGAACAATCCCACGGGCACGCTCATCGAGCCGGGCGAGCTGCGGCGCTTCCTCGAGGCCTTACCCGACCGGATCCTGTGCGTGCTCGACGAGGCCTACGCCGAGTACGCCGAGCCCCAGCCGCAAGGCCCCGCCCTGCTGGCGGAAGGCCGGCCCAGGCTCTGCGTGCTGCGCACCTTCTCCAAGGTCTATGGCCTCGCCGCCCTGCGGGTGGGCTACGCGCTGGCCTCGGCGGAGGTGGCCGAGGCCCTGGACCGCGTGCGGCCGATCTTCAACGTCAACCAGCCGGCCCAGGAGGCGGCCACGGCCTCGCTGCGCGCTCGCGCCGCGGTGGACCAGCGAGTGGCGCACACGCGCTCGGCGCGCGAGCGGCTGCGTCAGACGCTGGCCGGGGCGGGCCTGGAGCCGGTGGCCTCCCAGGCCAACTTCGTGTACGCCGACGTCGCGGACGGCGACGGTGCCGGCCTGGCGGATCGGCTGCTGGCAGAGGGCTTCATGGTCCGTGCGCTGGGCGGCTTCGGCGCGCCCGGCGCCATTCGGGTGACCTGTGGCACCGACGAGGAGAACGCCGCCTTCGCGGAGGCGCTGGCGCGGGCACTGCCGCGCGGGTGAGCGACACCGCGCAAGACACCGGCACGGCGGGCCCCGCCCACGTGGCCACCGTCTCCTTTCTCGCTTCTCGCGCTGTGCCCAGCGGCGGCTTCTGGGTAGCGCTGGCCGGCGGCACCGCGCTGGCGCGGGTGGCGCAGCGGCGCGGCGCCCGGGAGGGCTACGGCGCCAGCTTGGCGGCAATGCTCGAGACGGTGGCGATCATGGGACCGGCCCGCTTCGGCGTGCCGCTGACTCAGGCCCTGAGCGCTCCCCTGATGGGGCGGCTGGAGGCCCGCGGGCGGGGGGCCCTCCCGCAGTTCCTCGCATGTGCCGCGATCCGGGTGCTCTCCAACGCGGTGGGAGTGGCGTTCTTCGTCTTCGTGATCGCCGGAGGGCTGGACGCCTATGCGGGGAGCTACGAGAACCTGGCCGGGCTCGTCGGCCTGGAGGTGAGCGAACGAGGCACGGTGATCGTGACGCTGATCGGCCTCTTGGGCTGGGGAGCGTTCGCGAGCGTCGTGCAGGTCACCGTGTACCGGCGCGGGTTGCGCACGTGGCCCGCGGTGGCGGCGACCGCCGAGGCAGTGCCGGCTGAGCCCGAGCCGGCGCACTCCGGGCGGTTCGATCCGCGCATGATCGCGGTGGCGGCGGCCGTGACGTTCGCTCTGCTGCTGGCGGGCACCGAGTGGATCGTGCTGGCGGCGGTGAGTGCCTTCCTGGCTCTGGCGTGGAGCGTCTCGCGCCCCGACCGCCGTGCGGTGCCCACCGGCCTGGCGCTGGCCGCGGTGCTGGCGTTCGGAGCGCTGGTGTTCTCGCTGGGGGCGGGGCTGGGGGTGGAGGTGGCGCTGCGCCGTGCGTCGCGGGCTGCGCTGCTGGTGCTGGCAGCCACCTGGCTGCGCGCGGCCGCGGGCGCGGACGGGCTGCGAGAGGTCTCGCGGCGGGCGCTGGGCCGCCTCCGGGCGCTTCCGAGCGCCCGCGAGGCGGCGCAGGTGCTCGACACGATCGGCTCTGAGGGCCGGCTGGCGTCGGCAGGCCGCGCGCTGCTGGGGGCAATCGACGGTGTGCCAAACCGTCCCGCGCCGTTCGTGGACGCCGTGCTGGGCTGGGTGGCGCGCGAGGCGGCGCACTACCGTGCGCCCGAGCGAGTACCTGCTCTGGCGCTGCGCTTAGGGCTCGTGGACGCGGCGCTGCTCGTGGCCGCGGTGGTCCCGGCGGCCGCCCTGCTGGCCTGATCTACCGGGGGACGCGCGCGGAAACCAGCAGGTTGTAGAAGATCGCCGCGGGCAGGCGGGGTTCCAGCAGCGCGCGGTCCACGGCCTGGAGGGCGATGTAGCCGTGGTAGGCGTACTGGTGCCAGAGGTGCGGCACGGCCTTCGGGTCGGCGGTGGCCTCCAGCGCGCGATTGGTCCAGCCGAAGAGGCTGGCCGCCAGCTCCTCGCCGCGCACGCGCACGTCCTCCAGGCCACCGAGGTGTGCTGCCTGGGCCAGGCCGGCCGGGGTGAAGGCGTGAACGTCCACCACGGCCTCGAGCAGACCCTCCTCGGGGCCCTGATGGTGGCCGTTGCGCTCAGCGGCCCTCGCGCCCACGAGGGCGCGCCACGCGGGCGCGGCGCGGAAGGCCATTCGCTTGGGTAGCTCGGCCAGGCGGTCGCCGTAGTGCGATGGCTCGCCGCAGAATGCGATCACTCCCCCCGGGCGCAGGACACGCCGCAGCTCGGCCATCGCGCCCGGCAGGTCGGGCAGGTGGTGCAGCACCGCGTGGCCGAAGACGATGTCGAAGGAGTCGTTGGGAAAGGGCAGGGCGGAGGCGTCACAGCAGTCGGTGTCCACCTCGACGCCGAGGCGCTCGGCAGAGGCGCTCAGCGCGTCGAGCATGCCTGGGGAGATGTCGGTGGCCGTGTACTCGCCCACCACCCCGGACAACGTGAGGTTGAGCCCGAAGTAGCCGGTGCCGGCGCCGATCTCCAGCCCGCGCGCAAAGGCCGGTAGGCGGCGCAGGCCCAGCGCCTTGCGCAGCTTGCCGTGCACCTGCGCCTCGCCGCGCTCGCCGTAGTCGATGCCCCACTTGGCGTCGTAATGCGCGGCCGCCAGGTCGTGGTAGCGCACATTGGCGGCGTGGATCTGCTCGGTCGTGGCGGCGGGGGCCATGGGCGCCGGACGGTACCTAACGGCTGGCGGTCCGGTCAGGCGCGCGGCATCCGAGACGGCCGCTGGATCGAGCCCGGAGCCGCCCCCGGAGCGAGCTTGGGGTCGATTGGGCTGGTCTTGGGTTGCATATGGACCCAAATCGAGCCCACGCGAACGTAAGGGGGCGCAGCCACGCGACCTTGAGCGCCCAGGGCCCAGCCCTAGACTCCGCGCGGCGTTGGCCGACCTCTCCGAATACGCGCAGCGAGACCAGCCCGATGGTGTGCCGCCGCTCGCGCTCACGGGCGAGCGGACGCTGCCCGACGTTCCCGCCGAGAACTACTGGTACCGCCGCCACCTGGTGGTCTATCAGTGGATCGCCGAGCGTTGCCGGGGCCTGGACGTCGTCGACATGGCGTGCGGCGAGGGCTACGGCAGCCACGTGCTGGCTGGCCGCGCCGCTCGGGTCACCGGGGTGGACGCCAACCCCGAGGCCCACGAGCACGCTCGGCTGCGCTACACCCGCCCTGGCGTGCGCTTCGTGCGCGACCTGGTGGACAGCTACGCCGAGCCTTGTGACGCGGTGGTCTTCCTTCAGACGGTCGAGCACGTGCCGGAGCCCGAGGCCGTGCTGGAGCACATGAAGGGGATGCTGCGCCCGGGGGGCAGCGCCTACGTGTCGACACCCAACGTGCTGACCCTCGCACCGGAGGGAGCCGATCGCTCGGGCAACCCCTGGCATGTGCACGAGTACCGCGCCGAGGAGTTCCGCGCGCTGTGCGAGGCGTGCTTTGACGACGTTGTGCTGCGCGGGGTCTTTCACGCGCGCAAGCTGCGCGCGCACGAGCTCGCGATTCGCGCGGGGTGGGACCGCCTGCACCCCCGGCTGGGCATCACCAAGCCCTTCTATGAGCGCTTCACCCCCGCCATCGCGGCGAGGGACTTCGCGCTGCGCCCCGGCCCGCTCGACCGCGCCCTGGACTTCCTGGCGGTGTTGCGGTGAAGGCCCTCGAGCCCGTGCCCGCACCTCCGGACCCGCCGGAGCTGCCCGACGCCGCACGGCCGCGCTGGCCGGCCTGGATGGGCTTCGCCGCGATGGGCGGGGGTCTGGTGGCGGTCACCGTGGCGGCCATCCCGCTGGTGCCTGCGGCCCTGCTGCTCGACGAGCCCGGCGCGCTGGGCGCGGTTGCGCTGCTCGTGCTCATCCTGGTGCAGGATGTGGCATTCGTGCTCACGGCCGGGTTCTTTGCCCGGCTGAAGGGACGCCTGCGCGCGTGGCACTTCGGCCTGCGGGCAACCCCGCCCAAGCGCACGCTGGCGATCGCGGTGGGGGCCGGGCTGGGGATCTTCGGCTTCGAGCTGGGCTACATCGAGCTGCTGGGCGTGGACGAGACCAACGTGGACGACCTCAGCGGGGACGGCGCCCTGGCGGTGCTGGCCATCTCGCTGGCTGTGATCGTGGTGGCGCCCGTGACCGAGGAGCTGTTCTTTCGCGCGTTCTTCTATCGCTCGCTGCGTTCGCCGTGTTCGGCTAC
>Ga0136620_10000414_pt1 | contig 19632 bp, 15 predicted proteins | sample AntDrymUQ4162106_2_FD_104806 | JGI IMG/M metagenome (GOLD analysis project Ga0136620, IMG submission 104806) | Polar desert sand microbial communities from Dry Valleys, Antarctica - metaG UQ416 (21.06) | ecosystem: Environmental > Terrestrial > Soil > Desert | place: Antarctica: Dry Valley... | reverse complement strand
ACCTCGTTCTGCGGGAAGCAGCTGTACTCCGGGTTGGCCCGCCGGTCGTCGCCGCCCTGCGAGAGCTGCTCGACCTTGTCCATCGAGCGATTGTTGTCGAGCGGCTTCGGCTGGCCGTTCGGGTCGAGGCCGGCCTGCGGACACGCGGTCAGGCTGTGACCGAGCTGCACGTCGCGAAAGTCGAAGCTGCCGGACGTGTCGACAGCCTTTCCGGCGTTGGTGCGGAGCGTCCCCGAGGTGACGTCGGCTGTCGCAGTCCCGATCCCCAAGATCAGAAATGCCGCAACGGCGGGCAACAAGACCCGCCACGAACGTGTGACTCTATGCAAGTTCTCTCCCCTTCCCCTCGTTATCGATGCCGGAAGGCATCGCAGCGGCTCCTCATGAGCCCGCTTCTGGTTATGACTCTCTCGACTTAAATGCAAACAGCAACGATGCCGAATCCATGGCACAATCCAGGCTGATGCGTACCGCACTCATCGCAGTCGTCTCGCTCACGCTGCTGGTCGGAACCGCACCGCTCGCCTGGGGAACCGCCGACGCTCGCAAGCCGGCGCTCCGGTTCGCTGCACTGACGCCCGTCAAGGTCAAGGGCGCCAACTTCAAGAGTCGCGAGAAGATCAGAGTCGTCCTCATGCTCAACGGCGGCAAGCGGATCTCGCAGACGCGCGCATCGGCTACGGGTGGCTTCACCGTGACCTTCTCAGGTGCCGAGGAGGCCGACCGCTGCAACAGCGACGTGTGGGCGAGGGCGACGGGAGCACGCGGCAGCACGGCCACGGCGAAGATGCCGCAGGCCATGTGCCCGCCGCGGCTCGGCAACCCGGCGCCCTAGCGGGCCAGTCCGGCTAGCCGTTGCTCGCCGCAGCGATGCGGCGCTGCTGCTTGCGCGCGAGCGCTGGGCGGGCGTCATCCCGCGGGCGAAGCCGTTCACCGTCACCGAGGCGGATGCTCGCGAGGTTGCCGGCCTTCACCCTGGAAGGCTCGTCGACTCCGAACCCGCGCAGCCGGCGAGGACGGCGACGACTGCGGCGACCGCCGCGCTAAGCGCCCGTTTCACGCGGGTGCGGCTGCGCCATCGCCCGGTAGTCGAGCGCGGTGTCGAGCGTCTCGTCGTCGACACCCGCCTCGCGGGCGACCTCGCGGAGCGAGCGGCCCGACGAGGCGGCTTCCTTGACGATCTCGGAGGCCTTGTCGTAGCCGATGTGGGGGTTGAGCGCCGTTGCGGCGGAGAGGGTGAGCTCTGCATAGCTCTCGCAATGCTCGCGGTTCGCCTCGATCCCGTCCACACACTTTTCGGCGAGCAGCCTGGAGGCCGAGGCGGGGTAGGAGCTCCGCGAGGTCCGGTAGCACGTCGTCGACGGGAACCTTGCGCGGGTTCGATTCCGCCGCCTCCACTTTTTGGCTCGGTAGAGCCGTTTCAGGTGTCAGCTTCGGGACGAACGATTGCGTCCTCGCGTCGTTGGCCCAGTCAACGCGCGACACCTCCATCGACCTCGAGGGCGCTCTCGTTTCGGTGGCCGTAGATCTCCAGCGTCGTGTCCCTTAGCCTCGGATCGCTTCAAGGGTCGATTCGATCTCGGCGACAACCCCGTCGGGGTTCTCTTCGTGGAGGTCATGCCCCCCCTCGAGCGTCGTCTGCCGACTGCGCGACGAAACGCGCAGCCAGGCCGACTGCTGCTTCACGCTCTCGTAGCCCTCCGTCGCCGTGACGACCACGAGCGGAATGTCCCCGAGCGGCAAGAGGCGCCGCACCCCCCGACGATCCGCGTCGACCCAGTCGACGTGTTCGGGGTTCCTCCAACCGAGGGGCCCCGGAAACTCTTTGCCGAGATCCCCGGTCGGGGGTCCAACGTCAAGCAAGACGACGCCCGCGACCCGCGCCGGGTAGCGGCCCGCGTAGTAATGGGCGATATTGCCTCCGAGCGACTGGCCCACGAGGAGATACGGCCCGGGGACCTTGGCCACGTCGAGGAGCCGATGCAGGTCGGCGACGACGTCGTCTATGGTTCGGCGGCGCTCGGTAGGGGGATCGCTCTGCCCTGTGCCCAGGCGGTCGTACGCGCAGGTCAGTGTCCGCTTCGCCAGCGGATCCAGAAGGCCGGCGAACTGTGAGATGGCATCTCCGTCGCCCGACGCCAGGATGATGGTCGACGAACCCTCGCCGAGGCAGAGGATCGCGAGCTCATGACCGTCGGCCCCAACAGGGAAGCGGCCGTCGATGACCGGCTCAGAGACGTCGTTCGACGCCGTCGACGTCTCGGCGGTGGTTGTGGTCGTCGGCGTCTTTCCCGCTTCTTGGCTTTCGTCGCCGCCACATCCCGGCATGACCGCCAGCGGTAGGAAAATGAACCCGAGCAGCAGGCCCGTTCGGCCAAGGAGGCGCGCGGTCGCCCAGCCTCGCACGTGAGATCTGATACCGGTTCGCGAAGGGTACGACTGTTCCGGCATTGGCATTTTCCTCCTCGGCGATAAGTTAGTGAAACTACTACGCCGTAGCTCATCCGTGAGCGAGAGCCGATGCGGTCGTCGGTCACTAGTCATACGAATCTTGCGCGGGTTCGATTCCCGGCGCCTCCACTACTGCACTGACAAGCCTGTCCGCAGAGCTAGTCGAAGGAACGACTCAGAAAGCCGACGGTCGCATGCCCGGCCTTCGCCCGACTCCGGAGATACATGGCTACCCTGTAGCGCTCCGGGGTCGATCGAAGGTGGCAGAGCGCGTGTTCCGACTCTTTTCGTTCGTTGGCAGCGCGCTCGTCGCTGCGGCAGTCCTCGCGTCTGTCGGCGTGGGCATGACGAGCGGTGCAGGGCGCACGTCACTTTCCGCGACTGCGGAGCCCGTTCCGTCTCTGACACCGGCCGCGACCGCGAGGCTCTGGGAGTCGCTCGTGCGCCAGCCGGCCAGACACACCTTCGCGACCAGCGCGTGCCGGCCGCTGCGCGCCGTCTTCTACGCCCCCACCGACTGGCTGCGGCTGACGACGAAGCTCGCGGCCACGGCGTCGCCGTGCGCGCACTACTACGTCTCGGTGCCGCCGCTCGCGTCTGACAAGTCCCAGCCGCGGGCAGACCAGGCATGGCGGATCCGGGCGCTCGGGCCGTCGTTTCACGCCGCCGCGGAGATCAACGTCACGGGTTGGACGTCTTGGGTCGAGGCGACCGGGAACAGCTGGTACGCCGCGGGGGTCGAGGCGCGGAGGCGGATGGCTGCCGCCGGCTACGACGTGAGCGCAGGGGACAGCTGGGCCTTGAACGAGCTCTCCTCGGCAGTCCGTCAGGGGACGGGGAACGCGCGCGCGAACATGCGCGCCTTCCTGAACGGCCTGTACGACGGTGACGGGACGGCACCGACTCGGGGCATCGTCTTCACGATCGGGATCGGCCAGGCGACGGGCGAGCTCTCCGTCTATCAGGCGCGCCTGCAGGACTGGTACGAGGACGGTGCGTTCTGGAGCGACTTGGATCGCGTCACGAGCGACTGGTCGCAGGAGGTCTACGGCGACATCCGCCACTACGCGGTCGCCGGCGTCACGCGAGAGGCGAGGCGCGATGCGCTGAACGAGTACCTGCTGCACCAGATGGTGCTCGCGAACGCGTCGCCGGCGTCCGCGGCGGGCGCTCGCGCTTTCCTCGGCCGCTCGTACGCGCCTCTTGCGAACGCCGCGTGGCAGTACGACGCGGCGTTCGGCTGGACGAACGTCACCCTCGAGCTGATGCAGGACTACGTCTCGGCTCAGACCTACGCGCTCCGCGCCGCGGGCACCGGCGGCTTCGGCTTCGCCTGGTCGCCGAGGAACCTGGGCGGAATGGCACAGCCGGACTTCGCGGCCCAGACGAACGCCCTCCTCGAACGCCTCGCGGCGTCGATCGCCGACTCGGACGAGTCGCCGGAGGGCGCCTGCGGTACCGCATGGTGCAGTCGTGACCTCGCCGGCGCCGCCCTCGTCTCGAGCTGGCGCAGCCTCGCGGCCTGGAGCCCTTCGCGCCTGACGTTCACGACGCCGCCGCAGACGCTGCCGGCGGCTACAGCCTCCGCTCCGATCTCGGTGGAGCTGCAGACGAGTACGGGCGTCGCTTACACGGCGGGCGTGCCGGTCCCGATCGAGGTCGCCTCGACCTCGGCGACGGGCGAGCTCGCGACAAGCGCGGCGGGTCCGTGGGCACCGACTCTTGCGACGACGATCCCGAGCGGAGCGGCTACGGCGAGCTTCTACTTCCGCGATCCGAACAGTGGCTCGATCTCGGTCACGGCGACCGCGGCCGGCAAGACCGCCGCGATGCAGCGGGTGACCGTGGCGGCGCAGCCGGAGCCACCGTCGCCACCACCGCCACCACCGCCACCACCGCCGCCGACCGGTGGCGGGGGAGGTGGCGGCGGTGGGCCTGCGCCGGACGTCGCCGTGGAGGCGACGGCCGCACCTGCAACCCCCGCTCTTGGCGACACGCTGACCTACACGATCCGGGTGAGGAACCACGCCGCCCCCGCCTCTCGCGTCTTCCTGCTCGTGCGCCTACCGACGCAGGTCGCCTACGCCGCGAGTGAGACCGACCGCGGCCCCGGTTGCACCGGGACGACGACCCTCAGCTGCGATCTCGACTTCCTCTCCGACGACCTCGTCGCGACGCTACGCGTCCACACAACCGTCCGCGAAGCGGGTGCTCTCAGCTTCACCGTCACCTCCTCGTCGCAACCCGGCGACAACCAGCCAGCGAACGACACCGTCAGCCTCAACACGACCGTTGCCGCCCGGACGCCGCTCGCGTCCGCACCCGACCCCCCGCCCGCGCTTCGCCTGCTCCCGGGAGTGCGCGCGAAGGTGGCGCGTCGGGGCGCGATCGCAGTCATCTCCGTCCGCTTCTCCGTCAGCGAGGCGGCGAAGCTCGAGGCGCGTCTGACACCGCGTCGGTCCCAGAAGCCCCTGACGTTGCTACGCGGGACCTCGCTCGCCGGCACCCGTACGGCCAGGTTGCGCTCGAACGCGACCGCGACGGTGCTCCGTCCCGCCCGCTACCTTCTTGCCGCTCGTATCGCGGCGGGAAAGATCGTCCGCGGCCGCGTCTACCTCCTTCGTCTCGCGGCTGTCGACCGGGCCGGAGGGCGCAGCGCCCTCACGATCCGAGTGCACGGCTAGGTCGATCGTGGGAACATATGTTCGTGTTGAGCGAGGCGACGATCCTGCACGCGGACCTCGACGCGTTCTACGCGTCGGTCGAGCAGCGCGACGATCCTCGCCTGCGAGGCCGGCCCGTGATCGTCGGCGGTGGCGGGGTCGTGCTCGCTGCGAGCTACGAGGCGAAGGGCTGGGGAATCCACACGGCCATGAGCGGAACACGGGCGCGCCGGCTGTGCCCGGACGTGATCACCGTTCCGCCGCGTATGTCCGCGTACTCGGAGGCGAGCAAGGCTGTGTTCGCAGTGTTCGAGGACGTCACACCGCTCGTCGAAGGGCTGTCGATCGACGAGGCGTTCCTCGACGTGCGGGGGCTGAGGAGGCTCTCGGGCACGCCCACGGAGATCGCGGAGCGGCTCCGGCGGCGCGTGCTCGAACAGGTCGGCCTGCCCATCACCGTCGGGGTGGCGACGACGAAGTTCCTCGCCAAGGTGGCGAGCGGCGTCGCCAAGCCCGACGGCCTGCTCGTGGTGGCCCCCGGGGAGGAGTTGGCGTTCCTTCATCCGCTCGCGGTCGAGCGTCTCTGGGGGGTCGGCCCGGCGACAGCCCGCAAGCTCCATTCACGCGGACTCACCAGCGTCGGCCACGTCGCCGGCCTCCCCGAAGCGGCGCTCGTCTCCATGCTCGGCCGAGCCTCCGGCCGGCACCTCCACGCCCTGGCGCACAACCGCGATCCCCGGCCGGTGCGCGTCGGCCGGCGCCGAGGGTCGATCGGGTCGCAGCGCGCTCTCGGCCGCTCGCCGAGATCGCTCGACGCCGTCGATGCCGTGCTCATCGGCCTGGTCGACCGCGTCTCTCGCCGGCTGCGGGGGGCCCGGAGGATCGGGAGAACCGTCGTGCTCCGGTTGCGTTTCGGCGACTTCTCGAGGGCGACCCGCTCCCACACGCTGCCCTTCCCGACCGCCGATACACGGACGATTCTCGCCACGGCGAGAGGACTGCTGGCGAGCGCCGTGCCACTGATCGAGCGGCAAGGGCTCACGCTCGTGGGAGTCGCGGTCGCCAACCTGGATGACGACACGCCGATCCAGCTCCCGCTGCCGTTCGAGCGCCGGAGCGATGATGCCCTCGACGCCGCCCTCGACGAGGTGCGAGCCCGGTTCGGATCGACGGCCGTCACTCGCGCAGTGCTGCTCGGCCGCGATCAGGGGCTGACGGTGCCGCTGCTGCCCGATTGACAGGCCGCTGCGCTCGTCCTGAGTGATTACGCTCTTCCATCGCCTGCGCCCGGCTCATTCCATCCCTCGCTGCCGCAGCCGTCCTGCTGGGAGGCGCCGGCTGCCACGAGAGCGAGGACCAGGGCGCCGACGAGCAGCCGCCGCCGGCGCGGCACTTCGTCTCGCGGCCCGACCTGGAGCCGCCCCTCGTCGAGATCACGCGGGCTGCACGCGACACTGCGCCCGGCTACGTCTTCCTCGCGCCGAAGCGGAAGGTCGTGCAGGCCGGGCCGATGATCGTGGACGAGCGCGGCGAGCTCGTGTGGTTCAAGCCGCTCGACACGGAGGGGGTGACTGACTTCCGGGCGCAGCGCTACGACGGCAGGCCTGTGCTCACGTGGTGGCGCGGCCGGTCCGAACGGGGTATCGGCGACGGTCACTTCGTGATCGTCGATGACGCGTACCGCGAGATCGCGACCGTGAGCGCAGGCAACGGGCTCACCGGAGACATCCACGAGTTCCTGATCACCGAGCGCGACACGGCGCTCATCCTCGTCTACGAACGCGTGCCCCGTGACCTGACGGCGATCGGCGGCCCGGTCGAAGGCGCGATCTGGGAGGGCATCGTGCAGGAAATCGACATCGCGAGCGGGCGTGTCCTCTTCGAGTGGCGGAGCGCCGAGCACGTCGCGCTCGAGGAGTCCTACGCCAAGGTGCCTCGTGCCGATCGCGGCGCCGAGGCCGACGCGTACGACTACTTCCACGTCAACTCGGTCGAGATCGACGACGACGGGAACTTCATCATCTCGGCGCGCAACACGCACGCGGTCTACAAGATCGCCCGTGCCGACGGCGAGGTGCTGTGGCGGCTCGGCGGCAAGCGGAGCGACTACTCGCTCGCCCCGGGCGTCCGATTCGCCTGGCAGCACGACGCCCGCCGCCAGGCGGATGGAACGTTGACGCTGTACGACAACGTCGCCGACGAGGAGGACGCTGGCGGCGCCTCGCGCGTGCTCGTGCTCGACCTCGACGACGAGGGCTGGCGCGCGACTATCGTTCGGAGCTACGAGCACCCGAGCGGGCTGCTCGCGACGACGCAGGGAAACGCCCAGTTCCTCCCGGGCGGCCACGTCTTCGTGGGGTGGGGCTCGGAGCCGTACTTCACCGAGTTCGACCGGGACGGGAGCGTATTGCTAGACGGCCGCTTCGGCGTCGACGGGACCGATTCCTATCGCGCCTACCGCTTCGTGTGGACGGGCCGCCCGGCGGAACCCCCGACGGTGACGGTGGAGGACGACGGCGATGCGGGCCGCACCGCCTACGTGAGCTGGAACGGTGCCACCGACGTTGCGCGCTGGCAGGTTCTGGCCGGGCCCAGCGCCCAGAGCCTGCGACGAGTGGCGGAGCGAGCCAGGGAGGGTTTCGAGACCGCCCTGCCATTCGAGACCGACGAGGCGTTCGTGGGTGTGCGGGCGCTGAATGCGCGCGGCGCGGTCCTCGGGAGCTCGCAGCCCGTCCCGCTGGCTAGGCTCGACGACTAGCCCTCGTCAGGGGCGGGGCCGATCCGACGAGGAACGGTCGAAGGCGCCTCTCGGCGCCTTCGAGGAGACAGCTCTTGGCGTCGATCCCTACTTGACGACGAGAACGCCCTTCATGCCGGCCGCCGCATGGCTCGGCAGCGTGCACAGGTAGGCGAACCGGCCGACCTTCCCGAACGTGACCTGCAGGGCGGCGGTCTTCCCCCTTGCGAGCGTCTTCGTCTTCTTGCCTGCGATCTTGAAGTCGTGCGCGAGCATGCCCTTGTTCGCGACCTTGAACGTGACGAGACCCTTCTTCACAGTCTTCGGCAGCACGATGAACCTGAACTCCGTCGGCTTGCCGGCCGTCACCGCGACGGTGGTCGCGGACGGCGAGGCTGGGCCACCGAGGGCTCCGGTGACGGCCACGCTGAGCGCCGTGAGCGCTCCGACGACGAACACGGACCCCTTCCCACGCTTGCTCAACGAAACCCTCCTGTGGATTGACCCTGTCGTTCCGCGCCCCACTTTATCACCTTGAAGTGAGGAAGATCCCCGCGCCCGGCGTGGAGCCGACCTCGGCGGCGGTGGCGGGTGGGCCGCCTCTTCGGGAGGCGCTAAGGTTCGCGCCGTAGCCGTGGACAGGCGCGAGCGGGAGCGGATCATGCGGCAGGGCGTCGTGCGGCCCGAGACGCCCCGGGAGCGCCGCCAGCGGGCGGCGCTCGAGCAGGACCTCGTCGAGCATCCGCTCGCCGGGCGCCCCCTGCGGGTCCGGTACCGGAACTTCGGCGCGGATGCCGGTTCCTACCTCGCCTCGCTCGGCGGCCCGCTGCCGTACATGGCGCGCCTGCGCGAGATCGCGGCGCGTGTGGAGCGGCACGAGCGCGAGTTGTCCGCGCGCCTGGCCGACGTCGGCGACGACGCCCGCGTCCGGCGGGAGCAGGCCGAGCGCTGCGACTTCACGGAGGTAAACGCGCTGATCGAGCAGCACAACCGCTGGTATCCCGTGGAGGCGCGGCTGCCGATGGATCCGCGCACCGGCGACTACGCGCTCGTCAACGGCGAGCGCTATTCGATGCGTCTGCTGGACGCCGACTGGGTTCTGGGCCGATTCCCGCCCTGAGGCTGGCCAGCAGCGTCAGCACGCAGAGCGCGGCCGCGACGAGATAGGGCGTCGCATCTCCCGTCGCGTCGGCGAGTGCTCCGCCGGCAGCCGGCCCCGCCATGTTCCCGGCGGCCCAGGCCGTGTTCATGATGCCGAAGCCGAGGCCCTGGGAGAGCCCGACCACCTCGGCCCGGTCGGACACGAGTGCCATTCCGGGCGTGTAGAACCCGCCGAAGGCAACAGCGGCGAGCACGACGAGCCCGCTCACGAGGAAGGGGTCGCGGGCGAAGGCGAAGGCCGCCGCAACGAGGGCGGAGGTCAGCAGCGCCGCCCGTACGGGCAGGAGCCGTCCGCGGCGGTCGGAGAAACGGCCGACGAGCGGATTGACCACCGTCTCGAAGAGCCCGGCGGCGAGGAAGACGCCGGCGATCGCCAGCGTGCCGAAGTCGCCCGCGTCGAGGCGAAGAGGGACGAGCACGAAGTTGAGACCGAAGAGAACCGCCGGCAAGGTGTTCAGCCAGAGCCCGCCGAGGAAGCGTGGATCGCGGAGTGCCTGTCCCAGCGCCGCCTCCTTGCGGGTCTCCAGGCGCGCAGGTGGGCGGGACGAGGCCCACGCCGCCAGTGCGAGCGCCGCGACACCGACGCCGGTGAAGGTCGAGCGGATGCCGATCGCCTCGGCCGCCGCGCCGAACGTCGGTCCGACGATGGCGCCGAAGACGGCGGCGCCGAACGCGAACCCGAGCAACTCGCCGCGTCTCGAACGGGGCGAGGCGACCGTGAGCCAGGCGAGCGCGCCCGCCCACGTGATCGTGCTCGAGGTCCCCTGCACGAAACGGGCCAACCCGAGCGCCCAGGCTCCGTCCGCCAGGGCGAACCCGAAACTCGCGAGCGCGAGCAGGCACAGGCCGAGCACGACCGCGCGCTTCGGGCCGAAGCGGGCGGCAGCGAGTCCGCCAGGAATACCGCCGAGGAGCGCGCCTGCGCCGAAGGCGCCGACGAGGAGTCCGGCACCGGTCTTGCCGAGCCCGAACTGCTCGGCGTACCCCGGTACGAGCGGCGCCAGCGCGCCGAACAGCATCGCGTCGACGAGCACGATCGACGAAACGAGAATCAGCAAACGACGCACCCCACGACGTTACCGCCGGCGCGCCGGGCAGCACGTTCCTTGAGGAAGGCCAATGAGCCCGGGAGCGAAGCGACCCTTCAGGGGTCTTCGCGCAAACAGGGATCCGCTTCCGCGGATCCCTGTTTGCTTGCAATGAATTCAGCGAGCCGGGTGCGCTTTCGTCCTCCGCCCCGACGAACTTTCGGCGTCAGCCTTGCGGCTTCAACCTACGGCCTACCGGAGCGGACTCGACCTACTCGCGTCCCGTGCTCGCTGCAAGGGGGAACCTACGGGCGGCCTGAGCGAGAGTCAAGGCTGCGGAAAGTGAAGAGCCCGCAAATTGCGATCTTTTCTTCTTAAGCAGGCAGCATTGCTGTCCGCGCCTTTAACGCAGGTGTCCGAATCGAGAGGCCGGTGAGCGAACCCGGGAGCGAAGCGACCCTTCAGGGGTCTTCGCGCCGGCCGGAATCCGCTCCCGCGGATTCCGGCCAGCTGCAACAAATTCAGCGAGCCGGTGGCGGTTTCGTCCGCCCCTCCGACTGACGTTTCCGCTTGCGCGTACTCGCCTTCCGGTGGAGCCTCGACCTAATCCCGCTCCGTGCTCGCTGCAAGGGGGAACCTATGGGCCGCGCACCGGGCCGGTCAAGGGTCGATCGACCGCCCCGTCCGCAAATTGCGACTTTTTCTTCTCGCGCAGGACGTTTTGTCGTTCGCGCCGTACGCTCTAGTGTTGAAGCTCGCGGCCGCGTGACTCTGGAGGAGGCGGCTCGGGCGAACCAGCAATCTATGCTGCGCCCGGCGTGGACGACAGGGCAACGGCACCGGAAGTTCTCGCAAAGAGCGATCTTCAGAAGGACGCGATGCGGCGGTTCCAGGGAAAACACGTGGTCGTCACCGGCGGAGGCGTCGGGATCGGCCTCGCGATCGCCGAGCGGCTCGCCACCGAGGGAGCCAAGCTGACCCTCCTGGCCCGCGACCTCGAGCGCCTGAGCGCCGTCGCGGATGGGCTCGGCGCGGGGGCCGCGGCCTGCGACATCCGCGACCGCGCCCAGGTCGATCAGGTCTTCGCCGCCGCGGCCGCTGCGATCGGGCCGGTGCACGCACTCGTCGCGAACAGCGGCATCGGTGGGCAGAACGCGGACGGGCCGGACGACCGCTTCGACGACCTCGTCGCGACGAACCTCGCGGGCACCTACTACTGCGTCCGCGCGGCGCTCCGCCACCTGGCGGGCGGCCCCGAGACCCGTCACCTCGTCGTGATCGCCTCGATCCTCGCGCGCATCGCCGTGGCCGGCCACACGGGCTACAGCGCCTCCAAGGCGGGCCTGCTGGGCCTCGTTCGCTCGTTCGCGGCCGAGCTCGCGGAGCAGAACATCCAGGTGAACGCGATCTGCCCGGGCTGGATCGACACGGACATGGCCTGGCAGGGCCTCGACGGGATCGCGGAGGCGACCGGGGGCACGCGTGAGGACGCGTACCAGCAGGCGATGCGCGAGGTGCCGCTCGGCCGGATCGGCCGGCCCGAGGACGTCGCCGGCACGGTCGCGTGGCTGCTCTCAGACGACGCGCGCGGCGTCACCGGGCAGACGATCGACCAGAACGGCGGTGCCTGGGTGGGGTAGGCGAGGGACGCCCCGAGGGGCGCCCCTCAGCAAATCCTCCTAAGCGATGTCGGGAGCCGGCGACCGCCGCGACGAGAGTCCTGCCTCGATCCGCTCCAGCTCCTCCTCGCTGCCCTGGCGCACGGGGCCCTTGAACCACTTCTTGGCGGAGAGCGCGTACCAGCCGCCGAAGAGGAGGAAGGCACCGCCCACCGTCAGCGGCGCGTAGTTGACGACGTTCCAGTCGAACGCGTCGTCCCACGGCACGCCTGCCGGGGCGATCGGGAGGATGAACAGGATGCAGATGAGCGTGATCCACGCGAGCGCGAGCGGGTCGATCCACTTGTACCGCTCGCCCAGGTGCCAAGCTCCCCGCTCGAAGGCGGCTCCTGCGCGCCAGCGCAGGTAGACCGGGATCCCGAACGCGATGTACAGCCCGATCACTGCGATCGAGGTGCCGACGAGGTAGCCGACGACGGCGTTCCAGAGCGTCGGGATCATCAGCGCCCAAGAGAGCGTTCCGATCGCCGCGACAGCGTAGACCGGGACGCGCTGCGACGAGATCCGCCGCCAGATCGTGTGCCCCGGCACCGCGCGATCGCGCGAGAACGCATACATCATCCGCGACGCGGAGGTCACGGACGCCGTCAAACAGAACATCTGCGCCACGACCGCGACGGTGAGCAGGATCTCCGCCCAACGCGTGCTCATCGAGGTCTCCCAGATGTAGGTGACCGCGTACCCGCCGGCGTCGATCACGCCCTGCGTGTCGGGAATCGCGAACGTCACCGCGAGCAGGAGGAAGAAGCCGAAGATCACCGAGACGACGACGGACATGACCATCCCGATCGCCGCCGTCCTCGATGCCTGTCGCGTCTCCTCGGCCATGTGGGCGGAGGCGTCGAACCCCGTGATCGTGTACTGCGCCATCAGCAGGCCGATGCCGAACACGTACAGGAACATCAGGTCGCCGAAGCCCGAGCCGGAGAAGCCGGAGTTGTTGATCGTCTCGCCGAAGACATAGCCGGCGGACTGGTGGTCGTCCGGAACGACAATCAGCACGAGCACGATGAAGGCGACTCCCGCCATGTGCCACCAGGCCGAGATCGTGTTCAGGCCGGCCGTGATCTGCACCGCGAACATGTTCACGAGCAGGGCAACCGCCATCACGATCGAGTACGTGAGGAAGATGTAGCCCGTCGTGTTCGGGTAGTCGAAGAGCAGGTTCAGCAGCGAGGTCGCGAAGATCGCGAGGCCGTAGCCGATGGCCGCGGTGACTGCGATCTGCCCGATCAGGTTGAACCAGCCGGTGAACCAGCCCCAGGCCGGGCTGCCGAGCTTGGACGCCCAGTAGTAGAGCCCGCCCGCGGTGGGGAACGTCGAGGCGATCTCGCCCATCGCAAGCGACACGATGGTGCAGAACGCCCCCACGAGCAGCCAGCCCCACGTCACGGCCACGGGGCCGCCCCACTGGAACGCGATGTAGTACGAGGTCAGGCAGCCCGCGAGGATCGAGATGATCGTGAAGGAGATGGCGAAGTTCTGGAACCCGCCCATCGCCCGGAAGAGCTCCTGCGCGTAGCCGAGCTTGTGCAGGGTCCGCTCGTCCTCGGAGGCATGGTGCCCGCCTGTGCTTGGTGTCGTGCTCAAATCCATCCTCCCTCGCGTCGCTGCTTGCCGCCGGATCTCGGCCTGTCGTGTCAGGCGCTATTACGCACGCCTCGGTGCTGCGTTGTCAACGGGCCGGACAGCGGCGGACTAGGATCGGCGTGTGCTGAGCTTCGACGAGCTGTGCGCGGAGGTGGAGAGCGGGGCGATCGACACGGTCGTCGTGGCCTTTACGGACATGCAGGGACGGCTGCTCGGCAAGCGCCTCCACGGAGAGTTCTTCGTCGAGGAGCTCGACGCGGGGCACGCGGTCGAGGGGTGCAACTACCTCCTGGCGCTCGAGATGGAGATGGATCCGGTGCCCGGCTACGGGATCGCGAGCTGGGAGCGCGGGTACGGCGACTTCGCACTGACGCCCGACCTCGCGACGCTGCGGCGGATCCCGTGGCTCGAGGCGACCGCGCTCGTCCTCTGCGACGTCGCTTGGCACGACGGCTCGCCGGTGGCGCCCTCGCCGCGGCAGGTGCTGCGCGCGCAGGTCGAGCGGGCCGAGTCCCTCGGGTTCACTCCCATGCTCGGGTCGGAGCTCGAGTTCTTCCTGCTGCGGGAGAGCTATGCCGAGGCGCAGGAGCGGCACTACCGCGGCCTGACGCCCTCCGTGCCGTACATCCTCGATTACCACGTGCTCGCCTCGAGCTACGACGAGCCGTTCATCCGGCAGATCCGGAACGGCATGCAGGGCGCCGGGATGAAGGTGGAGACGTCCAAGGGCGAGGCCTGGCCGGGCCAGCACGAGATCAACTTCCGGTACGCGGATGCGCTGACGACCGCCGACAACCACGTGATCTACAAGAACGGGGCGAAGGAGATCGCGCACCTGAACGGGTGCTCGATCACGTTCATGGCCAAGCCCGACCACAGCTGGATCGGGTCGTCGTGCCACATCCACTCGTCCCTCTGGCGCGAGGGCGAGAGCGCGTTCGCGGGGGAGACCGCCGAGTTCGAGGGGTGGCTGGCCGGTCAGATCGCGTGCTCCGCCGAGCTCGCGGTCTTCCTCGCGCCGAACGTGAACTCCTACAAGCGCTTCGCCGCGGGCTCGTGGGCGCCGACGACGCTCGCCTGGGGCCGCGACAACCGCACCTGCGGCTTTCGCATCGTCGGCCACGGCTCGGCGCTGCGGACCGAGACGCGGATCCCCGGAGCCGACGCGAACCCGTATCTGGCGTTCACTGCCGTGATCGCGGCGGGCCTGCACGGGATCGAGCAGGGGCTCGAGCTGCCGCCGCCGCTCGAGGGCAACGCCTACGAGTCCGACGCGGAGCGCTTCCCGCACTCCCTGCGCGAGGCGACCGCGGCGCTCGAGACCGGGACGATGGCGCGGGGCGCCTTCGGCGACGAGGTCGTCGACCACTACCTCAACTACGCCCGCACGGAGCAGGCCCGCTTCGACCAGGTTGTCACGTGCTACGAGCGCGAGCGCTTCTTCGAGAGGGGCTAATCGTCTCTGACACCGTCTCTGACACCTTTTCGACAGGAGAGCCAGGGTGAGGCCGCTGATCGGGATCACGACGTACGCCGAGCCCGAGGTCCGCTGGGGCGCCTGGCAGCTGCCGGCGGCGCTGATTCCGCTCGCATACGTGGAGGCGATCGACCGGGCCGGAGGACGGCCGCTGCTCGTCCCGCCCAGCGAGGAGGGGATCGAGGAGACACTGGACGCGCTCGACGGGCTCCTCTTCTCCGGCGGATCCGACCTCGATCCCGGCACGTACGGACAGGACGCGCACTCTGAGACGAGCGGGGTGCGCGCCGACCGCGACCGCGGCGAGCTCGCTCTCCTCACCGCTGCGCTCGAGCGCGACCTGCCGGTGCTGGCGGTCTGCCGCGGCTCGCAGGTGCTGAACGTCGCCCGTGGCGGCGATCTCGTCCAGCATCTTCCCGACGTCGTCGGGGACGAGAAGCACAAGCACACGCCCGGCGTCTTCGCCGATCACCACATCGACGTCGAGCTTGGGAGTCGGCTCGGCGGCCTGCTCGGCGACCGCGCGCCCGTGAAGTCGCACCACCACCAGGGCTTCGGCCGCCTGGGAGACGGCCTCGTCCCCACGGCGTACGCCGAGGACGGAACGCTGGAGGCGCTCGAGGACCCGACGAAGCGCTTCGCGCTCGGCGTGCTCTGGCATCCCGAGGCGGGCGAGGACGCCGCGCTCTTCGCCGCGCTCGTCGAGCAGGCGCGCGAGTACCGCACGGCGCGCTAAGCCCGGATGCGCTCGCCCTGGGGGTCGAAGAGCGGCTCCGCCGCCACCTCACCCGGCACCCACTCGCCGAAGATCTCCACCTCGACGGGCTGCCCGGGCACCGCCTTCGCAGCCGGCACGTAGGCATAGGCGATCGAGCGCTCGACCGTGTAGCCGTAGCCGCCACTCGTGACCCGACCCGCGATCTCGCCGTCGAGCCGGACCGGCTCCGAGCCGAGCGCAACCGTGCGGGGATCGCCTAGGACGAGACAAGCGAGCGAACGTTGCGGCTCGCCCGCGGCGACGAGTGCCTCGCGGCCGAGGAAGTCCCGGTCCAGCTTGACCGCGAAGCCGAGCCCCGCCTCGTAGGGGTTGTCGTCGGGCGAGATGTCGGATCCCCAGACGCGGTACCCCTTCTCGAGCCGCAGCGAGTCGATCGCCTTGTAGCCCGCGGCGACGAGGCCGTGCGCGCGGCCCGCTTCCCACAGCTCGTCCCACAGCCGCAGCCCGTACTCCGCGGGGCAGTAGAGCTCCCAGCCCAGCTCGCCCACATACGTGACGCGCAGAGCGAGGCACGGAACCGGCCCCACCGCCAGCTCCCGCGCGCGCATGTACGTGAAGTCGAGCGCCTCCACGACGAGGGGCTGGAGGACCTCGCGCGCCCGCGGCCCCCAGAGACCGACGCAGGCGTACCTCGACGTCACGTCCTCGACAAGCACGGAGCCGTCGTCCGGCGCGTGGGAGCGGATCCACGCGAGGTCGTGCTGCCCGAACGCCGTGCCGGTGACGATCCGAAAGCGATCCTCGGCCAGCCGCGTGACGGTGAAGTCGCACTCGATCCCGCCGCGCGCGTTCAGCATCTGCGTGTACGTGATCGCGCCGACATCGCGGGTGACGTGGTTGTCGCAGAGCCGGTCGAGCAGCGGTGCCGCGCCCGCGCCCGAGATCTCGATCTTCGCGAACGAGGACTCGTCGAAGAGCGCCACCCGCTCGCGGCACGCCCGATGCTCGACGCCGACGGCCGGCGACCAGAGCTTTCCGGCCCAGCCCCTCGGCCGCAGTGACTCCTCGCCCGCGGCGGCGTTCGGCTCGAACCAGTTCGCGCGCTCCCAGCCCGACTTCTCCCCGAAGACCGCGCCCAGCTCCTGCAGGCGGGCGTACGTGGGGGAGACGCGCAGCGGCCGGCCCGCGGCCCGCTCGTGCCCCGGGTACCTGACGTCGTAGTAGGTCGAGTAGACCTCGGTGGCGCGCGCGAGCGCGTAGTCGCGGCTGCGGTAGGCGGCGCCGAAGCGGCGCGAGTCCATCTCCCACACGTCGAGGCTCGGCGTGCCCTCGACGATCCACTCGGCCACGAGCCGGCCCATCCCGCCCGCGCCCGCGAGACCGTGCGCGCAAAAGCCCGCTGCGACCCAGAAGCCGCGCACGTCTGTGGGGCCGAGAATGAACTCGTTGTCGGGCGTGAACGCCTCGGGCCCGTTGATCAGCCGCACGACCTCCATCTCCTCCAGCGCCGGCACGCGGCGGATCGCGTTCTCGAGCAAGGGCTCGAAGCGCGGCCAGTCCTCCTCGAGCAGCTTGCCGTTGAAGTCGGCGGGGATCCCGTCGAGCGACCACGGAGCCGGGTCGCGCTCGTAGCCGCCCATGATCAGCCCACCCGACTCGGGTCGGAAGTAGACGAGGAGCGAGGGATCGCGCATCGTCGGCATGTCGAGCGGCAACCCGCTCGGGCGCGTGATCAGGTACTCGTGCGCAATCGGCACGACGGGAACCGTCACGCCGGCGAGGCGTCCGAGCTCCGCCGCGAACATGCCGCCCGCGTTCACGACGACCTCGGTCTCGATCGAACCATGGTCGGTCTCCACGCCCGTGATCCGCCCGCGCTCGACCCGGATCCCGGTCACGCGCGTCTTCGTGGCGATCTCGGCACCCCGCCGTCGGGCACCCTCGGCGAGCGCGAACGTGAGCTGGCTCGGGTCGACGTAGCCGTCGGTGGGGAGGAACGCCGCGCCGAGCACGCCGTGCGTCGACATCGGCGGGAACAGCTCCTGCGCGTCGGCAGCGGAGATCAGCTCGAGCGGGAGCCCGAACGTCTTCGCCCACCCAGCCTGGCGCGAGAGCTCCTCGAGGCGTTCCTCCGAGGAGGCGAGGCGCAGCGAGCCGACCTCGCGCCACCCCGTCTCGAGCTCGACCTCGTCGCCGAGCGTCCGGTAGAGCTCGACCGAGCTCATCATCATCCGGGTCAGGCTGAGCGACCCGCGCAGCTGTCCGACGAGGCCGGCCGAGTGGAAGGTGGAGCCGCTCGTCAGGTCGGCCCGCTCCAGCAGGATCGCGTCCGTGCAGCCGAGGCGCGCGAGCCAGTAGAGCACCGAGCAACCGCCGACGCCGCCGCCGATCACGACCACCTCGGCGCGTTCCCTCACGGACGGCCTTCGGGCGCTCGTTCGGCGCCGGCGAGCGCGGCGCGGAACCCTGTCTCGGCCGCCGTGCGTTCGAGCCGGTCGAAATGGTCCCCGGCGTAGCCGGCGAAGTCGAAGTCCAGCTCGGAGATCCCCTGCTGGACGACGCCCCACATTGCCTCGCGGAAGTCCGACATGTAGCGCATCAGGTGCAACGCGTCGAGATCGCCGGGGCGGACTGAGCCCCAGTACCCCTCGAGCAGCTCCCGCTCCTCGTCCTCGGTCAGCTCGTGGTTCGCGGAGAGGTTCGCGAGGTCGAAGTACGCGTCGCCCATCCCGGCGTACTCCCAGTCGACGATGACGAGCTCCTCGCCCGCCCGGATCAGATTCGCGTTCAGCAGGTCGTTGTGACACGTGCTCGGCCTCTGCGGTTCCCGCGCGCGCTCGATCGCGTCCGCAAGCTCCTTCGCCCCGACGTAGGCAGCGGGGATGGCGACCCCGTGGGCGAGCGCCGTCGCGTGGTAGCGCTCGACCACGCGAAAGGAATCGAAGCGCGAGCCGATCGGCGGGCCGTCGTGCACCCGCTTCAGGGCTCGTGCGAGTTGGCGCAGCCGCTCCGGCCGGCGCAGCTCCTCTGGCGGCACGGGCACTCCGCCGACGAAGCGCGTGACGAGATACCCCTCAGGCTCGAGGAAGCGCACCACCTCGGGGCCGATTCCCAGCTGGGCCGCGACGCAGGAGGCCTCGTACTCGGCCTCTCGGTCGATTCCGAGCAGCTCCGTGTCCTTGCCGCCGATCCGCAGGACGAAGCTCTCGCCGTGGACCGTGATCTTGAAGTTGCGGTTCGTGATCCCCCCGCCGAGCACCTCGATGGCGGGACGCGAGCCCGGCCAGATCCGCTGGGCGATCGCCGCGACGTCCACGCGGCGATCGTACTGCCCTCGTGCGCCTGGAGACTCTGTTGGAATAGCCCCATGCTCACGGTCCTCAACCCAGCCACCGAGGAGCCGATCGCCGAGCTCGAGCAGGCCGGCGTCGAGGAGACCGATGCGGCCGTCGCACGCGCGCGGGAGACCTTCGCCGCCTGGCGAGCGGTGGCTCCTGCCGATCGCGGGCGGCTCCTGCGCAGGCTGGCGACGCTCGTCGAGGAGCACAGCGAGGAGCTCGCGGGGATCGAGTCGCGCAACGTCGGCAAGCCGATCACGGGAGCGCGCTCCGAGGTTGCGATGGTCGCGCAGGTGTTTCACTTCTACGCGGGCGCGGTCGACAAGCGCTACGGCGAGACGATTCCGGTGGCTGGCGGGGAAGCGCTCACGTTCCGCGAGCCGCTCGGCGTAGTCGGGCTGATCGTGCCTTGGAACTTCCCGCTCAACATCGCCTCGTGGAAGCTCGGGCCGACGCTCGCGTGCGGGAACACGGTCGTCCTGAAGCCGGCCGAGCTGACGCCGCTCTCGGCTCTCCGGCTGGCGGAGCTCGTGCTCGAGGCGGGGATCCCGGAAGGCGTCGTCAACGTCGTCGTCGGCAAGGGTTCCGTCGTCGGGCAGCGCCTGGTCGAGCACCCGGACGTGGCCAAGATCGGCTTCACCGGCTCGACCGAGGTGGGGCGGAAGGTGATGGAGGGCGCCGCCGGGACGATCAAGCGGATCACGCTCGAGCTGGGCGGCAAGTCCGCGAACCTCGTCTTCGCGGACGCCGACCTCGAGCGGGCCGCTGCCGCTGCCCCGTACGCCGTCTT
>Ga0136620_10000413_pt1 | contig 19634 bp, 19 predicted proteins | sample AntDrymUQ4162106_2_FD_104806 | JGI IMG/M metagenome (GOLD analysis project Ga0136620, IMG submission 104806) | Polar desert sand microbial communities from Dry Valleys, Antarctica - metaG UQ416 (21.06) | ecosystem: Environmental > Terrestrial > Soil > Desert | place: Antarctica: Dry Valley... | reverse complement strand
CCGAACGGTGCCGGTGGGTTGCTACTTCTTGGCGGCCTTCGCGGCGTAGCGCTTCTCGAACCGCGCCACCCGACCACCGGTGTCGAGGATCTTCTGCTTGCCGGTGTAGAAGGGGTGGCACTGCGAGCACACGTCGGCGTGGATGACGCCGTTCTTCGCTGTGCTCCGGGTGGTGAACGTGTTCCCGCAGGTGCACGTCACCTCGGTGTCCCCGTACGCGGGGTGGATGTCGGGCTTCATGCGTGTCCTCTCGCTCCAGTGTCCTCAACGCGCAGCTGGCGTCGCCTGTTCCGGTCAGGCGGCGAGCTGCTTCTCGATGTCGTCAGTGAGCCGCTCGGGGATGGTCTTCGAGCCGTACCGCTTGACGACGCGACCATCGCGGCCGACGAGGAACTTCGTGAAGTTCCACCTGATCGACCTGCCGAACAGGCCCGACTTCTCCTCCCGCAGCCACGCATACAGCGGGTGCGCGTCGTCGCCGTTGACGTCGACCTTGGCAAACATCGGGAAGGTCACGTCGAACCGGGTGCTGCAGAAGCTGGCTATCTCCTGATCGGAGCCCGGCTCCTGGTTGCCGAACTGGTCGCAGGGGAAGCCGAGCACAACCAGCCCGCGGTCGCGGTAGCGGCGCCACAACGCCTCCAGCCCCTCGTACTGCGGGGTGAAGCCGCACCGGGAGGCGACGTTGACGATGAGCAGCACTTCGCCGGCGTAGTCCCGGAGGGACAGGTGCTTCCCGTCGACCGTAGTGGCGCTGAACTCGCCGGTCGTGGTCGTGGTGGGCATCGTCAGTCCTCGTCCCCTCGACGGCTGGTCGCCATCGGGGTGGTGTTCTGCACTTGGCGGAGGAACTCGACGTTGCTCCGGGTCTTCTTCAGCTTGTCCAGCAACAGCTCGAGTGCCTGCTGGCCGTCAAGTGCGGACAGCACCCGGCGCAGCTTCCACACGATCTGGAGCTCCTCACCGGTCATCAGCAGCTCCTCGCGGCGGGTGCCGGAGGCGTCCACGTCGATAGCCGGGAAGATCCGCTTGTCCGCGTACTCACGGCGCAGCCGGAGCTCCAAGTTCCCGGTGCCCTTGAACTCCTCGAAGATCACCTCGTCCATCTTCGAGCCGGTCTCGATCAGCGCGGTCGCGAGGATGGTCAGCGAGCCGCCGTCCTCGATGTTGCGGGCCGCACCGAAGAACCGCTTCGGCGGGTAGAGCGCCGACGAGTCGACACCACCGGACAGGATCCGGCCGCTTGCGGGTGCGGCCAGGTTGTACGCGCGCCCGAGGCGGGTGATCGAGTCCAGCAGCACGACGACGTCGTGCCCGAGCTCGACCAGCCGCTTGGCCCGCTCGATGGCCAGCTCCGCGACCGTCGTGTGGTCGCTCGCTGGTCGGTCGAAGGTCGACGAGATCACTTCGCCCTTGACCGCCCGCTCCATGTCGGTAACCTCCTCGGGCCGCTCGTCCACGAGGACGACCATGAGGTGGCACTCCGGGTTGTTCGTGGTGATCGCGTTCGCGATCGCCTGCATGACCAGCGTCTTGCCCGCCTTCGACGGGGACACGATCAGTCCGCGCTGACCCTTGCCGATGGGAGCGACGATGTCGACGATCCGCGTCGTCAGCTGGGTGGCCTCGGTCTCGAGCCGCAGCCGTTCGGCCGGGTAGAGCGGTGTCAGCTTGGAGAACTCGACCCGCTGCCGGGCCTCCTCGACCGGGCTGCCGTTGATCGACTCGATCCGCACGAGGGGGTTGAACTTCTCCTTGCGGTCGTGCTCCCTGGCCTGCTTGACCTGGCCGGTGACCGCGTCGCCCTTGCGCAGCCCGTACTTGCGAACCATCGACAGCGACACGTACACGTCGTCCGGTCCCGGCAGGTAGCCGGAGGTCCGTACGAAGGCGTAGTTGTCGAGCACGTCTAAGATGCCGGCCACTGGCAGCAGCACATCGTCCTCGGAGACTGTCGGCTCGCTGTCCTGGCGCGGACCGCGGTCGCGGTCGCGGCCGCGGTCCCGGCTGCGCCGGCGGCGGCTGCGACGGCTGCCGCCGTCGCCGCGGTCCCGCCCGTCGTTGCGGCTCTCCCGCGGGCGGTCGCCCCGGTCGTCCCGCTCACCCCCACCCACGCCGTCATCGTTACCCGCAACCTGCGCCGGCGGCTGGGCAGCGGTGGCGCTCGGCGCGCCGTTGGTTGCCTCGGTGGCCACCGGTGCCGCTGGCGGCGCCGACGGCGGTGCTGCGATGGCGACGGCAGCGGCACCGCCTGACTGGGCGGTTTTGATCGCCTCGATCAGCTGGCTCTTGCGCATCCGACCGGTGCCCTTGATGCCCAGGCCGCCGGCGACCTGCTGGAGCTCTGCGAGCACCATGGCGTTGAGCCCGCCGCCGGATCGACGCCGACCGTTCTCGGTCGTCGAGGAAGCGCTGGAAGTGTCTGTCACGTGAGGTCCTTTCCCACGTCGTGCCCCGCTGCCGGCGATGCCTGGGTGCGTTACCGCTGCGAGATGCTGCGGTGCGGACGTCAAGCCTGAGGGCTCGCCGACGGCGGAGGAAGGATGCGCGATCGCGTCCGGTCCCTTTCCGACGTTTCGCGGTGAGTGGGCGATGCGCGCAACGAGGGTATCACCGTCTGGCTACGGCTGTCGCTCTGAGTGACCAAACGCACCGGGGTCTGCAGACATTCCCCTCCGGCGTCCGGATCAGGGCAGCACGCGGGCGCCGACGAGGTCCACGTCAAGGGGCAGCGGGGTCCACTCGGGTGCCTCGGTCGCGAGCATGTCGATCAGCTCGCCGCCGGGCAGGACGCCGGCTCCTCCGCGCAGAACCAGCAAGGCAGGCCCTGCCCCGGATACAACAGCCGCATGCCCGGCGTCGCGAAGGGTACGTACGAGCCGAAGCGACGCGGGCAGGGCGGGCTCGCGATAGTCCTGGTGCAACCGATCTTCGGTCGCGGCATGCAGCAGCTCCGGCAGGCCGGTCATCGCCGCAACCAGCAAGCCGGCCCGCGCGGAGTTTGCCGCCGCGTCCCGGTGTGGCACCTGGTCCGGGAGCAGCTGGCGGGTGACGGCCGTCGGTACCGAGTCGGCCGGCACGATGACGAGCACCGAAACGTCCGGGTCGAGGCGGACGGCGCGCACCCCGTCGCGGCCCCGCCACGCCACGGTGAAGCCGCCGAGCAGGCCGGCGGCGACGTTGTCCGGATGAGTCTCGAGGTCGGTAGCCAGCTGCAGCAGACCTGCGTCGTCGAGCGCGTCAGTCCGCACCCCGGAGCGGCGTGCCAGCTCCCGGGCAGCAACCAGGCCGGCGACGATTGCGGCAGCCGAGGACCCCAGGCCGCGGCCATGCGGCACCCGGTTGCGGCACCGCAGCCGCAGCCCGCCGGGGCGGGCGCCAAGCGCGTCGAACGCGGAATGCACGGCCCGGACGACCAGGTGGCTCTCGTCGCGGGGCAGATCCTCGGCACCGGCACCGTCGACCTCGACGTCGAGCCCGGTCGGCGTCGCTTCGATCTCGACCCGGTCGCGCAGCGAGAGCGCCAGCCCGAAGCTGTCGAAGCCCGGGCCAAGGTTGGCCGCGCTGGCTGGCACCTCGACAGCCACCGGCTGCTGCGACCAGCGCACGTCGGTGCGCACGGCGGTGCCCACAGCGGTGCAGTCCCTCAGCGCAGGCCGGCGGCCTCGGCCGCGGCGTCCGGGTCGGGATCGATCAGGCGGTCGACGATGTCGTGGCCCTGCAACGCGGTGTCGGTGTCCTTGAGCCCGTGTCCGGTCAGGGTGACGACCACCCGGAGCCCGCGTTCGACCTCACCTCGACCGGCGAGGTCGACCAACCCGGCGGCCCCCGCGGCCGACGCCGGCTCGACAAACACGCCGTCCCGGCTGGCGAGGTCGCGCTGCGCCGCAAGGATCTGGTCGTCGCTCACAGCGTCGATCCGGCCCGCCGACTCGTCCCGGGCGGCGACGGCCAGGCCCCAGGAAGCCGGGTTGCCGATCCGGATGGCGGTCGCGACCGTCTCCGGCTCTGGTACCGGCTCCCCGAGCACCAGCGGAGCGGCACCTGTCGCCTGGAACCCCCACATGACCGGACGCTGCTCGATCATGCCGGCCGCGGCGTACTCGCCGTAGCCCAGCCAGTACGCCGACACGTTGCCGGCGTTGCCGACCGGCAGGACATGCAGGTCCGGCGTGCCGCCGAGCGCGTCCACGACCTCGAACGCCGCGGTCTTCTGGCCCTGCAGGCGCATCGGGTTGACCGAGTTCACCAGCGCGACCGGGTAGGCGTCGGCGAGCGCGCGCGCCAGCTGTAGACAGTCGTCGAAGCCGCCGCGCACCGACACGACCGTGGCACCGTGCACGACGGCCTGAGCGAGCTTGCCCGCGGCCACCCGGCCGTGCGGGACCAGGACGACCGGGGTCAGACCGGCGCGCGCGGCGTAGGCCGTCATCGAGGCCGAGGTGTTGCCGGTCGACGCGCAGACCACCGCCTTCGCCCCCTCCTGCACGGCGGCCGAGATCGCGACGGTCATCCCGCGGTCCTTGAACGACCCGGTGGGGTTGTCGCCCTCGACCTTGAGCCAGACCTCCCCGTCCACGACCCCGGAGAGCCAGTCCGAGCGGACCAGCGGGGTGCCGCCTTCTGCAAACGTGACCACCGAGGCTCCAGCAAGCATCGGGAACCAGTCCTCGTACTCCCTCACCACCCCGCGCCAGAAGCGTGCCCCTCCCGCTGCCTCGCTCATGTCGGCGCCTTCATGTCGCTGCCTCCGCCTCGACCCGCATCACCGACGTCACAGCGCTCACCATGTCCATGGCCGCCAACGCCTCGACGGTCGCAGCCAGCGCTGCGTCGCGGGCCCGGTGCGTCACGATGACGAGTTCGGCGTCGCCGCCTTGCCCCTCCTGTCGCACCGTCTGGATCGACACGCCGTGCCGGCTGAACTCGGTGGCAACCGCGGCGAGCACGCCGAGACGGTCCTCGACGTCGAGGCAGACGTGGTAGCGGGTGACGGTGTCGCCCATCGCCAGCACCTCGAGGTCGGCATGGACGGACTCGCCGACGCCGCGGACGTCCCCGAGCCGGTTGCGTGCCGCGCTCACCAGGTCGCCGAGCACCGCGCTGGCAGTGGGCGCGCCACCGGCGCCGGGACCGTAGAACATCAGCTGTCCCGCTGCCTCGCTCTCCACGAAGACCGCGTTGTACGCCTCCCGCACGCTGGCCAGCGGGTGGTCGGCCGGGATCATCGCCGGGTGGACGCGGGCGGACACGGCCGGCCCCTCCGACCGGTCGTGGCGCTCGCAGATAGCAAGCAGCTTGACCACGCAGCCCAGCTGCTCGGCTGAGGTGACGTCGGCCGCAGACACCGCCGAGATCCCTTCGCGGTGCACGTCGGCCGACGTGACCCGGGTGTGGAACGCGAGGCTGGCGAGGATGGCGGCCTTGGCCGCGGCGTCGAAACCGTCGACGTCCGCGGTCGGGTCCGCCTCGGCGAAGCCGAGGCGCTGGGCCTCCTCCAGCGCCTCGATGAAGCCAGCCCCGGTCGTCGACATCCGGTCCAGAACGAAATTGGTGGTGCCGTTGACGATGCCGAGCACCCGCTGGACCCGGTCACCCGCCAGAGACTCGCGCAGGGGGCGCAGGATCGGGATCGCCCCGGCGACAGCAGCCTCGAACCACAGGTCGCGATCGGCCTTCTCGGCCGCCTCGAAGAGCAGCGCCGCGTCCTCGGCGAGCAAGGCCTTGTTAGCGGTGACGACCGACGAGCCGTGCGCCAGTGCGGAAACGATCAACGTGCGGGCCGGCTCGATGCCGCCGATCAACTCGACGACCAGGTCGACGTCCGACCGGGCTACGAGTGCGTCCGCGTCGGTGGTGAACAGCTCGGCCGGCACGCCCACGTCGCGGCGACCGGGGCGACGAACCGCGATCCCCCGTAGCTCCAGCGGCGCGCCGATCCGCACCGCGAGCTCGTCGGCCTGGTCGAGCAGCAACCGCATCACCTCGCTGCCGACCGCGCCGCAGCCGAGCAGCGCGACGCCGAGCGTGCGCGCGCGCGACATGTCGGTCACATCCGCTCGGGCGCGGACACGCCGAGCAGGCCAAGTCCCTGCGCGACCACGACCCTGGTCGCGGCGACTAGCGCGAGCCGTGCGCGGTGCAGGTCGGTGGCCTCCTCGTCCCCCATGGGGAGCACCCGGCACTCGTCGTAGAACTTGTGGAACGTTGCGGCGGTGTCCTCGAGGTAGCGCGCCACCCGGTGCGGTTCCCGCCGGGCGGCCGCCTGCAGAACGACCCGAGGCAGGTCCGCCAGCGCCCGGAGCAGATCGCCGTCGCGCGGGTGGTCGAGGGCTGCCGGGTCGTAGCCGCCCGGCCCGGCGGGGACGGCGATCCCCAGCTCGCCCGCGTTGCGCAGGATCGACGACAGTCGCGCGTGCGCGTACTGCACGTAGTAAACGGGGTTGTCGTGGCTACGGCGCGACCACAGGTCGAGGTCGATGTCGATGTTCGAGTCGATCGAGTAGCGGGTGAGCGCGTAGCGCGCAGCGTCCACCCCGATCGCGCCGACGATGTCGTCGATGGTGATGACCGCGCCGGCCCGCTTGCTCATCCGCACCGGGCGCCCGTCCTGGAGCAGGTTGACCAGCTGACCGATGACGATCTCGAGGTTGGTGTCTGGGTCGTCCCCGAACGCGGCGGCCAGTGCGCGGTAGCGGCCGACGTAGCCGTGATGGTCCGCACCGACGACGATCATGACCCGGTCGAACCCGCGGCGGCGCTTGTCGAGGTAGTACGCGGCGTCGCTGCAGATGTACGTTGGCCGCCCGTCCGAGCGCACGATGACCCGGTCCTTGTCGTCGCCGTACTCGCTGGACCGGAGCCAGACCGCGCCATCGGCCTCGTAAGTGAGTCCGCCCTGGCGCAGCCGGGCGACCGCCTCGTCAACCTCACCCCGCTCGTACAGCGAGTTCTCGTGGAAGAACACGTCGAAATCGACGCCGAAGCCGTGCAGGCTGGACTTGATCTCGGTGAACATCAGCTCAACGCCCTCGCGGCGGAAGACCTCCTCGGCCTCCGGGTCGGGCTTGTCGAGGACCGACGGCTCCCGCTCGACAACGGCGGCGGCGATCTCGTCGATGTACGACCCCGCGTAGCCGTCGTCTGGTGTGGGGAGCCCGCGGGCGCGTGCGAGCAGCGACCGGGCGAACCGCTCGATCTGGGTGCCGTGGTCGTTGAAGTAGTACTCACGGGCGACCTCCGCGCCCTGGCTGGCGAGGATGCGGGCGAGCGCGTCGCCTACCGCGGCCCAGCGGGTGCTCGCCAGGGTTAGCGGGCCGGTGGGGTTGGCGGACACGAACTCGACGTTGACCCGGTGCCCAGCCATTGCGTCACCGCGGCCGAGGTCGGCGCCGACGGCGAGGATCTCGCCGGCCAGAGCGCCTTGCGCCCCGGCCTCGACCCGGATGTTGAGGAAGCCCGGCCCGGCGACCTCGGCCGAGGCGATCCCGGCCGCGTCCGCAACGCGGTCCGCGAGCAGCTGCGCAATTTCCCGCGGCGGCCGGCGGGCGGACCCGGCCAGCTGCATCGCCACGCCGGTGGCGTAGTCACCGTGCGCCTCGACCTTGGGGCGCTCGACCCGGATCTGTTCCGGCACCCCACCGGCAAGCGTCAGTGCACCCTCGTCCACCAGGCGGGACAGGGCGTCGACGAGGGTCTGCGAGAGCTGCTCGGGGGTCACCGATTCCAGGGTATCGAGGCCAGTCAGCCCGCCGGGCCTACGAGCGCCCGTACCGCCTGGACCAGCTCGTCCGGGTCGTATGGCTTGGTGAGGTAGGCGTCCACGCCCGCCGCCCGTGCGCGGACCATGTCGGCAGGGCGGCCGCTCGTCGTGACCACGATGACGGGAATGGCGGCGAGCTCGGCGTCGGCGTTGAGCTCGGCCGCCACGGTGAGCCCGTCCAGCCGCGGCATCACGACATCGAGCGTGATGACGTCCGGGCGCCAGCGACGGGCCTGCTCCAGGCACTCGACGCCGTCTGCCGCCTCGACGACCGTGTACCCCTCCAGCTCGAGGTTGACGCGGATCAGCTGGCGCAGGGACTCCTGGTCGTCGACGACCAGGACGAGCGTCACCTTGCCAAGACTACGAGCGTGAGCGTTGCGCTACCCTCGGCACCCCAGGCCCCGTAGCGGCCCCCGTAGCTCAGGGGATAGAGCATCGGCCTCCGGAGCCGTGTGCGCAGGTTCGAATCCTGTCGGGGGCACCTCGTCACCGTCCACTCCGCTGAAAGTGGGTTTCTGCGCCGACACGCGGGAGAAATCGGACACCGAGGTCACTCTCGCCGGCGCCTGCCTGCTGCGGCGTAACCCTGGACCCGAATCTTCGTTACGATAGGTAACTACACAACTACTCAAAGTGTTGACAGAGAAGAGGGCGCCGGATGCGCCCAGACGATCGCCTCTCGCGTCACACGCTGAGCGGGGAGCTGATTGCCATGTTGCCACCCACTTCCACCAGCAAGGTCCACTTGAACGCGCGATTGAAGATGCTTAGCCTCGGCGCGACCGCCAGCGTGTTGGCGGCACTGGTAGCCACCGCTCCGGCCTCCTCCGCTGGTTCCGCTGCTGCTGCCGCTCGGCCGGTCGTCACCAATTTCGGCATGGAACATCATGCTTTCGGCACCAAGGTCGACAAGAACCCGGCACTGGCCTCTGGTGCGACCGCCAACTCCATCATCGGCTGTACCACGCTGGCCGGGCTCGTCCGGCACAACTCCGTCGCTGGGGTGAACGCAGCCCCGCTCGTGACAGCCAGCGAGGTCAAGAGCAGAGGCGTCACCGCCAAGCAGGACGGCGTCGTCTCGGTGACCTCCCGCAACAGGATCACTCGTGGGTCGCTGCTCGGTGGCGAGGTCCGGTTCCGCGGACTGTCGTCGCAGTCGCGCACCTGGCACGACTCCTCTGGTCTGCACAACCGGATCACGATGGACCTCGCCCGTCTAGTCATCGAGGGTAACCCGGTAGCGCTGTCTGGCGGCATGGAGCAGTTCGACGTGGCCGGTCTCGGCACGCTCACCGTGTTCCAGAGGTGGACCCGAAATACGGCCACCGAGGCGAGCGCACGGGGCGTCGTGCTGCGGTTGGTCCTGAACGATGGCACCCGGGTGCGGGTGGGGCACTCGTACTCACACATGTTCCCGCGCATCTACGGTCCCATGAGCGGGTCCACCTGGGGCTCTCTCGTCAAGATTGGCGGCAACACGGTCACCTCGGGTAAGACCGCGTTCCAGGTCATGCCTTGCCGCGGCACCGGAGGCAACGTGCGCGAGAACACCAGCGCGGGCATCACCCTCCCAGGAGTGGTCGAAACCGACCTGATCACCACCCACGTCCGGGGCGTCCAGAAGCCACGCACCCAACGCGGCTACACCCAAGCGCAGATCGCCGAGGCGACTCTAGGAGCTGCTGGTGTGCATCTGACCGGGATCCAGTCGAAGGCGAACGTCACGCGCAGCGACGGCACACTGTCCCGCAACGCCAAGGGCACCAGACTGCTCACGCTCACGGTCGGCGCCATTGACATCCGGGACCAGCTCACACCTGGAGAACCGTTCAACGTGCCCGAACTCGGGACGATCACCTTCAAGAAGGTCACCAAGATCCCCAACGGCATCGACGTCGTCGCGGTCGAGGTCGTCCTGCTCGACAACACCGTGATCGAGCTCGGACACTCGATCATGCGAATCAAAAAGAACTAACGACACGGCGCTCCGTTGCCACGCCCGCCGGTGGGCCGGCCCAGCCGGCCCACCGGCAGGGACGGATCTTCCGACGCATCGGCGGTCATCGCGACCGTACAGTCGGAAGATCCGTCCCTGCCGGACGGTCAGCAGCCGCCCTCGAGGGTGGCGTCGTCGCGGGACCGGTCGACGATCGACCGGGCCCGGGTGATGTTGGCGAACACGACGCTGGCACCGCCCACGGTCCCGGTCGAGCCACCGACGACGCAGGACGTCACCCTGCTGGGGTCGATCCCGAGCACCGCCCGCGCCAACCGGTAAAGCTCGTCAGGTGGCAGGTCGACGTAGGTGTTGGCGAGGAACGACACCAGCAGCCGCTCCAGCTGCCCGGGGCCGCGCTCGGTCAGCTCGCGTACCCGGCGCAGCCCGGCGATCAGCAGGAAGCCCTGGTCGCGGGACCGGTCGAAGTCGCCGCCGGGCAACGCCTTGCGCATCCGAGCGAACGCGATCGCCTCGGCGCCGTCCAGCTGGTTCTCGCCGCGCTGGACCGTCGCCGCCGGGATGGACCACGAGAACGGGGAGTACACGCTCAGCGGTGCCATCCGCTGCACCATGAACCGAAAGCCCCAGAAGCTCGTCGTGAACACGTAGTCCGGGGTGAGCCCCACCATCGTGGCCACTGCGCTGGCCATCAGCTGCGGTCCGCCGGACACCATCGCGGAGTTGATCTTGTTGGTGCCGTGCCCGGGGATGTCGACATACGAGTCGCGCGGGATGCCGATGATCGTGGCGTGCCCGGTGCGAAGGTTCATCCCCACGAGTTGGATCGCGTCCGCGCGGCTGCCGAGCACCGACTGGCCGCGGCGGGCGTCCGATCCGAGCGCGAGGATCCACACAACGTCGTCGTCGGCGTCGACTGCGTCGCCGCCTTGCACCCGTACGAGCGCCGCCCGGGTGGGCGAAGGACCCGCGTCGGGAACGAGCAGCGCGGTCAGGGTCAGAACGGCGCCGAGCGCGACGACGCGACGGATCCGCGTCACGGTGCGACTGCGAGTCGAGGTCATCCCCCGCCTCCACTCGATCCGCTGGACCCGCGCAGCTCGGGCGCATGCACGGAGCGCTGCAGGTCGTAGCCGAAGATCCGCCACCTGCCGTCGACCCGGGTGAGGTGGAGCTCGCCGGTGACCGACAGCTTGCGGCGCTGCCCGGACTCGGCAACACCCTGCAGCACCAGCGCGACTTGCGCGGTGGCGCCGACCGCCGAACCCTTAGGTGCGAAGGCGATGACGCTGACCGTTCGCTTCACGGGGACCGCGTCCACCAGGCGGTCGCCCAACGTCTGGTTGGTCGTCAGCCAGGAGTCCCGCCGCGCCTGTGCCGCCGCCCCACGAGTGAAGGTGGCGAACGCGCCGTCGAACTCACTCGCCGGGTAGTCGACCGCGACGAACGCCCGGTCGATCCAGCCGCCCACGACCCGTCCTGTCGCCCGCTGCAGGCTCCGGGTCCGGGCCGAGTCGTCATCGCCCGGCCACCTCCCCCACACCTTGCGCACCTGCGTGCGCTGCTCGGCCGGCTCGGCCGGGAGCCCAAGCGCGCCCACCGTGCCGCCCTCGCCCGGCTGCGAATCCCCCGACGAGTCGGAGTCGTCGGTGCACCCCCCGAGCGCGGCGGCGGCGAGCACGGCCATGGCGCCCGCGGCCGCACGACGCAGCCGGCCGGTGCGGCGCCGGGGTGCAGCAGACATCGACGCCGACTATCACACACCGGATCGCTGCTCCGGGTGGCGCCACGCGCGGCCACGCGGCGGCATCGTGCGACCACGCGCGGGGGGACTAACCTGGGGAGCAGACCCGACCGAACGTGAAGAGGCGACCGCCCCGTGCCGCAGTCCAGACCGGACAAACCACGGTCCCAGTTCGGGACCAACGAATGGCTCGTCGACGAGATGTATGAGCAGTACCGACGAGACCCCGGCTCGCTCGACCAGGTCTGGCTGGACTTCTTCGCCGAGCGCGGCGACGGGAACGGCAACGACAAGTCGGGCGACAGGTCGGGCGACGAGGCCAAGGTCGAAAAGCCGAAGCCCAGGGCTTCGCAGCCCAAGGACGGACAGCCGCCGACTGCCACCCGTACAGATGCGGAGAAGCCGGACAAGGCGTCTTCGGTGTCTCGAGCGGCCGACTCCGCCGAGGCGCCTGCTGCCTCTTCGGCCGGGTTCCGGCCGACCCCCAAGGAGCCGACGGCGAAGCCAGCGGACACCGAGGCGACGAAGGAGCCCGAGCGGTCACCACTGCGGGGCGCGGCCGCGCGGACCGTCACCAACATGGACGCCAGCCTCACGGTCCCGACGGCGACCAGCGTCCGGTCGGTGCCGGCCAAGCTTCTGATCGACAACCGGATCGTGATCAACAACCACCTGGCTCGCGCGCGCGGCGGCAAGGTGTCGTTCACGCACATCATCGGCTTCGCCCTCGTCCGCGCGCTGGCGGCGATGCCGGAGATGAACCGCGCGTACGAGGTCGACGACAAGGGCAAGCCGGTGCTGGTGACCCCGGCGCACGTCAACCTCGGGTTGGCGATCGACGTCAGCAAGCCCGACGGCACGCGCCAGCTGCTCGTCCCGTCGATCAAGGGCACCGAGACGATGAACTTCGCGACGTTCTGGACCGCGTACGAGGAGGTTGTGCGCAAGGCGCGGGACGGCAAGCTCGGCGTCGACGACTTCGCCGGCACCAGCATCTCGCTCACCAACCCGGGAACCATCGGCACGAACCACTCGGTGCCGCGGCTGATGCGCGGCCAGGGAACGATCATCGGCGTCGGGTCGATGGACTACCCCGCGCAGTACCAGGGTGCCTCCGAGCAGACGCTCAGCAACCTCGCCGTCAGCAAGGCGATGACGCTGACCTCGACGTACGACCACCGCATCATCCAAGGCGCGCAGTCCGGGGACTTCCTGCGCCGAGTGCACGCGCTGCTGCTCGGTGAGGACGGCTTCTACGACGAGATCTTCGCTGCGCTGCGGATCCCGTACGAGCCGGTGCGGTGGGCGCGGGACGTGTCCGCGAGCCACGACGACGAGGTGAGCAAGCAGGCGCGGGTGCTCGAGCTGATCCATGCCTACCGGGTACGCGGCCACATGATGGCCGACACGGACCCGCTGGAGTATCGCCAACGCAGCCACCCCGACCTCGATGTCGTCACCCACGGCCTGACGCTGTGGGATCTCGAGCGCGAGTTCGCCACCGGCTCGTTCGGTGGGGCGGCGCGCCGGTTCATGAAGCTGCGCTCGATCCTGGGAATCCTGCGGGACTCGTACTGCCGCACGGTCGGCATCGAGTACATGCACATCCAGGACCCGGAGCAGCGGCGCTGGATCCAAGAGCGAGTTGAGCGGCCGCACGAGAAGCCACCGCGCGAGGAGCAGCTGCGGATCCTGCACAAGCTCAATCAGGCCGAGGCGTTCGAGACGTTCCTGCAGACCAAGTTCGTCGGGCAGAAGCGGTTCAGCCTCGAGGGCGGCGAGACGACGGTCCCGCTGCTGGACGAGCTGTGCGAGGCGGCCGCGAATGCGTCGCTCGACGAGGTGTGCATCGGGATGGCGCACCGTGGTCGGCTCAACGTGCTCGTCAATATCGTCGGCAAAGGGGTCGCGCGGGTCTTCCACGAGTTCGAGGGCAACATCGACCCGCGGACCGTGCAGGGCTCCGGCGACGTCAAGTACCACCTCGGCGCCGAGGGCGAGTACACGGCCGAGGACGGAGCGACAATCAAGGTGTCGGTGGCCGCGAACCCGTCGCACCTCGAGGCCGTCGACCCGGTGTTGGAGGGGATCGCTCGGGCCAAGCAGGACCTTCTCAACAGGGGCGCGGAGTACCCGGTCCTCCCGCTGCTGGTGCACGGTGACGCGGCCTTCGCGGGCCAGGGCGTCGTCGCCGAGACGCTCAACCTGTCCCAGCTGCGCGGCTACCGCACCGGCGGAACGGTGCACGTGGTGGTCAACAACCAGGTGGGGTTCACCACGTCACCGGCGTCGTTGCGGTCGTCGCTCTACTGCACCGACGTCGCGCGAATGGTGCAGGCGCCGATCTTCCACGTCAACGGGGACGACCCGGAGGCGTGCATCAGGGTGGCCAGGCTGGCGTTCGAGTACCGCCAGGCGTTCAACAAGGACGTGGTCATCGACCTGGTCTGCTACCGCCGGCGCGGGCACAACGAGGGCGACGACCCGAGCTTTACCCAGCCGCTGATGTACGACCTGATCGAGAAGAAGCGTTCCGTGCGCAAGCTCTACACCGAGGCGCTTGTCGGTCGGGGCGACATCACCGTCGAGGAGGCGGAGCGGGCGCTCAAGAACTACCAAGAGCAGCTCGAGCGGGTGTTCGCCGAGGTCCGCGAGGCGAAGGGCGCCCCCGCCGCGTACCAGACGGTGCCGGTGTACCCGACCAAACCGGAGGCCGGCCGCGGTACGGCGATCAGCACAGAGGACCTCAAGACCATCGCCGAGGCGTACACCACTCCGCCTGACGACTTCACCGTCCACCACAAAGTCATGCCGCAGCTGCAGCGGCGAGCCAACGCCATCACCGGTGGGCCGATCGACTGGGCAACCGCCGAGATGATCGCGATCGGGTCACTGCTGATGGACGGCCGACCAGTACGGCTGAGCGGTCAGGACTCGCGGCGCGGGACCTTTGTCCAGCGGTTCGCCACCATCATCGACCGCACCAACGGCGAGGAGTGGACGCCGCTGCGCCACCTGTCGGAGGACCAGGCGTCGTTCTTCGTCTACGACTCGCTGCTGTCGGAATACGCGGCCATGGCGTTCGAGTACGGCTACTCGGTCGCGCGGCCGGAGGCGTTGGTGCTCTGGGAGGCCCAGTTCGGCGACTTCATGAACGGCGCCCAGGTGGTCATTGACGAGTACATCGTCGCCGGTGAGGCCAAGTGGCAGCAGCGCTCCGGGGTCGTGCTGCTGCTGCCGCACGGGTACGAGGGGCAGGGGCCGGACCACTCGTCCGCACGGATCGAGCGGTTCCTCACCCTCGCGGCCGACGACGCGTTCACGGTGGCGCACCCGAGCTCGCCCGCGAACTACTTCCACCTGCTGCGCCGGCAGTCACTCGCCGACATCCACAAGCCGCTGGTCGTGTTTACCCCGAAGTCGATGCTGCGCAGCAAGGTGGCCGTGTCCAGCCCGGACGACTTCACCTCTGGGTCCTTCCAGCGGGTTCTCGGCGACCGGCTCGACGACACCGACGCCGTCGACACGCTGCTGCTCTGCTCGGGCAAGGTGGCCTGGGAGCTGCGGGCCGGGCGTGCCAAGCGCGAGGGTGACCGGCCGACGACGGCCATCGCCGCCATCGAGCGGCTCTACCCGCGACCGATCGAGGAGCTCCGTGCCGAGCTGCAGCGGTACCCCAACCTGCGCACGGTCCGGTGGGTGCAGGACGAGCCAGCCAACATGGGGGCGTGGCCGCACCTGGCGCTGCACCTTCCGGGCGAGCTCGACGTCGAGATCACGCCGGTGTCTCGGCCCGAGTCGTCGGCGCCGTCCGTCGGGCAGGCGTCGCTGCACACCGAGCAGCAGAAGGCGCTGATCGAGCGGGCCTTCGGCTGACGTGTACTTCACCGACCGCGGGGTCGAAGAGCTGCAGACCCGCCGAGGCGAGGAGCAGGTCAGCCTGGACTGGCTGGCCGAGCGGGTCCGCGAGTTCGTCGACCTCAACCCCGAGTTCGAGACGCCGATGGACCGCTTCGCCACCTGGCTGGCCCGTCTCGACGACGACTGACCGCCCCCCGCCGATCCGCGGCAAAAGGTCCCACGATCCGCGGCAAAAGGTCCCGCGATCCGCGGCGAACGGTCCCGCGATCCGCGGCGAACGGTCCCGCGATCCGCGGCGAACGGTCCCGCGATCCGCGGCAACCGGTCACGGTCGGACCATCCGCACCTCGCGGAGCCCCCCGAGCGAGTGGTCGATCTTGGCGCCGCCGTCGGCTTTGAACCCGATCCTCTCGTAATAGCTCACGGCCCGCGGGTTGGCCGCGGCCACCCAGGGGAACGCCGGCGCGGCTCCGATCGCCGGTTGCACGAGCCGATCTGCAGGTCCGGAACCGTGCTCGCTAGCCCGGACGTACAGCGCGTACAGCTCCAGCAGATGCGTCATGTCGTCATCGCGGGCGGGGCCGGAACAGGCGAAACCGAGTACTCGCGTGGCGGCAGTGGCCAGCCAGGTGGGTCGAGGTCCGGACTGCAAGATGTCCAGCCATCGCTGCGTCCGGACGTCCAGATCGGTGGTCAGCTCAGCGAGCCTCTCGGCCGGCACGATGCCGGTGTACGCCTCCCGCCAGCAGGCGACGTGGCACGCGGCCAGCGGGCGGGCGTCCTCCACCCGCGCGAGCCTGATCTGCGGGGTCGGAGTCATCGTTGCGGACCAATTTGCCGCGGATCGCGTGACCATTTGCCGCGGATCGCGTGACCATTTGCCGCGGATCGTCGGTGGCGGGGGCGTCAGCCGACGGTGAGAACGACCTTGCCGAAGACCTCGCCGGCCTCGAGAGCGGCGAAGCCGGCGCGCGCCTGGTCCAGCGGTAGCGACCGGTCGATGAGCGGCCGTACGCCGGTGACCGCCATGAACTCGGCCAGCTGACCCAGCTCGTCGCGGGTTCCCATCGTGGAGCCCTGCACCCGCAGCTGCAGGAAGAAGATCCGGTTCAGCTCGCCAACCTCGGGTGTGAACCCCGAGGTCGCACCGGCGATCACCATCGTCCCGCCCGGCCGCAACGACTTCACCGAGTGCGACCAGGTCGCCGCGCCCACGGTCTCCATCACGGCGTCCACCCGGTGCGGCAGCCGAGCGCCGGTCTCGAACGCCTCGTGCGCGCCGATCTCCTCCGCGCGCTTGCGCTTGGTGTCATCACGGCTGGTCGCGAACACCCGCAGGCCACCCGCCCGCGCAAGCATGATCAGGGCACTCGCAACACCGCCGCCGGCGCCCTGCACCAGCACGCTGTCACCGGGCCGGAGCCCGGACTGCACGAACAGCATCCGGTATGCGGTGAGCCAGGCGGTCGGGAGGCAAGCCGCCTCCTCGAACCCGAGCTCGGCCGGCTTGGCCACGACGTTGCGCCGCGGCACCCGTACGTGTTCGGTGAACGTCCCGGGCCAGCGCTCCGAGAGCAGCGACCGCTTCGGGTCGAGGGTCTCGTCGCCGGTCCACGCGGAGTCGGCGACGACCGCGTGGACGAGCACCTCGTTCCCGTCCTCGTCGAGCCCGGCCGCGTCGCAGCCAAGCACCATCGGCAGCCGATCGGCGGGCAGCCCGACACCGCGCAACGACCACAGGTCGTGATGGTTCAGTGCCGCGGCCTTGACCTCGACCGACACCCAGTCGTCCGGGGTCTCACCCGCGTCGATGTCGCCGACCACCAGGCCGGCCAGCGGGTCGTCCTTGTCCAGCCTCTGCGCGTACGCGGCGAGCATGCACCGACCTTACGGACGCACAACCCGTGTCCACCAGCGGGCGACCGCGCGCGGCGGCCACACCGGACAGACGACGATCGCGCGTACGTCCGCGAACGGAATGGCGCCGACCGACCAGGAGTCGGTTCCCTCGCTCGGGTTGTCCCGCTCGACCCACCAGCCGGCCGGCTCCCGACGGGCAAGCCGCTTCAACGCGAGCACGTCACCGGGCAGCACGACGACCGCGAGCGCGCCAGGTCGGGCGGACGCTTCGTACCGGACGAGCATCCGGTCGCCGTCAACCAACGTCGGCAGCATCGAGGTCCCGCGGACCACGACGAACCCCCACCGATGCACGATGAGCGACCTCCCAGGTTCGCAGGTAGTGTCGCGTCCCAGGTTCGCAGGTAGTGTCGCGGCGAATGCTCTAGCGGACCACGTGACGGGACGATCTGACCGGAGGATGTGCCATGCGAATCCTGCCCCGCTTCTTCGCGCCGACCATCGAGGTGCAGGCCCACTGCGACCTGCCGTGCGGCGTCTACGACCCCGCACAGGCCAGGATCGAGGCGCAGTCGGTCAAGGCGATCGCCGAGAAGATGGCCGACAACGACGACCCCGCCTTCCAGACCAGGGCGATCCTGATCAAGGAGCAGCGCTCGGAGCTGGTCAAGCACCACCTGTGGGTGCTCTGGACCGACTACTTCAAGCCGCCGCACTTCGAGAAGTACCCCCAGCTGCACGAGCTCTTCAACCGGGCAACCAAGCTCGCGGGCGGCGGGGGCGGCACCAAGGAGTTGTCCGAGGTCAAGACGGCCGACCAGCTGCTCGAGGCGATCGACGAGATCGCCGAGATCTTCTGGGACACCAAGAAGGGCTAGCGCCTCCCACGAGCCCCTGACCTGCACCGATGCGGTCAGGGGGTCGTTTCGGTCCGCAGGGAGTCCGCAGGAAGGCTCAGCGCGGCGTCCATCACTGTCCGGGTCCGGTCGTCGTCGCCGGGCCACAGGTGGGCGTACACCCGCAAGGTGATGGCGGCCGACGAGTGCCCGAGCACCGTCTGCACCTGCTTCACACTGGCCCCGCCGGAGATGAGCGCGGACGCGGTGAAGTGGCGCAGGCGGTGGGTGTCCACGTCGAGCCCGGTGGCGGCCTGCGCGGCCCGCCACGCCCGCTTCCACCGCAGGTAGCCCAGCGGGTCCCCCAGCTCCGTCGTGAACAGCGCACCCGTCGACGGGTAGGCCGCAAGGTGCGCAGCCAGCTCCTCGACGACCACCTGGCCGACCGGGACGGTGCGCGTGCTCCTGGCCGTCTTCGTCGGCCCGATGCTGCCGTCCTGGTAACGCTGCCGCTCGACCCGGACGGTGCGGCGCAGGAAGTCAACGTGGCCCACGTCGAGGCCGAGCGCCTCGCCGATGCGCAGACCGGACCCGGCGAGCAGGATGACCAGGCCCCGGTAGCGGCCGTCGACAGCGGCGGCCAGCGCTCGCACCTGCTCGACGGACGGTGGCAGGACCTCTGCCTCGGACACGGCCGGGAGGACGACCCTCCGGCACGGCGAGTGGGCTAACACCCGGTCGTCGACCGCTGAGGCCAGCACCCGCGCGAGCACGTCGTACACGTTGCGCACCGACCCCGGTGCCAGCGTCGCGGACAGCGCCTTGACGAGCCCCTGCACGTCGGAGCTGCGCAGGCTGTCGAGCGGCCGGTGGCCCAGCGCGGCAGCACGTGAACCCGCAGCGCGTTGTCGACGATCCTGGCCGTCCCGTCGCGGCCAACCTGGGACGCTTCCCACCCGGCCGCGTAGCCGGCCAGCGTGACCCGGCCGGCGCGCGGGTCCACGTACGTCCCGGTCACGACCGCGGCCGTCACCTCGTCTAGCCACCGCTGGCCGTCGACCTTGCGTACGAAGTGCCGGGCGTGCTCGCGGCCGGCGTCGTCGCGGTAGCGCCCCCGCCAGCGGCCGTCAGGGCGCCTGCTGATGCTCGCCATGGGTGGCCTCCCTACCTTCGGTCGTGTCCGTGAACCCGACCAGCTCGTTGTACCGCGCGGCCGCGGCTTCGCGCTCCTTCACCGCCTGCTCGACTTCCGCCTGCCACTGCTCGACCTCGCCCTGCGCCTCCTTGACCCGCCGGGCCGCCCGTGCGAGTTCGAAGCGGGCGACCCGCTCGGGTGCGTCCGGGCCGATCAGGTTCGTCAGCGGCACCTCCAGCACCTCGGCCAGCGCGACCGCCTCGGCCAGCCGGGTCGGCCGCTGCCCGTCCTCCAGCTTGTAGACGGTGGCCTGGTGGAACGGGAACCCGCGGTCCCCCATCCGCTGCGCCAGCTCGGTCTGCGACCAGCCGTGCAGCTCCCGCCAGGTCCGCACGCCGCGGCGGAAGGTGCCTTCTACGTCGTCGGTGCCGTCGTCTGTCATGGGCGACACGCTACAACAGACGGGCGTTCCGGGT